>JGI24025J20009_10001183_pt1 | contig 19964 bp, 17 predicted proteins | sample Cruoilmetagenom3_FD_20009 | JGI IMG/M metagenome (IMG submission 20009) | reverse complement strand
TTCTATCTGGTTCTCAAGGTACGGGAAACGAGCCCAAAAACACGTTTTCCACAGTTACACTGGAATGGCGTTCTATTCCACAGTTACGTTGGAACTGACACCTTACCCAAATCCCAGCCCGCGTTCTTTGAGGCTAACGAAGCGCTGTTGGCCGATAATCAAGTGATCCAGCACCTCGATGTTCAGCAGCCGCCCCGCCTGCACGATCTGTTCGGTCACGGCCACATCTTCGGGTGACGGTGTGGGATCGCCAGAGGGATGGTTGTGCACGACGATGAGTGCCGCCGAGTTGGCCTTGATGGCCTCGCGGAAGATCTCCCCCACCCGTACCACGCTGGTGTTGAGATTACCCACGTACATCTTGTGCGTGGCCAACACACGGTTGCGGGTGTCGAGCAGCATAACCCTCAGTTGCTCTTGCTGCAGCAAGCCCATTTCCAGCATCAGCAAGTTGGCCGCGTCGGCGGGAGACTTGATCTGGGGCCGCTCATGGGGGGACGCGACCAACAAGCGCCGCCCCAGCTCCAACGCGGCCTTGATCTGGGTCACCTTGGCCGGACCGATGCCTTTCTCCTGCTGAAGCTCGGCGAAGCCAGCCTGCGCCAGGCCCGTGAGTCCGCCGTAGCGCACCAGCAACCGCTCCGCCAGACGCAGGACGCTCTCGCCGGTCACGCCGCTGCGCAGGAGGATGGCGATGAGCTCCGACGTGGAGAGCGCACCCGCGCCGTAGTGCTCCAGCCGCTCGCGCGGCCGCTCGCCCACGGGCAAATCTCTGATGGTGGGGTGGTACTCGACCAGGGCTGTTTCGTCGCTCATGGGGATGCTCCGTTGGAGAGTAGACAAGGATGCAAGTAAACAAGTAGACAAGGGAAAACCGGGAGAGCACTTATGTTGTCCCTTGTGTACCTGTGTACTTGTCTACTTGTTTCCTCCGATTGTACACCGTAAGGGCCAGTTGGGCAACTGAAGAGCCCGCTCCCTATGGGACATGGAAGCGGGCTCTGGCGATAGGAACCGCTGACTACACGGATTTCACCGATTGCTCTCCTCTGCGCAGTCTGTGAAATCCGTGGTTCATTCACTCACGGCGTGTCTTGGGTCAAAGCCTGCCACAGATCCTGTAGCCAGGCCAGGAGCGCGGCCAGGAAGCCACTTGCGTCCGACGGCTGGGGCTGCTCCACTGTCGGCCCAGGCCTGGGAGATGGCACCGCTGGCGGAGTGGCCTGCGCTGCCGGTTCTGCTTCCTCGGAGGGCGTGATCTGGTACGCCTTCCCCTCGAGGACGAAGATCACCTGTGGTCCGAGCGCCAGATACCAGGCCACCTCCGGCTCGGCGGCCAACTCGAAGTAATGTGAGCTGCCGAAAGCCACTTCCGTGACCTGCATCTTGTCAGCCTCGAAGGCCGTGTCCACCCAGACGCCGCTACGGTAGACGAAGGTGTGCTCGCCAGCGTGGCGCACGGCCTTGGCCTCCTCGACCGGTGCCCGCGCTGCAGAGCGCAGCTCCTTCCGCACACCGGCGTCGGCCACCGCCTCGGCGCCCGAAGCGGCCAGCGCCGGCGCTTCCATCGCCTTCTCTACCACCTTCTCCACTTCCACCACCACCGTCCCCACAACTCTTGGCTGGGCAGGGGCCTGCGCCAGCGGCAGCGCCTGCGGTTCCTCCACCAGGAACGAGGTGTAGGGCGTGGCGATGCCATAGCGCAGCGACAGGCTCACCACCTCGTCCACCAGCTCGGGATCCTTGCCGTGCAACCGGATCTGATCCAGAAGGTAGCCGATCTTGCGCGTGGCCCACAGCCGGGCGATGAAGGACTCGCCTCCCTCGCGGCGGAAGGTGAGGTCCTCGTAGGTGAAGGTCTGCGGCTTCTGATTGATCTCGCCGCGGAGCGTGAGCGCAGTCGGACCGCCTTTGCGGTAACGTCCCACGATCACAAGCTGCGTGCCGGCGAAGAGATCGGGCAGCGGATAGGGATAGATGTCATCCACGTGCACGCCGCCGAAGTCCATCTCCAGGTCGGCAAGCAGCGGCGTGCTCACCTTGGCATAGAAGCCAGAAACCTCCTCCTCGATGGACTGGCCGGGGGTCACGTAGCTACTGGCCCCGCGGTGCGCCTGTGAAATGCCATCCAGCAGGACGGTGTTCACGTCGTGCCCCACCCCGAAGGTGAAGAGACGCACGTTCTTCCCCGCCTCGCGGGCCACGTTGGCCATGATCATCTCCGGCTCAGTCACTCCCTCCGTGGGCAGGCCGTCGGTGAGGAAGATGACGATGGCCGGACGATCAGGGTCCACCTGTGCCAGCGTTTCCAGCAGGGCACGGTTGATGTCCGTGCCGCCGGCAGCATCGAGTTGCTTCACCCAGGCATGCGCCTCCTCCCGCTCGCTGGCCGGTTGCAGCCGGTGAGCATACTGCCGCACGCCGGTGCTGAAAGAGATGATGTTGAAGCGATCCTCCACCTGCAGGTGGTCGAGCACGAAAGCGAGCGCCGCCTTGGCCTGCTGGATCTTCTCGCCCCGCATGCTGCCCGAGGTGTCCAGCACCAGCATCACGTCCTTGGCCACCACCTCCGCCTGCTCGATCTCCACCTTGGGAGCCACCAGCATAAGGAAGAAGCCGTCCTCGTCCTCCGGCTTGTAGCTCAGCAGGTTGAGGCCGATCTCTTCCTCGGCCACGCTGAAGTAGAGCTCGAAATCGCGGTCGGGTTGCACGTCGCTCTCCTCGTAGCCCACGCGGGCGCGGTAGTCCCCCTGGCGATCCACGGCGATCGCATGGCTAGGAGAGTAGATGGCCTTCAGGGCCTCTTTCGAGGTGATGTCTATGCTGATGGAGACGTCCTCGATAGGACGGTGGGAGAAACGCTCGGTGTCCAGCGGATAGCGGTAGCGCACCAGCCCCTCGTCTAGCGTGAGGACCTCACTGTAGGTAAGCTCGATGCGCCGCTCGTCGCCGGGTGGGATGGGGAAAATGCTGGCCTGGAACGCGCCGCGGCCCACGTACTCCAGCAGCGCCGGGTCCCGCTGCCTCCGCACGTACGATTCGTAGATGGCCCGCGCTTCCTCCTTGGTCAGGAGCTTGCCCTCGTACTTCTCCCCCTCCACCCACATGGCGAACTCGGAGATGGAGGCTCCCTCCGGCAGGGGGAAGATGTAGGTGCCCTCCACGGCGAATCTCGCATCGTTGATGAACACCTGGTCCACATGCGTGGTGGCCACTTGATCCTCGATGGTCACCGTGACGCGGTGGTACTTGATGGTCAAGGGGAAGCCGCGGAACGGCGGTTGGTCCGGCGGGGGCGGCCGGGGGATGATGATGCCATCGGCATGGGCGGCCGGTGCCAGCGCCAACAGCAGCACGACAAGCAGAACGATCATCGGTGGTCTCTTCATCATCGCTTCTCCTCTCTTGCGTTGTGTGTTCGGAGTTCGGAGTTCGGGGTTCCATGTAACACGCCCCAAGTCACTCTCCGGTTTCTGAGTATGTAGACGAACACACTAGAGCAAAGGTTCCCGGCGTTGGGCAGGCTCATGGCCACGTGTCTGTTCCGCCTCAATGCAAAAAGAGCCAGCAGACGTCACTTCTGCCGGCTCCATCGGCCAATGCCTTTGTCCGCATCATTGCGCATCGCCGATTCTTTCCTGCCGGTTGCGAAGGAAAGCTTCCACCTCCGAACGGGTGGGCAGGGAGGGCTGGGCGCCTAGCTTGGTGACAGCAAGAGCGCCAGCGGCGTTGGCAAAGCGCACTGCCTCTGCGGGGCCGCGGCCCTCAGCTAGCGCTACGGCGAACCCACCCACGAAAGCGTCTCCCGCCGCCGTGGTATCCACCACCTCGACCCGGTGGCCTGGAACGTGGATCGCCTTCTGCCCCTCAAGCAGGAGAGCGCCTCGCCCTCCAAGAGTCAGAATGACTGTGCCCACTCCCGCGGCCCTGAGCCTGGCTGCCGCCCGCCGGGCCGACTCGATGTCGTCTACCTCGGTTCCCGTCAGCAAGGCCGTCTCGCTCTCGTTGGGGATGAGGACATCCACCTGACTCAAGAGCGTAGGGGGAAGTCTCCGGGCGGGGGCCGGGTTCAGGATGGTGATCAGCCCCCTGGCACGAGCCAGACCAATGGCCTGCTCCACCACCTCCTGGGGAATCTCCAGTTGCAGCACCAGGATGGCTGCCGAGGCGAGGACATCCTCTGCAGCCTCCAGATCAGCCAACGTCAACCGCATGTTGGCCCCAGGTGCCAGGATGATGGAGTTCTGCCCCTGCTCGTCCAGAACGATGAGCGCTACTCCGGTCGCTGCCTTCGGGTCGCGCCGGACGTGGGACACGTCGATGCCGAGTTGGGACAGGTTAGCGAGCTGCTGGGCACCGAAGGCGTCATCTCCCACCCTGCCAACCATGCTGACTCGAGCGCCCAGCTTGGCCGCCGCCACCGCCTGATTGGCCCCCTTGCCCCCGGGAATAGTGTGGAACGCGCTGCCGATGATGGTCTCGCCAGGACCGGGNAAGCGCGGGGTACGGATCACCAGATCCATGTTCAGGCTACCCACCACGGCGATGTGAGGTGGCATCATCTTCTCCTTTGGCGCGCCGGGATGCTCCTTGTTCCTGCGCGGACCAAACCTCCTCTCCTACGCCGCTGAACCCTGCGATCCATCCCCCGCCGCGCCAGTTCCTCCTTGATCGTCCCCACCACGTCCTGCTGCACGGCGGTCTGAGCAGCCCGGATCATGTTCTTGATGGCCTTGGCATCGCTGCGTCCGTGGCCGATGACCACCACGCCGTCCACACCCAACAGCGGCGCGCCACCAAACTCCCGCCAGTCCATCCGCCGGCGCAACTCCCCTACAGCCGGCAGCATCAGCACCAGCCCAGGCAGCGCGACGATCAGGCCGGGGATCATCAGCACCAGCGCCAGCTTGTTCAGCCAGCCGCCGGTGAACTGCCGCTTGAAGAAGCGGGCCAGGAAGGACACCAATCCTTCGGTCAGCTTGATGATCACGTTGCCCGTCATCCCGTCGGTAACCACCACGTCCGCCAGGCCGCGGCCGATGTCCTTCCCCTCCACGTTGCCAACGAAGTTGAGCTCGCTGGCCTTGAGCAGTGGGTACGTTTCCCGCACCAGCATGGAGCCCTTGTCCTCCTCCTCGCCGTTGGAGACGATGCCGATGCGCGGCCGCTCGATGCCCAGGAGCTTGCGAGCATAGGCATCGCCCATGATGGCGAACTGCAGCAAGTACTCCGGCGTGCAATCGGCGTTGGCACCGATGTCGAGCAATAGGCACAGCCCCGGCGCGGCGGCGTAGACGCTGGCCAGCGCCGGGCGGGCGATTCCCCGAATGCGTCCCAGTCCGAAGATGGCCGCCGCCAGCACCGCCCCCGAGTTGCCGGCGGAGGCGAACGCGTCCGCCTGCCCTTCCTTGACCAACCGCATCCCCACTACCAAGGAGGAGTCCTTCTTGCCTTTCACGGCCATGGTGTGCTCTTCCATCGTCACCACCTCGGAGGCGTGGACGACGGACAAGGACAAGCCTGTCGTGTCGTGCTTGGCCAGTTCGGCCCGCACGACCCCCTCCTGTCCTACGAGGATGATCTCCGTGCCCCATTCGCGGGCGGCCTGCACAGCCCCATCCACGACCAACTGCGGGGCGTGATCGCCGCCCATGGCATCGAGTACGATTTTCATGATTTCACCTCACCTTTCCGCTCTTTCCGCTCTTCCGCTGACTGAGATAGCCGCGCTGCGAGCAACACTGGCAGCCGCTCGCGGTTCGGCGGCGTCACCTCGACCAACTCCACATTGGGCCTGGCTCTCACCTCGGCAAAAAAACCACCCCGGCCCTTGGCGATGGTGCCCAGCAGTGGCAACGGACTGTCCAGCGCCCGCCGCACCGCCTCCCGAAAGCACGGTGAGAAACACTCCATCTTGCCGATCTCATCAACCACGATGAGGTCAGCGTCCAGTTGAGCAGCGGGATCAATGCTGGGCACGATCTCCCGCTCGAAACCGGCCACGTCCACCCCGTACTTGCTCACCCGCTGGCGGCCGTGGAAGTCCACGTGCGCCAGCACCCGCTTACGCCCATCCAGCGTCACCGCTTCGAAGCCCAGTCGCCCGCGGGGGCCGCGCAGTTCGCCAGTGTAGAAACCGCTGGCCCGCGGTCGGTCTAGCAGCGCCAGCGTGCGTTTGATGACCGTCGTCTTGCCCACGCCAGGGCGGCCGGTGAGCAGGATCTTGAGAGCGTCCATCCATTGCCTCCGATGGCCCGATTATATCACGGAGCGGGGCTGACGGCAAGCACTGATAGCGTGTGCAGCATGGACCTCAAGAGCGATTTGACAAACCCAGCCACCTTACATATAATCGACACATCTTCGAAGGCCCATTCGTCTAGTGGCCTAGGACGTCGGCCTCTCAAGCCGGAAACACGGGTTCGATCCCCGTATGGGCCATCAATAGGAAGAGACTGTATTGGACCAGGGAGCGTGTAGCCAAGCGCGTCCTGGTCCTCTTTCGTTTTCGTTTCCACTCGCACGGTTCACACCGCTCGCTCCCCTCCCAGGCCGAAAACTGCAGGGCCCTGAAATTCCCCTTCAATCAGGCTTGACAACCCCTGGAGATCGTGATACACTATGAGGGACCAACAGACGCCCTTTGGCCGATCTGCCTCATGGCAAAGTGCCCTTTCAGCCACTCACGCTATACTCAGTAGATCCAGACTCTGAAGCAGAGCGGGCTCCCACACGCGCGGATCGGCGGCGTGGGAGCCGCCTTTGCTGGCGATTTTGGATCTACTGATACTCAGTGCACGTTGAAACTCCGACTGCGATACAGGAATAAGACGCGGATGGCCACGGACCAACACGGATAAAGAATAGATAGCATCCGTGTTCCTCCATGTTTGTCCACGTTCAATTCACAGCATCATCGCTGAAAGCGAAGAACCCAAAACCACAGGAGAAGAAACCGTGTCAAACATCTTGGAAAAGCTGGCCACCAATCTGTACAACGGCGAGGACAAAGTCGTCGCCGAACTGGTTCAGCAAGCGCTGGACCAGGGAATGACACCGGCCGAGATCCTCAGCGGCGGCCTCATCGCTGGCATGGATGAGGTGGGCAAGGATTTCAAGGCTGGCGATCTGTTCGTGCCCGAGGTGCTCATCGCCGCCAGGGCCATGCACGCAGGCATGAACACCCTACGGCCGCTGCTGGCCGAGGGCGACGTGCCCTCGGCGGGCAAGTACCTCATCGGCACCATGCAGGGGGACCTGCACGACATCGGCAAGAACCTGGTCAAGATGATGCTGGAGGGAGCAGGCTTTGAGATTATTGACCTGGGCACCGATGTCAAGCCGGAGACATTCGTGGCCGCGGTGCAGGAGCATCAGCCCCAGCTCGTAGGCATGTCGGCGCTGCTGACGACGACCATGCCGGGGATGAAGGCGACCGTCGAGGCACTACAGGAGGCGGGCCTGCGCGACACGCTCAAGATCATGGTCGGCGGCGCGCCGGTGACGGTGGCCTTTGCCGAGCAGATCGGGGCCGATGCCTACGCGCCGGATGCGGCCACCGCCGTGGAGGTGGCCCGTAGCCTGGCGTAAAAGGCAAAACGTGATCGTCACATTTCACGCTTGACGACTCTGCTGAGAAAGGTCAGAAACCGTCAGCGGACCAAGCAGATGAAGCGGGCGAAAATGAAACAGAATCAGCTTAATCCGCTCAATCCGCTGACGATTCCAGGTTTTTTCGGAGGAGATTCCCAGTGACTGAACAGATTCCCGTGGAAACGCTGCATCCCACGATCCGGATGCTCTCGGACGAACAGATTCAAGCCATCCACCACACCAGCCTGGATATCTTGTCCGGGACAGGCATCGTGATGAAGAACGAGGCCGGGCGTGAGCTGCTGCTCGACGCCGGAGCCTGGGAATCCGGCGGGCGGATCAGGATCCCGGAGCACCTGGTGATGGAGGCCATCGCTTCGGCCCCCTCGCGTATCCCCATGTACAATCGGTTGGGCGCATTGACCATGCCCCTCGAAGAAGGCAAAGTGTTCTTTGGGCCTGGCTCCGATTGCCCCTTCACCCTGGACGTGGAAACCGGCGAGCGGCGTCAGGCCACCGCCGAGGACGTCCGGCGTGTCGCCCATCTGTGCGACGGCCTGCAGCAGATGGATTTTATCATGTCCATGGGCACTCCCTCGGACGTGCCGCCGCTGGATCACTATCTCCACAGCTTCATCAACATGATCCGCGGCTCGGTCAAGCCCAACGTCTACACGGCCAACAATCGGCAGGACATGGAGGAGATGTACCGCATCGCCTGCGCGGTGGCCGGCGGCGAGACCGAATTGCGCGAGAAACCTTTCCTGCTGCACTACGCCGAGCCCATTTCCCCCCTACTCTACAACGACGAATCGGTGGACAAGCTGCTGTTCTGCGCCGAGAAGGGCATCCCTGTCACCTACCTGCCCTCGCCCAACACCGGCGGCGGCGGGCCGATCACCCTGGCCGGAGCGCTGGCCCTGGGCAACGCCGAGTGCCTGGCCGGGCTGGTGCTCACCCAGTTAGTGCGACCGGGCACGCCCTTCCTGTACGGCATGAACACTGCTGCGCTGGACATGAAATCGGCCATCGTCAGCTACGGCGCTCCTGAGTGGCCGATGGGCATGGCCGCCTGTACCGACATCGCCCGCTATTACGACCTGCCTGTGTGGGGTGCTGCTGGCGCCACCGACAGCAAGGTGGTGGACGCCCAGGCGGGCATCGAGGCCACGGTCTCGATCATGACCGCCTTCCTGACCCGCTGCAACCTGGTGCACGACGTGGGGTACATCGAATATGGCACCACCTCCTCGATGGAGATGCTGGTCGTGGCCGACGAGATCATCCGCGAGGTGCGCTACATTATGGCCGGCGTGGAGGTCAGCGAGCGCACCCTGGCCCGCGAAACGATCCACCGCGCCAGGCCCGGCGGCGGCTTCCTGGCCGACGATCACACGCTGGATAACTGGAAATGGGCCCAGTGGCGGCCGGTCTTGATAGACCGCATGCGCTACGACCGCTGGGTACAAAAGGGGAGCAAGGACGTGACCGCCCGCGCCAACGAGCGCGCCCGGCAGGTCCTGGCCGAGCACGAGGTACGACCGTTGCCAGAGGAGGCGGAGAAAGTGATTGCCGAGGTGCTCAAAAAGCGTGAAATGTGATGCGTGGGGACGTATGCCTGGGTAGGATGGTGAAATGGCGCGACCAGGGCCAGAGGGCGGCCAATATCAGCCCTTGACCGAGGAGCAGATCAGGCAAATCCACCAGGCGTCGCTGACGGTGCTGGAGCACACGGGCATTCACGTGGAGAACGAGGAGGCGCTGGCGCTCTACCGGCAGGGCGGGGCGCGGGTGGACGGCAACCGCGTACACATCACCCAGGCGATGATCGAGAAGGCCCTGGAAACGGTCCCTGCGAGGGTGCTGCTGGCCGGCCGCGATCCCGAGCAGGACGTCGTGCTGGAGGACAAACGGGTCTACGCTGGAACCGGCGGCTCGCCGACGATGGTCCTCGATCCCGGCGCGGACACCGTCCGTCCACCCTGCGGGACCTGGCCGGCCTGGCCCGGCTGGCCGACGCGCTGCAGCACTGCGACTTCATCGTCATTCCTCTGCACCCCACCGACGTCCCCGACGAGGACGTGCCCATCAACCGCTTTTACACCTGCCTGACCCACAGCAGCAAGCATATCATGGGCGGCGTCTGGTCCATCGAAGGAGCGCGGCAGGTCATCGAGATGGGGGCGATGATCGCCGGGGGGTCGGAAGCGCTGCGGGAGCGGCCATTTATCTCCGCCATCACCAGTTGGATGGTCAGCCCGCTGCACCTGGACACGGGCGTGACCGATATCCTCATCGAGTGGTGCAAACACGGCTTGCCGGTGGCCCTCTCCTCGGCGCCGATGGCCGGCTCCACCTCGCCGGTGACGCTGGCGGGGACGCTCACGCAGCTCAACGCCGAGCAACTGAGTGGCATCGTGCTCAGCCAACTGGTGCGGCCCGGCACGCCGGTGCTGGCGGGGTACATCCCCGGCGTGGCCGACATGCGCAGCGGCGGCTACCTGGGCGGCGCGGTCGAGTTCGGCATGATGCAGGCGGCTGCGGCGCAACTGGCCCACTTTTACGGGGTGCCCATCTACGGCTCCGGCGGCATGAGCGACAGCAAGCTGCCCGATGCCCAGGCCGGGTACGAGAAGATGGCCACCTTTTTGCTGGCAGCCATGGGCGGCTGCAACTACATCCATCACGCCCTCAGCATGGTCACCAACATGAGCGCGGCCTCGCTGGAGCAGGCGGTCATAGATGACGATATCGTGGGCCTGGCCATGCGCGTGCTGCGGAGCATCGAGGTGACGGAGGACACGATGGCCGTGGAAGCGATCCACCGCGTGGGGCCTGGCGGCCACTACCTGATGGATGCACACACGCTGCGGTTCATGCGCTCCGAGCTCTTCTATCCCCCGCTGGCCGACCGTCAGAACCGGGCCATGTGGGAGGAAGCGGGCAAAAAGGACACCCGTGCGAGGGCCATCGCCAGAGTGGAGAGGCTGCTGCAGAAGCACCAACCCCCTGGGCTGCCGCCGGAAGTGGACGCGGCGATCCGGGCTAGGTTCAACATCTTGTAGCACCGCGCTTCTTTGATTAGGCCGCCCACTTCTAGAGAAGACCGGTCATGATACGTAAGTTGTTGTACGATCCGCAATCATCAATGAGAGGGCAGGCACTGTGGCTGAGTATGAGGGTATACGAAAGCACATACTTGAAGTATTGATCGCTTCCTATCTTCCCCTGTCTATTTCAGATATTGTGGCAAGACTCCCTGCACCAGTGGGCTCGTTCTCGCCAGTTCCACTAGAGCAGACTTACTCACCGCATAAGAGATATGAGGCAGGGCAAAGGCTGTTTCATCCTGCTGCGAAATATCGTTCATGGTTTGTTGTTGAGGAACCAATGCGGGATGGAAGTTTCATTGCTCGATTTGACAGTGGGAAAACCAGGAAGCTCGCACATTCAGATTCCAAGATGGACTACTATACTTTCACCGCCGAGTATCATAAGCTTGAGTTAGAAAGACTGGCTGAAGAGAATCTGAGACAAATGAGCAACGTGGCAACCATTGAAGGGTTATTTGTGCTCAAGTCTAGACTCCAGCGACTTCCGTTTCATCAGCTGTCCAATCCGCGCGTGCTGACTAGACTCACGCAACTGCACGCACGGAGTCGGCAAGATGACAGGATTGACCAACTGCATACACTTTGCAGACGGTACAAATTGACAGCTCTCTATTATCTGATACCTCTGGAGAATCTGCCTTCCATCTTTGAGAGGGGTATATTATGCAAAAACCTGGCTCCTCGTGGGCATGCGTCTTTCGCAAACGAAGATATTCAAGCTAAGCGACACTGCAAAGAGATTGGAGATAATTTACCACTGACCTTGCATGATTGTGTTCCCCTGTTCTTTGCTCCAAGACCGCCTTTGCTTTACCTGCGTAGAGATGAACAGGAGAGGTTAGTATACATTCGCGTAAACACTATCGTCCTATTGGAGCCAGGTGTGGTCTTTTCTCGGGTAAACGCTATAAGTGCGGGAGGATTCTTCACCGACATTTCCGATCTTGGAGAGCTTGACTGGGCAGTCCTGCGAGCAGAGTATTGGAGAAGTGATAATGAAGAACAACACCGCCGTAACAAACTCCTGCGGCAGGCAGAGGCACAGATTCCAGTGATGGTTCCAGTCCATAGGTTTTTGGGCTTAGATGTTTGTGATGTGCAAGCGCTTCAGAGGGTTAGACAAATGGTGGTAGACGCTGGTATCTCGCTATCCGTCAAACGCAATAGGAGACTCTATTGCTGATGCTCAAATTCATTGGGGGTGACCTTTTCGAATCTAGAGCTCAGACGCTGGTGAATGCCGTCAACACGGTTGGTATAATGGGAAAAGGTATTGCTTTAGAATTCAAGAAACGGTATCCGGGAATGTTTGAGGAATACCGTCAACTGTGCGATGATGGCCTATTGGATGTTGGAGAGTTGCATCTCTATAAGGCTAACGACCACTGGATTCTGAACCTTCCCACAAAGCACCACTATCGGAATAAGTCTAGACTTGAGTATATCAGGGCTGGTCTTTGCAGATTGAGGGATAACTACGCCGAATGGAGCATTACATCTATTGCGATGCCTGCATTGGGTTGCGGTCTTGGTGGACTGAGTTGGAGTGAAGTTCGAGAAGCTATAGAAGAGTATCTAGGGGATCTGCCAATCGAAATAGAAGTGTATGAACCCGACACTGTAGTGCGCACCGAGGATTTGAGCCCAGAAGATGTTCAGCCCGTTCAGCTCCATTTGCTGTAAGGCATACAAGGATTAGGGCCGCCTAACCCCTCGCCGGAGGCGACGGCGCTTCGCGCTCGTCGCGCTGCGCCTCAGTTCAAAGCCCTTAGACGACTCTACTGAAAAAGGTCAAAAACCATCAGCGGATTAAGCAGATGAAGCGGATAGGGATGAAACAAAACCAGCTTAATCCGCTCAATCCGCTGACGATTCCAGGTTTTTTCAAAGGAGTCGTTAGACAGAACCTGAACGCGCAACAGTTCAAGGGTATTGCATGAATTTCGCCCACCGCATTGCCCATCTGAAAGCCGAAGGGGCCTACGCCGTGCTGGCCCGCGCTCAGGCGCTGGAGGCCCAGGGACGCAACATCATCCATCTGGAGATCGGCCAGCCGGACTTCGAGACCTACGCCCACGTCGCGCTGGCAGGCATCCGCGCCATCGCCACCGGGCAGACCCGCTATAACCCGCCGGCCGGGCTTCCTGCCCTGCGCGCAGCCCTGGCCGAGGATGCCGGCCGGCGACGGGGCATGCATTTCACCGCGGAGCAGGTCGTCGTCGCCCCGGGGGCCAAACCGCTGCTTCTCCTCCCCATGCTGGCCCTCCTCGAAGCGGGAGACGAAGTGCTCTATCCCGACCCCGGCTTCCCAACTTATGAGGCAGCCATCGGACTGGCCGGTGCGACGCCGGTGCCGCTGCCCCTGCTGGAGGAACAGGGCTTCGACCTGGACCTGGAAGCCTTCGATGCCCGGCTCGGCCCCCGCACGCGGATGATCATCCTCAACTCCCCCGGCAACCCCACGGGGGGAATCCTCTCCTCGCGGACGCTGGCCCACGTCGCCGAGGTGGCCCGCCGCCAGGACATCTGGATCCTCTCCGACGAGATCTATTTCCGGCTGGCGTATGATGTGGAGGTGCCCAGCATCGTCTCCCTGCCGGGCATGGCCGAACGCACCATCTTGGCCGACGGTTTCTCCAAGACCTACGCCATGACCGGCTGGCGGCTCGGTTTCGGCATCATGCCCCAACCGCTGGCCGAAAAGATGGAACTGCTGCTCACCCACTCGGTGGGCTGCACGGCCACCTTCACCCAATTCGCCGGTCTGGAGGCCATCCTCGGCCCTCAGGATGAGGTGGAGGCCGTGCGCGCCGAGTTTCGCCGCCGCCGCGACCTCATGGTGCAGGGGCTCAACGGGATCCCCGGCATCCGCTGCCCGCTGCCCCAGGGCGCCTTCTACGCCTTCCCCAACGTCCAGGCTTTTGGCCGGCCCGTCGCCGAACTGGCCGATTATCTGCTGGCAGAAGCTGGTGTGGCAGTGCTCCCCGGCACTGCCTTCGGTCACAATGGCGAGGGCTATCTGCGCCTCTCTTACGCCAACTCGATGGAAAACATCCAAAAAGCACTGGAGCGCATGGCTCGTGCTTTGGCCGCGTCAGCGGATTGAGCGGATTAAGCTGATTTTGCTTCATCAACAATCCGCTCCATCCGCTTAATCCGCTGACAGTTCTTGAAGAATGACCCGAAAAGGAGACAAATATGAAAACTGCCAATTCTATTGCTTTCTCATCGCCCCAGTTCGCCGTTCTCTCGAATAGTCAGCTCCAGGACCTTCATCTGGCTGCCCTGGAAGTGCTGCGACGCACGGGTATCCGCTTCTATCACCAGGAGGCCCTGGACATGTTGAAGCAGACTGGGGCCTTTATCTCCGACGGCAACCTGGTCAAGTTCCCGGCGCGGCTGGTGGAAGATGCAGTGGCCTCGGCCCCCGGCCGGATCGTCATGTGCGACCGCGACGGCGAACCGGCGATGTTCCTGGAGGAGACCAAGGTCTACTTTGGCACCGGTTCCGATTGTCTGAACCTGCTCGATCCTGAAACCGGTGAACATCGCAAGTTCACCCAGGCGGACATCATCAATGGCTATCACTTGTGCGATGCCTTGCCCAACATTCACTTCGTCATGTCCATCGGCCTTCCCGCTGACGTGGATCCAGCCCTGGCCTACGACGTTCAGATGGCCCTGATGCTCAAGCATACCACCAAACCCATCGTTTTCGTGACCAACGACAGAGCCAGTTGCCAGCGCGCCATTGATATGGCCGCCGCCGTGGCGGGTGGGTACGAAGCATTGGCGGAGCAGCAGCACATCTTGCTCTATTCCGAGCCCAGTTCGCCACTGCAACAGTCGGAGACGGCGGTGGACAAGCTGTTGCTCATGGCCGAATACCGGTTGCCGGTGGTTCATTCGCCCGGGCCGCTGATGGGCGGCACCGCGCCGATCACCATGACCAGCGGTTTGGTGATGTCGTTGGCCGAGATCCTCAGCGGTCTGGTGGTGCACCAGTTGCAGCGCCGGGGCGCTCCGTTTGTCTTTGGTGCCGGATTACATCACATGGACATGAGCGCAGCGCAAATCTGCTATGGCTCGCCCGAATTCCAGCTTACCAAGGCCGCCATTGCTCAGTTGGGCCGTTGGTATGGCATTCCTACCTGGGGGTACGCCGGCTGCTCCGACGCCAAAGTCATGGACGAACAGGCGGCCCTGGAGGCCATGCTCTCTGTCCTTATGGCCAAGTTCAGCGGCGCTAACCTGATCCACGACGTGGGCTACATGGAAAGCGGCTTGACCGCCTCCTACGAGATGATCGTCTTGACCGATGAGCTGGTCGCCATGACAGACCACATCATGAAGGGGATCGAGGTCAGCGATGATACGTTGATGTTGGACGAACTGCACAGGGTTGGCCCCGGCGGCTACTTTTTGGACACTAAACAGACGCTGAAACGTTTCCGCGACTTTTGGTATCCGAGTCTCCTGGACCGCAAGAGGCGGCCGGAATGGTTGGAAAGCGGGGCCGCCACGCTGGGCCAGCGGCTCAGCGCGCAAGTCGAGGAGATCATCAAAGAGCATCAGCCCAAGCCCTTGGATCTGGACAAGAAACAAAAGATCCAGGAAATCCTGGCTCAGGCGGCCGCGTAGTCTCGGAGATTCCCTTCCGGAAGGGCTTTGACTCACGACTTGATGAAACATTGTTGGGTGTAGACGTGGCCATCCGCTCGGTTCAACGAGAGCGTTTCGCGTTGGGGACACGTAGTAACGACTTTAGTCGTTCTGGCGTTGCAAAAGTGACTAAAGTCGCTACTACGCTTGGATATAATTGCTCCAGGGGCGGTTTAGCACGTCCCAAATGTGTAACGCTCCCGTTCAACGTTTTGCGCTATACGTCAGGATATGGTATAATGGTGTGTCACAATGAAATGCAAAGACACTTGCCCTGACATTCGCCCTTGTGTGAACCCAAGCTTCGTGAGTTCACCAAGAAGACCCCTGCTTCGCCGCACGGAGAACCTGGATGATTTGCTACGTAGACATCGAACATGAAAGGGTACTTCAGGATGCGGAGAAAAGGCCCACCCAGCTTATACGCCGTATGGAGGTCAAGCTGAGGCTGGAGGAAATCTCCGGCCAGGCCTGTCTGCTGCAGAACTATTCACGTGTCACCCGCCAACGGCTCAAGGAGTGGGGCATCCAGGCCCTGCTCATCAGTGGCTGCGGGGCGGACTGGTCGGAGTACGATGAGGCGGACCTGGCCGAAATGTACCGCATCGTCCGGGACGCCGACTTGCCAATCCTCGGTTTCTGCGGCGGCCACCAACTCATCGCCCTGGCCCACGGAGTTCCCCTCGGTCCCATGCGACGGCTGGAAGCCGGAGAAAAGGACATTTATCCGGGTCTCGGCCCGGGCTATCACAAGGAATGGGACCACACGCCGGTGCGCGTTCTCAAAGCGGACCCTATTTTTGAGGGATTGGGAAAGGAAGCGGTGTTCCTCGAAGCGCACTACTGGGAAATGAAAGAAGTGCCGCCGGGCTTTGAACTGCTGGCCTCCACCGACGTGTGCCGGATTCAGGCCGTCAGACGCACAGGCACGTTGGTTTATGGGACTCAGTTCCACCCCGAGTATTACTATTTCTCGGAAGAAGAAGAAACATTGTACAACGACGGACGCAAGTTACTGGCCAATTTCTTCAAGCTGGCCGGCATTCTGGAATAACCGAAATCCCTCGGAAAGTCGAGTGGAGGGCTTCTTGGTGGGCAGCAGGCCAATCGCATTGGCCGTCTCGGTGCGAATAACGCCCAACCGCGTTGGGCTGCTACCCCTTTTCGCGAGGGATCCCGATCCCGAAAGGAGGTGATGTCTGAAAAACCTTAGTCTACGGTGTCCGTGGAACGGCCGAATTCAGAGTCAATAAGGAGACATAAAATGAATCAGCGGATTCCTGAACTCAAGGAGCAGTATCTCGAGGGTAGGATGTCCCGGCGGGAGTTCCTGCGCTACGCGGGCCTGCTGGGCCTCTCCCTCACGGCGGCGCAGAGCCTGATCGCTGGCTGTGTGCCGAAGCCCACCGAAGCACCGCCAGCACCAACGCCGAAACCTACACCAGTACCGCCGACTCCAACACCAAAGCCAGTCGGCCCCAGGCGCGGCGGCACGCTGCGCATACGTGGAATCGTGGGACGCATTGATCATCCCGCTCGCTACTCCTGGGTGGCCAATTCCAACACCACGCGTCACGTAGCCGAATACCTGACACTCACCGACGAGAACAACCTCACCCACCCCTACCTGTTGGAGAAGTGGGGGGCTAGTGACGACCTCAAGACCTGGACGCTCCATCTCCGCAAGGGCATCAAGTTCAACAACGGCGACGAGTTCAACGCCGACGACGTCGTCTTCAACTTTGGGGAGTGGCTGGATGAGGAGGTGGGTTCTTCGATCCTGGGTCTGATGTCCTACCTGAAGCTGGAGGGTGTCGAGAAGGTAGACGACCACACAGTCAAGCTCCACCTCGATACGCCACAGATCGCCGTGCCGGAGCACCTGTTCCACTACCCGGCGCAGATCATGAATCACCGTACCTTCGAGGGCGACTTCATCAAGTCGCCGGTCGGCACCGGCCCATTCACACTGGAGGAGTACTCTGAGGATGAGCGCGTGGTGCTGAAACGGCGTGATGACTACTGGCAGATGGGGGCCGATGGCAAGCCATTGCCCTACCTGGACGAGATCATCTACATTGATCTGGGTGGGGAGACATCAGCCCATAACGCGGCTATACAGAGCGGGGAGGTGGACGCCATCAGCGAGCCAGAAACCGACCACTTCTTGGCTCTGAAGGACGATCCGAACATTAATATGGTCGGCGCGTCTACGGCCCAGACTCGGGTCTTACGCATGCGGGTGGACAAGGATCCCTGGACCGACAACCGGGTGCGCATGGCGCTGAAGCTGTGCCAGGACCACGAAAAGATCCTGAAGCTGGCGCACTTCGGTGAAGGGGACCCGGGCGCGGACTTCCACGTGGCGCCGGTCCATCCGGAGTACTGCGAGAGGCCGATTCCCAAGTACGATCCGGAGCGGGCCAAGGCCCTGCTGGCCGAGGCGGGTTATCCCGATGGGCTCACGGTTGAATGTGCCGTGTGCTCCGACTGGCCGGACGTCGTCGCCTACGCAGAGATACTCAAGCAGGACGCCGCCCCGGCGGGCCTCACCATCAACCTCAACACCATGCCTACCACTGCCTACTGGGACATTTGGACCGAGTGTGACCTGGGAATCACCCCCTGGACGCACCGCCCGCTGGGCACGATGGTTCTGGCTATGGCCTACGTCGCCGACGAGGAGGGCAAGCCGGTGCCCTGGAACGAGACACGCTGGGTGGACGAGGAGTTCTCAGCCCTGCTCAAGGAAGCTCAGGGGACCCTGGATGTGGAGGAACGCCGCAAGATCATGTGCAAGCTGGAGGAGATCCAGTACGAGCGTGGCTCCATAGGCATCCCCTACTGGCAATTCAAGTTTGCTATCGCGAACAAGAAGGTCCAGAACTTCAAGGCGCACCCGACCCAGTACGATCTCTTCAACGAGCTCTGGCTGAAGAGCTAAGCCTCTCACTCACAACGTCATGAGGGTGCAGGCAAAGCTGGTTCTGCTGTCAGACATAGCGGTTATGCTGCTAATCTGTCGGCGGCCTTGACTGGGGCAGGTCACGGCTGGCATGTGGCCTGCCCCACATTCAAAAGGACCAAATCCAAAGCTAAAAAACCAAGAATTCCCTCAGAGGACGAGGAGTACAAGTTTTGGGCTTTGAGCTTTGAACTTTGAACTTCAAGGAAACTTGCCATGGCTAAGTTTATCGTTCGACGTCTCGGATTCATGCTCCTGACGATGTTCATCGTTTCCATAGCTATCTTCGCCATCAACGAGATCGCGCCCGGCAACATCGCGCGTAACATCCTAGGGCCGTTCGCTACACCAGAGCAGGAAGCATCCTTTTTAGCCCAGTTAGGGCTGGACCAGCCGTTGCATATCCGCTATGTCACCTGGCTGGTGGGCAGCGATTGGCGTGCAGAGCGGGTGGTAGGCATGCCCCTGCGGCGGATAAAGAAGCCAGGGACCGAGTTCTACGAGTGGTGGGCGGTGGAAACCGATGGCACCCTGGTGCGATGGAAATTGGACGGCGAAGACCTGATCGCTTTGCGGCTTCAGCCGGACGGCACGGTAGTCGAGTCCATTGACAATGACAGGTGGCAGACGGATGAAACTGGTGTCAGCACTTTTTGGGGGGTGGATACACGCAACCGCGCCGTCATGTGGGAGAAGGGCGGTGCCCAGACCTATTGGATGCGGGCCAAGGCGGCGGGCTGGTGGACGGAGCAGAAGGGCGGTGCTAAGGGGTACATCCCTTTNCTACGCGGCCTGTTGCGCGGCGACCCGGGTGAATCTGTGAAGACCGGCCGCCCCGTTGCGGATACCCTCCTGCGACGGCTTCAGAACTCTATTGTCCTGGCCGCCATCGCCTTTGTGATCGTCATGCCCCTGGCTCTGGTGCTGGGCCTGCTGGCGGGCCTCAACGAAGGCAAACCACTGGATCGCATCCTCTCAATCGGCGGCTTGATGACCACCGCCACTCCCAACTTCGCCACAGGCATTTTCTTGATCCTGATATTCGCCGTCTGGTTGAAACTACTGCCCGGCGCCACCGTTTTCGCAAGCGAGAGAGCGATTTTCAAAAACCCGAAAATGCTGGTCCTGCCGGTGCTGACGCTCACGCTGATCGAACTGGGTTACGTGCTGCGTATCACGCGCGCCAGCATGGTGGAAGTGATGGGAACCGGCTACATCCGCACCGCCGTCTTGAAGGGTCTGCCCTACTGGCGCATCGTCTTCAAGCACGTCCTGCGCAACGCCTTGATGGCCCCTATCACGGTCATCATGCTCCACGTCAACTGGCTGATGGGTGGGATCGTGGTAGTGGAGGCGATTTTTGGCTTCCCCGGCCTGGGCCGGTACTTGCTGGATGCTGCGCTGTACAAGGATGTCTTCGCCATCGAAGCGGGAGCGATGGTGATGGTGATGCTGGCTGTGGGGACGCAGTTGGTAGCCGATATCATTTATACGTTTCTGAATCCAAGGATTCGATACGCGTGACGTAAAACGACTCCCCTGAAAAAAGGTCATTCAGCCACGGAGACACAGAGTACACAGAGGAAAAATCAAGGTGCGCCTCAAAGTTGTTCAGCAGCAAACGCAAAGAA
>JGI24025J20009_10001181_pt1 | contig 20007 bp, 16 predicted proteins | sample Cruoilmetagenom3_FD_20009 | JGI IMG/M metagenome (IMG submission 20009) | reverse complement strand
CCTGCCGCGGCGAGCGCGAGAAGGGCCGCGCCGATCCGATTATGGCGGGTCGGCGCGCGCGACACGTGGCGGGCAAACACCGCAACCAGCGCCAGGCAGACCTCGAACGCGAGGAACTGCGCGGTCGAAAAGCCAGGGCCGGTCACACCCGGCGGGGCCAGTGCGCGCAGCAGCGGCGCGAAGACGACGACCCCTCCCGGCACCAGCCAAGCGTGCTGCGCCAAGGACCGCGTCAGACTCACTGATACCCGTTGGCGGTGAAAAACGCGGCTGCTGCGGGATGGAAGGGTATACCGATGTCCTGATACATCGCGGCGGGGTCAAACGCCCGGAAATCGGCGCTGACGCTTGTCAGAACTTCGCCGCCGGCAATCAGGCTTTCGAGTATACCCGTCACCGCGGTATCGGCCGTGTCCTTATGTGCGTAGATCCAGTAGTCGTATTCCATCACCACCACCGGCTGCAATACGCCGGTCAGCCCGTCCTCGGGATCGAGGGTGACCAACCTGCTGTCGGGGAAGAGGTCGTGAAGACGGGCTTCGGCCTCTGCCGATGCGCCGAGCGACACGGCGTGGTAGCCGTCGACCTGCTGGGCATATTTTTCGACGGTGGCGGATCCGATGACCATGCCGTTCACATCGATATCGCCGCGCACGAAGGCTTTCCCCAACGCGGCCCAATCCGACACGCGCACCGGCACGACGTCGTCCGGGGTCAACCCGCCCGTCGCGAGCATCGCCACATAAAGCCGATCGCCGAAAGCGGTTGCGTCGAACCCGGTCGGGAACCGCTTTCCCTGCAGGTCCTCGACGCTGGAAATACCGGATGCGCCGCTGGCCCCGAAGGTGATCTGGAAGGGCACGAGGCGCGCGACAAGGCGAAGGTTTTCCAGCGCGCGGCCCTCGTAGAACGCGCGACCTTCATAGGCTTCGCGCAATACGATCGCGTTGAACAGGCCGAAGTCGTCCTCGCCGCGGTTGACGAACACCGCACCCTGACCGGCCGAGGTATAAGGCTTTGGCCGCAGGTCCAGCCCCTCGATCTCTCTTGCGGCTTTGGCGACGGCGAGGCCGTAGAAATATATCGCCGTGCCGTTGCCGGTGGTGGCAACCGTGATGCTTTGGGAATAACCTGGACCCGACACAAGGGCGAGGGAGATAATCAGGGTAGCAATACGCAAGACCGGCATCGGCAATGGCTTTCATAGCAAAGTATTCATTGAAACGGGGAGGTGACCAGCGAAAGCCGTTGCAGTGCATTCGGGCCGCGCGCCTCCGCTGTCGGACATGGAAATCAATGCACACATCCGGGCCCCTGTGCAATCTTTGTCCGCCCCGGCCCTCTTTTGCGGTCATAGCGCACCGCAAACGCGGCCGGGCCGATGACCTCGTCGGGTGCAGCGCCACCGGCCAGGCTGGCGCGCTTCGGCCGGGTCACATCACGCTAAACTGACCCATGTCCCGGAAGGCGTTTCGCAAGGCGCCCGCCCGCGCTTCGGACAGGGTCAGGGAGGCCGGATCCTGTTCCTCGATCCGCCGCTCGTGCAAAAAGCGCAATTCATCCCGAACGATCACCGTGAGGTCGAGTGGCATCCCGACGGAGCGGGGCGAGCGAAGGGGCGAGTCCATCGACAGAAGGGCAGCGTTCACGCAGACGTCGACCGGGGTATCGATTTCAATCACCCGATCGAGGATCGGCTCGCGATACCTGTGCTCTGCGATCTGGAGACAGCGGGAGCCTTCTGCGGCCTCGATGAAGGTTCCGGCCGATTAGACGTGGAACAAGCGCATCCCGTCCCCAGCGCGCTGCCCGCCGACGATGATCGACGGCGCGGTGCTTTCGCCCATTTGGGCGATGTTCCTTGCGTAGCATTGCTGAACGGCCCGCATCGCATCGCCGACGATATCCGCGACCCGGAACATCGGTTCCGCGTCCAGAAGGGTGTCGATCCCGTCCATCGGCTTGTCGATGTTCTCCTGCAGGAGGCTGGTCACCGTCTGGGTGATGGCGAGGTTCCCCAAGGTCATCATCGCGATGACGCGGTCTCCCGGCACCTCCCAGGTGAGCATCTTTCTGTACTTCGAGATGATGTCCACGCCCGCGTTGGTGCGCCTGTCGCACAGCAATACCATACCGGCATTGGTCTTGAAGGCGACGCAGTAAGTCATAGGCTTCGCGTATCTCCGCATGGGGTCGGCCCGGATTCCGGCGATGTCGCGGTGGTTCTGACATCGCCCTCAACCAGTTCCGAGGCGGTGGGCCCGACGAAACGGGACAGTGTCGGCCGGCCCATTCGCCGGTTGCGCGAGCGGTTCGCGCCGCATGGGGTGCTGCACCACGGACAGGGCCAATGGTATCGCGGCGAGCCCCTACCCCGCTGGGGCTATTCGCTGTTCTGGCGTAGGGATGGCCTGCCGCTCTGGTCGGATACCGTTCTGTTCGCGCACGAGATTTCCGCGCATGCCACCTTTGAAGCGGCAGTGGAGTTTTCCGACCGGCTGCTCGACGCGCTCGAGTTCGGCGACGGGGCCTGTGCCCATCCGGTCCATGAGGACCCGATGCACTTCATGGGCAAGGAAGCGTTGGCGCCCGGCGAGCTGAGCGCCGAGGACAACCAGCTTGAGGATCCGCAGGAAAGGGCCCGGCTGGTGCGGATGCTGGGCAACGGGCTCGCCAACCCGGTGAGCTACGTGATCCCGGATCAGCAGGCCCAGAGGGGGGCGAGCGGCCGGCGGCGCTGTCGTCGGGCCACCGATCAGTGGGGGACACCGCACGAAAAGCTGTTCCTGCTGCTCGGCGACAACCGGGCCGGCTATCGGCTGCCGCTGAAACCGCTGACCAAGGCCGAGGAGCTCAATCAGAATTTCCGCGACACGATGCTGCGCCGTCGCAAGGCGCTGGCGCCGCGCCGCAAGCTGCGCCGTCGCAAGGCGCTGGCGCCGCGCCGCAGGCTGCGCCGTCGCAAGGCGCTGGCGCCGCGCCGCAGGCTGCGCCGCGGAACCGAGCACGACTTCGAGGCCGGGGGCTACCTCGCGACACCGTTTTTCGGGCCGGGTTCCGGCCCGGCGACGAGGCTTTTCGGGGCCGGACAGTCGGCCGGGCCTGCGCCTGCGCGCCGGGTCCGCCATAGCCGGCGCGACCCGGCCCCGGGACCAGCGCAGGATTTCGACGAGGATGCCTGGCTGCCGGACGTCGACAGCGCCGACGACTGGTTGGTGGGCGACTACAGGTATTGGGTCGAAGGCACACCGATCCGCACCGCGATGGCGGTGGAGCCACGCGATGGCGCCCTGCATGTCTTCATGCCGCCGATCCGCTGTTCGGACGAATATCTCGACCTCGTCGAGGCGGTCGAGGAAACGGCCGCGGCGATGAACCTGCCGGTGCGGATCGAGAGCCAGGAGCCGCCGCGCGATGGCAATTTCAACGTCATCGGGGTGACCACGGACCCCGGCGGGATCGAGGTCAACATCAACCTGGCGACGAACTGGCAGGGGCTCCGGGACTTCAACGAGGCGCTCAATGTAGAGGCGCGCCAGAGCGGGCTCGACAGCTCTATCTGGATGGTCGATGGGCGGCTCAGAGGGTCGGGCGGTGGCAACCACATCGCGGTCGGCGGCGCCACCGCCGCCGACAGCCCGTTCCTGCGGCGCCCCGACCTCGTGGGCTCGATCATCCGTTTCTGGCAGCGGCATCCGTCGCTGTCGTACCTGTTCTCGGGCATGGTCATCGGTCCGACCAACCAAGCGCCCCGGTCCGACAAGCGCCCGCCTGACGCGGTGTATGAAATGGAGATCGCGCGGGGCGAGCTCGCGCGTGTGCAGGCCACCGGGCAGGCGATGCTCTGGCTCTGCGACCGCGTCCTGCGCCATCTCCTGACCGATCTGACCGGCAACACCTATCGCGCCGAGATCTGCACCGACAAGATGTATTCGCCGGACGGCCCCACGGGCCACCTCAGCCTGGTCGAGTTCCACGGGTTCGAACTGCCGCCGCACGGGCAGATGAGCATGGCCCGGTCGCTTGTGATGCGCGCACTGCTGGCCTGGGTCTGGGACAAACCCTTTACCGAGCCGCCGGTGCATTGGGGCAAGGACCTGCACGACAGGTTCAATCTGCCGCATCGCTGCCGGGCGGATTTCAACGACGTCCTGGACGAGTTCCGCGGCCCCCACGGCTTTGCCTTCCGGCCCGTTTGGTACGGCGCACAATTCGAGATGCGCTTCGGCGAGATCGGGCACACGACGGTCGGGGAGGGGAAACTGACGCTGCGCAACGGCATCGAGCCCTGGCTGGTTCTCGGAGAGGAAGCGACTGGCGGCGACACCTTGCGATATGTCGACAGCTCGTTCGAACGGGGGGAGCTCGAAGTGGAGGGCGATCTCAGCAGCCACCGCGTCGTTACCTGCACCCAGGTGGAAGTGCCGTTGCAAAAGGTCGGCCCGGAGACTTGCGTGGCCGGTGTGCGCTTTCGCAGCTGCCAGCCCTGGTCCTCCCTTCACCCGACGATCCCGGCCCACGCGCCGCTGGTCTTCGATGCGTATGACCGGGGGGCGGAACGGTCGGGCGGCGGTCTGAAACACCTTGTGACCCATGCGGGCGGTCGGGCGGATGAGACCCGCCCGATCAACGATCTCGAGGCCGGATCCTGCNGGCGCGTGGGCTTCCAGAANGGCCAGCAAACGCCGTTCCGGTGCGACCCGATCAAGCCCCGCATGACCCTTTGGACCGCAGCCACGCTCGATCTGCGGTTCATCTAGTCAGGCAAGGTAGGCGCAAGGCGCCGCGCCCTTGTCCGTGCGGGCGCAGCTATTGGCGCAGGACGGACACGGCGGCCACGGCGGCCACGGCGGCCACGGCGGCCAGACACCCGAAAGCCAGCGGGGGCGGCGTCGGGTTTTTTCTCTCCGCACCATGCGGGGCGCCGGTGCTGCGGAACGCGGTCGGGCCGACCCCAGCTGAACCGTTGTTTTTTGGCCGCGCCCGTGCGACGTGACCGTTGCCCAGCCCGGGATTGCCAGTTTCACGATCTTTCACTAAGCAGATATTTCTTGGGGTCCACGGCGGCATGCGATCCGCAGAGTAGCATTTTTCGAACATTCTTCTCAATTGCAGCGGGACATCCTGATCCGGCGCATTCCGGGGGCGCCACCTGCGGCCGTATCTCAGGTTCGACCCCAACGACCCTGCGCCGACCGCGCGGCAGGTGTGACACGCACACAGCCCGCGGCGATGCCGGGGGCCGCATTTTTTTTGGCGCCGCGGGTGCCAGGTGGCGTTTGATTGCATCCGGTCCATCGCCACGGCGAAACCGGTGATACCCGTCATGCCCAGATCGGCCATGAGCGTGGCTTTGGCGGTCTCGAGATTGATGGTGTCGAGGCCCGGGGGGGCGGCCCCGTCCATCTGGAGGATGGCATTGGCCATGTCGGTCCCTTCCCCGAGCGAGGTATCGAAGCCGCCGACCGTCACCAGGTCCACCGTGTCGCCATTGACGGTGACCGTCGCGATCGTTGCCAGTTCACCGGCATTTCAGGCGAGGCTGACCAGGGCATCGGTGCGCGCATCGAGCACGTTTTGGAAGGTGCCGCCCGCTTTCTGGCCGGCATTCGCATTGGTCCAGGCGTTGGCGCAGACGAGCGGTTCGGTGCCGTGGTTGGCAGCGCCGGTTGCAAAGCACGTGTGGGGGAACACAGAACCGTATTTGCGCGTTCGGCGCCGAAATTGGTCGGGAAGTCGACCGGATTTGCCCTTCCGAGCAGACGGCGCGCACCGCGTTGATTTCGTTGTTGAAGTCGGAGGCGACGGCCACGCCGCCGATCATGGCGCCATCCGCGAAGCCGGCGCCGAGATCGGTCAACTGACCGCTCATCGCATCGATTGCACAGATCGTACCGTCGGGTGAGAATCCGAGGAGGTCACCGGTGACCGGGCGGCAGGCAATGGCCTCGAGGCGGGTGGCGAGGTCGTGTTCGGATGCTGGGAAACGCGCGCGAATACGATGAGCTTCTCGATCCCTTGCGTGCCCAGCGCCGTCATCAACACGCCGTCGTCGAACCGGGTTCCGATCAGGATCTCGGCGTCGATCCGGCGCAGGCGGGCCCTGATCGGCGCGCGGCCCGCGTCGTGCTCGTCGAGCAGGAGGGGCGGGTCGTTCGTGGCCAAGAGAGCCTCATTCCGGATTGAGTATCCGAACGGATGACCCGATGAAACATCTCGTCAAGACCTGCGTACTGGCCACCGGGGGTGTCGCGGCGCCATTCACGGTCGCCAGCGCGGCCTCGGCCGCGGGCGAACAACCGAGCGGGTCAAACATGCGCCGGACAGCGCCCCCCGGTGGAACACGATTACGACCGGCATGGCCGGTGACATCTGCTTTGGTACCTTCGGCCTCGGCGAGGGTATCGTGAAGGGCATCACGTCCGGCGTGATCGAATGGGGGATCGACCAGTAGACGTTCCTGCGGGCGTATCTGCCGGCGGAGATACAGACCAACTTCCACCGCTACGGCGTGCCCCCCGGCAGCAACATCGCTGCCGGCCCAGGCTTCGTGACCGCGAGCGGCCTCGAAAAGGCTGGGATGTTCGCGGGGGCGAACTCCCTTGATCACTCCCGAGGGACGGCGGGCACCTGCCGCTCCTCTTGCGCTTTGACCGGTGCCCAGCGAGGCACTGCCATGTCCGACGCCCCTTCGCTTGTCGCGGGCGGCGACGCGCGCATCAAACACCGCTCGCGCTGCCGCGAAGCCATGATCCGCCCCGCGTTCGGCGGGAACGTGGGCGCCATTGTCGTCTTCACCCTGTTGGCCGTGTCCGCCTTCGATAGCGGCATGGTCAACAGCCGGGGCATCATGACCCGGAACCGGATTTGGACGCGAGTCACGATCATCGCCGTCGGCATCCGCGTGTTGATGATCGCCGGCGCGTTCAACCTTTTGGTCGGCTCGATGATCGGGCTCTCCGGCAGGATGATCGCCATCTTCGGCGTCACGCTGGGCTGGCCAGTCTGGCTGGCGATCCTCGTCGCCTTGGCACGCGCCCTGACGATTTGCGGGCTCACCGATTTCTTCGTCATGCGGACCGGGCTGGCGAGCTTCATCGTTTCGCTGGCCTTCCTGTTCATCCTGCGCGGTTTCGCGGTTTTGCCGCCGCTGCTGATCGAACGCAAAGCCACCATCGGCGGCATCCGGGATGCGGTTGAGGGCGACGGGCTTGCGGCGCTCTTCTGCGGCACGATCCGCGCCGGGCTGTTCCGCTGGTCCGGCGAGATCGGTGTAATCGAGACCTTTGTGCGTGGCGACCACGACGGTAAACCCGTGGTCGACAGCGTTTCGATACTCTTCGTCTGGACGGCCATCCTGATCGTCTTCGGCCATGTGCTGCTGACCTGGACCAAGTTCGGCCACTGGAACCACGCCTCGGGTGGCGATGCTCAGGCCGCGTTTCGTGCCTAGGTGCCGGTGGCCCGGGTCAAGATCCTGATGTTCATGTTCACCGCCTTCTGCGGGACCATGTCGCCGACTGCCAGCTCATGAAATTCGGCACCGCCGGCGCGCACCGCGGGTTGCTCAGGAAACTCGAGGCGATCATCGTGGTGGTAGTCGGCGGTGCGTTGCCCATCGGCGGCTACGGCTCAGTGATTGGCACGGCGCTTGGCGCGCTGGCCTTCGGCGTGGTCAAGCAAGGTCTGCCTTGTGCCGGTGTCGAAAGCTTACTGAATCGCCCAAGCCTTCAGAGCACCAACACGCGCTACATCAACACCATCGCGATGCAAGATGCCGATGTCGCGGACTCGCTTCTGGTGACCGAGCTCTTCACCCCGAACGGCGACTGGTCGTCCTACCCGTCGCACCGCCACGACGAAGACGACTTCCCCCGCATCACCTTTCTCGAAGAGACATATTACCACCGGCTCGACCGGCCGGGCGCCTGGGGCGTGCAGCGGGTCTATACCGAGGACGGGTCGCCCGACGAATGCATGGCGGTGCGGGAAGCGACATGGTGCGGGTGCCGCGCGGCCGCCTTCCCGCGCCACCGCCTATGTCTTCGAGTTATATTGCCTCAACGCTATGGCGGGACCGCACCGCAACTGGCACTTCGTGCCCGACCCGGCGTTTGCGTTCATCCTCGAAAGGGACACCCAGGTCCGAGCCGACCGCCGGTGCCCATGAAAGGGTATTCGGGGTCGACCTGAAATAGGCCGCGACGGTGTTTTCCGCACGCCGACGAGGACCGGGCGCCCGCTTCGATCAAGAGAAGTGGCCCGCATGGGGGCTTGAGCAAGGACGCGAAAGCCGCCGGTGCGTGCAGGACGGGGGGGGCGATCCACGGCCCGCGATCCACGGCCCGCGATGCCGGATCAGCCAACCACGATGGCGATCAGCAGGACAAGCTGGAACAGTGCCGTGCGGCCAATGAGGGCATTCAGCCGGGCCGAGACCGGCAGGCGCAGCATGGCGGCGGAGAGCCAGAGCCCGAGCGCCGCGGGCAGCATCAGCCATGGGCTCGCCGCCAATAGCCCCGCGAGGCCCACCGCCGTCGCGAGCGTGGCCACATAGACCGCACGCGCGGCCGGTTCTCCGATCACGATCGCAAGGGTCCGCCGGCCTGCACGTGCGTCCTGGACCCGATCGCGGTGGTTGTTGAGCATCAGGACCGCCGCCGCCGGTAAGCCGATGACCAGCCCGGTGACGAGGGTGCGCGGAGCGACCGGGTTCCCCCCCTGAAGCCAAGCCGTGGTCGAGACCGCGACCAGGCCGAAGAAGAGGATCACCAGGAGCTCGCCGAAAGGCAGTCCCGACAACGGGCGCGGCCCCATCGAGTAGAAAAAACCGAGCAGCAGCGACACGAGCCCGACAGCGATCACCGGCCAACCGCCGACAAAGGTGAGAAACAGGCCCGCGAGTCCTGCGAGCGCGAAGCTCGCCGCGGCGGCGCGCTTCACCTCGGCGCCGTCGAGCAGGCCCAAAGCCACCATGCGGGGCGGACCAAGCCGGTCGGGGCGATCGACCCCGCTGGCCGCGTCGGCGGCGTCGTTCCAGAGGTTGGTGCCGAGCTGGATCGCCCCCGCGCCCAACATCGCCGCAAGGGTGACATCGGCCCGAAACGTGCCTTCCTTGGCCGCCAGCCAGCCCGCGGCCAACACCGGCACCTGGCTGAGTGACAGCGTGCGGAACCGGGCCGCAACGACGAAGAGGCGGGTGCGCGATTTGCCCGCGAGCTCGGCCGTGATCGCATCGCGATCTTGCGGCGCGCTGTCACCGTCCGTCATCGCCCGCTCCGTGACCGGCCGGAGATCCCGCCGTCAGCTCGCCACGACGGGAGGTATGATTGCGACCTCGCCCGCATCACGCGCTCCGGTCCCGAGCCAACGCGCTGCCCCACACGCATCCGCCTTCCAAGGGTCAAGCCGTCGATTGCGCGCCGGCGCGAGCAGTGTCGGACCCGGGGCAACCGACCGCCTCGGCCGGACCGGCGAGCTGGAACACCTCGTCGAGGCGGTAGTTCTCCTTCACCAGGTCTTCGAGCGTCACCTGCTCCATCTCGCGGTAGAACGCGTCGAGTGCCCGGCGGATGGCGCCCTGCAGACGGCATGCGGGCACAAGCGGGCAGGTGTTGGTCTCGAGCTGGAAGCATTCGGTGAACGGCACGTCGACCTCGAACAGGCGAAACACCTCGCCGATGTTGATCGCCGGTGGCGGGCGCCCGAGGCAGACCCCGCCCATCCGGCCTCTCGTGGCGTTGAGGAAGCCGTTTGCGTGCAGCGTGTTGACGACCTGGGCCAAGTGGTTGGCCGAGGAGTTGCAGGCCTTCGCGATCTCGGCGGAACGAGATTTCTTGCCCTCGTGAACCGCGCAATACATGAGGGCGCGGATCGCGAGATTGGTGCGGGTGGTCAGGCGCAAGGGATCCTCACATTCCGGGGTAGAACTGCGGCACCGAACAACGGACTGTGCCAGATGTAACTGGTCTGGATCAGGCCAAACGCGGAACGGCGCGCCAATTCCCGATTTCCGATACATGTTTATCGGGTGACCGGCGGCAGGTAAAGGCGCGGCATGGGGGCGCCCGCACCGAGTGGGCTTGGCGCGCGCGCACGCCGCCAACGCGCGCCGCTACCGTCTGTGCCGCACCTTTTTGGGCGAATGCACCGCGGAGCCGCGGCCCGGGGTTCGCGCCCCGGCTCACGATCGGAGCATTGCCCGGCCGGTTCCGGGCACACGTCTTGAAATCAAGGGTTTGCGCACCGACGTCCTGCCGGTGTGACACAGGAGGGACAGGGCGGACGCATGGAGCGATACACACGATATGCGGTCTATTTCACACCAGAGCCGGGGCCGCTTTGCGACTTCATGGCCGAGTGGCTGGGCTGGGATCCGGCCGCCCGGCGGGCGTGTGACCACCCTGCCCTCCCCGGCCTTCCGGCACCTGTTTCGGAAATCACCGCGACGCCCCGGCGCTACGGGTTCCATGGCACGCTGAAACCGCCCTTCCGCCTCGCCTCCGGATCGAGCGCTTCGCGGCTTTTTGCCGATTTCGAGGCGCTCGCCGCAACGCTGGCGCCGGCCGAGGGCGACGGCCTGCGCATCGCCCGGCTCGGGGGGTTCCTCGCGCTGGTGCCCGCCGGCGACATGGGCGCTGTCGCGCGCATCGCAGCCGAGACCGTCGCCGCGCTCGACAGGCACCGCGCGCCTGCCTCGCCCAAGGAAACCGAGCGGCGGCGCGCGACCGGCCTCACGCCGCGCCAGGAGGCGCATCTGGCCACCTGGGGCTACCCTTACGTGATGGACGAGTTCCGCTTTCACCTGACCCTGACGGGCCGTCTCGCCCCGCAGCCGATGGAGGCGGTCGAAGCCACGCTGCGCCCGCTGCTCGCCGCGCTCCTGCCGAGCCCATTCGTGCTCGCGTCGATCAGCCTGGTGGGGGAGGACGCGCAGGGGTTCTTCCACATCATCCGCACCGCGCGGCTCACCGGCTGAGACAGCGCGCGGCGGGGCGAGATCGCTTTCCGGGTCGGGTCCGCCACACAAGCTGAGATCAAGCTGGCGGGCCGCCAATCCGTTTGGCCCCGGCGCGGATGTCGCCGGTCAGCGCGCTGAATGCTCCTGCACCAAACCCCAATACGACAGAACCCAGCACGTCTCGGCGTTTTGCGTGCTCACCCGCCCAGCAGCGTCGCGATCCGGTAGGTGGCGAAAGCGGCAAGCCACGCGAGGGTGAACATGTAAACGACCGTGACCCACATCCAACGCGCACGGCCGGTTTCTCGGCGGATCACCACGAGGGTCGACAAACATTGCGGCGCGAAGATGAACCAGGCCAGCAGCGCGAGCGCCGTGGCCAGGCTCCACTCCGCCGCCAAGGCCGTGCCGAGGGCCGCTGCGCCGGGGCTGGAAACGGCGTAGACCGTCGCCAAACCGGCCACCGTCACCTCGCGTGCGGCGAGCCCCGCGACCAACGCTACGGCGATCTCCCAGTTGAAACCGAGCGGCCGGAGCAGCGGTTCGACGAGGTGTCCGATCGCGGCGGCGAAGCTGTAGTCGATCGCCGGTCCGGTGGCGCCCTCGGGCGGCAAAGGGAAGCTCGACAACACCCAGATCACCACGCTCGCAGCGAAGATGATCGTGCCTGCGCGGCGCAGGAAGGTCCATGCGCGCTGCCACAGGCCAAGCAGCACGCCGCTAAGGCGCGGGAGCTTGTAGTCGGGCAGATCGAGCATCAGGGGGGCTGGGATCTCATGGCGCCGGAAGACGAGACGGACCGCGAGTGCCACGGTCAACGCGCTGACGACCCCCGCGGCAAACAGACCGAACATCACCAGCCCCTGCAAGCCGATCCCGCCGATCACGTCACGTGCCGGGATGAAGGCGCCGATCAGCAGGGTGTAGACGGGAATGCGGGCCGAGCAGGTCATCAAGGGGGCGATCAGGATCGTCACCAGCCGGTCGCGCCGGTCGTCGATCACCCGCGCGGCCATGATGCCGGGAATGGCGCAGGCGAAGCTTGAGAGCAGCGGGATGAAGGCGCGGCCGTGGAGCCCGGCGTGGCCCATGAGATTGTCCATCAGGAACGCCGCGCGGGCCATGTACCCGAGGTCTTCGAGCAGCAGAATGAACAAAAACAGGATCACGATTTGCGGCAGGAAGATCATCACCGCACCGACGCCCGCGAGCGCCCCCTCCACGAGCAGGCTGCGCAGGAGACCTGCCGGCAAAGTGGCCTCGACGACAGCGGCCAGGCTCTCGAACCCCGCGGCGATCAGGTCCATGATCGGAGCGGCACCGGCGAAGACCGCCTGGAACATCGCAAACATCAGCCCGAGCAGGATGATCGGCCCCGCAACCGGATGCAGGACGACCGTGTCGATCACGGAGGTTGCGGTGCGCGGGGCGGCGGGCAGCCGGACAGAGGCGGCGATGACACGGTCGGCCTCGCGCAGCGCGGCGCGCAGGTCGGTCGCGGTGGGGTGGGTCCATTCGAGCGCCCCCCGGGGGGCAAGCCCTTCGTCGAGCATCCGGTCGAGCCGCGCGTGCAGCGCCGCCATCCCGGCCTTGCGCACCGCGGTCGAGGCGACCACCGGCAATCCGAGCTCGGCTGACATCCGGTCGAGGTCGATCTCGATGCCGCGGGCCGCGGCGATGTCGATCATGTTGACGACGAGCAGCACGGGGATGCCGACGCGTTTCAGCTCCTGAGCGAGCCGCAGGCCGGGGCGCAGGTGGGTCGCGTCGGCGACCACGAGCAGCAGGTCGGTCGCGGGGACGTCCGGGTAGGCGCCGAGGACGATGTCGCGGGTCACTTCTTCGTCCGGGCTGCGGGCGCGCAGCGAATGCGTTCCCGGCAGGTCGATGATCGAAAGCCTGTGACCGCCCGGTGTGGTCGCCGTGCCCTCCTTGCGCTCAACCGTGACGCCGGAATAGTTCCCCACCCGCTGGTTCGAGCCCGTCAAAGCGTTGAAAAGGGATGTTTTCCCGCTGTTTGGCGCCCCAATCAGGGCGACCCGGGCGGTCCGGTCGCCGCCGGTCGGCATGGTGTTGGGCATTGCGGCTTACTCGGCCAGGATGGCGAGTGCGTCGCGACGCCGAAGCGCCACGGTGGCGCTGCCAACACGCACCGCGATCGGGTCACGGCGAATTGGGCCTTCGTGGATGATCTCGATCTCGGCGCCCTCGATGAAACCCATCTCGACCAGGCGGCGTTCCATCTCGTCCGCCGGGAGCCGTCCGACACCTTCGATCGGCAGGACGCTGACGACAGTGCCCCGGAAGCCTTTTCGGGCCGCGCCCAGCGTAGTGGTGCTCACCAGAGCATCGAGCGTGCCATATTCCATCTTCCGCGCCCCGCGACTCAGTTTCCGACAGATTCACTCAGAATTGAAGCATTGCCTTGATCAAGGTCAAGTCCCGCACCCAAAAATCGATCAAGATGCATTTCCGCCGCCGACCGGGTTCCCCGCCCTGCCCGCGAGAATCAGGCGCGCCGTCGGCGTCCGACCGCAGCCAGGCAGGCGGCAATGCTGAACGGGAGTTCCGCCACGGACACAACCGATACTTGCGAAACCTGATTAATCATCGGCCCGCCACAATCAAGCGAAAGCGCCAAATATTTCGGCCCGAGTCGGCCAATCGAGACGTGCAGATTCCGGCCGTGGATGGTAACCACGATCGGACCCGAAAGCCTTAAACGAACCGAGCGGCAATGAGAGATAGTATGCGCACCCCTGGCGACAGTATCGCCCTGACCCCGATGCAGTCGTGGATGTTCTACGAAAGTGTCCCCGCGGAACGCCCGTGGGTCAATCTGCAACAAGCGATCTTGCGCCTGGACGGCCAGGCGGTTTCCCTCGAGGCTCTGGAAACGGCATGGACCGCCGTCACGTCCCTGCACCCTGCGCTGCGCGCGTCCATTCGCTGGCGCAAGCTTGAGAAACCCGTCCAGGTAGTCGCCGACGCGGTCGACGTCGACGTCGACGTCGAGGAACTGGACTGGCAGGACCAACCCGCCAACGCGCAGGAAGACGCGCTGGAGGACTTCCTGGCCCGCGACCGGCACCGCGGGATCGATATCGAGGCGGCCCCGCACTGGCGTGTGAGCCTCATCCGGCTCGCCCCCACCCGATCGGTCATGATCTGGACGGTTCACAACGCGCTCATCGACGGCACCAGCGTGGGGATCGTGCTTGAGGATCTGTTCTCGGCACTCGATACCGGCGCGCCGCTCTCGGCCCGGCTGACGAATGAGACCTACCGCGGCATGTGCGAGGCCATCGCCGCCCCGGCCGACCCCTCCGCCAAGCCGCTCTTTGCCGACTACCTGGACGGGTTCGAACCCCTCGGCCTTTCATCGAACCGTACCCGGAACGAAACCGACTGGCACGCGGAGTTCCTTGTCCATGTGCTGGACCGGCAGCTCACATCGGCCCTGAAGGACGCGGCCGATCGCTGCGGGGGCACACTTCGCAACCTGATCGAGGCGGCCTGGGGCCTGATGCTGGCGCGCTGGCAAAATGCGCCGGACCTGGTGTTCGGCGTCACCGGCGGCGGCCGTAACTTGCTGCCCGACGGCGCACGGGCGGCGGGATGTTTCCTCAACACCCTGCCCCGGCGGATGAAAATCGGACGCGACACGACCCTCGGCAGCGCCGTGCAGACCCTCAAGGCCGACTCCGAAGCGATGCGGCCCTTCGAACAGGTCTCGGTCGCGCAGATCCGCAAGTTCTGCAATCTCCACGGGGCCAGCTACCTGTTCGACACGGTGGTCATGTTCGACCGTGGCAGCATGAGCGGTTTGTTCAAGCGGGCCGGTGCCCACTCCGAAGGCCGGAGCGCCGAGCTTCGGTCGGAGATCGACCTGCCGCTTTCGCTCGGGATCTACTCCGACGCGGAAATGCGTCTCGAACTCGAGGCCGACCCGGCGGTGGTTCCGGCCGACCGGGCCCGCCGGATGCTCGATGACCTGATCCGCCTGCTGGTGTCGATCGCCGCAGCGGAACCGGGTGCCTTGCTGCGAGACCTCGACATGCTGGGCGATCAACGCGCTGAGGTGATGACGCTGGGCGAACCCGTGCAGGGAACCGTTCCCATCGACTTTCTCGACAGGTTCCGCGAGGGCGTGGCGCGCGACCCCGACGCCATCGCCATCCAACAGGCGGGACAGCCCGGCAGTCTGAGTTATGGCGCGCTCGATGCCGTTTCCGACCGCCTGGCCGCGCACCTGCAGGCGAAGGGTGCGGGCCCCGGCGACATCGTCGCGATCCACCTCGGCCGCCGCCCCGAGTATTTCGTCGCGCTGATTGCGGTGCTGAAGACCGGCGCAGCCTTTCTGCCGGTCGACCCGGGGTATCCCGACGCCGTGATCGCGCACATGGTGGGCGACAGCGGCACCCGGCTGGTCATTTCCGATGACATGGAAGTGCCCGCCTCGGGCGCCGAGGTGATCGCGCCGCAGGCCGGGGCGGCGGGCGCTGTGCCCGCTCCCATCGACCGCGATCCGGCGGGGCCGGCTTACGTGATCTACACCTCGGGCTCCACCGGCAAGCCGAAAGGGGTGGTGATCCCCGACCGCGCGATGGTCGGGCATTGCCAGGCGATCACCCGATTGTTCGATATCACCGCCAAAGACCGCGTTTACCAGTTCATGAGCCTGTCATTCGACTTCTCGCTCGAAGAGATCCTGCCGACGCTCTACAACGGCGCGACCCTGGTGTTGCGCGGCGAAGGTGCGGCCCTGTCGGGCGCGGACTTCGTGGAAGAGATCTCGACGCTCGGGCTGACCGTGATGCACCTGCCGACGGCCTTCTTCCACATCGCCACCGATTACCTGACCGCCAGCGGCGCCGCTTTGCCCGAGAGCCTCAGGTTGCTCAATATCGGCGGCGAACGCGCCAACCCGCAGATCGTGCAGGACTGGCTGAGTGTCGCGCCCGATGTGCGGCTGTTCAACGGCTATGGGCCAACCGAGACCGCGATCACCGTCACCTTCTACGAACTCGGGAGCGACCTGCCCGAGGGCGACGTGCCGATCGGGACGGCGGCGGATCATGCGCTTTGCTACATCGCCGCACCCGATGGCAGCCTGTCGCCGCGCGAGGCAATCGGTGAATTGTGGATCGGCGGCGTTGCCGTCGGCATCGGCTATCACGGGCTGCCGGAGAAAACAGCGGACGTGTTCTTCGACGACCATTTCCGGGGCACGGGCCGGGTCTATCGCACCGGCGACCGGGCCAGTTGGCGCGTCGACGGCAACCTCAACTTCTTCGGCCGTAACGACCGCCAGGTGAAAGTACGTGGCTTTCGCATCGACCTCGGCCATGTCGAACGGGTGCTGGAGAATTCCCAACCCGAACTGAGGGTCTTCGCCGGTGTGCGCGACGCGGGCAAGCCCTCGGCGCGCCTGCTCGCCTGGGCGATGATCGCCGAGGGCGGCGACAGCGTCGATCTCGATGCGCTCAAATCGCACGCCGAGGCCGAACTGCCACCGCAGATGCGGCCCCGGATCGTGGTGGTCGACGATTTCCCGCGCACTGCGGGCGGCAAGGTCAACCTCGCGGCCCTCCCCGACCCCGGGCACCCCACGGCGCCCACCGCCAGATCCGCACCGATGACCGAGCTCGAGGCGCAGATCGCCAAACAGATCGGCGAGGTGCTGATGGTCGAAAACGTCGGCGCCGAGGACGATTTCTATGACCTTGGCGGCCATTCCCTGCTGGCGGCTGAACTGGTCGGGCGGATCGAGGTCAAACTCGGCCACAAGGTCAGCGTGGTCGATCTGCAACGGCAGCCGACGGCCCAGGGCCTCGCCGATGTCGTGGAGAGGGGCTCCACGGGCCCGCGCAACATCTTCGAGATCCAGCCGAAGGGGTGCAGATCGCCGCTGTTCGGGGTCCACATCCTGGGTGGGCTGGACAGCTACTACACGGCGCTTGCCGATGAACTCGGGCCCGACCAGCCGGTGCTCGGCGTCACCATCGGCGCACTGGCGCGCGACAAACCGATCGGGGTCGAAGAAACCGCGAAACGCTACTTCGACGAGATCCAGAAATTCCACCCGGACGGGCCGGTACATCTCGCGGCCGTGTCGCTCGGCGCCTATTTCGCCTGGGAACTGGCCTGGATGCTCAACGAAGCGGGCCGCGAGATCGGCCATTTCGCGCTGTTCGACGCGGACGGACCGGGCGGGCGCGACGCGCGCACCGGGCTTGCCGGGGTTCGGGCAAGCATCCAGACCGTGCAGCAGCGCGGCTACGGCGCTATCCCGGTTGCAATCCACAACCGGATTCAGGAATTTCGCTATGCCCGGATCGCCGCACGGATGAAAAAGCAGGCCGAGACCGGCGAGGGGATCGACATCCGCGACGGCAATGATTTCATCGCCTCGAACGATCTCGCGGTTGAAAGCTACGCGCCGAAGCCGCTGGCCGTGCCGTTTACGATCTATCGCTCCAACGAGAATTTCTTCGACACGGAAGAAGGCATCCGCAGCGGTCTTGGCTGGGAATCGGTGGCGCTTGCGGGCTACGAGGTGATCGATGTGCCAGGCGGTCACCTGACGATGCTGGAGCAGCCGAATGCAAAAACGCTCGCGAGCCACGTGGCCCGGGCGATGAACTCGTAGTCCTGGGGCGGCCACCCTGCGTGGCGTCCCCCCCCGGTGTCTCGGCCCCGGTGTCTCGGCCCCGGTGTCTCGGCCCCGGCCCATCCGGTGCGCCGCTTCGGTGTTGCCGAATTCCCGCGCCGCCGTGACGGCGGCGTGGAGACATCACACTAATGCCAGATTGTTCGCCTTGGATATGGCCGGGATGGCAAGCAAGGGATCGCACCGCGTGAAAACATCGATTGCAACCGTGTCAATTTCGGGCACGCTCGACGAGAAGCTGGAGGCCATCGCGGCCGCCGGCTATGACGGGATCGAACTGTTCGAACAGGATTTCATCGCTTTCGACGGCTCCCCCAGCGACTTCAGGCGGCGGGTGCAGGACCACGGGCTCGAGATCAGCATGTTTCAGCCCCTGCGCGATTTCGAGGGCCTGCCGGAGCCGCTCCGCGCGAAGGCGTTCGACCGGGCCGAGCACAAGTTCGACCTGATGCAGGCGCTCGGCACCGATCTCATGGGGATCTGTTCCTCGGTGCATCCGGCAGCACTCGGCGGGATCGACCGGGCGGCAGCCGACTTCCATGAGCTCGGCGAGCGTGCCGCGGCGCGGGGCCTGCGCGTCGGCTACGAAGCCCTGTCCTGGGGGCGTTACGTCAACGACCACCGCGACGCCTGGGAAATCGTGCGCCGCGCCGACCATGAGTGCATCGGCCTGATCCTCGACAGTTTCCACACGCTGTCGCGCAAGATCGACCCGAACACCATCCGCTCGATCCCCGGCGACAAGATCTGCTATGTCCAGCTCGCCGACGCGCCCGCCTTCGACATGGATGTGCTGTACTGGTCGCGCCACTTTCGCAACATGCCGGGCGAAGGCGACCTTGCCTGCACCGATTTCATGCGCGCGGTGATGGCGACCGGTTACGACGGGCCGATCAGCCTTGAGATTTTCAACGACCAGTTCCGCGGCGGTTGCACGGGCCAGGTCGCGCTCGACGGATACCGCTCGATCATCGCGACAATGGACGACGTGCGCCAGGCGGAACCGACGATCCAGGTGGATCTGCCGCCGATCCCGCCACGGGTGAAGGCCGCAGGCGTCGCTTATATCGAGTTTGCCACCCAGGACGAAGAGGCCCGCGAGATGGAGGGCCTTCTGGGCACGCTCGGGTTCGAAAAGGCGGGCACACACGCAAGCAAGGCCGCCACGCTTTGGCAGCAAGGCGAGGTACGGATCATTCTGAACGAGGAAACTACCGGCCATGCCGGCACCGCGTTCGAAAAATGCGGCACGACGATCTGCGATATCGGCTTCGCAGTTGCCGACGCAAAAGCGGCGATGGAACGGGTGATCGCGCTCGGATCAAAGCCATTCGATTCGGAGAAAGGCCCGGGCAGCGCCGATATTCCGGCGGTGCTCGGACCCACCAACTCGGTCCTGCATTTCATCGACGACAGCGCCGGTCTGGCGCGGATCTGGGAGAAGGAATTCGGGGTGAAAACCGCCGCCAAGGGCGCCGGCATCACCCACATCGACCACCACAACCAGACCGTATCGCATGACAACATGTTGTCCTGGGTGCTGTTCTACACCTCGACCTTCGACATGGTGAAATCGCCGATGATCGACGTGTTCGACCCCGACGGGCTGGTGCGCAGCCAGGTGGTGGAGAGCCCCGGCGGTGGACTGAAGGTCACGCTCAACGGTGCCGATTCCAACCGGACTCTGGCCGGGCGGTTCCTGTCCAGGTCGTTCGGCGCCTCGGTCCAGCACCTGGCGCTCGCGACCGATGACATCTTCACCACCGCCGAGGCGCTGATCAAGCGCGGGTTCGAGCCGTTGCCGATGCCGGAGAACTACTACGACGACCTTTCGGCGCGGTTCGATTTCCCCACCGGGTTGGTCAAGCGGATGCAGGAACGCGGCATCCTTTACGATCGCGACATGGACGGCGCGTTTTTTCAGCTCTACAGCCGGACATTCGCCCGGGGCATGTTCTTCGAGATCGTCCAGCGTGACCCACGCTACGCGGGCTTCGGCGCCGCCAACGCGCCGTTCCGCATCGCCGCCCAGAAACGGGCGCAGATCGCCAAGGGGTGAGCGCAGGAAGGTGCGGGCCCTGAAGGCGCGTACCACACCCGCCGCGATCCTCGACGACAGCGCAAGCCTGCGCCCATTCCGCCGGGTCGAGGGGCGGAAACGCTCTCCAGTTCGCCTCACTAAATTATGGCGAACAACACGTTATGGCGTAAACGTCAGTCACACAGTCGGATCGGCGGTGGATCCGGTCACAGCGGACCCGGAGCCCGTCGTGTGCCTCCACTACCCTGCGAGATAGGCGTCGATGGCGGTTTCGGGGGCGTCTTTCCAGAGTTTGCCCAGCCATTTGGCGAAGGCGTTTGCGAAGGCGGGCTG
>JGI24025J20009_10001180_pt1 | contig 20015 bp, 23 predicted proteins | sample Cruoilmetagenom3_FD_20009 | JGI IMG/M metagenome (IMG submission 20009) | reverse complement strand
CGCCGGCATCACGCTCATCAAACTGCGTGCGATGGATGAGCTGATGTTCAAGATTCAAGAGGATGAAGATCTCTTCTCGAAGATAGAAGAAGATAGAAGGAGGTAAAAAAAAATGCCGACGTGCAAGGATTGTAAGTTCTATAAGCCGATAGATGAGACGAAAGGCGACTGCTTCGGTCACGAGGTACCCGCAGATATGGACGTCGATAAATGTCCGGCGGGTGCATTTCAACCGAGGGAGTAACAATATTTGTTCTTGGAGTTTATCCCTCTTATTTTTTTTGGGATGATCATCTAATTACCCTATCTCTGTCAGAATCTTCCCCCCTTTAAAGATCCTCACCTTCTCATCGGTCTCTGAGAGTACAATCGCGATCGCACGCGTATTTTTCGTTATCGCTGCGGCGGCTATATGTCTGGCGCCAAGGCCCTTTGGTATCTCTATACCCTCCGTAGATACATCCAGATATCTGTATGCGGCGATCATCTCTCCCTTGCCGCTTATGACAAATGCTCCATCGAGCTCTGCAAACTCCTTTATCATCGATCTTATTCCTGTATCCTTTATATTGACGTAGTTCTTATCAAATGGATTGTATGAGATCGGTCTGGAGAACTTCATCACCCTCGTTGAGTCTCCGACGATGAATATCGCCCCAACCGATTCTCCCTTTATTCCCTCCCACCCAAGTTCCATCGCCAGATCCACGACGTAGCTTATCACGTCCGCGTCCGCGCCATCAACCTTTAAAAGATCGTAAATTTTGCTCTTCGGGACATTTGACACGTCAAGGAAGAGAAGAGTATTGAATACGTCAGAACCCGTCTTGAAGACACATAAAATTTTTTCTTCACCGTTCAAGATGCCCTTCTCTAGACAATCCCANACTGCAAAATTGATCGCCTCTTCTCTATCTTCTATATTGAATGGCAGTTTTAAAAAAGGAGAATGTTTTACATCTAAGTCCTCATATCCCACCACGACCTTTCCCTCCATCTTCAAGCATTCCAAAAATTTTAGATCTTCTTCTCCATCGATGAAAAAAAGCGTATTTTTTATACCTTCAGAGTTAATTATCCCTTTTAATGCTTCTTCCATCCCCATCCTCCCCATCACAATATTTATCTAATCTTATGATTTCTGGAGAGAGCATCTTTTACCATCTTTATAGCGCAGATATCCCCACACATAGAGCAGGCATCGCTTTCCGTATTCCTATCCTCTCTAAAACGCCTCGCGAACTCCCCATCTATGGCAAGATCGAACTGCTTTTCCCAATCCAGATCTTCCCTTGCATATGCCATCTTTCTATCCCACTCTCTCGCTCTCTCTTTCACGTTGGCTTTTACGGTGTCTGCCACGTGAGCCGCGATCTTCGCCACGATCGTGCCATCTTTTATATCCTCGACGGTTGGCAGGGCTAAATGCTCCGATGGGGTGATCATACATAGGAAATCCGCCCCGTAGTATCCGGCAATACTTCCCCCTATTGCCCCCACAATGTGATCATAACCCGGAGCGATATCGGTGGGAAGAGGGCCCAAAAGATACAATGGAGCTCCATCGGCCAATTTCTTCATCGCTTTTACGTTCACCCCGATCTCGTCGAGAGGAACGTGGCCCGGGCCCTCTATCATCGTCTGAACGCCTTGCTTTCTTGCTCTCTTTGAAAGCTCCCCAAGCGTTATAAACTCGGCGAATTTTGGTCGATCCGTCGCATCATCAATACAGCCCGATCTCATCCCATCTCCGAGACTCAGCGTCAGGTCGTATTCTCTTGCGATCTCGATCAGATAGTCAAATTCTTTGTAAAAAGGATTATCCTCCCCGTTTTGAATCATCCACGCAATTGTGAACGCACCCCCCCGACTCACGACGCCCAATATCCTATCCCCCTCAATCAGCCTCTCAAGAGAATTTCTGTTCACTCCCACATGAACGGTTGCGAAATCGACGCCATCTTTCGCGTGCTTCCTAGTCGCGTTGAACATATCGTCTGACGTCATCTCAACGACGGCTTTTCTCTCCAAGCCAGCTTGATATATCGGAACGGTCCCAATTGGGGCTTTTGTCTCTTTGATTATTCTTCTCCTAATCTCGTCAAGATCCCCCCCGGTAGATAGGTCCATAATCGTATCTGCACCATATTTTAAGGCTATTTTGGCCTTCTTAACTTCATAATCCATATCTATAAAGTCTTTGGATGTCCCAATGTTTGCGTTGATCTTCGTACTCAAAGATTCTCCGATGCCGATGGGAGCAGTCCCGCGATTGAAATTTTTTGGGATTATCACCCGTCCATTGGAGATCAACTCCAACAGCCTACGCTCCTCTATCCCTTCTTTCTCGCTTACGATCTTTATCTCTTCGACGAGCTTACCCTTCTTTGCATGATCTAATAGTGTTTCCATAACGATTCGCTTCTTTGACCTACTCTGAAAGCTTACGTATATATATTACTAAAATCTCTTCTGCTGATGGTATTCAATTTGCAGGTGCATAAAATTATTGGTGGTGTAGGCTCAAACGCGTTCTTGATCGAGGATGAGAAGAACGTCTTGATCGATGCCGGAACAGACGCGAAGAGAGTAATTTCGATCTTAAAAGGGATGAAGAGGGGAGTTGACGAGATCATTCTGACGCATTCTCATATCGATCACACGCTTGCGTTGCCAGAAATTTTAAGATCACTCAAGGGTTCAGCGGACGTGGCGATACATGAAGCGGAGTTTCATCTAGTTGGAGACGAGAAGGTCACCGCTTCTCATCTCTTCGGTGTGGGTCCTCCGCCCATCAAGCCTGAGGTATGCCTGAAAGACGGAGATGTCATAGATACGGGAAGTATTGTGCTGAAGGTGATCCATACGCCCGGCCACAGCCCGGGAAGCATAAGTCTCTATGAAGAAGAGGGAGAGAACCTCTTCTGTGGGGATACCGTCTTTCCCAGTGGAAATTTTGGGAGGACAGATCTCTATGGGGGAGATTCAAAGAGGTTGATCGAGTCCATAAAAAAGTTATCTATGTTGGAGGTTGAGAACATGTATCCGGGGCATATGAACTGCGTATTTGGGAATGCAAAGAAGTCCATCGAACTTTCTTTGAGGTATGCAGAGACTCTCCTATGAAGCTGGGGGGAGTTTATAATCTGATACTCAAAAACGAGAAGGATAAAAAGATAGAGATAGGTTCCATCGGCGAGATAGAGTTTAAAAGTGGTTTTTATACTTATACTGGTTCAGCACTTGGGAAAAATGGTTTTAAAAGAATTTGGAGACATGTAGAAAATTTCAATCTTAAAGAGAAGAGCTATAAGAGGTGGTGGCACGTAGATTATCTTAAGGATCCAATGAATATGATAGGCTTCTTCTTCACAAAGACAGAAGAAAGAGCCGAATGTATCCTCGCAAAGGAGATATCAAAGCATCTAAATGGCGTGGAAAAATTCGGATGCTCGGACTGCAATTGTGCATCTCACCTGCATTACTCAAAAGATAAAATCGAGATCTTGGAGGCTGTCCTAAATGCACACGATTATGTGAGAAGATATTTTACCTCGTCTAAATCTTATCCATTAGACCCTTTGTGATAACATCCACGATATGCACTTTGTTCAAAATTCCAACCTTCTTATCTCCTTCACTTACGAGGATGGAACGCGTATCTTCTTCTCTCATCTTCACAATTGCAATGTGTAGCGGCATATTTACGTCCACCGATATCGTACTTTTGGAGATACTTCCCACTCTCTCATCTCCATGTCCCTCTGCAAGCGAAAGAAAGACGTCTTTATTGGAGACCAATCTGATCTCACCATCTTCTAAAACGGCCATGGAATCCAATTTCTCGCTTTCTACCTTCTCTTTTGCGTCTTTTATGCTTTTACCTCCTTCCATAATCACAAACTTGTCCATATATTCTCCGACCGGTCTCTTGGGCAAAGTCTCTACATCAGCCGCATCTACTAATATAACATTATCCATGTCATCTTTTCCTATAATCTCCCCGGAAACGATGATTTTATTCACCGGGGTAGGACCTGCTACTATCTTATCCCCGATGTTATATACTCTCATATCCCCTATGAGCTTCATCTCAGCTCTACACAGACCAGGATGTCTGACGGTTGTAAACGCCATCTCTTGAACGTTGCCATTCTCCACGGGTTCCCCGTTCACCCATATTTTAATGATCGCCTCCTCTTTCACTTCTTTCATTTCAACTGCTTCAAAAGCCTTGATTGTAGCCTTATAACCACCCTTTGGTCCAGGAACACCCTCTACTAACCCTAAAGCCTTCATAGTCTGCATCTGGTTCCTTACGGTACCGGGATTTCTATTTATGAGGGCTGCTATCTCCTCTCCTCTAACAGATGTCCCTTTCTTTCTGTATATACTTATCAAAGCCATCAATGTTTCTCGCTGAATTGGTGTCAATTTTAGTGACATATCAATTACCTCTTCTCCAAGAATAATCTAAGTCTTTTGGTGTATATATACCTATCTATTCCATTCCCAAAACATTTTTAAACGTGCTGATATGATAGCCTCACAAAATGTTGAATTATGAAGAGCTCGGATTCAAGGCAGGCTTGGAAGTGCATCAACAGCTAAATACAGGGGGGAAACTATTTTGCAGATGTCCTACAATCCTCAGAGACGAAAAAGAGGTTCGTTACACCCTACGCAGATATCTGAGGGCTTCCGAGAGCGAGCTCGGGGAGATAGATAGAGCGGCGAGAGAGGAAGAGAAGATAGATAGAAAGATTACATACATAGGTTATGATACCACATGTTTAGTCGAGAATGATGAAGAGCCTCCGAGACCGTTGAATGAAGAGGCGTTGGAGATTTCCTTGGTGGTTGCGTCTCTCTTAAGGATGAAGGTGGTCGATTGGGTTTACGTGATGCGTAAAACAGTGATTGACGGTTCTAACACGGCAGGATTTCAAAGAACCGCTTTTGTTGCATCTGACGGGGTAATAGAATCAAATATGGGCGATGTTGGGATAGATACACTCTGTTTAGAAGAGGATGCGGCACAGAAATTGAGAGAGGATAAAGGCGAGGTGACGTATTCGCTTGATAGGTTGGGGATACCGCTTATAGAGATGGGAACCGCCGCAGAGATAAGATCTCCGATGCACGGAAGAGAGATCGCGGAGAAACTCGGGATGGTTCTAAGATCTACCGGGAGGGTCAAGAGGGGGATAGGGACGATCAGACAGGACGTAAACGTTTCGATAAGGGGGGGTGCCAGGGTAGAGATAAAGGGCGTTCAAAATTTAAGATCGATCGAAGAGGTGATGGAGAAAGAGGTTTTGAGGCAGATAGAGCTATTGAAAGTTAGAGACGAACTTAAAAATAGAGGGGCAACAGCGGAGAGAGAGATCTTTGATCTCTCGGATTTATTGAAGAGCAACTCTTTCGCGATCAATTTAAAGGGTTTCAACGGATTTGAAAGACTGGAGAAAGAATTTTCCGACAGAGTGAAGAAATTTGGTCTTGAGATCTATGATTTAGATAAATCAGATCTTGCTAGATTAAAAGAGAGAATGAATATAAAAGAAGAAGATCTCGTCTTTTTAATCGAGGGAGAGAAAAAAAAGGTCTTAAACGCTCTAAATTCTGTGTTGGATCGGGCAGAAGCCGCGTTGAAAGGCATTCCAGAGGAGACCAGGAGGGCATTGCCGGATGGAACCACGGAGTATCTAAGACCTCTTCCGGGATCCGCAAGGATGTATCCAGAGACTGATATAGAGCCCGTATTCATCGATCCCGATCGTTTGAAGAGGATATTAAATAATTTGCCCGAGCTCATAGATGAGAGAAAGAAAAGATATATGGAAGGTTATTCGCTAAACGAGGATCTGGCAGGTCTGATTGCAAAATCTGAAAAATTTAAACTATTTGAAGAGATTATGGAGATATATGATCTCCCAGCAACCTTGGTCGTTAGGACGCTTGAGACGACGGTCCAAGATTTGAGGAGGGACAGGGTGAAGGTGGATAATCTCTCAAAAGATCACTTCATCTCGATCTTTAAGAATTTGGCCGAAGGGAAGATCGCAAAGGAGGGAATTCCAGAGATATTGAGATTTTTTGCCGAAGATCCAGATAGATATATCGATGAGGTGATAGAGAGAAGTGGGAAGATGGATCTATCAGGGGCGGAAGAGATCATAGAAGAGATCGTCCAAGAAAAACTCGATTTCATCAAGGAGAGAGGAAAAGGATCTTTTTCACCACTGATGGGGCTCGTGATGAGGAAACTTCGTGGAAAGGTTGATGGGAAAGTTGTCGGGGAGATATTGGAGAAGAAGATCAGCGAATCTGTTTCCCAAACAGATAGATAACTATCCATTCAAACCATTTTAAAGGATATTTGTCAGCAAACGGATGAAATAGGTGGGTATATCTTCGATTTTTGAGGACCTTTGACCGTCGAACTACTTTCTCCTAAATCAAACAAAAGAAACAAAGATCGCCGGCGAAAATTTTATTAAATATAAAAAAATAATATAATTATAAGATAAATAAAAGGACTCGAGAGAGAGATGAAAAGATCATCGACGATCATATTGGACGACGAGGACAAAGAATTCGTTGACCTCCTGGTCGACTTAGGGGTCAAGATAAACGTTGCCAAAATTTTGGTTTATCTTGTCGGTGCCGGCGAATGTATTTCGAGAGATATAGAGAGGGGGACCGATTTGAGACAACCGGAAGTTAGCATGGCGATGAGAAAGTTTAGGGAGAGAGGCTGGATTGGTGAAGAGGAGATCAAACATGGAGGAAAGGGACGACCACTGAAGAGATACAAACTTACGGTCGCTATCGATAATATCCTAAATATCCTTGAGGATGAGAAGATAAGAGAGGCCAAAAAAGACCTTGAAGAGATAAATCGTCTCAGGGAAATGGTAAAAAAACTGACAAAAGAGAGATGATCGTCTGATATGGGGAGAAGGGGGTTCATCGTAGCCGGAACGAGCAGCGGGGCGGGAAAGACGACGGCGACGTTGGGAATACTCAATGCACTGAGGGATAAAAATGTGCAGGCATTCAAGGTGGGCCCAGATTTTATCGATCCTTCTCACCACAGGGGCATCACCGGAGAGCCGTCATATAATTTGGATCCGTTCCTTCTATCCGAAGAGACAATTTTGTCTTCTTTTTATTCAAAAAATTTTGATATCGCCGCTGTTGAGGGTGTCATGGGCCTCTTCGATGGGCTTGGAAAGAATTTTTACGGAAGTACCGCTCACGTTGCCAAAATATTGGATTGCCCCGTCGTCATCGTGATAGACGTGGGCGGTCTCTCATATAGCGCTGCCGCAATTATACACGGTTTTAAAACGTTGGATGAGGATATAAATTTGAGAGGTGTCATATTCAACAAAATTGGTGGGGAAAAACATTTAAAAATGCTGAAAGATGCCGCAAAAGCGGTAGATGTTGAAGTAATCGGGGCAATTCCAAGAAAAAAAATTTTTGCTTTCCCCGAGAGGCACTTAGGTTTGGTAACTCCTGAAGAAAGGGGATTTGACCCCGATGTGCTAAATAAGATCTCCGAATTCATAGATGTGGATAAATTGTACGAGATCTCTGATCTTCCCACTAAGGAATATCAACCGATAAAGATAAAAAAGATCGTCTCGAATCTAAAGATAGGAATAGCAATGGACGAAGCGTTCTCTTTTTACTATCAAGATAACCTGAATATTTTTGAAAAGATGGGTGCCACTTTAGTATTCTTTTCTCCTATGCGAGATGAGATGCCGGATGTGGATGGATTATATTTTGGGGGAGGATACCCCGAACTCTTCGCAAGAGAACTCGAAGAGAATGAGGGTGTAAGGCAGCAGATCAAGAAGAGCGCTATCCCGATATATGCGGAATGTGGGGGAATGCTCTATCTATTGAAATATATAGACTCGAAGGAGATGTGCGGAATATTCGATGCAAAAGCGGAACTGCTCGATGGTATGCAGGCATTGGGATATACCATTACGAAAACGATCAAAGAGACGATAATTGCTCCAAGGGGTTATTTGATCAAAGGGCACGAGTTTCACTATTCTAAGGTTTCTGCGAAAGAGAGAGATTTTGCTTATGAGATGATTAGAGGATGGGGGATTTCTGGGGGAAAGGATGCTCTCACCAGAAGAAATGTTTTGGCTTCATATATGCATATACACGCATTGAGCGACCCATCTCTCTTTGAGAGATTCTTGTTAAAATGCAAAGAAAGTTAAAGTTGAGAGTGGGAAAGTAAATAAATACCAAAGCTAAATGACAATTTGAGGAATGGATAAGATATGGGCGATAAAATATTTTTTGAGAATGAGATGCTTGAAAATCTTCGATTTTCAAGCTCGCGAATCTTCTTCGATTCGCGCATGTTAAAAATAATAAATGATAATGTTCTAACCACAAAATATATTTCAAATAAAAGTATAGATTTAATTGTCACATCACCCCCATATAACGTTGATATTGAATATAACTCCCACAATGATAAGCTCTCTTATCGTGATTATTTAAATTTTAGTAAGAATTGGTTATCTCGTTGTTTTGAATGGCTTAAAGACGATGGAAGATTTTGCTTAAATATCCCACTAGATAAAAACAAGGGAGGACAGCAGAGCGTAGGGGCAGATTTAACAACAATTGCCAAAGATATAGGTTTTAAATACCATTCTACAGTAGTATGGAATGAAGGAAATATATCCAGAAGGACAGCATGGGGTTCATGGCTCTCTGCTTCTGCTCCTTATGTTATTGCACCAGTAGAACTGATTGTTATTCTATATAAGAAGACTTGGAAGAAGACTAGTGGCAGCAGAGAATCTGATATAACTAAAGAAGAATTTATGGGATGGACAAATGGACTCTGGACATTTTCTGGAGAAAGTAAGAAGAAAATTGGGCATCCCGCACCTTTTCCTATTGAATTGCCAAGGAGATGTATAAAATTGTTCAGTTTTGTGAGAGATACAATATTAGATCCTTTTATGGGAAGTGGAAGTACTTTAATTGCCGCTTATTTGAGTAAGAGAAAGGGAATAGGAGTTGAGATTGATAAAAATTACTGTGAATTAGCAAAGCAGAGGCTTATAAAGGAGGGGAAAATCAATCAATTAAACTTGATAGATGTGGGGATAAATAATTGCTAAAACTATTGGAGATTTAATTATGGAGCATTTTAAGAAACGCCCAAAAGAGAATTTATCACATGGTCCAGTTGTAGATTGGGTAGAAAAGGAATATATAAATATGATCCAGACTATACTATGAAAGTCGAATTGTTTGATTTTTTTCCTAAGACGAAGGAAGAAATCTTTAAAAAGGATAATTATCGATGTGTAGTATGCAGGCGCGGAAGGCAAGATGGTATTGAGATATGTGCAGATCATATAAAACCTAAGGATAACTTTAAATCCTTCTTTAATCATGGCACGCCTGACTGGGATTGGATCGAAGATAGAATTAAATACTATTCAAAAGAGTAATCTTCTGGATTATTTCACCTGAGAGGTTTCAAATAATTGTAAAGATAAATAAAAGAAGAAGCAGAGTTCTGATATGATCGAGAAAATGAACACAAAAGATCTGAAAATAGACCTCCAGAGTAATGGGATAAGGGTACTAGCAGGAAATAAGGGGAGAAAAGGTGGTGCTGGACCGGCCGGCTCAAACATGTTTATATTTGGAAATACGGTTACTAGCGCTCCAACATTTGCTAAATTCGTATCGAAATCCCCATACAGCATCGAATTGGAAGGAGAGAGGGGGATTTTAAGAAGGGGAGATAAAGAGATCACCAAAGTAAGGGTTCCAAGACCAAGATTTTATGATCTCAAGACGAAAGATGGGATACCCCATAAGAAGATCGCACTCCTTCACGGAGAAGATTGCCTCGCTACGACCGTAGTTCAGCGTTGCATCTATTGGAATACGCCGGAGAGGTGCAAGTTCTGTGGGATAGAGTTATCCAAGGAGGTCACGCTTGAAGTCAAAAAGCCGGAAGAGCTTGCAGAGGTCGCGGAGGCGGCGAAGCGATTGGATGGTGTGACACATACCACACTGACGACAGGGACAATAAGAGAAAGAGACAAGGGGATAGAGATGTTGTCTAAATGTGCGTCAGCGATCAAAGATTCCGCTGGAATCTCGGTTCATGTGCAGTTCGAACCGCCGAAAGACCTTGCATGTATCGAGGATCTGTATGAGAATGGCGTTGATACAGTTGGGATACATATCGAATCCTTCGATAAAGAGGTATTAGGATATATAGCACCAGCAAAGGCGAAGATAGGAATTGAGAGGTATGTGGAAGCGTGGAAGCGATCGGTTGATATATTCGGTGAGAACCAGGTCAGCAGTTTTATAATAGCAGGTTTGGGGGAAAGCGACGAATCGATCATAGATGGAAGCAAGATATTATCTGATTTAGGCGTTTATCCATTTGTCCTCCCGTTGAGCCCGATACCTGGAACATATCTGGAAGACGAAGTTCCTCCAAGTTTTAAAAGGATGAAAAATATATATGAAGCAGTCTCTAATACCATAAAAGATGCAAATCTCTCCTGGAAAAAAAGTAAGGCAGGATGTGTGCGATGCAGGGCTTGTTCGGCGCTGGATGTCTTTGAGGAATAACGAGTTTTCATCCGCGCGAGGAGTTGTTTCGATGTGCCCAAGCGGGGAAGCTATGGTAAAGATCGTCCAAACCTCTTATACAGATAAAAGATCCTCTCCAAAGCAGAAAGGTTTGTCATCACNGCGATGATCAAGATTCCATAGAATAACGCACTCGGAAGAAAGATATTTAAAACGGANGCCACCAAGATTACTATTATCGTCTCAGGCCTGCCGAATATCCCGACCCCNTCTAATGGATCCATTATCTTNCCCTTCTNCCGCTNCCCAAAGCCTATCTCAGCGTATACGACGGGCTTTATGAAAGTATTCATCATCGAGCCAAATAAAGCGAAGAGGGCAATTACGGGAGAGACGAAACCTCCCAGGCTTATACCGATTATAACCGAGCAATCCACGTATTTATCTGCGATCCAGTCGATCGCCGCGCCGAACTTCGTCTCCTTGCCTGCCATCCTCGCGAGGCTTCCATCGACCAGATCTAATATCGAAGAGAGAAGGAGAAAGATGGGAGCAAGATGGATCTCTTTTTTATAGTATAAGCACGCAGATATAAACGCAAATAGTAGGGATAGAAGGGTGACCTGGTTGGGCGTTAAATTAAGCCTATCGAAAGGTTTGGCAATAGTATCAACGTAAGATGATAATCTGTTCCTATGTTTGGTTATATTCAATCTCAAAACCTCGATCTTTAAGAATAAGATAGAGATATTACTCAATATAAAAAAGCATGGTGGTTCTGTTGAAGAGACCGTTTACATTTATACTTTCGGAGATGACGCTCGATGGTAAACTAACATCCAAAAAAGGAGGGTCGAGCAAGCTGATCATGGAATATATGGATGAAGCATCAAAAAAATTTCTTCATGAGCAGAGGGCATCATCCGATGCGATAATGGTTGGTTGTAATACGATAAAGATCGACGATTCCAGTCTCACAGTCAGATATGCAGAGGGAAAAAATCCCCTGAGAGTGATCCCATGTAGCTTAGCTGACATCCCCCTCGATTCCAACGTTTTGGAAGGTGATGCACCGACGATTATTGCAACGTCCGAGAGAGCACCAGGGGAAAATATAGATGCAATAAAGGAGAGGAACGCAGAGGTCATCGTCTGCGGGAGGGATAAGGTCGATCTAAAGCTTTTGATGGATAAACTCTTTAAAAGGGGAATAGAAAGACTTATGGTGGAGGGCGGACCAACTTTGTTGTGGAACCTCCTTAAAAACAGGCTCGTGGATGAGATTAAGATCATACATATACCATTCATTGTTGGCGGGAGAGATGCGCCTTCTTTGGTGGGGGGGGAAGGCATAAAAAGCCTGAACGAATCGATCTGGGTTGAACTGAAAGATACCAAAATGGTGGGAAGAGATCTGGTCACGGAATATGATGTAGTATATGAAAAGAGATAATGCGACAGATAGGGAGATCGCCTATTTTGAGGCAGGAATAAAGTTGGGAGCACTCTACCATCAATTCTTGGGACTTCCGATAGATCCAAATTTCATAGAAGAGTTCGAAAAGACGGTCGAGAGGAGTATAGGTTCACGGCCATATGTAAAGGATATATCTGTAAAGCTGAACCGAGAAATAATAAGAGAAGCGATAAATAAATTTGGATACGCCGAAGTAAATGGAAAGATGTTAGATATAGTACTTAAAATCCGATATAAATCTGAAGAAGTTGTGGTGGCGTTAAAATATGATGATGATAGCGGTTACCCTTCTTTGGCCATTGGATAGGGATAAAACGAGTTTTGATCGATACTTTTATCTATCATAACCCATCTATATCATGTATAGGGGTGTGTCAAATGGACAAAAAAATTGGGCGCGTCTTGCAGATATGTCTTTTTCTAATTATTCTAGTGGTAGCGGGTTTTGCCGTACATCATTATTTGAGTGCACGTCCCGTTCAGGAGGAGACTGCCCCTGGGGAGGAAGAGGCTGTTCAAGGGAGCGTTCCACAGGAGGAGAGGCGTCTCCCAGAAAATTATTACGAGACGGTTCTTGAAGAGAGTCCTGGTATGGTTGAAGATGATTACTACATCACAGAGGACGAGGGTTCAAAAGAGGTAAAAGAGGAGATAAGGCTTAGGATCGGTTACCGCCCAGAGAAGCATGATATCAACTCCCTCTACACTGTTCTCATGAACAGAGATAAGCTCCCAGAGTATAGAAAAGATTATTTTGACTGCAGTGAGATGTCGGCATATCTCGAGTGGTATCTGGAGGGTATGGGCTTTCATTCATATATTGCATATTCGGACGAGCTGGATCATACGTGGGTGATGGCGGAACTCGATGATGGAGATAAGGTGGCGATCGAACCCGCATTATTGGTAAAAGGGAAAAATTATAGTCCTCCTGGGATAATTGAACACCCCAATGGGAAATACAGAGTCTTCTCCTATAAGGTCGAGATGTACAAGAAATATGTAAACAAGATCGGTAATGACACAAGTAGCTGGTTGATAACACCCATCAACGATATAGAGAAAGATCCAACGCAAACTTACGATTACAGATGGACATATGGCGAATCACGCAGTTATCCTGCCCCATCATATTGGGCGTTCGCAAAGAACAAAATGATAACAATTGATAGTGGTAAGGTAACAATTGATGGAGATGGTGTCACAGACGAGAATGAGGAGAGGGAGGTTACAGAGGAGAAATATTATAATCCAGACGATCTATTCGATACGCCGGATGATGCGATAGAGAAAGGCTTCTCCATATCCGAGTTTGATTGGTGGCGCGTGCTTCCATGGGGTGGGAAGGAGCCGTTCATGAACTGGTGATATCCAACAAATTAACGCGAGTTTCTCTCTTCCACCTCTATCCACTTCTCCTTACGTNTTGCNCCNGAGACGATTTTCACCTTTGTGTTAAAGTATTTAGATAATAACTTCANTACAGCCTTATTTGCCTTACCTTTAATCGGCGGCTCTTTCGTCCTCACAATTAAAGGATCTCCCTCGATCACCTCATCTTTACTCGCATTTGCAATGACTTTTATCTTAATTTTCATATAGTTCCAGAACGTAATGAGGGAACAGGGGGTGATAATACTTATCGTATTGCAATCTTAAAAAATCTTAAAAAATTACAGAGAGATTAAATAAAAAAATAAAAGAAATTTTTATGAAATAATGTTCACTTTCCCGTAAAAGCGCCTAAGACGACCCTCGCCATATCCAACACCCCTTGATCCTGGTTACAACAGAACTCCTGCACCATATTTATCATAAGATAAGGGTGCATCAAATAGGTAAGAAACGTCTGTAACATGTCCATATCCTTTTTACCCCCTCTTCTTCTCCGCTCTACTGAGATCGATTTTGGCAACGACCATCCCTTCGGTATGCCCAGCAGGACCGGCATATATCTTCATCGATTTTGATGGGTAGTCAGGACCAAGAATCACACTCTCACCCATAAAATCTGTATGCAGGTCTTTTCCAACCAGATTAGAACTTACGACAAATACAGAACTTTCTGTCGCTCTTGCCTTCAGCATGTTCAGGTACATCGGTTTCATAAGACTAAACATTATGCCGTTTAATGGTCCCATATCAGGAAGACCAAAAGCGGTCGAATTGAGATAGAGTCTTGCCCCCTTCGATGCGGCATAACGGGCAATTCCCGGGAATGCATAGGTGTCGTAGCATATACCTACACCCACTGGCCCCCACTCGGTATCAAATACAACGGGGTCACTTCCATGTTCAGACCATAGCGGCTCATCTAATGCCGTGTTGATCTTTCTATAGGGGATTGCAGTTCCATCTGGGCTCACAATAGCCACCGAGTTGTACACCGTTGAGGTGGTAGGGTCAATCTCTGGCATACCGAATATAATCCACATGTTATACTTATCTGCTAACTTTGCCATCTTCTCAGTCGCCGGCCCTGGAATGGTCTCGGCGCCCATCCAGTGCATCTTTTCGTCTCCACCCGAGTCGTAACCTGTCAGCGCCTGTTCAGGAAATAATAGCATATCCACATCATTTTCAGCCGCTTCAGCTATGTATCTCTCCATAGATTCGATATTTGCCGGTTTATCTCCCCAACAAGGGGAAAAATTGACGGTAGTAGTCGGAAATCTTCGATTTCCGTATGCCAAAAATCAAAGATTTTTGATCACAACTGTTATCTCGTCTTTATATGTCTGATCTGAGCTAACGGTTGCATCCACAGGTAGGGAAGCCGTCGTAATCGTCGCGATCACTAATAAAACTCCCAGCCAAGCGAAGATTTTTCTCATATTTATCACCTCTGGCTGTTTCTTTATCTATGCTCATATAAAACTGATTGAGAAATTTTCTTAAAACGTATGAAATATTCACACATCTGCTACAGCTAAATTTTTAGCGATAATCTTCTCTAAAACCAAAATCTTACATTGAGTTCTCTAAGGAAGGCAGACGGAAAAACTTAATATAATAATAAGATAAATATCCCATTGCTCGCTGGAGGATAAAAAAAATGAACGATGGTAAGATTGGTAAAACAGTTTTTATCTGTCTCATATTATGTGTTTCTATGGCATCGGCGGCATCGGCGGCATCGGCGGCGTATCCTTACGGTCCCAAGGTATCACCGCAGAAGAATGTCGAGATAGTTGATTTGATCGTCTCTCCAACAACATCCATCCTGGATGAGCCTATAGATATTGTTGTGATTGTTAGGAACAACGGCAAATCATCAGAAAATGTTAGGGTCGTGATAAAGAGTGAATGGTGGGAAACGNTTGAAGGGGAGGAGAAGATTAGAACCGAGGATGCAGAGANCCATCAGAAAGTTATACGGAATCTAAAGCGTCAGGNAATAATCAAAACGTTCGATAACGTCTCGCTGACTCCGGGAGAGAGCCGATCTGTAAAATGTAGATNCACTCCCAGATACAACCCGAGAGACAATGACATCATAAGAAAGAAGGATAAATCCTACATGATAAGTGCAAGAGTAACATCTGATCAGACGAGTCGTTTTGATTTAATGAGCAAGAGTATAACGGTCGTATCAGAGCCTCCGGGGCATGATCTCCTGATATCTGGTGTGTGTGACGAAAGAGGACGCACGTTTTATAATGATGAGCATGGAAATCCGTTTAATGCGATAAAAATGGTCGAGGGTGAAGCAAAGGCTATTTGTGTGATGGTTGCGAATGGAAGCAGGGTCTTTTATGAAGATGCCGTTGTGTCGGTTAAGATGGGTGGAAAGAAGGGGGGGATTCTCGGGGCGAATACGGTAAAAATAGGGGCCAAAGAAGTTGGTGCCGTCACCATAAGTTTAGACACCGAGGCCATCAATCCTGGCACGTACGAACTGTATGTGGAGGTGAAACCAGTTAAAGGAGAGGTCAATCTCGTGAATAATTCGACCATCAAGACACTTATCGTAGAAGAGAAGCAAAACCGTAGAATGAAAAGATAGAGAGGGTTGTTAAAGATTTATCACGGCAAAGATCTTTGAGAAGAGATTTTCCAGATGGATATACTCGTATTTTCCCTTTCTCATTGTATAATCTGTCTCTCCTAAGCACAAGATCATCTTGGCCTTCTTTTTCTCATCCAAATCCATCTCGGAGATTCTTTTCCACATCTTTTCTAAAATTTCTTCCCCTCCATATCCTCCCTCTATCGTGATCCTTTCCACCCCTCCCTTTATATTTTTAGGATCTTCAAAAATCGAAGATTTGCGGCTACCTTTTTTAAATAGATCGTCCAGATAAATGTCCAGATATGATTTAAATCCCTCGAAAGACTCTTTTATGGCTTCAGCATCTATTTCCTGCCCTTTTAACGATGCCATCTGCAAGACCTTTATACCGATCTCTAAATTATCCGAGAGGTAGTATTCCATCGCATCTTCACCCTCATCGACGAACCTTAAATCTTCTCTCTCTGCAATCTTAAGAAGTCTTCTCTCGATCTTCTTCTTATCCACATTCTTTAAAGATAGATTGAGACACCTCGATCTTATCGGAAGGATGATCTTTGAAGGCTGACTCGTGGCGAAGACGAACCTGCACGTCTCTGAATATCTCTCCATCATCCTTCTCAATGCCTGCTGTGCATCGTATCTCAAAGATTCGGCGTTATCTATAAAAATTATCTTAAAATCCGCATTCAACGGTGGTATCGGGGCATATTTTTTTACCACCTCTTTAAATACAGATATAACTGTCTTCTTCTTATCGTAAAATCGCAAAAATTTCTTCTCCTTCTCTAAATAAGCCTTTCCAAGGTCAAAAAAATCAGAAGCATTGAAAATGGTCAGATTTTCCTCCAGGAAATCTCCATACAAATCTTCAGCCATCGCGAGAACCAGTGAGGTCTTTCCGCTGGACGGTGGCCCGCTTATGAATAGATGTGGAAGACCTTCTCTTTTTATGAGATACTTTAACTTCTCGACGACCTCTTCGTGTCCCACGACTTCGTCCAGACTTCTGGGGCGATATTTTTCCGTCCATAGAATACTTTTCATCCTCTATACCATCACGAGGTGAGCGTCTTCTATCCCGTCTATCTTTCTTATCTCCTCTAATATGTGCTCTGGTATAGGAGAATCGACGTTAAGAACCATTATCGCCTGCCCTCTCGGTTTCTTTCTTCCGAGCTGCATTCCGGCTATATCGATGTCTTCTTCCCCTAAAAGTTGCCCCACCTTTCCTATTATCCCCGGTTTATCTGTATGCCTTGAGATGAGCATGTAACCGGAAGGTATAGCGTCTATCCTATACTCATCGATCCTTACGATTCTTTCATCATTTTTTCCGAATATCGTTCCACCGATCACCCTTTTTACCTTATCCGCCTCCACCTCAAGTGTTATTTGGCTCGTAAAATCTTCTATGTATTTACTCTTTATTTCCACCGTCTTTATCTCCCTATCCTTGGCTACCAAGGGCGCATTTATAAGATTGATAGGCTCCTCCAATATGTTATTCAGGATACCCATCAATGCCGCCGTCGTAACGTATTTTGTCTCATAATCGGCTATCTCACCATCATATCTCATTTTAACGTTTAGTACCATTCCATCTATTAATTGGGCGGCCAATCTTCCCAATTTTTCCGCGAGCGATATATATGGCCTTATTGCGTTTAAAACATCAGAGGGGATCGTAGGCATATTAAGGGCGTTCTTTACGGGCTCGTTCTTCAATGCCGCCAAAACTTCTTCGGCTATCGAGACCGCCACATTCTTCTGCGCCTCTCTTGTAGACGCGGCTATATGCGGTGTTGCGATCACCTCATCGAGTTTTAGCAATGGATTATCCTTCGGAGGCTCATCTATAAAGACGTCCAGAGATGCTCCGGCTACCTTCCCTTCTTTTATAGCACGATAAAGCGCTTTTTCATTGATTATTCCCCCTCTCGCACAATTTATTATCCTAACTCCCGTCTTCATCTTTCTAAACTCTTCTTCCCCGATTATATTCTCTGTTTTTTTCGTCAGGGGGACGTGAACGGTTATGAAATCGGACTTTTTCAAGAGCGTGTCTAAATCAACCCTTTTTACGCCGATGCTCTCCATCTTTGATTCCGATATGAAGGGGTCGAATGCGATCACGTTCATCTCTAATGCACGAGCTCGCTTTGCAACCTGTGACCCTATCCTGCCTACGCCAAGGATTCCGAGAGTTTTATCACGCACTTCTGTGCCCATGAAGTCGCTTTTTCTCCACTCGCCCATCTTTACCGATCTGTTTGCGCTCGGTATGTTTCTGGAGAGGCTTAAGAGCATGGAGATCGTGTGTTCTGCCGCGGAGATCGTATTTCCCTCTGGAGAATTTACGACCAACACACCTCTCTTTGTGGCAGAATCGAGATCTATGTTGTCGATGCCGACGCCTGCCCTTCCTATAACTTTGAGTCTCTCCCCTCTTTCTATAACGTCCCTCGTAACTTTCGTCTTACTTCTGACGATGATGGCGTCATATTTTCCTATCATCTGCAATAATTCTTGATCCGATAGTTCAGTTAAGACGTCTACGTGTGCTTCTCTCTGTAACCTCTCTATCCCCTCTTTGGAAACTCCATCACTTATCAAAATGCTCGGAGGTTCTCTCTTCATCTTCAATGTCTCCATCTGATCCGATATTTTTTTTATCTTTTATATCTTTGCATCTAACAGGCCAAAGCACCAACCAAGTTACTTATATACATGATGCCAAAATTAGAATAATGGATATTCCAAGTCAAATCAAATGATCAAGGAGAGGAGGTAAAATTTTGGACACAGTCTGGTTGAAAAATATCGGGAAAGAAGATATCTCCATCGTGGGTGGGAAGGGGGCCAATCTTGGAGAGATGATAAATAATGGATTACCGGTCCCCTCTGGCTTTGCCGTTACCGCCCAGGCATTCAGAAATTTTTTGGTGGATAACAAGATCGATGAGGAGCTATTTGAGGTCCTAAAAGTCAACGTTGATAACGACTCTGAACTTAGAGAGGCGGAAAAAAATGCCAAACAGATCATATTAGAAACAAAAATGTCAGAAAAAACCGTAAAGGAGATAAAGCGTAAGTATAAGGATCTGTGCGAGGGAGAGAAAATTTTTGTTGCCGTGAGGTCGAGTGCTACAGCTGAAGATCTTCCAACCGCGAGTTTTGCAGGACAGCAAGAGACCTTTCTAAATATAAAAGGAGAAGATAATCTTTTAGATGCCGTGAAGAAGTGTTGGGCGTCTCTTTATGGCGCGAGAGCTATTTTTTATCGCGTAAAAGGAGGTTTTGAACACTCTAAAGTCAACATAGCCGTGATTGTGCAGAAGATGGTAGATTCGGAGAAGGCCGGCGTTATCTTCACCTCCCACCCGACCACCGGAGAACCTTTAGCAATCGTAGAATCTGCATGGGGTCTTGGAGAGGCTGTCGTCTCTGGAACAGTCTCTCCGGATAATTTTGTGGTAGATCGAAAAAATTTGAAGATTCTGGATGAGAAGATAAATGAGAAGGCGAAGATGTTCGTGAAGGATCCCAAAACGGGGGATACGAAGATCTTTAAAGTGCCGGAAGAGAAGCGAAATATATCATCTTTAGCCGAAGAAGAGGTCATCGAGCTTGTAAGATACGGCAACAAGATAGAGGCGCTCTATAAGTCTCCCCAAGATGTGGAATGGGGAATAACAGGCGGAAAAATTTATATTCTGCAGTCAAGGGCGATAACGACGATAAATAAAGGTGAAGTCCTCAAAGATCAGACAACCAAGAAGAAAGAAGCGGGGGGGAGAGAAGAACCGATACTTATGGGAACTGGAGCATCTCCTGGAGTTGTAAGTGGCAGGGTCAAGATCGTTAAAAAACTCGATGGTATGAACGAGGTTAAAGAGGGAGATA
>JGI24025J20009_10001178_pt1 | contig 20024 bp, 15 predicted proteins | sample Cruoilmetagenom3_FD_20009 | JGI IMG/M metagenome (IMG submission 20009) | reverse complement strand
TAGGACGCGGATTCCCACGGATGAACACTGATTTTTATGGCTGATCGCCATAACAATCCAATTTCATCCGTGTCAATCCGTGAAAATCTGTGTCCGAGAAAAGGTGTCCGGTAGTGAATCGTAGGTCAAGACGTGCTCGGCACCGCAAGCACAACAGCGCATGTGCACGCCGTCCTCGTTCTCGTTCCCTCCAGACGGCTCAAGCCGCTCACCGCAGCGGCAGACATAGCCCTGCAAGCGCGCCGGCATGCCAACCGCGAGCCCGTGCGCTGGCACATCGTGGGTGACCACTGCCCCGGCGGCTACCATCGCCCAGGGGCCAATGGTGACGTTGGGCAAGATCACAGCTCCCGCACCGATGGCCGCCCCCTCCCGCACGAGGATGGTTCCAACCTCCCAGTCGGTGCCTGACTTGAGAGCGCCATCCGGCGTGACAGCCCGCGGCCGGCGGTCATTGGTCAAGCAGGCGGCAGGGCCGATGAATACCCCATCTTCGATAGTCACGCCGTGGTACACCAGCGCGTTGTTCTGGATCTTCACCCTGTCGCCGATGACTACGTCGAAGTCCACGTAGACGTTCTTGCCCACAATGCACTCCCGTCCGATGCGCACGCCCTCCCGTACCTGGGCGTGATGCCAGATGCTCGTGCCTTCCCCTACCTGTGCCTGTGGCGAGACGACTGCCGTTGGATGGATGCGAGGGGGATTCCCACTGCTGGGCCCGGTCCGATCAGTGGCATCATCAGATTGGCGCAGCAGCCAGCACCGCAGGCGATGGCCGGGGGTGATGCGGGCCAGTGCTTTGAAGATGTTGCGTTGCCAGATGCGCAGAGCAGTCATGGAAAAGTGCTCCCTGTTGTCTGTCTTCGGCTACAGGAATCGTCGCAGCAAACCGTATGCGGCCTCGCTGAGTCGCAGAAGCCGGGGGGCGTGCACGCAGCGCTCCCGTCCGTAGTTGACCAGCCGGCCACCAAACTTGGCCTTAAAATCCCGCACACCGTAGGGGACGTCGGGGTGGCCCGCACCGCCGAAGTCGAAAGTGTGGTAGCCGTGTCTCGCGCCCCATTCCAACGTGCGCCATACCAGGAAGTCATTGGGCCGGGAACCGCGCAATTGCCGATCCGCGCCCGCGTACCAATCGAAGATGACGCCATTGTAGAGCAGCACGACGCGTGCCCCGGCAAGGCCCTGTGGAGAGCGCGCCAGCAGGAAGCGTGCCAGCCCCAACGGTCGCAGCAGCTCAAAAGCTGCCTGGAAGAGCGAGAGATCGGCCAGCGGAACCTCCGCAGCTGCGTACACCTGACGCAGCAAGGCGTAGAACTCCGCCAGTTCCTCTGCCGTGGTGACCTCCTGAACGGTCAGGCCATCCCGTTCGGCCCGTCGCACGTTCTTGCGCGCCGTGCGGCTCAATCCTCCCCAGATGTCCTCCACTGGACGGAACAGGTCAATCAGGAAGTTCAGCTCCTGCTCGTGCTCGTAGTCACAGGTGGCCAACGTGTGGCGCAGGGCAGTGGCATCACTGCGGTGTCGCAGTTCGGTGAACAGGTAGGGGCGACCGGCCGGTCGCCCGTACCGGCTTGCGGTCTTCTTGTGCCAGAGCAACAACGCGCCCAGCGCCTCCCGTCCTTCCTCGCTATCCGCACAGAGCGCACCGCCATAGGCCACGGCGCGAGAGGTCAGCCCTGCGAGGGGGCCGCCCACCAGGCGAATCTCGACCGCTGTCAGCAATGCCAGCACGCGGCCATCGTCGGCAACGGCGGCGCGCAACAGCGGATCGTACCCTCGCGTGCGAGCGAAAACCGCCTGCATGGCCGGCGTGTGAAAGATGTTACCCTGCGGATGGGTGTCTACGAAAGCTTGCCAGCGGTCTTCGGGCAGAGTCTCAACGAGCTCTACAGGCATAGTGTCATGGTCAGCGGAACAGCGGAACGAGCCGAATGCCCCCTACCTTTCTGATCTTTCCGATCTTTCCGCTTCTTCCATAGTGTCATGGTCAGCGGAACAGCGGAACGAGCGGAATGACCCCCTACCTTTCCGCTCTTTCCGCTTCTTCCGCTCCCTCCCCTGACGTTAGTGTAATCCGTGGCTTCTAGCCCTCGAAGGGGCGGCTGAGGTAGTCCCACACTGTTAGGGCGTCCACGTCTCCCGTGACGGCCAGGGCACTGCCAGCGCCTTCTGGCCAGCGCGCCCAGCGCACCAGCGGACCGGGAGCCGCCTCGATCTCCGCCAGCAGCGGCAGCTTTTCGCTACGCGCGAAGGAGCCTCCCCTATCGCCTCCCCTATCGATGTAAACGGTGTGTCCATCAGTGCGGTCGCTCACTTCCAGCAAGTAGCCTTGGTCCGCCAGAAACTGGACCAACTCCAGCGATGCAGCGGGCGAGACGCCCACGCAGGGGCACACATCAGCCCGCAACTTGAAGCGGCGCTGCGACACCAGCGCGTAGGGGCGAACGGCCGTTCGCCCGTACCCGCGAACGGCCGTTCGGCCGTTCCAGGGCACGCTTTCCGATTCGACTTCGGCACCGCGCACCAGCAGCGCACCCCGCTCTGGTCCCTCAGCGATGACTTCCCAGAGGCCTTNGNCCAANGGCACCAGGTCGAGATGCAGGGCCCGCTTCTCCCGCCACCAGGCGGTAACGCCCCCCAAGCTGGTAAGCCAGACCGGAGGACGCAGTCCCTGCGCTCGGCTCAGCAGCGAGTCCACGGCCTCCGCGCAAAGGGGGAAGCGCTCCGGATGCAATTGCAGCACGAAGAGTTCGCCCCGGGCATGGCACTGCTCCAGCACCGCGGACCAGATCGTGGCCATCTGCTCTTCGTCCCTCAACCGCAGCCGTTCCACCAGCATCTCGTCATCGGGGAGGCTGACCGGGATCTCCAGCATGTCGTTGAGCCAGAAGGGCAGCGCGGGGTAGGTCTCAGCAGGCAGCGGCTGGCAGAAGTCGCACAGGAGCTGCACACACTCCCTCTGCGTCGAGTCCAGTGTTGCTTCGTCGAGCACTGGCCAGAGGATACACTGGCTGCTGTCGTACCAGAGGCCAGCCGCTTCCAGAGTTGCCATCAGGCTGCCATTCCAACGCAGGTAAGGTGCTCGGAAGCCGGCGAACGGGATGCCGTTCGCTCGGAAGAGCGCCGCTGCCTGCTCGATCTCGGCGGCCTGCTCGGCCTCGGACAGCAAGCTCAAGTCGGTGTGCCGGTGGCCGTGAATGGCCAGTTCCACCATCGGGGCACGAGCCAGGAGCCGACGAAAGACCGTCGGATGGCGGTGCAGCGCTACGGCGGTCACGGGGAATGTGGCGCGAGCGTCGTAGCGGGCCAACAGGTCGGCGAAGCCCACCAGGGAGCGTCGCATCTGGTGCACGGTGAATCCCGTGCGGCAGACGATAGCCCAGGCCCGGCGCACCAGGCTGGCCCAGCCCTTTGAGCGGATGAGGTGAGTCAACAACTGTTTCATTCTACACCCTGCCGGCTGGTTTCCTCGCTGGGGCCTGAATGGTCAGCGGAACATCGGTACATCGGAACGAGCGGAATGCTCCCTTACCTTTCCGCTCTTTCCGCTTCTCCGCTGACTTCCTCGCTAGGGCCTGAATGGTCAGCGAAACAGCGGAACAGCGGAACAGCGGAACGAGCGGAATGACCCCCTACCTTTCCGCTCTTTCCGCTTCTTCGCTGACTTCTGCCACAAGCTGCTGCAGGAATTCGTCCACGATGACATGGATGGTGCACGGGTCTGGCTGCCAGCGGCGCAGTCTGCGCTCCGCCATGCTGTCAATCGTCGCCTCCAGTTGGCTCAAGTCATGACACCAGACCAGGTAGCCGCCTTCGGAGAGGTGGCCCAGGATGTCTCTCTGATGCCGGTCGGGCCGGTCGGGGTTGTCTACGCCGATGAGCGGCAACCCGCGCCGCAGCACTTCCATGGTCACCCCTACGCCCCCGTGAGCGATGACCATGTCCGCCTGGTCGTAGAAGGGCTCCAGCGTGGGAGCGAAGCGGAAGAACGGCGCGTGCTGCGGTTCGTAGGTGCCGAAGCCAATCTGTATCAGCACGTTCAGGTCCGGCCGCCGAACGCATATCCTGTCCAGAGCCTGGATAAGCGGATCGAAATTGCCTGACCCGACCGATACGAAGATCATCCGTGCAGGCTCCCAGCGTAGATGGCCCGTGGCAGAGTCGCCTTCAGTTCTGGCCACTGCACGAAAAAGAGGTCGGCCATGCGATACATGAGGCGGCCGCTGCGCGAGGGCGTGCGCACCCGCGCCCCGTTCTCCACGTAGATGATCTTGGCTCCCGCCAGTTTGCCCGCCAAGGCGATGGGAATGGCGATGCCCGGGCCGGAGTGCATGATCACTCGCGGCCGCACCCGCGCCAGCGCGTACAGCGACTGGAAGGCCAACCGGATGTACTTGAGGGCGACGATGAGTAGATTCTCGTCCTTGAACTGCGGGCGACTGCCGCGGTACATCGGCCCCGGGTAGCGGATGCGCTGCTTGGAGATGGCTTCCTCCCTGACCAGGAAGTAGTGATATTCATACTCTGGCTTGGGGCCCAGCAGTTCCAAGAGCCGCAACATCTCCACGGTGTGGCCCCCTTCGCCCAAGACAACTAGAATTCGCATGCGTTCAGTCTCTGGTTTCAGGTTTAGGGCCTGAATTCTTCCAGGTTTCAAGGTTTCAGGTTCTCAGCACCCGTTGGTAGACCTCCATGATCCGTCGGGCACTTCCCTCTACTGAGAGATGAGCAACGGCCTCTCGCCCGGCGGCTAGTCGGCCCCGCCCCAGCACGCAGGCCAACTTGCGTGCCGCATCCTCCGGCGTCCCGTCGCACAGCGCGTTGCCCTCCACGCCGCTGATGACCTCCATCACGTCACCCACATCCGAAGCCACCACCGGCAGGTTGCAGGCCAGCGCCTCCTTGACCACCATCGGCGAGCCCTCGTAGGTGGAGATGAGCAGCAGCGCGTCGGACGCGTTCATGTACAAGGGCACCACGTCGTGAGGCTGTCCGGAGAGCAGCACCAGTTCGGCGGTCGGCCGCTCGGCCCGTAGCAGCCGCACGGCCTCTTCCACCGCGTCCAGCCGCTTGTCCCACTCCGCTCGCCCGACGAACAGCACGAGCTGCCCGTCTGGCGGCAGCCCCAAGGCGTGACGCGCTGCAAAGCGGTCGCCTGGCTGGAATCGCTCGAAATCCACTCCCGGCGAGATCACTGCTGCCTCCGGCGCGCCGAGGTCCTCTCGCACCCGGCGGGACGTGACGATGACCGCATCTACCCGATTCCGCAGCCAGCGTGAGACTCGGGCGGGCCAGCCCAGCGCCACCTCCGCTCCGTGAAACGTAACGACTAACGGGACCCACCATTGAGCCCGTGCGACCACAGCGGTCAACGCGTAGTGCGCGTGCACCACGCTGTAGCGACGTCGCAGCAAACGCCACCAGAGGCGGAGCAGGCCCCAGAGGTAATTCCATCGGCTGCGCTTGCCGTTGATGAAGAGGACGTCCACCTGCAACCCCAGGCGGCGTAGCGCCTCCACCTCATCTCGCACGAAGGTACCGAAGGCGGGATCGGCCTCCGTGGGGTACATGTTCGTCACAACCAGCACGCGCATAATGGTCTCACAACGCCTTCTGGTCAGCGGAACAGCGGAACGAGCGGAATGACCCCCTACCTTTCCGCTCTTTCTGCTTCTCCGCTGACAGTCAGCCGATGAAGCCGACGACTTCTCGGTCGCCCCTACAGGCGGCGGGCGACGATGGTGAAGGCGCGGGCGACGCGGATGCTCAGCGGCGTCAGCGGCTGCCAAGTCAGGAAAAGGTTCAACTTCTCCACCGTGCCGCCTCGCGCCCCGCCGAAGTGCGAGGCAACCCGGGCCCGAAAGCCATGCTTCTCGATGCGACGCCCGAGCGCCAGTGGCTGGAACAGGAATTCGCCGTAGTGGCCAATGGTGGGATCGAGGGGACAAGTGCCCCGGCGATAGACATGCTGTGGGCGTTCCCCCGTCTCCGCGTAGCGCCGGACGGCGGCCTTTATCTCCGGCTTCCACAGTCCCGACGTGCCTTTGCTCAGGAAGTCCAACTCCTCTTCACTCAGGTCGGGGGAGGCTTGGGCGATGATCTCCCGTCGCTGTTGCACGAAGGGCCGGGTTATCTTGTGGCCGTAGCAGTTGTCCGTGGACGGCCCATTCTCGAAAGCACTCCAGATGCGCCGAGTACGCCAGGCCCGCGCCCAGTTAGCCTCGTTGTTGGCGTCAGAAATGAGAAGCACGCCCCCCGGCCGCAGCACGCGGGCTGCCTCGCTCAGGAAATCATCCACCCGCCGGAAATGGGATATCGCCTCTACGGCCAGCAGGGCATCGAAAGCGCCGTCGCCGTAGGGCAGTCTGGCCGAGTCCGCCAGGGCGGGATAGACTGGCAGTCGCAGTGGAAGCGTATCGAGCATGCTATGGAACGTTTCCAGGGCGCGAGTTTGGCAATCCAGGCCGTGGCTTTCGCTTGCACCGAATAGGGCCAGCAGAAGGGCCGATACGCCATAGCCACAGCCGACGTCGAGAGTGACCTTGTTGGTCACGTCGTAGCGTGCCCGCTGCAACAGTGAACGCAAGTGGCGGACGTGGCGCACCAGCAACTCCGGTCGGGTCAGACCCGAGTAGAGCTTGACGAAAGCCGGGTGGTAGGGGCGACCGGCCGGTCGCCCGTACTCGGCGAACACGTGCCGGAAGAGTTCCGCACCGTCAACAGTTTGCCCTCGAACAGTGAACTGCACCGTCTGTGTCATTCCCTATTCCTCATTGCCAAGGCCTGAATGGTCAGCGGAACGAGCGGAATGACTCCCTACCTTTCCGCTCTTTCCGCTTCTCCGCTGACTTCCCACTTTCCTGCTGATTGGCTGCTCTGCGATGCTCTGGTAGACCTGCTTGGTGCGCTCGGCCACCGCCGCCAGGCGGAAGCGCTGCTCGGCCTGGGAACGGGCACGCCGGCCCATGGCTTGGCGCATCGGGGCGTCGATCAGCACGCGTCGAAGTGCCGCTGTCAGGCCGTCTACGTCCCCGTAGTCCACCAGCAAACCTGTCACCCCGTCCTGTACCATGTACGGCACCCCGCCGACGCGCGTGGCGACGATGGGCACGCCAGAGGCCATCGCCTCGCCGATCACCACCGGTGCGGTCTCCTGCATCGAAGGGAGCAACATCAGCGTACAGCGAGCGTATTCCTCTGCTAGCTCGGACATGCTCAGGTTGTCCAGGAAGCGGACGTGCTGCGCCAGGCCCTGGCGAGCGATGAACGACTGGCAGGTCTCCAGGTAGGGCGGCATGGCCAACGATTCCCCAGCGATTCGCAACTGCAGCGCCGGGAATTCCTTTCCCAATTCGGGCAACGGTTGCAGTGCGAACATCAGCCCCTTGCGGGGGATCACCCTCACCGGGCAGAGAATGCGCAAGGGTTTCTCCTCCCGCACCACGTCGAAGAACTGGTCATCCACCGGGTTCTCTATGTGATGCACCTGCGCTGGCCGCAGCCACGGGTAGGCTTCCAAGACGTAAGGGCTGATGGCGATCAGGTGTTGCACTCGCCGCAGCGCATAGCGTTCAAACCAAGCGTCGCAGGCGCGGGCCAGTCGTTTCCGCCGAATCTGCAAGGTTCTGGCTTCCCGCGCCATGATGCCATGCACGGTCACTACTGTGGGCAAGCCACAGTTCGCCGCGGCAGCAGTGTAGACCAGCGAGCCATGGGCGTGCACGAGGTCTGGCTGCAATGCTCGCAGCGCTCGATGCAACCGTCGGGTCTCCGCCCGATGCCAGGTCAGCCGCCCGAAGCGTGGCTGCACCAGCCGGTGAGCGGTGAGCCCGTCGGGCAAGTTCTCGACCTTTTGACCCCCAGCGCCGCCGCGAAAGGTGATCACGTGCACATCGAGCTGGGGATCGTGGCTGAGCTGCCCGGACAGCATGGCGATCACTGCCTCTTCACCGCCCAGGACCCAGTCTGGGCGGACGGGATAGAGGCCCAGCATGGCTACTTTCACACCGCCTCCGCTCTTCCCTGCGCTTTCTCTCTCCACAGCGTGGGCCAGTTCTGCGAGCCCAAGACCGCGCCCACAATCAGCCAGAAGACCATGCCGCAGAACGGTGCTGCGACGATGTCCAAGGTTGCCATGGTTACGGTGAAGGCCAGGAACGCGCACCAGAGAGCTACGATCAGGCTGCGGTCTATGGCTGGCTCATATCGCGCCCGCCGGTATAGATGCCAGCTATCCCAAATGATGATGGCGAAGATGGCCAGAAAAGGCAGCAGCCCACTGAGCCCGGCCGAGGCCAGCACGTCCATGTAACTGTTGTGGGTGGTGGGAACCCAGTAGTTGACAGTGTACTTGGCGATCAGACCCTCTGCTAGACTCAGCGTGGAGAAGCTGCCAAAGCCTACGCCGAACAGCGGCTGGCGAGACACCAACTGCAGGACAGCATCCAGGGCTCTCATGCGATAGTCAACGCTGAGTTCATACATCAGCCGTTCGGAGAAGAGCGCACTGCCGCTCACGATGTTCCACGAAACAGCCAGGATTGGGACAGTGACCACCAGGACAAGCCATAATCCCCGTCGCAGTCGGGGGTAGAAGACGGCAGAGACGATGATGACCAACAGCGCACTCAGCCACCCGGCCCTGTTGTAGAGGGAGACGATCGTGCCCAGCAGCACGACGCTTGCCAGCCCATAGCCCCACCGCTCTCTGGCATCACGGGTGCGGAACGTAGCCCGCAGCACGAACGGAAGCACCATGTTCAGAGCCAGAGCGATGTAGGCGGGGTTTTGCAGCAGGCTGTTGATGCGCTTCAGATTCTCGCCGTAGCGACTGACGCGACCGTACACGACGAAGAGCTCGTTTCCGGTCAAATGCTCGCATACCGTCAGAAACACAAGATAGCCGGCGATGATGCTCAGGGCGGAGAGCACCCAGCGCATCGCCTTGCGGTCGTACACCAGGTTCTTCGCCAGGAAGTAGATCAAAAGGGGAACGAGGTAGGCATCGAATATAGTCTGGAGGGCCGTGAATGACCCTCGCAGAGCGGTCCTGGCGGACAGAGCCAGGGCGAGAGCGAAGACCACGATGGCACCATCCAGCTTCGTGAGAGGGGCAAGCCTGCGTTTCCTCCCGGCCACCTGGGCCAACAACACCATGCAGAAAAAGCCAGCGGCGATGCGATCCAGACCCAGGTCTGGAATGCCCGCGCCCAGGGAAAGGTTCAGGTGGACGAAAGGAGCATAGGGAGAGGCAATCACCCAAAGCAGTAGGCCGCCCAGCGGGTTCAACAGGATAGCGCCCATCTGAGCAAGCCACGCTACCGCGGTGATGACATTCCCCCAGGAAGGGGAGGTGAGCGCGCTGCCCAGTGCTAAGCCCAAGGCCAACACGCCCAGCGCCAGTCCAAGCTTCAGCAACGTGCTTCTCAGTCTCAGTTTTCTGTCTGACGCTTGCTCAGCGATCACCCAACACTACTCCGTAGACTTCCTGCACCTGGCGCACGTGCTGTTCGGTGGTGAAATGCGCCTCTACCCGCTGGCGCCCGGCGCGGCCAAGGGCTGCCGCCCGCTCCGGATCCTGCAGCAGCGAGACCATTGACTCGGCGAATGCGCCCACATCTCCTGGTGGCACCAGCAGGCCTGTCTCTCCGTGGAGGACGATCTCCGGCACGCCGCCATCGGCGCTGGCGATCACTGGTCTGGCCATCGCCATGCCCTCGATGAGCATTCGTCCGAAAGGCTCCGGGGCGGTGGATGTGTGGGCCAGGATGTCCATCGCGGCCAACATGCGAGCGATGTCCTGGCGATGGCCGGTGAAATGCACAGCCTCGCTCAGGCCAAGCGAGGCAGCCAGACGCTTCAACTGTTGCGGCAAAAAAGGACTGCTCACGCCAGGGCCGCCGACGACGAGCCCTTGAACGTCCGGGTACGTCTCGGCCACACGCGCCAGAGCGCCTAGAAACACCTCGTGTCCCTTCCATTCAACCAGCCGACCAACGATGCCGATCACCGGCTTTTCTGATTGCAGTCCCAGCTCCCAACGCACACCTTTTCCGTCGAGATCGGGAGGGAAGTCGTCCAGATCCAGACCGTTGTGCACTACTCGCTGGCGTGTTGTCTGCCTTCTCTGCTCCAGAAACTGGCGCTGTATCGCCTCGGAAATGAAGACGAGATGATCTACAGAATCCGCCAGCCAATGCTCGAACCGCCCCAGGTGGTCGAAGCGACGAACGTGACAGATGCACGGGATCCCAGCCAAGCGAGCGGCCAGGATTCCGATCCGGCTGATAGAGACCGCATCGTTGCAGTGAATCAGTCGTACTTCATGCGTTCTGGCCAGATCGCGCACTTTCCGCGCCTGGGGGAGGATGCGACGCCAGAAACGCAGCCAGAAGCCACCGCTGTGCCAGACTGTTGCCGCCGGCCCGGTGCGCCGAATCCAATCGGCGAAGGTGCTGTCTCGCGCTCGCTCCACCGGGGCAGCGTACGTGTCCCCCTGTCCCTGGCGAACATCCATGGTGAAGACGTCCACCCCGAGAGCGCGGAAACGGGGCACATAGGGGTTGCCGGAGGTCAACAGCACCAGCGGCGTGTAGGGACTGCCTCGCAGACCCTTGACCAGGCAGTACAGGCTCATGATGGACCCNCCTGGATTGGGTGCGAAGTCAATCAGGAGAACTNTGCGTGTCACCCGCTGTCTCGCTTGTGCTCCCTCTCAGCCGATGAAGCCGATGAGATTGGTACATTGGTAAACTGGTAAATTGGTGCATTGGTCAACGACCTTGGGTGTACTCTCAAGTTACCAATCTACCAACCTACCAATCTACTAATCTACCAGCTTCCCGCTTCTCCGCCGGTGGGCTGCCTGGCCCGGCGGCGCCGGCCTGTCAGAATCTCCAGCGTAAAGGCCAAGATCGTGCCTACGATCAGGCTGACCACCGCGCCCAACGCCATCAACTGCCAGGTGTTGGACGGCATTGGGGAGCCCGGCGTGTGCGCCGGTTCGATGATCTGCAGGTAGCCCGCAGCAAGCGCCTGGCTCTTCTTGATCTCCGCCTCGTTGGCCTTGCCCGCCAGGAAGCTCACCCGTTCCCGGGCCTGCTGCAGGTTGTTTTCCAGCGTGTCGTACTCGGCGCCCAGGCCGATGAGAGTGACTAGCCCCGCCTCTCGATTAGCGATGATCTGGCCGTATTCCGCTTCCGCGGTGCGGGCAGCCTCGGTGGCGGCCGCATAGTTGATGGCGGACGTTTCGAATGTGTGAGCGACGCCGCGGTAGTGGTCAGCCGTGGCCTCCGCCTCCTCTGCTCTGGCTTCAGCTTCCTCGACGTTCTCTGGAGTCTCCGTAGCTTCCGGTGATTCCATCTCGGCTTCTGTCTTGGCTTCTGCCTCTGCCTCCGCCTCTGCCTCTACTTCTGCTTCTGCTTCTGCTTCCTCAGCGCGCTTCAAGACCTCCGCCGCTTGCTGCGCTTCGGCCTTGGCTTCCTCCGATAGCTTCAGGGCCTCCGCGGCTCCGTTTTCCATCTCGGCTGCCAGAGCAAGGCAGCGCTCTATCTCCACCCGTGCCTCGTCTCGCTTCTGACTCAGGGCACGGATGACATCCTGCAGGGCACTGATCTCTTTGTGTAGCGAGCCGATTTTGTGCTTGAGCTTGAATTCCAGGAAGTCTTTCTCAGCCTCAGCGAGTTCCTCCTTGCTGTCCTGAAGTTGTTCGGCGATGAATTGCTCGGCGATTTCCACCGGCCGGGAACGCACCTGCCGGTAGTACTCCAGCGCCTGGTTCACGTGCGTCGACACCAGCGCTTCGGCAGCCTGTGGCCCCACGGCCTGTGCCATGACGGTGACAAATTCATCTTCCTGTCGCACAGTGATGTCTTCCAGCAACTGGCGAGCGCTGATGTTCAGGTCCAATTCGCCGACCGTGCGCCAGGCGATGGTCGTGCTCTCCAAGATGCTGACGAATTGGCCGCGCACGGCTCTGATCTGCTCCTCCGTTCCGGTCCCACGCAGCGGGGTGAACAGCGCCACCTCCTCCGGCTCCTGAGCGATCACCTGCAAGGTAACCGAAGCCTGGTATACGGGCGGGGCGGTGAAGGAGCGGTAGTAGATCACCGCAACAGTGACCACGACCAACAGCAGTATCAGCCAGAACCATCGGCGGAGGATGGCCCCATAGCTCTTCAATTCCCGCCCTTCTGCAGCCTGATGGGTCAACAGACAACCTCTCCTTTCTCTGCTCTTCGGTGTCACCTTGAGTTCTTCTGGCCAGTTTCCGGCATGGCAGTATAACACAGTCCGAACGTTCCGTCAAAACATGGGCCGAAAGTTCCCCCGGGAGCAGATGCCATTATACCACGGAAATGTGACAGGCGGATGAAGAACTACGTCTCCGAAGATGACAATCTTTTCATGTCAGCCAACTCATGACGCCACTGAAAGAACTGCCAGACTCGCCACTGAGGCACAGAGGTGACTTGCCACAGAGGCACAGAGGCTTTTTCCCCTCTGTGTACTCTGTGTCTCTGTGGCTGTCCGTGTCTCCGTGGCTCAATGACCTTTTTTCAGAGGAGTCACTCATTGGCCGATAGATGCCTTGTGTGGTATACTGAGGGCAAGATCGGCCTCGGGTAGCAATGAGGAGGGGGACATGGCCAAGCTGGACAGTATCCTGGGATTGCAGAGAGCTCCCGAATCCAAGGAAGCGATGCTCTGGGAGCCGTTGGAAGAACAGAAGGTGCGCTGCAACCTCTGCGCCCACCGCTGTGTCATCGGCGAGGGCAAGCGGGGCATCTGCCAGGTACGGGAGAACCGCGAGGGCACGCTCTACACGCTGGTCTACGGGCGGACTATCGCCCAGCATCTCGATCCCGTGGAGAAGAAGCCTCTTTTCCACTTCTACCCCGGCAGCACCGCTTTCTCCGTCGCCACGCCAGGCTGCAATTTCCGCTGCCAGTTCTGCCAGAACTGGGAAATCTCCCAGATGCCGCGGGAGGAGCACCTGATCCTTGGCCGGCCTGCTTCGCCAGAGGCTCTGGTCGCCGCCGCCCGACGGCTGGGGGCCCGTTCCATCGCCTACACCTACACCGAGCCGACCATCTTCGCTGAATACGCCGTAGATACGGCCCGCCTGGCGCACGAAGCGGGCATCGCCAACATCTTCGTCACCAACGGCTACATGACACCGGAGCTCCTGGAGGTACTGGGTCCGCAGGAACCGGGTGGCCCGTCGCTGCTGGACGCGGCCAACGTGGACCTGAAGGCAGGGCGAGGGGAGTTCTACCACAAGCTATGCGGTGCTAAGCTGGAACCGGTGCTGGAAAACCTGCCGCGGATGCGGGAGCTGGGCATCTGGTTGGAGGTGACCACGCTGGTCATCCCCGGCTTCAACGACAGCGAGGAGGAACTGCGCTGGGTGGCTGACTTCCTGGCCCGCGAGGTGGGGGTGGACGTGCCCTGGCATGTTAGTCGTTTCCATCCTCAGTACAAGATGAGTGATTACCCGCCGACGCCAGTGAGCACACTGCAACGAGCCTGGGAGATAGGGCGGGAGGCGGGATTGCGGTACGTCTACGTGGGCAACGTGCCCGGAAGGGCTTCAGAGAACACTATCTGTCATCATTGCGGGGAGACGTTGATTGGCCGCCTGGGCTACCAGACTCTCAGTTATCAGATCACCGACGGTTGCTGTGCCCGCTGTGGCGTGCCCGTAGCCGGCGTCGGGATGTAGTCAGCCGATTGAGCCGATGAAGCCGATGAAGCCGATGGAGCCGATGAAACCGATGAAACCGCATGGCTATGCCCCGCCAGCGATTCAATCGCCGTCCTGTCATTTGACAAACTCGGGATTCAGCGTATAATCGTCATTGTTCTATGGGCATCCTACTCAAACCTAGGGAAAGGAGGCGAGCACTATGACCCAGAAACAAGCCATATACGGCATCACCGTCCATGTTGATCTTGCTCGCCATTCCTTGCTTGGGGAGGGTGCATAGCACAGGATTCCGCATCCGACCTCTCAGCATTTCCCCAGCCATGAGGTGGCGACAAGATCGCCCATCTCGTGGCTTTTTTGCTGTCTGGAAACGATAGACTACCGTTGCCAGATTGCCTATCAGCAACTTGTGACAAGGCCATGAGAACTCTCATGGCCTTGCTTGGTTTCCCAGTCTTCTCACATCAAACAGGAGCATAACGACCGTGCCTAGTCGCCAAGAACGACACTGGCAGCATCTCGAGGCTGCCAAGAAGATGCGTGTAGTTCGTAAAAAGATCAAGCGCAACCGCAAGCCAAAGCGAGTGCGCCGCAAGAATTGGATGCCAGACACTCTCGATGACCTGGATCAGCAAGATGATCTACCTCAGAGCGAGCGGGTCATGCCGCGCGGAGAGCAAGAACGCCGCCAGGCTGTTTTGGCTGCGGCGTTGGCGACGTTGGAAGAAGAAACAAACGCCGACGAGGAGATGTCACTAACGACAAACGTGGCGGGACAGCGTGGCATCGTCGTTGAGGTCAGCAGTGGCCTATGCCGCGTAGACCTGGGTGGGCACAGCCTGCTTTGTGGGTTGCGCGGTTCGCTCAGCGCGGAAGAGGCTGGCTACACCAACGTGGTCGCCGTCGGTGATAAGGTGATCATCTCTGAGAACGGGTCGGACCGAGGCGTCGTGGAAGCGGTTTTGCCGCGCCGGAGCGTGCTGGCTCGGACTGACGTGTTCTACCACCACCTGCAACAGGTCATCGTCGCTAACGCCGACCAATTGCTGGTCGTCGCGTCCTGGAGAGAACCTGCACTCTGGTTCGAACTCGTGGACCGCTACCTCATCACCGCCGAACGAAACAACCTGTCGCCGATTGTGTGTGTCAACAAAATCGACCTTGCTGAGGACGTGGCTGCCTGCCGCGCCGCGCTGCAGCCGTACCGGGACTTGGCCTACCGAGTGATCTTCACCAGCGCTCTGACCGGCAAAGGGGTGAGCAAGCTGCAGGAGGTTCTGCAAGAGCACACGACCGTGCTGGCCGGGCTGTCCGGCGTGGGCAAGTCGTCACTCCTGAAGGCAGTACAGCCGGGCTTGCAGCTTCGCACCGGCGAGATAAGCGAGTACCATCACCAGGGCCGGCACATCACGACGCAAGTGTGCCTGCTGAGCCTGGAGGGAGGCAGCTTCGTCGTAGACACGCCGGGCATCCGCGAGTTCGGCTTGAGCGGCCTGCGTCGAGACGAGTTGCCCCGTTTCTATCCAGAAATCATCGCTGTGCAAGGCGAGTGCCGCTTCAGCAACTGCTCACACATCCACGAACCGGACTGTGCGGTGAAAACCGCGGTGGATCAGGGACTCATGTCACCTACGCGCTATCACAGCTACCAGAAGATCCATCGCAGCCTGCCTGCCTGAGGAGAAACGCCAACCATGCGAAGATGCGTAACCTTCACAATGACTCCACGCTCTCTGCGTGCTCTGCGGTGAGATGACCGTTTTTCGGTAGAGTCTCGCAATGCTTTCCCTACGCGCTGGACAGCACCACGGAATCGGGTTATAATGCGACCATGAAAACTCTCTGTTTGTCCTGGGTATTTCGATCACGCAGGCCGATTCTGCTGAGCACGCTGGTCTTGCTGTTGGCCTTGAGCGCGGGGTGCCGGCCCACGCCGCCTCCGCCTCTGCCCACGGCCACGCCCGCGCCGTCGCCGACGAGCAAGTCCGGACCTGCCACGCTGAGGATTGATGTCAAGCCTGACGGCGCGGTGGTGAAGCTGGACGGCATCGAGCAGGGACGGAGCCCTGTCATGCTCACACCAGCGCCGGCCACGTATCGCCTCGTCATCGAACACGAAGGCTTCGCTCCGCTGGAGCAGACGCTGGCGCTGGAGCCGGGCGGCGAGGCGATGGTCGCGGGCATGCTGACCGACATCGCACCGCCTCAGCTTGCCGTACGTCTTTCTCCTTCGCAGATCACCGCCGGACAGACGGTGGACATCCGCATCGAGGCCGATGATAACGTCGGTGTAGCGCAACTGGAGCTGCTGCTGAACGAGGAGCCGCTGGGTGAAGAACTGGACAGCCGAACCGCAGCGCAGCCACTGGATGTCGCCTGGACGCCGGAGGAAGCCGGCGCCTATCAGCTTGTCGTCCGGGCTGCCGACGCAGCGGGAAACGTGGCCGAGGAAGAGCTGGCGGTGACGGTGGCGGAAGCCCCCACCGCTACGCCGACGTCCACGTCCTCGCCTACAGCCACACCAGTGCCGCCAACGGCTACGCCCACGTCAGCGCCTGCCATTGGCGCGGAGGTGACTGCCTCTTCACTGAACGTGCGGGCTGGACCGGGCACGGGCTTCCGCCGCGTCGGCAAGGTGCGGCGCGGCCAGCGATTGACCGTCCTGGCACGCAATGCCGAGTCCACCTGGCTGCAGATTTGCTGCGTGGACGGGCAGCAGGGCTGGGTCAGAGCCGATTATGTAAAGCTCGACCGGCCGGTTGAGGTCATCCCCACCGCCACTGTCACACCGTCCGCGTCAGTGGGCGCGCCACCACCGTCCATGCCGCTGCCCGTGACGGTGCAGGAGAGTACCGTCACTATCCCGACATATCCCTACGCGCCGTTCCTGCGGGATGCGGTGGACGCGGCGCACGGTAACTTCCCGCTCAAGGTGCTGGACCGGGCAGCTTACGAGGCGTCCGATCCTCAGCCCGAGCCGAAGGAGTACCGGCTTATTGTGGTGGAGAATCAGTTCCTGCGCCTGACGTTGCTGCCGGAACTGGGCGGACGGGTCTACGAGTGCTTCTTCAAGCCCACCGGACACAATCAGTTCTACCGCAACCCCGTCATCAAGCCCACCCACTGGGGGCCGCCCACTCCGGAAGGGGCCAACTGGTGGCTCGCTGCCGGCGGGCTGGAGTGGGGGCTGCCGGTGGAGGAGCACGGCTACGAGTGGTCCATCCCCTGGGGCTATCGCATCTCTCGCGGCGACGATGGCACTGTCACGGTGCATCTTTCCGATGGCGAGGGTGATCATTTGCGGGCGCGGATGGCCGTGACCGTGCGGTCTGGCCTCGCGGCCTTCAGCGTCCAGACTGAGCTGGAAAACCCCACGGACCGGGCGGTGCGCTACCAGTTCTGGAACAACGCCATGCTGGCACCAGGCAGCGGCAACAGCCCCTCGGAGGGTTTGCAGTTCATCTTCTCCGCTTCGGAGATGACGGTACATTCCACCAACGATCCGCGCCTGTCCGGCGCGGGCGAGCCCTTCTCCTGGCCCATTCATCAGGGACGGGACGTGAGCCGTCTGAGCACCTGGCAGGGGTACCTGGGCTTCTTCGAGCGGCCTGCGGCGCAGAGGGATTTCGTGGGTGTGTACGATCACGCCGACGACGAGGGGATGGTGCGCATCTTTCCCAGCAGCGTGGCTCGCGGGGCCAAGGGGTTTGCCTTCGGCTGGGGCGACGCGGCCATCGGCGCGGACAACTGGACCGACGACGGCTCCGGCTACGTGGAGCTGCACGGAGGTGTGGCTCCCACCTTCGACGACTGGGCCGAGTTGGCCGCCGGTCAGACGCTGAGCTGGGAGGAGACCTGGTTCCCCGTGGCTGGAGTGGGAGGTTTTCTCTACGCCGAGGAGAGCGGAGCGGTCAACCTGCACCCGGAGGCTGGCGGCCTGCGCGTGAGCCTGTTCCCCACTCGCCGCCTGGCGGGGCAGTTGGTCGTTCTGCTGGACGAGGGCCGCATCTTCAGCGAAGAGGTCAGCATGAGCCCAGACCGCCCGTTCAGCCAGGTGGTGGTGCTGCCGGACGATGCTCCGGCGCAGGGTCGTGTCGGGGTCAGCCTGGTTGATCCCAACGATGGCACGCCCTACGTCGCTATGCCGCCGCAAGAGGTCGCGCTGCGATAGATGTCAGCGGAAAAGCGGAAGTAGCGGAAGGTGGTTTTCCCCTCTTCTTCCGCTCCCTCCGCTGACTGATTGGTGGAGTAACGGTGGACGGGATGCCGATTTCGGACGATAGCCTGCTGGAGGAGGGGACCGCGCCGCGTCGTCGCCGCCGCTGGCGGGGGCCGCGATGGCCGCTGCTGGCCATCATTGCGTTGGTGCTGATCTTCGGGGTGGGCGGTCTTCTGCTGGCAGGGATGCTGGGTGTGCGCCACGGCCTGGAGGAGCGCCAGGCACAGCAGGCCACAGCGGTGGCGCAGCATTTTCAGCGGGGTCAGCAGTATTTGGGCAGCGGCGAGAGCGCACTGGCCGAGGCGGAGTTTGCGCATGTTCTGGAGCTTGAGCCTGAGCATGAGGCAGCGCTGGCCCATCAGCGGGACCTGGAGGAGGCGGAGATGAGCGTGGCGACGCCCATGGCGACGCCTGCACCCTCGCCTGGCGCGGTCGAGCCGACGCCTCGCCCCAGTGCTCCCACGCCGAAAGGCACCCCCCCGACGAACACGGGCGCGCTGGACGCACTCTTCGATGAGGCCCGCCAGCAGTTCGAGCAGGAGCAATGGGAAGAGGCCGCTCTGCGGCTGGAGCAGTTGCGCATCATAGCGCCGGACTATCAGCCGCAGGCGGTGGCCGACATGCTCTTCCAAGCTCGCTATCAGCACGCCCTGCAGTTGGCGCAGGCCAACCATCTGGAGGCCGCTGTGCGTAGCTTCGAAAAGGCGCTGACGCTGCGACCGGACGACGCCGAGGTGCAGGATCAGCGGGATATGGTCGCTCTCTACGCGCAAGGCGTCGGCACCTGGGGGGGCAACTGGAAGAAGACCATCGCCACTTTTGCCGAACTGCACGCTCGCCGCCCCGACTATCGAGACGTGGAGCAACGACTGTTCGACGCCTACAGGGAGTACGGAGAGGCGCTGGCCCGCAAGGAGCAGTGGTGCACTGCTGCCCAGCAATATGCAGGCGCCCTGGTGGTCCGCGACGATCCGGAGGTTGCCCGCCTGCGGGACGAAGCGGAGTTCCTCTGCCGCACGGCCACACCCACGCCTACGCCGGGGCCGACACCCACGGCCACCGTCCCTGTCACCACGACCGCCGTCGCTGGGACTACGCCGCTGCCCAGGCGACCCGTTGTCGGCGAGGGGCACATTGCCTTCGGTAGCTTCAACGAGGAAACTGGGCAGAACGAGGTGTGTCTGCTGCCCGCTGGCGGCGGCGAGCTGACGCTGTTGGCGACGCAGGCCAGCCAGCCAGCGCTCTCCCCCGATGGGATGTTCGTCGCTTTCCGCTCTCAGCGCAGCGATATGCTGGGCCTGGCCATCATGCCCGTGGCGGGTGGCGAATGGCAACGCACAACTCACTACCTGGAGGACAGTGTCCCCGCCTGGTCTCCCGATGGCCAGCGATTGGCCTTCGCTTCCGACCGCGAGGGGGATCGCCGGTGGCGCATCTACCACGTCTGGGCCAACGGACAGGCCACAGCCACGGTGCTGGTGTTCGGCCGCGCACCCGCCTGGTCTCCTGATGGCATCCGGGTCGCCTACCAGGGATGCAATGCTGAGGGCAGCCGCTGCGGCCTGTGGACAAAGAACCTGGATGACGGCAGCTCAGCACCGTTGACCGATGTGCCCGGCGATACAGCGCCTGCCTGGTCACCCGATGGCAGGCGACTGGCCTTCGCCTCGCACGAGCGGAGCAGGAACTGGGAGCTGTACCTGCTCGATCTGTCCAGCGGAGAGGTGTCGGTGCTGGCCCCGCATCCGGCCAATGATAGCTTGCCCGCCTGGTCGCCCGATGGGCAGCGGCTGGCTTTTCTCTCGGACCGCGACGGCGTGTGGGCTATCTTTGTGCTCGACACAAGAGAGAATGGAACAGAGCCCGTGCGGCTGGTGGACATCTCTGGCGACTACGACGACTGGCTGAGCGCGCAGATCAGTTGGGGGCCGTAGGAGGGTGATGCGTGAAACGTGAAACGTGAGCCGATGGCAGCACGGGCTTCTCACGCATCACGTTTCACGTATCACGGCTCGAAATGCGATATCATGGGACGAGTGCGCGTTTGGCGTTTACCGGAAAATGAGTATACTCTAGGTGACGGGGCGTGGC
>JGI24025J20009_10001177_pt1 | contig 20024 bp, 24 predicted proteins | sample Cruoilmetagenom3_FD_20009 | JGI IMG/M metagenome (IMG submission 20009) | reverse complement strand
AGCTTCAATTAGGCAGGCATGGCTTTTCTCACGTAAGCTATTACTACAAAGCAAAGCTCGGGCTGAATGAAGCATTGAATAGTAAGTTTGAATAGTACACCACTTATAATTTTCTCTCTCAAAGCTTCCCTGAGCAGTTTTGGAATCAGAGAAGGCAAGGTCTAATTCTTTAGAAACTAAAGCTTTTCCCTTTTGTTTTATTTTTGTCTTTCATCTTGTTTGCCCTGTTAGATAGTAGACATCTAACAGAGTTTGCCTCCCGAAATAGGCAGTAATTTGGGTAACTACTATCAGTTATTCTAAGGCTTCGGTATTTATAGCTGAGCTGTATAGAGTTGGTAGCCATTCCGGCCAGCTTTCTTAACGCGGTACATGGCGATATCGGCATGACTTATCAAAGTATCTGTATCTTCCCCATCGTTGGGGAAGATAGCAATTCCAATGCTGACGGCGATATTTAGTTTATGTTTATCAACTACAAATGGTTTTCGAATCTCTTCCAGAATTTTTTGAGCAACCTTGATTGCATCTTCTACCCGAGCAGTTTCTGGCAAAAGCAGCAAAAACTCATCCCCTCCCATGCGGGCAATGGTATCGCTTTCGCGCAGGAAACTTCTCAATCGACTACCAACAGCTTGCAGCAGCTTATCTCCTATCCTGTGTCCTAACGAATCGTTAATGTTCTTAAACCAATCCAAATCGAACATCATTACAGTAAGTTTTTGCTTTTTGCGGTGTGCATGAACCATCGCCAGGCTGAGACGGTCATCGAACAGGAACCGGTTGGGAAGACCGGTTAGAGTGTCATGGGTAGCTATGTAGGTGAGTTGCTCCTCTCTCCTCTTGCGCTCGGTGATGTCGCTGCCGAGTACAAGGGACCCAATTAGAGCACCACTCTCGTCCACCAGATTCCGGGAGTACCATGAGATAATTTTGGTTTTGCCATCCTTGCACCGGATGGTTGTTTCAGAACTCTCCATTCTCCCCCCCTTGCTGATGATTACGTTCTCTGCCGCCATAAGTTTTTTTCGATACTCCTCATCCGGGTAGAGCCACTCCCATATCTTATTGTGTCCTACAACCTCGTCGCGAGAGTAGCCACTGATCTTTTCTGCAGCCTTATTCCATACAATAATGTTGAGTTTCTTGTCTAATACATCCAGCCAAATATTCGCGTTATCGATAACAATTTTCTGGAACTGGTTTAACTTCTGGATTTCCTTTTCCTTCTGCTTGCGCTCGGTGATGTCCCTAAAGATGTTCGCAAAATACCCCTTTTTAGGGCAGAAAGATGCAATCTCATACCACTTTCCAAACCTTGGATAGTAGTCAATGAAATATTCCGGTTCGCCAGTTTGAGCAACTTTAGCATACCTTTTGATGAATGGCGTATCACCACTATATACCTCTGTTGTTCTTTTACCCTCTATTTCTTCTTTCTTCCAGGATAGAATTTTTTCAGCAGCATTATTCATCTTCTCGAGAATGTAGTCAACCGGGTTGCCATTTTCATCCACAATTAGCTTATGTACTATGATGCCATCTATTATATTTTCAAATAGGTCTTGGTAGTTCCTCTCTGACTTTCTAATCACTTCCTCCACTTGCTTGTGTTGAATTTCCAATTCAGCAATTTGCCCGCGTAACTTTGCCAATTCATTCATAAGCTCATCCTTTGTTTTATCTTTCATCTTGTTTACCTCTCAGAGAACTCTCTTATTACCATTTATGATAATCTTTAATTTTTTCATGAACAAAATCTGGCTTCATCGTTCTAGTAATATAGATAATCTTTGAGGAGTGCTCTAAACTTGATGCCCACTGATAGGCCTCTTCAAGTAGCTGCCCAATAGCTATACAGCCGTGCCCTTTAATCATAATAAGTCGATACTTTTTAAGAAGCTTTGAAGCTCCCTTGGCTACTTCCCTCGAGCCTATGGTATATTCGCTCTTTAATACGGGCACTTTCCGAAAAAGATAACAACCTTCAGAATCGATAGGGATAATATCATTCTCAATTAAAGAGAGAGCTATAGCATAAGGGGGATGACAGTGAACTATGGCTAAAGCAGAAGTGCTCTGGTAAATTGCTCGATGAACGATAATTTCGGTAGAAGCAAGAGTGATATTACTGTCATTTTTCTCTATCCCCGTCTCGATTATATCTTCTTCAGCGAGATTTGCCAGCATGGAACCCCTTCGAGTAATAAAAATTCTATCTCCCTGACGGATACTTAAATTTCCACTATGACTATTATTTAAACCTTGTAAAAATAGTTCCCGTCCAATTTTTTGAAAAGCTTTAAACATCTTTCTCTTCTTTGCCAGAGTTTAAACCCAAACTTTTTAGCTTTCTTCCCCCGGGTATTCCTTCTTTATTCCATCCTCTACAAAGATAATATTCATCCAGCATCTTATTTAAACTGACAGTCTCACCCTTAGATGGTCCTTGTGTTAAGGGTTCTTTTAACATTCGAGAGGGAAGAAGGTCATCTTTTCTGGAAAAACCTTCTCTTAAGTTATAGAGCCGTTCTAAGTTCCATATTCTCTCTCCAATTATCTGAAGATTATAGGGTTCAATTTGCCATCCAGTTACCGCAGATACTAAGCGAGCATAATAATCATCAGAGATGGCAAAACCACCAAATCGGCAAAAGATAAGGGTATCCAGAGCAGCGTTAAGATTTTGAATATAAATGAGCAAGCCTGCTTTTCCCAGAGCAGTAAAGCGATTAATCAGTTTCGGAATACCTAAAATCTCAGGTCCCACCATATAAGCACGTAAATGGCAGGCACCTCGGTTAGAAGTAGCATAAGCTAACCCCATCCCCTTCATTCCCCGAGGGTCGTAGGCGGGAAACTCCAATCCCTTAACTTGCATTGCATAATCCTCTGCTTTATATTTTAAGGCAAAGAGACGAGACCCTTCAGCCAAATCGTCCCCTATACCCTGACGGTAGGCAATATTTTTGATAATTTCTTTAATTTTATCTTTCTCCCCGAAAGAGATTCCCGCATCTACTATTCCTCTTTCTTTGAGTTCCATAGTGCAAGCAATGGTTACCCCCGTAGATATGGTATCCAGTCCTAATCTATTGCATAGGTAATTGGCTTCTGCTACTACCTCTAAATCAAATATGCAGCACATAGCTCCCAATGAGTATACTGTTTCAAATTCTGGCCCCTTCCCCTTCTCATTCTTAGTTTGGGTTATTCTTCTACAGCCGATAGGGCAGGTAGGACAGGCTGCTCTCCTTACAAAAATTTTCTCTTTAATCTTCTCACCAGAAATATTTCCTACCTCCTTAATGTAAGAAGTTTGGTAATTCTTAACAGGAAAGATTCCCATTCTATTAACCAGATTAACTAAAACCGGTGTGCCGAACTCGGGAAGCCCTACGAAAGTGAGAGGATTGGCTTTAATCCATTTTTTGGTCTCATAAATCACAAAATCAAGCTGTTCCGAATCAGCAATCTCTACTTTTTTCTTTCCGGAGACGCAAATGGCTTTAAGATTCTTTGACCCCATAACTGCTCCTACTCCACCTCGCCCAAAAGTTCCATGTTCATCAACCATAATAGAAGCAAATTTTACTAAATTTTCTCCTGCAGGACCTATACAGGCGATACTTACCTTATTTCTCTTCAGCTTTTTTAATAATTTTATACTCTCAAAGGTCTCTCCCCCCCATAATCTTTTTGCATCCTTAATTTGAATCTCTTTTTCATTAATATCAATAAAAACAGGAGAAGAAGCCTTCCCTTTGATAATTAAAGCATCGTAACCGGCTTGCTTTAATTGAATTCCCCACTCGCCCCCAGCATTGGAATCAAAGATTGTTCCTGTTAAAGGAGATTTAGTAGAAAGACTTATCCGAGAAGATGTAGGAGCTTTTGTCCCTGTTAAAGGACCGGTAGCAAAAATTAATAAATTTTTAGCACTAAGGGGAGCAACCTCGGGACCAACTTTATTGAACATCATATGCACCCCCAAGCCTCGTCCCCCTAAATATTTTTCTCTTATTTCACTATCTATTTCATTTTCGGTGATATTACCCGAAGACAAATCTACGACGGCGATTTTCCCCATCCACCCTTTCATATATATCCCTCTTTTCTTTCATTATAAAGAAATTTTTATTTTTAGCAAATTTTTAAAAGTATTATTGGTAAATCATTTAGAGGGCTTTTTTCGAGGAGAAGGGCTTGACAATTTTGTCAAGAAGTATATAATATTTTTTAAAAATTAAAATATTTTCAAAAAATAAGATAAGGAGGGATATAAACATGGAGATTAGACCTTTAGGAGAAAGAGTGGTAGTAAAACCAGAGGAGGAGGAGGAAAAAACAAAGGGGGGAATCTATCTTCCCGACACAGCAAGTAAAGAAAAACCTCAGAAGGGGAAAGTAATAGCTGTGGGACCTGATTTTAAAGGGGTAAAGAAAGGCGACAAGGTAATCTTTGCTAAATACGGAGGGACAGAAATAAAAATGGACGAAGAAGATTATCTTGTATTAGGCAAAGATGATGTTTTAGCGGTGATAGAGTAATTTAGAGGAGGAGTAAAAAATGGCGAAACAAATTTTATTTGATTCAGAGGCAAGACAAACTTTAATTAAAGGAATAGACCAATTAGCTGATACAGTAACTCTTACTTTGGGGCCAAGGGGACAAAATGTAGCTTTATCTAAAAGTTTTGGTGCTCCCACCGTCACTGATGATGGAGTTACTGTAGCAAAAGATATTGAATTAAAAGACCCTTATGAAAATATGGGGGCTCAATTAGTAAAAGAGGTAGCAGAGAAAACCAAAGATGTAGCTGGAGATGGAACTACTACAGCTACTCTTTTGACTCAGTATATTATTCGTTATGGCCTTAAGGGTGTAATGGCAGGAGTTAATCCTACCCGTCTTAGAAAAGGAATGGAGAAAGCTGTAGATACAGTAGTTAACGAGATAAAAAATATGAGTAAAATGGTTAAGGATAAGAAATCTATTGGACAGGTGGCAACTGTTGCTGCTTCTAATGACACTGAAGTGGGTAATTTAATTGCTGATGCCATGGAAAAAGTAGGGGAAGACGGTGTAATTACTATAGAAGAAGGAAAGACAGCAAAAACCCGTGTGGATTTAGTAGAAGGAATGCAATTTGATAGGGGATACCTTTCCCCTTATTTTGTAACTAATCCGGACAAAATGGAAGCTGTAATTGAGGATGCCTACATCCTTCTTCATGATAAGAAGATAAGTAATATGAAGGACCTTCTTCATATTTTGGAAAAAGTAGCTAACTCAGGTAAATCATTCCTCCTTGTTGCTGAGGATGTGGAAGGAGAAGCGTTGGCTACTTTAGTAGTTAATAAAATAAGAGGAACTTTGAAATGCATAACGGTTAAGGCGCCTGGTTTTGGAGACAGAAGAAAGGAGATGCTGGAGGATATCGCTGTCCTTACAGGCGGGAAAGTGATTTCCGAAGATTTAGGACTGAAGTTAGAAAATGTAGATATCTCAATGCTGGGAAAAGCAAAGAGAGTAAAAGTAGATAAGGAAAATACTACTATTATTGAAGGACAGGGAGATAAGAAGAGTATAGAGGATAGAATAGCTCAAATAAAACTCCAAAGAGACGAAACAGATTCCGATTATGACAGAGAAAAATTGGAGGAAAGATTAGCCAAGTTAGCTGGAGGAGTAGCCGTAATTAATGTAGGAGCAGCTACTGAAGCTCAGATGAAGACTAATAAGGCAAGAATTGAGGATGCAGTTGCCGCAACTAAGGCAGCTGTAGAGGAAGGGATAGTCCCTGGAGGGGGGGTAGCTTTAATAAGAACTATTCCCGTACTCCAGAACCTTAAGTTTGATAATCCTGATGAAGAAATGGGAGCTCGTATAATAGGAAATGCTCTCAGAGAACCTCTAAAGAAGATAGCGGAGAATACAGGTTTAGAAGGAGGAGTGGTAGTAGAAGAAGTGATAAAGAGAAAAGGCTCTGAGGGGTTCAATGCAGAAACAGGAAAATATGAGGATTTAGTAGAAACAGGGGTTATAGACCCGGCAAAAGTAGTAAGGTCTACCATTCAAAATGCAGCAAGTGTTGCCTGCCTGGTTTTAACCACAGGTGCTGTGGTTACTGATATTCCTGAGGAAAAGGAGAAAGGACCAGCGATGCCACCAGGAGGGGGTTATCCACAATACTAAGCCACTAAAGAAAAATGAGAACTTGAAAAAGAGGGGTAGGAGATTATCTTCTACCCCTTTTATTATATCTGTTCAATTTTAAAACTAATTTTAGGGGGGGTAGTATTCTGAAGATATTGGTTACTGGAGGAGCAGGTTTTATTGGGTCACATATAGTGGACGGTTTTATTGAAAAGGGTTATGAAGTAGTAGTTGCAGATAATCTATCCACGGGAAAGAGGGAGAATATAAATCCAAGAGCAAAATTTTATAATGTGGATATACAAAGTTCTTCATTGGAGGATGTTTTCGATAAGGAAAGGCCCGATTTTGTTGACCATCATGCAGCACAAATATGTGTAAGTAAGTCTATAAGAGAGCCTTTATTTGATGTCCATGTTAACATTTTAGGTTCTTTAAACCTTATAAAGTGCAGCAAAAAGTATAACGTTAAAAGGTTTATTTATGCATCTACTGGTGGCGCTATTTATGGAGAGCCGAACTATTTACCTTGCGATGAGGCTCACCCTGTAAATCCATTATCTCCTTATGGGGTAAGTAAACATACGGTAGAGCATTATCTCTATTTATATTATACAAATTATGGCTTAGATTGTAGAGTTTTAAGATACTCCAATGTATACGGCCCAAGACAGGACCCTTATGGAGAAGCAGGAGTAATAGCTATTTTCACCGAGCGAATGCTAAGAAATAACAGAGTAATTATAAATGGTGATGGAAATCAGGAGAGAGATTTTTTATATGTTAGCGATGCGGTGAGGGCGAATTTATTGTCTATTGAGAATTCTCTTCATTTTAAAATGACTGGAAAGAAGAAGTTTAGCGATTTTATTTATAATCTGGGAACAGGGAAGGGCACTTCTGTAAACAGGATATTCAGGATGTTAAAGGGGATTACCCATTATCAATTGGAACCTTTACATGCTCCTCCAAAAACTGGCGAGGTATATAAAATATTTCTTAATGCTGAAAAAGCAAAAAGAGAGCTGGGGTGGGAGCCAACAGTTTATTTGAATGAAGGCTTAAAAAGGACGGCAAGCTGGTTTGAAAAAGCAGGTAAAAAAATTTGACAAAATTTTTTTTTATGCTATTATAAACAAGATGATGATTAGCCTTTAAATTGGTCCTGTGAGGCCAATAAGGAGAAAAATGTGCTATTAAATGGAGGATTGATAAATAAAAAGACAGTTACCTTATACAAAATAATAGAAGATATCTATTTTGATACCCTTCCTGCGTTTGCAGGAAGGGTTTTTTTATAGATATAGGGAGGAGATAATGGCAAAGTTGATGAATGAAGAGGAGATGAAGAGTTCTCTTTGGCGTCTTTCCCATCAGATTATAGAGAGAAACAAAAAAATGGAAAATATTATTATTGTAGGTATTCACCGTCGAGGAGTCCCTTTAGCCAGGAGAATAAGCAGAATGGTAAATGAGATTACGGGTAAGGGATTACCTACGGGGAGCGTGGATATTACTCTTTACAGAGATGACCTCACTCGAATAGCTTATCATCCTGTGGTAAGAGACACTGATATTCCCTTCCCCATAGATGATAAGAAAGTGATTTTAGTGGATGATGTCCTTTATACAGGAAGAACAGTGAGAGCAGCTATCGATATCTTATTAGATTTTGGTCGCCCTCTTAAAGTAGAATTGGTTGTTCTGGTAGATAGGGGTCATCGGGAGCTTCCTATTCATGCAGATTATGTAGGTAAAAATATTCCTACTTCCTTAAAAGAGATGGTGGAGGTTAAAGTAAAAGAGATAGATGGTAGAGATGAGGTATTAATAATAAGGAGGGAATGAGGATGGATTTTAAGAGAAAAGATTTATTGGGAATAGAGGATTTATCTAAAGAGGAACTTCTCTATATTCTGGATACGACAAAGTCTTTTCGGGAAGTTCTGGAAAGGCCTATAAAAAAAGTCCCTACCCTGCGAGGGAGAACAGTAGTGAATCTCTTTTTTGAGCCGAGTACTCGAACGAGAATGTCTTTCGAATTGGCAGAAAAAAGGCTCAACGCTGATGTCTTAAATTTTTCCGTCTCCAATAGCAGTGTAAGTAAAGGAGAGACTCTATTAGATACAGTTAAGAATATCCTTGCTATGAAGGTGGATTGTTTTGTTGTTCGTCATTCTGTTCCCGGGACCCCTCATTTTTTAGCAAGAAGTCTCCCTGTTTCTATAATTAATGCTGGCGATGGAGCTCATGAACATCCCACTCAAGCTCTTCTGGATATCTATACTATGAGAGAGAAAAAAGGAGATGTGGGGAACCTGAAGGTAACCATAATAGGAGATATAACTCATTCCCGTGTTGCTCGGTCTAATATTTGGGGTTTATCTAAGTTAAAAGCTGAAGTAAGAGTTTGTGGTCCTCCCACCCTTATTCCTCCTGAAATAGATAGAATGAGGGTGAAGGTTTATTATTCTATAGAAGAAGCCATTGAGGGAGTGGACATTATAATGATGCTCCGAATACAAAAAGAGCGTCAGGAAAGGGGATTTCTTCCTTCTCTTTCTGAATATATAGAGCTTTTTTCTTTGACTGAAGAGAGGTTAAAGTTAGCTAAAGAGGATGTTTTGGTTATGCATCCCGGACCGGTAAATCGAGGTATAGAGATGCCAGCGAGAATAGCGGATGGGAAAAGAAGTGTAATTTTAGATCAGGTAACTAATGGGGTAGCTGTAAGAATGGCTATATTATACCTACTATTAAGTAAAAAAAGTGAGGGTTAATATGTCTATTTTAATTAAGAATGGAAGAGTGGTAAATCCGGCTACTAAAGCCGACGAAGTAATGGATATACTTATTGAAGGAGAGAGGATAGAAAAAATAGCTGCAAACATCAATTTTTCTACTGCCCAGTTAATAGACGCTTCAGAAAAGGTAGTTGTTCCCGGACTTATTGATATGCACACTCATCTTAGAGAACCGGGGAGAGAAGACGAAGAGACTATACAAACAGGAACTTATGCTGCAGCAAGGGGAGGATTTACTACCATCTGTTGTATGCCTAATACAAATCCAGCTATTGATGAACCCTCGTTGGTAGAATTTGTTTTAAAAGAAGCTCAGAGAAGTGGGATAGTAGAAGTTCTGCCCATAGCTGCTATAAGTGAAAATAGAGAGGGTAAAGATTTATCTCAGATGGGCAGGTTAAAAGGAGCCGGGGCAGTAGCTTTTTCAGACGATGGAGATTGGGTAGTCTCTTCTCATCTTATGAGAAGAGCTTTGGAGTATGTAAAGATGCTCAATGTCCCCATTATCTCTCATTGTGAAGATAAAAGTTTAAATCAAGATGGAGTAATGAATGAGGGGTATTTTTCTACTATTTTAGGTTTAAAGGGAATGCCTGCCGAGGGAGAAGAAATAGCTGTTTTCAGGGATTTACTGTTGGCTAAAATGACCGGTTCTTATGTTCATATAGCTCATGTTTCTACTGCCAACTCTGTAAGGCTAATCAAAGAAGCTAAAAAAGCCGGGATAAGAGTGACTGCCGAGGTTACTCCACACCATTTTACTTTAACTGATGAAGAGGTTACCAGTTTTAATACTAATACCAAAATGAATCCTCCCTTAAGAAGTAAGAAGGATGTAGAGGCTTTAAAACAGGGTTTAAAGAATAATATCATTGATGTTATCGCTACTGACCATGCTCCTCATACCTTTGAAGAAAAAGAGAAAGAATATAATTTCGCTCCCTTTGGAGCTATAGGTCTGGAGACAGCTTTAGGTCTTGCAATTAAAGAATTGGTAAAGAAAAATGTTATTTCTTTAATGGAGACTATAGCTAAGTTAACCATAAATCCCGCTCGTATTTTAGGGATAGATAGGGGAGAAATTAAGGAGGGAAAGAAGGCAAATTTAACTATATTTGATTTAGAGAAAATCTGGGAGGTAAAAGAAGAAGAATTTCTTTCTAAGAGCACAAACTCTCCCTTTTTAGGATGGCACTTACCTGCTCGGATAGAATATACCATTGTGGGAGGAAGAGTAGTTTACCCTGTTAGAAAGAAGGCTCCATCCGTAAGGGCGGATCTGTAAGATTTTTTAACTTTGACACATCCTTCTTTTTCTTTAATATTAAAAGCGGCCCCAAAATATATTTTATCATTCGCTAAAATGAAATTTGGATTTCATATCTCTATTGCTGGTGGTTTTTCTAAAGTCCTCGCTCGAGCAAAAAAAAGAGAATGCAAGGCTATTCAGATTTTCTCTCGGAATCCCAGAGTATGGGGGAATTTTCCCATACCCATAGAAGAAGCAAAAAAATTCAGAAGAGGTTTGAGGAGAGAGTCTCTTCTGCCTCTATTTGTTCATATGCCCTATCTTCCTAATTTAGCCTCTCCAGATGATGCTCTTTACTTTAAGTCGATTAGATGCTTATGCGAGGATTTGAAAAGGTCCAAAGTTTTAGGTGCCTCTTTTCTTATTCTTCATATTGGAAGAAGGATTAATTCTTCGGAAGAGAGAGCGATTGAAAGATTCAGCGAGGGGGTAAACAAAGCTCTTGGAGAGGTTAAAAACAGCGTCAGGCTTCTTCTGGAGAATACAGCCGGACAGGGGACAGAAATTGGCTATAAATTTCTTCAAATTAAGGCTATAGTTGATTTAATCAGAGAGAAGGATAGGATTGGATTATGCCTGGATACCGCTCATCTATTTGAGGCGGGGTACGAGCTTCGAACGAAAAAGGGAGTGGAAAGAACAGTAAATGAATTTGATAGATTAGTGGGAATAGATAAACTTTTTCTCCTTCATCTCAATGATTCTAAAACTCCTCTTGCTTCACACTCTGATAGACACTGGCATATAGGAAAAGGATATATAGGACTGGAAGGTTTTAAATACCTTGTAAATCATCCAGGACTTTTTTCTTTGCCGGGAATAATGGAGACTCCTTATAAGAGAGAAGGGGATGATTTAAGAAATATGCATATTATAAGAAGTCTTGTTAGAAGGTAGATTTCTTGGAAAAAACATAAATTTTTGACATTTCAATTTTAAAGGGAGGGGAAAATGGAATTTAAAGAAGAATGGGAGGATTTTGAGAATTTCTGGGAAGATTTTGGCATTAAAATAGGTCCCTTTGGAATGGGAATCTATGGGCCAAAAAGGTATGTAAGATATTCAAGAACAGATAAATCCCATATTCTTAAAATAAGGATAGATCCCGACATTAAAAAGGATAAAATTAAGGCAAGGTTGGTAAAACCGGGATTAATAGAGATTGAGTGGCCTCGTAAAAAAATGGGAGAGGATATTCCTGTTGAATAGAAAGCGAGATTTATCTTGAGATATCGGAACCTACATTCCTGGGAAGTTAGCTATAAAGAAGCAATCAAAATTCAGCTCCAGCTGAGAGAGAAGGTATCTCTTAGGGAAAATTTTAGCAAAATAGAAGAAATTGCAGGAGCAGATGTCAGCTACTCCAACGATAAGGCAATAGCAGGGGTGGTGGTTTTCAAGTTTCCTCATTTAAAGATAATAGAAAGGCAATTCTTTATTTGTTTGGTAAAGTTTCCTTATATTCCTGGACTCCTTACTTTTCGGGAAGGGCCGGCTTTGTTGGGAGCTTTTAAAAAAATAAGAAGTGAGCCTGATGTTATCCTTTTTGATGGCCAGGGAATTGCTCATCCAAGAAGGATGGGGATAGCTACCCATTTAGGGTTATTTTTAGATAAATCAACCATTGGCTGTGCCAAATCTAAGTTAAGTGGGAATTACTCAACCCCGGGAGAGGAAAAGGGGGATTACAGCCTATTGAAGGAGGGAGAAGAAGTAATAGGAGCAGTGGTGAGAACAAAAAGAGGAGTTAATCCCATCTTTGTCTCTCCAGGAAATAAGATAAGTCTTCCCACTTCTATAAGGATAGTTTTGAGGTGTATAGATAAATATAAGTTGCCTGAGCCTATTAGGGAAGCTCATCTCTTTGTTAATAAAATAAGAAAAACGAAGTGGAGCCTTTAAAATTTAGAAATTGGGTAAAATTATTCAATTGAGGTTTCGAAAAGAGGAGGTTGTATGTTTTTTGGAAAAAGAAAGAAAAAATTTGAAGAGAAAGAGATTGAGCAAATTATAGATGATTATAGCCAGACAATGAAGGCTCTCATTGGCAAATACTTACCCAGAAGGGCGAGGAGAGCTATGAATAGAGGAAAAGGCGGAGCAAGACTTACTCCTGCTGAAAAAAATGAAGAGATGGAAAAGATTAAGAAGATAGGGATAAGTGCCTGGCTAAATGAAATTACTGAGGATACTTTTGGAGAACTATCTTCTTTTGTAGCTGATTCTGTCTCTTTACAATCTGAATTATATACTGTGCTTAAGAGATTCAAGAAGAAATGGAATATTAAGTAAAGACAGGATTAGAGGATTAAAGGAGTAGAGGATTAGAAGGGACAAGATATCGGATGGTAAGAACAAAAGGAATATATGTTTTATTTATTTCTATAGGGAGAGATATTTCGGTTAAAGTCGGTGCCCTGGGGAAAGTAAAATTCAATAAAGGGGGTTACGCTTATATTGGTTCTGCTCAAAATGGAATTGAAAAGAGAGTAACCAGACACCTGAGAAGAGAGAAAAGAAAATTCTGGCATATTGATTATTTATTGGCACAAAAATATGTCAAAGTTGAAAAGGTTCTCTACAAAGAATCAGCAAAAAAGGAAGAGTGCAAGATGGCACAAGCTCTCTTTAAATTTGGGAGTCCTGTGAGGGGATTCGGATGCTCCGATTGTTCTTGCCAAAGTCACCTTTTTAAAGTAAAAGAAGAGCTTTCCTCCGAGTTAATGCAAAACCCGTTTAAGGATTTTCTTGAATTAAGCCGATTTTGAATTTGTTTAGGATTTGGTGTTTAGGATTTAGAATTTAATACGAGATAAAGGTATATAGTTGAAATTCTTTCAAAAAAGAATCTATTATGGATGGATAATTGTAGCAGCAGCTTTTTTGTGTTTAGCACTCACAGGTGGGCTGCGGTATGCCTTTGGGGTCTTCTTTACTCCAATATGTAAAGAATTTGGATGGACAAGAACTATGACCTCAGGAGTTTTCTCCTTATATATGGTATTCTACGCTATAGGAGCACCAATTACAGGGCGAATAGTAGATAAATACGGACCAAAAATTCTTATAATGGCAGGAGCCTGTTTGCTGGGCTTAGGAATGCTTGGCTGCTCAATGATTTCTAAAGTTTGGCAATTATACCTATTTTATGGAGTTTTGGTTGGTTTAGGCAGCGCAGCCACAGGTTGGGTTTGTCTCATCAGTACTGTTTCCCAATGGTTTATTAAGAAAAGAGGAATAGCAACGGGGATTACAGGTGCGGGAATAGGTTTAGGAAGCGCTATTTTCGCTCCATTAGCTGCATTATTGATAGCTTCGTTTGGCTGGAGAATGTCTTATGCAATATGCGGGATATTAATCTCGGCTGTATTAATTCCGTTAGGTTCTCTTATGGTGAAGTCTCCAGAAGATAAGGAGTTATACCCGGATGGAGTATCTGGATGTAAAAAAGTTAAAGTAACCTCTCCAGAAGAAGTTTCCTGGGAAGTGAGAGATGCCCTTAAAACTACTTCTTATTGGGCTATTTTTCTCACTCACCTTCTAATGTTGTTTCAGTTACAGATGGTTATAGTTCATCTCATTCCTTATGCAATTGATGTGGGGATTGATAGAATGGTAGCTGCTGGTAGTCTTGGACTCTTAGGGTTAATCAGTATTGTGGGAAGAGTAGGCGGAGGTTGGCTTTCAGATAGAATTGGTAGAAAAATTATGCTGGCTACTGCTATGACTATTCAGGGAATCTGCCTGTTTTTCTTGCCAAAAATTATAACCAGTAAGGCTTTGTATATTTTTATTGTAGTTTATGGGATTAGTTATGGCTGTTGGGCACCTTTCTTCGCTCCACTTACCGCAGATATATTTGGTCGGACATTCTTAGGCACGCTCTGGGGTATAATTACTATTTCAAATGGTATAGGAGGAGCGATAGGCCCACTGTTTGCAGGATGGGTTTATGATACATTTGCAAGTTACTGCCCGGCATTTATTGCCGGCAGTATTGTAAGCATCATCGCATCTATTCTTTTTGTCCTCTTGGTTAAGCCAATGAAAAGTTCTGTGAAAGTAGGATTAGAGGACAAAATACAGGATTAGAGGATTAAAGGGGTAAAAGGATTAAAGGGGTAAAGGTGCAAAAACCAAGAAAAGGTAGAATTACAGGGATAGAGAACAAAAGCTGACAGGAAAGGTCGAAGCAGATGAAGAACCTGAAGAGCCAGGAAGGCCATCGAAGAAGATTACGAGAGAAATTTATAAGATCCGGCATTTCAGGATTTCATGATTATGAGATAGTTGAATTGCTGTTAACTCTTGGAACCCCTCGAAAGGATTGTAAACAGCAGGCAAAAAAGGCTATAAGAAAGTTCAAAACTCTTCGGGGTGTTCTTGAAGCACCAATGGAAGAACTTCAGGAAATTAAAGGAATTGGACCCCACAATGCATTTGGAGTAAAACTTTTCCAACAAATATCAGAGCGATATTTAAAAGAAAAAATCCTTGGTACAATAATTCTGAAATCCTCAAAAGCGGTCTTTGATTATCTATACCAATCAATGCAAAAAGATAAAAAAGAAATTTTTAAGGTGCTGTTTTTAGACGGAAAAAATAAACTGATTGAAACCGAAGATTTATTTGAAGGAAGTTTGACTTCCAGTGCTGTTTATCCTCGAGAGATAATGAAAAAGGCAATTAAATATAATGCGGTTAGTCTGATTTTTGTTCACAATCATCCTTCAGGAAATCCAGAGCCTTCCGAGAGCGATAAGGATATAACAGAGGAATTGGTTTTTGCTGGCAATCTTATGCAGATTAAAGTCCTGGATCATATTATCATAGGTGATAATAAATATTTTAGTTTTGCAGATGAGGGATTGGTTGAAGAATATAATCTAAATTTTGTGAGTATGAAAAAGAACAAGAGTGTTTAAGCCAGACTTGAGAATAACTGCTAAGGAATGTCAGGGTATATTTAAGGAAGACTCGAAAAAGTTATTTAGGTATTTATACGGTTGGGTGGAGACAAAAAATAATAGGCCGAAAAAATAATATGCTCTACGAAACATTTAATTCAATAAAAGAAAGTCTGGAGCAGGATTATAAACCATGAAGAAAAACAATACAAAAAAAGGTGAAATTGTTATTTACAAATCTCCAGGTGGACCAGAAATTCAAGTAAAGCTTGAAAAAGATACTGTTTGGTTAGATGCGCATTCGATTGCAAAAAATTTTGATGTAAATCGTCCGGCAATAGTCAAGCATATAAACAATATCTACAAAACCGGCGAATTAGATAAAAAGTCAACCTGTTCCATTTTGGAACAGGTTGCCGCTGACGGGAAAATAAGAAAGATGAATCTTTACAATCTTGATATGATTATTTCCGTCGGCTATCGAGTCAATTCCAGGCGAGCTACACAATTCAGGATTTGGGCGACCAAAATACTTAAAGAGCATTTAGTTAAAGGTTATACAATCAATGAAAAACGGTTATTGCAAGCACGAAACCAGTTTAAAGAACTACAAGGCGTTATTAATTTTTTACGAGAGAAAGCCAGGCAAAAACTTTTATCCGGCCAGGAACAAGAAATTTTAAATCTTCTTGCTAATTATTCCAAAACTTTAACACTTTTAGAACAGTATGACAAAGAGAAATTGCCGCTTATTAAAAAAGCAAAGGGAAAATTTGTTTTGGAATATGACCAGTTAAAGGGCGTTATCCAACAGATTAAAAATAATTTGATTTTTAAAAAAGAAGGCAGCGATTTATTTGGACAAGAAGTAGAAGAAAGATTTCAAGCGGTTCTTGGAAGTGTTTATCAGACATTTAATAGAAAAGAAGTTTATCCTTCTTTAGAAGAAAAAGCATCTCATCTTTTGTATTTTACCATAAAAGACCATCCCTTTATTGATGGCAACAAACGGATTGCCTCCTTTTTATTTGTCTATTTTCTGGACAAAAACAATTATCTTTATCGTCCATCCGGCGAAAAGAAAATCAATGATAATGCTTTAACCGCTCTATCTCTTTTGACTGCTGTAAGTGACCCAAAAGAAAAAGATATTCTTATTAAAATAATTACCAATCTTATAAGTGATTAAATATGATGCTTTACGAAACTTTTAATTCATTAAAAGAGACACACGGGTCAAATTATTTTACCTCGCGGATAAGGGATTGATTGAAGAATATAATCTAAATTTTGTGAGTATGAAAAGAGGCAAGAATGTTTAAACCAAACTTTAGAATAACTACTGAGGAATATCAGGATATATTTAATGTCTCTGAACAAACAGCACGGGGTCATTTGAACGAATTGGTAAAACTGGATTTGGTTAAACCAGTTAGGCCTCAAAAAGGAAGATATTACGTTTTAGTATGAATGATTGCCGAGAAAAGAGGGGGAGTTTACAAACAAATTAAACAAGAAAGAAATTAAATTTATAACCAATCCTTTTAAAATACTGAATCCTGATATTCGTTGGGTTCCTGGACAGGATGATTTATTTCAAACTGCTTATGAAAAGCAGGAAGAATGGGATAAATATAAAGATGATATTAAGACATTTGGAGATGTGATAAAGGTGTTTAGACTTAAATAATGCGTGAAGGAAACCACGAATTTGCATGAAGAATTGGGAAATGAAAGGCACAAAAAATATGGTTGACTTTTTTGATGGAAGGACATAAAATAAATTAAAGGAGGTAATCTTATGGCAAAAAGAGATAAATACGGAGGTGTGAAAGGAGCAATTTTTGAGAGAGTACAGGCAAAAAATCCTGTAACAGATAGGTGGGTAAAAATAGACACTCGAACCGGTAGAATAATTGACCATAAAAAATCTCCAGGACCTTATAAGAGAATTAGAAAGAAGTAAATGATAATATGCTCCTTAACCTCGGATGAATGTAATAAACTAATTACTCCCTTTCCTAAAACTGCTTTTATAATGTCCCCCTCCGAAAAGAAGACTACTTCATAATTGCAAGAAGTCATTGAAAATATCAAATTTACTTTATACAAGCATTCACTGAAATATATTGAGGGTTCAACAATTATAGATTATGGAGATTATTTATGTTCAATTTGCAAACATATTTTAGGCTGTACTTTCGGAATTGCGATATCAAGCATAGATATTTCAAGGCCTACACTTTGCAATATTTTTTGGGAGAAAGGATTAATATAGATGTGCGTTGAAAATTGACCCCCCTGGGTGGGATGATGAAATATTTTAATTGTTTTCCATCGTAAGGGAACCGGGACGAGGCTGATTTTAGGGAGATATTGCAAAGGGGATAAAAGAAAGGAATTTAAGAGTTTAAATAGTAGATATGAAAGTAGAAGTTAAACGCAGTAAGAGACGAAAAAGGACAATAAGTGCCAGGCTTGATGGTGATATAATGTATGTTTATGCTCCGATAGATACGCCGGAAAAAGAACTGCATAAAATTATAGAAAATTTTAAGAAGAGATTTACCAGACGGAATCTAAAAAGGGAGCTTAATAAAGAACATAATCTTAGAGAAGTGTTTAATAAGTTAAACAAAAAATATTTTGATGGAAAGATTAAAATTAAATCAATTGAATATGTCACAGTTCAGCAAAGTAAATATGGCTGTTGTAATTATAAAAAGAAAACAATACGCCTATCTCATTATATTGCCCAGATGCCGGACTGGGTAAGGGATTATGTTATTATCCATGAGATGGCTCATATTTTGGAACCGAATCACAGTAAATCTTTCTGGGATATTGTCTATCGCTATAAGTTGGCAGAGAGAGCACGGGGGTTTCTTATTGCTAAAAAAATGGAAGACAATCAAGAATTAGATATTGAATAAATGATTCTGGACATAAAGAATATGAAGAAATGATGAAGTGGCTTGGAGAAGAGTATGATCCAGAATATTCTGATATGATTGAAGTTATTTTTAGTGATTCTAAAAAGCGGTTAAAGATGCTTTCGGATTAAAATGATAATAGAAACAGATATTAATGAAATAAGAAGGATAGCAAAACTGAAAGAGGATGAAAACTGGGAATTCCGTTCTTTTCTAAAAGGTTGTGATTGGGGGAAAATAGATGTCATTGTACACAAACTATATAGAAATATATCTTCCGAAATTGATTGCAAAACTTGCGGAAATTGCTGTAAAAAGGTATTGCCGGTTCTTAATCAGAAAGATGTTGAAAGATTAGCTAATGGGTTAAAGCTATCTGTAGATGCTTTCAAAGATAAATATATAGTAGAAAGAGAGAATAATGAAGGAATTACATTCAATAAGAAACCTTGTCCATTTTTGAATAATAACTTATGCACTCAATATAAATACCGTCCGGAAGATTGTAGGTCATATCCACATCTGCACAAAAAGGATTTTAGTTCACGATTGATAAATGTTATTGAGAATACATCAATTTGTCCAATAGTCTTTAATGTTTATGAAGCTTTAAAAGAAAAGGTCTGGAATAATCCTGAGTTTGATGATTTTGACGACTTTGATTGGGACTGATAGGCTTTGTTATCAACACCATCCTTAAGGCTTTCGGTGAAAATGCGCAGTTGTTCTTCTGGAGATAGCCTTGTCTTTATACTCATTTGAAGCCTCCTTCTTTTATTATACTTATTTTTGAGGAGATCTCAAGTCAAAGTCATAACAAATTAATTTCTTTTTTAGTCCCATAAGGTCTGAAACATTTCATTTTTCATGTGGCTTACTCCTCCTTTCTTAAATTTTGTTTTGCTTCATGGAAGAATAAGCCATTTTTCCCTTTAAATCAAGTCCTTCTGAATTTATACATTTATACCACCAACTTTTTGAGAGGAAGTGAATACAAGATTCTCTACCGCTTACTATGTCTATGACTAAAAAGCTGCGCAAAGATTGGAAGGAAATAGCGCTAAAAATTTTACAAGAAAAAGAGGTCCAGAGGCGAAAGCTAGATAAAATTGAGTCTGGTAATTTTATCCGTATCCTTTTTTATAAAACTTGTGACCTGATGAAGGAAAGAGGACTCCTCCGGTGGAAAGTCATTCGGTACACAACTCCCCAGGGTAAGGGGGAGGAAAAATTACCTGAGGTAAAGGTTAGTGCAGCTGAATTCTTGGCAGGTTTAAAATCAAAAGAACCCGGTAGATACAGAAAACTACTTAGAGATTCATTATCCTTAGGAAGGGGAAGCCGAAAGCAACATAACTATTTAATCGATAGGGCTCAACGAAAGCTAGAAAAGGAACGATATAAAGTCTATCCAGGAGAAGATCCGGAAGGTATTCAACGATTAAGGGATATAGATAAAGAAGGATACTTGACTACCATTTGTAGGGGTAAAAGAACGTATCCAGATTTACTGGCTTTCAAGGGGAAAGATGTATTAGTAATAGAAGTTTGGTCCTACAAAAGAGAATTAGTGAAGAGATTGCATAATTATCTCTTGGGAGTAAAGACCGTGCTCGTAATGCCTATCTCGACTGATGACTTGAAGGTTTGGGGTACTTCTGAACTTTTTGAAGATTTCACATGACACAAGTATCAAGACTCTTCTATCCGCTCATCTTCTGCATCAATATTTTTGGACATAATATTCTTTAGAAGGTTCCTCGCAATCCTTGCTCCCTGATAACAACAATTATTTGATGGCTGTCCTTTTAGGCTTTGCAGACCTTTTTACAATTGTAGCTTCTTTTTTCTAATTGAGCATAGCCTCTCATGTCTTGCTAGATTTTCTCAACCCTCACATATCCTTTTGCA
>JGI24025J20009_10001175_pt1 | contig 20043 bp, 19 predicted proteins | sample Cruoilmetagenom3_FD_20009 | JGI IMG/M metagenome (IMG submission 20009) | reverse complement strand
ACTGTTATCAGCAAGCTGATGGAGCTAACCTAAATCCCATCCTACCGAATTTTTATTGTCTTTTTCCATTCCGCAGACCACCAGATAGCGTGAGCTATCGCCAAAAACCAGGAAAAGGTGGAAAAATAGCCTGTTAGGCTGTGAAAAAGCCCGAAAAATACGTGCCTAAACTGAAAAAATGCTTTGAAGGTTACAGGAGGGTCATAAATAGAAGTAAATCAAAATTCTCCAAAGAAATTTTGTAATCAAGGAAAAGCCCGCACTCTGTGAAACTTTATCTTGGTCAACGTTTTGATAATCTATAAGGCGGTAATGAGTAGGGGTTGGATATGAAATCAATAAAAGTTGATGATCCTAGAGGTTTTAAACAAAAATTTCTCTGGTGCCTTTTCTGGGCAAACAGAAAGACTATAAGAACTGAAGGTTGTGCACCTTTTTCGATTGAGGAGATCGTAACAAGCAAAACAACTTATGTCCCTGAGCTTGGTAAAATCCTCACATTATCAAATAGCCTTTTTGAAGACCTTGAAAAGGAGACAGTAGTTGGAAACAAAGTTGAAATCACAATAAAGATGGGAGCGGAGACCTTCGACATCGCATTTAAAGATAACGTTTTTTCGGTAGCCACAAGGAGAAGTAAAGAGATAGAAGAGGAGATAGTGGAATGCTTAAACGGCGAATTGAAAAGGGGCAAGCCTAAGATCTGTCCATCGTTTCCACAACGGATTGGAAGCAATATTCAAGTATAAAGGAGAAAAAATGGGATTACAAGAAGATATTAGCAGCTTGATGGAAGTTTTGAAGTCTAAAAAAGACTTGCGTGTTCGAACAAAAGCAGTTGAGGCTCTTGGGAAGATTAGAGATGTTAGTGTCGTAGAACCGCTTATTCACGCATTAACGGATGAAAACTGGGATATCCGACGTAGAGCAGCATGGGCTCTCGGCAATTTAGGAGAACCTGCTGTAGAACCACTCATTAAGGCTTTACGTGATGAAAACTGGGACGTCCGACGAAAGGCCGCGTGGGCTCTCGGCAATATAAAAGATCATACTGCGATTGATCCCCTTATTCACGCGTTACAGGATGAATACTCGGATGTTCGTGAGGAAGCAGCATGGGCTCTCGGCAATATAAAGGCTCTCAGGGCTGTGGAACCTCTTATTCATGCGTTAACAGATGAATACCCGGATGTGCGATGGCAAGCAGCACGGTCTCTTGCCGTGTTAACTGATTTAAACGAAGAAAGTGTCACAACTAAGATTCATGAGTACGAATCAAAGTTGGAAGAGCAAGATCGGGAGACCCTACAGAAAATCAAGAAAGTATATGTGCAGGAACTAAAAAAACTGCAAGCTAAAAGCTCATAATAACATTTAAAGAAGAATTATCATATTCGCTTTGTATTCTAGGTCCCATATAGTAAGGAAGACCTACGCTGAATTTCGGCAGTCGGCCAATAGCTAATGCTAAGAATCCAACTTTTGCCCATGCCGCAATCGGCGATTTTAAAAAAGTTGAGTGGTGAAGCATTGTACGCAGAGAAGTCCGTAGCGGTGATGCCGCCGCTTTTTTGTAGGGCAGCAGTAACGTTTGGGGTTGGTGTATTTTTTGAAAGCTACTGGCATGGGCAGTTATTATTATAACTTTATTCTATAAAAAGTTTTAAAAAACAACCCTCTTCAACCTTTGAGTGTTCCCTTTCCTCAAACTACTCTCTTGATTCCCTTATTATTTTTAATAGAAACTATCGTTGAACCCTCTCCAATGCACAGCTTATTTCATATCTGCTTGGTATTTCACTTTTTACGATAAATATAATTAGCTCAAAACTCTACCAATATCACATGGTGGAAAAAATTGTGGACGTTAAAGAGATAATCAGGATATTGAATGAAGATTTTGTCAGTGAAATAGAAGCCACGATGATCTACGTGAGAAACTCGTTTATAATTGACCAGTGCGACCCGAGCAGAGTCACTGAGGATATTGCTGTTGACGAGATGAGGCACATGTATTGGCTTGCCGACCTGATTGTGAAAAGGGGTGGAAAGCCAAGTATGGAACACAAGGAACTCGATTTCGGAGGAGATGAGCTGAAAAGTCAATTAAAGAAACAGATAGCACTTGAAACAGAAGGCATCGAGAAATACAAGCAGCAGATTGATGCTATAAACGATGCAGAAGTGGTAGGCGTCCTGAAACATATATTGGATGAAGAGAAACGGCACAGGAAAGAGTTCAGGATGAGGCTTGAACAGATAACAGAATAACCTTCTCCCATCGTTTCCGCTTCGCACTCTCTGTAAAGAAAGATTGCTCAATTCACTGCTGATTAATTCAATTCAAAACACCTTTTTCAGGTTTATTCCCTGGAAGGTATGCTGAACTCGCAGGCATTCTAATCGTTGGTGCAACCGTTATCTATGGTGGGCTTTAGGCGATAATACAAATTATGAAAAGGTTTTTCGATACTCGTAGTGTAATATTCACGTAACGAGATGCAAGAATTAATAAAATACGGGAAGAAGATAGTTGAGGCAGGGCTTGCGCATTCGCATTTTGGCAATGTTAGCAAGCGAGTAGGTGACCAGATGCTGATCAGTACGACGGGAAGTATGCTCGACGAGCTTGAAGGGCAGATTGTTACGGTCCCCGTAGATCCCACATCGCCCGATGAGCTTGACGTGATAGCTTCAACAGAGGTAAACGTCCATCGCGCGATTTACAGGGCGACCTCTGCTCTTGCCATCCTGCACGGGCATTCGAAATACGCGGTGGCGATGTCGATGCTTTACAAGCCGGACGAGCAGATAGTGCCTGAAGATACCGAAAGCATTTACGTGCTGCATGAAATACCCGTGGTGCGTGGCGGTGTCGGCTCGGACGAATTGGCACGAAATACCGCCGATGCGCTTCGTGATCATAAAGGCATTATCATTCAGGGTCACGGCACGTTTGCACGCGGCGCGACAGTCGATGAAGCCTTTGTCATTCTCAGCTCGATTGAACACGCCTGCACGGTGAAATATCTGGTGGATATTTCGAAAAGGATCAGCGTTTAGATTTTATCCTACAGGTGTGCGCCGGGGATGTGATAACATCCCGCTTCTCGTATAACAAAGTCCGTTTGCCGTCTTGAAAGGCTTCTGTCAGGTTGAAATTGGCTCGGCCTTCCGTGATAGTAGCATCCCAATCCGCAGCGGCAATATGCAGGAAGTCGTCGCAAGTCTCTTTCTCAAGAATTAGCGTTATTTTTCTCTCTTCTTTGCTCTGTTTTATCTTTCCCTTGAGTTTAGCGCCATCAGAAAGCATGAACAGGAACACCGACGGTAGGCGAACACAATATCCGCTCGATCCGTCAGGGAGCGCATCGTTGCGCTTGCGGATGAGCACGTCTTCTAAAATCAGTGGCATTTTTATCTTTTTTGTTATCGGTATCCAACGAAAATTTAAACCTTTACATAAGTGGAAATCACTAAACCATACCTTCAAGCTCAGTTTTGAGTGTCTCAGCCATTTCCGAACAGTAACCATGCGTAGCGCACTCAACGTTGTGCAGCTCTTTTGGCTCGAATGCCTTTGCATAGGTCTGCTCTGCGTTCTCGTATGGAATGATTGTATCGTTCACGGAATGGATCATCACGAACTTTCTCGGTGGAATTTTGTTGAGATATGTCTCGGGATCAATTGATCGGTAAAATCGAATCATGTCGGGGTCGTTCAGTTGCCCGGAAGCAATTGCAGCATCTATTCCATACCCGCAGGTGCTGATGGCAATCACTTCCCGTGCCTCCGGGTCGAGTGCGCATGCAATAATAGCAAACCGTGCACCGTTACTCTCTCCGGTGAATACGATGCGTTCCGGATCAATCTCTGGCTGATTTCGTAAGACCTCGGCCGCAGCAAGCGCATCATGCACCATCTTGTGCTCGGTTGGCTCCTTACCGTTTAGATACAGTTGCAAATCTGCGTTTATATCAATAACACCTACATTGCGCTGGTCAAGTGCAATGCTCGCATAGCCGAGATCGCAAAGATATTTTGCAAGCCCCTGCTCTCCTTCTTTGGTCACGGTCGCCCCGGGGAGCAGCACAACACCGGGAATGCCGTTTCCCTGCTGGGTTCGTGGCATTCGCAGGAGTCCTGCTATCTGCGTGTCCCTGCTTGTAAATTTGACTTCATACAGTGTGTAATTATCACCAGTTTCGAGCGGTGTCAACTGATAATCCGGCGTGCATGGAGGATATTCCAGCAATCCCTCATCGGTCACACGCCACTCCTGCTTGGTGCCCGAAAGCAATAGCATGCCGACAAGTGCCGCGATGACACATCCAATGGCAAGTAGTCGTATTATCGTGCGATAATCCACCATTTTTTTCGTTTCCCTTTTTTCACTCTTAGTAAAAGAACATATCATAATGTCAAATCAGGTTTTAAAAATCGTTTGCATCTCTAAGAGGTGCTGATTAGTAACTGCATTACCTTGAGTCCCTGCAAAACCACAAAATCCAACGCTAACGCTGACCAGCATCTGAACGCGGGATCAAAGATACTTATGATGTAGAATTATACTAATCCATATTAGCTCGGTAGTAACAAGAGGCGATGAAAGATGGGGAAATTATTACGTGTTCAGGGGCTCTGTAAGCGTTATGAATTAGCGAACTTAGGTAAAGAGTTGGTAGCGCTGGATGATGTATCGTTCGAGATAGAAAAGGGTGAGACGCTGGGGATCATAGGAAGGAGTGGTGCGGGCAAGACAACGTTGCTTCGCATGCTTCGCGGTTACGAGCGATTTGACGATGGTTACATAGAACTGGATGGTGCTCGGGTAACGCCAGATTCCACCTATGGTGAGTTCAGAATTCTCCGTGAGAAGACTGCTTTTCACCTTCAGCGCTCTTTCGCACTCTATAATATCTCCGTGATTGACAATGTGATAAAACGGTTACGAGCGAAACAGGTGGGTTTTGAAGAAGTACCAGAATTTGAGGATGAATACGAGGAGTTGAAGGAAGAGGCATTTAAAATACTTGACCTTGTGGGACTGCGCGACAAATGGAATCATCTTTTCACGATTTTGAGTGGTGGTGACAAACAGCGGGTTTTGCTTGCCCGACAACTTGCGAAAGAACCTTCTTTATTACTGCTTGATGAGCCCGGCACGATGTCAGACCCCTTGACGAGAAAGTATCTGCTTGAGAGTTTGAAAAGGGTGAAAGATCGAACTGATTTGAGTATGTTGCTCGTCTCGCATATGCCAGACGTGCATAGATCTCTCAGTGATAGGTTGCTCATGCTGGATAACGGGAGAATAGTAGAGGGCGGCGATACGGAGAGTGTGATCGAGAAGTTCTTAGCGCCACTTGAGCCCGAAAAACCGTTAGCGCCGATAAAAGATGAAAAGCATACAATGGTCTGGATTGATGGCGCTTGGAAGAAATACGATCTCATCACTTCCCGTACATTGATAAGAACGATTGAGATGCAAGACCTCAATATCAAGATCCCACGGGGAGATATACTTGGGATAATTGGGCCCTCCGCAATGGGTAAGACGGTATTGATGAGGTTATTGGGCGGTTTTGAGAAACCTGATAGGGGGCATATTCTAATTAGAATAGGAAGAGTGGACTTTGCCAATATTGCAGAATATGGTGAACGGTCAATAGAGGCGAGGAGCAAATTAGGCATTATTCATCAAGAGTTTGCACTTCCACCTTACCAGCTCATTCTGGACTTTATTTCTCAAAAGATAGGGTTGAAGAAGTTCGAGATGGTAAAACAGGCGCAGGAAAGGGCGAGAGAATGTGGCATAAGTGACGTCACACTTGATGTTCTTTTACGACTTGCGGACATGCCTGAGGATGAAGCGAAGGGGAGACTCAACGAGTTAGGGCTAGATCTGGACATATTGGATGAGTTGTTTCCTAAATTACCTGCGGTGGAGGCATTAAAAGCCGCCACACCATACCTTAGTGCGGTGAATCTACCAGAAGATATATTTGGGCGTTATATCTCTGAAACGAGCATGGGAGAGGAGATACGACTTGCAATTGCTGCGCTCTTAGCTTCAAACTGTGAAATTCTGCTATTAGATGAGCCTTTTGGCGACATTGACCCGATTTCGCTGCGTATTGTAACAAATGCACTGAAAGATTTGAATCGTGAGTTCAACACTACCATTCTGGTTGTGAGTCATCAGCTTGACGTAATCCGAGAGCTTGCACACGAAGCGATCTTAATTGATGAGGGTAGAATTGTAATGAGAGGCGATCCAGATGAAGTCTGTGACGCATTCGTCGATAAGAGCTTTAAAGAGCTGGAATAACACTTTCTTTTTCAAAGAAAGTTTGATTGATGCTCCGCTGGTGTAGTTCGGCCAAGCATTTGGGCCTCTCGAGCCCACGACCGGGGTTCAAATCCCCGGCGGAGCATTATTTTTTCGCAATTTAAAGCCATCTGGGGCTTATTTCAGTACCACCATTTTATGTTGACATTAGAATCACCAGATACGAAGACTTTTTGTTATATCAACGGAAGTTAAAGGCGTAAAGTATTAAAGACAATTGTGGGACAGGCAGACTCTGAAGCAGCAGGAAAATCCATCCTGAACACGGAGGAATTTTCTGTCGAGTTTCTATAAAGACTTGATCTCTCCCATGGGTGAGCGCTGACCTATACGAAACCTAGCACTGACGAAAACAGCGACCAGCGTTTATAACTCATGCATCTCTTCAGCTGCTGTATGGCTAGACCCACGGCTGCTTCCCGAGGCTGTATCCCTTTCGTTGCCGCTTCCTCTCCAGCACCAACCCGGTATTGCGACGCAACTTCTCCTCGATGGCCTGAAATGCCGCGGACTGCAACGCACCCTGGTACTCCATGGCCGCGCAGATCACTCCACCTGCATTGGCGATAAAATCGGGAACGCAAATCACATCTTTCTCGTGAAGGTATTTTTCAGCACCATAGGTGATGGGATTGTTGGCACCTTCGACCACCAGCTTAGTTTTCATACGGTTTACGTTGCGCTCATTTATAACAGATTTCGATTACTGCTTCACGGTCGAACTTTTTTCCGTCCGGATAATCGGTCACATCACACTCTTGCCCGCCTTCTTCAGCTCGATCAAGGCATCAACATCAAGCCTTAGTGACTGGTACCCGCTCCTTATGCCCGATACAGAGCTTCTTAGAGATGTAAGATAAAATATGGTCAGCACGTCATCCTTTCTAACTATTATTTACTTATGTATACATGCCACATCTAAGTGTCAACTTCCCGCTAAGCGGGAGGCATCAAACCAGCCTTCGGATGAGCGTGGACGCTGATATAATGAGATGAAGAAATGGGGAAAGAAATAGCCGCATTCGATTACGAAGAGGAAAGAAAGACGTTCAAATGGAATATTCCTGAAGACTACAATTTTGTTGAGGTTATCAGAAGATGGGCAGACGATAGAAAGAAGTTAATGGCTATTACTGAGCATCCAGACGGGAAGGTTGATAAAGCAGGATACCGGGACGTATGGAACAGTGCTATGAGAATTGGAAACGTCTTGCGAGCCTCAGGCATACACAAAGGTGATCGGGTTTTGGTACTACTTCCGAGAGGAACGGACGTTTATACGGTAAGCATCGGTATTTGGGCAATAGGCGGCGTTGTTGTCCCGTGTACAATAATGCTCAGGAGAGCAGATATAGAATATAGAATTTTGGATGCCGGAGTCAAGGCGTTAATTTCAAGTGATGCAACTGTTGCTGACGAGGTCGATGCGATTAAAGGTAAAATTTCAATTGAAAACCTTTTCTTCTTAGGTCAGCGGGAAGGATGGCAGGACTTCCAGCAGGAGGTCAATGTGGCATCACGAGATCTAAGGCTTGAAAAAATCAAAGCAAACGATTTTTTAGTCGTCAACTACACCTCAGGGACTACGGGCGCACCAAAAGGAGTGCTACACACCCATTCATTGATGTACTGTTTCGATAGGCTGAATAGATATTACTGGTGGAATACACAATCAGACGAGCTCTGCTGGGCAACAACAGAACCTGGCTGGGCTAAATGGTACTGGGCACCATTTGGGGCTATTGTAAATGCCGGCGCTACAAACTTCCATTACTCAGGCAGATTTGAGCTTGAAAAATGCTTTGCGCTGCTTGATAAATGGAAGATAAACAGGGCATGTATGACCGCAACAGAACTCAGGGCTATGGCAACAATTGATGGTGCAAACGAGAGATACGATTTGAAGGAATTGAAGGTCATTTTAACTGCGGGAGAGCCCTGTACACCAGGCATTATTAGATTCTTCGACGAAAAGTTCGGAATAGCTGTTAGAGAGGGGTATGGCCAGACGGAAACGTGTGTTATTGCCTGCAATGTACTGGGAATGGAGATAAAGCCCGGATCGATGGGCAGGTTTACACCGGGGGTTGAGGGCGCAATTGTGGATCCCGAGACAGGAGAACGAGTACCAACGGGCGAGAAGGGGACAATTGCTGTTGTTAAGGATCATCCGATGCTCTTCAAAGGATATCATAACAAACCAGAAAAAACTGCTGAATGCTTCGTTGGGAATTGGTATTTGACGGGAGACCTTGCAATGATGGATGAGGCGGGATACCTATGGTTTGACTCACGGGCTGATGACGTCTGTATAAGTTCAGGATACAGAATTGGTCCATTCGAAGTTGAAAGTGCCGTTGATTCGCATGAGGCTGTACTTGAATGTGCGATGATACCAAGCCCAGACCCTATAAGAGGAGAGATTGTTAAGGTTTTTGTCGTCCTAAAGGAGGGATACGAACCATCAGAAGAACTTATCAACGATATTCAGCAGCATGTCAAACGGATAACTGCGCCCTATAAGTACCCGCGAGAGATCGAATTTGTTAAGGAGCTACCAAAAACGATTAGTGGTAAAATCAAGCGTAAAGAGCTCAGAACCATGGAGTTTGAGCGAAAGAGAGAGGTGATTGAAACGCTTAAAGAGAAAGGGTTATGGCAGAGGTCGGAGTAGAGCAAAATCCTACATCACCGCGGAATAAATTTCTATGCTTATTTTATATTATTCCAAATAACGCTATCACATCAAATATTTTTTCGTGTAAAAATTGAAAAATTCTTATATGCCTTTATGCTTGATGTATAATTATATGCAAGAATATAAATTGTTTATAGCTGGAGAGTGGACCTGATTCATCCACAGATGAAACTTTTGATGACATCAACCCGGCAACACTGGATAAGCTCGCATCATTTCAGGTTGCGGGTGAGGATGATGTGGCTCGGGCAGTGGAGGCTGCATGGGACGCTTTCAAGATATGGAGCGAGACACCGGCGCCCAAACGTGCCATGGTGCTCTTTCGGGCCGCGCGGCTATTGGAAGAGAGGAAAGAAGAACTCGCGGTGCTGATGACGCAGGAAATGGGCAAAGTACTCCCCGAGACCAGAGGTGATGTTCAGGAAGCTATCGACATCACGTTGTATGCTGCCGGAGAAGGACGGCGGATGTTTTAGGGGAGACCACCACCTCGGAATTGAAGGACAAGTTCTGCATGACCGTGCTGCAGCCCATCGGTGTGATCGGTATGATCACCCCCTGGAACTTTCCCATGGCGATCCCAGCCTGGAAACTCATGCCGGCCCTCGTTGCAGGTAATGGCATTGTCATGAAACCGGCGAGTGATACGCCGTTGTTGACCCTCAAGCTGGTGGAGACGTTGATGGAAGCAGGTCTGCCCCCTGGTGTGATCAATCTGGTATTCGGACCCGGCGAGACTGTAGGAGCGGCTATTGTCCATCAGCCTGATATCAGGGCTATATCTTTTACCGGCAGCCTGGAGACCGGCAAATGGATCATGGGCGAATGTGCTAAAGCCGTGAAACGGGTGTCACTGGAATTGGGCGGCAAGAACCCGATTATCATAATGGACGATGCAGATATTGATCTCGCAGTGGACGGTGTGATATGGGGCGCCTTCGGCACCACGGGACAGCGCTGTACAGCAGCCAGCAGGGTCATCGTGCACGAGAGGGTGAAGGACGAGTTCACCAAGAAACTCCTGGTCAGGACGCAGGCCCTCAGGCTTGGAGACGGGCTGGATCCTAAAACGGATATAGGCCCGGTGATTAATGAGAGCCAGCTTCGTAAGATCGAGAAATATGTCCGTATAGGCCAGGAAGAAGGGGCAAATCTGCTAACAGGGGGTAACGTGACCAACCCGGGTCTGCCAGGCTTTTTCTTTGAACCCACCATCTTCGCCGATGCTGGATCTGACATGCGGATAGCCCAGGAAGAGATATTCGGGCCGGTGGTTTCCCTGATCTCGGTATCGGGATTTGATGAGACCATCGAAGTGGCGAACAATACCAGCTATGGTCTCTCATCCTCGATCTATACCAGGGATATAACCAGTGCATTTAGGGCCATTAAGAAGATCGAAGCCGGTATCACCTATATCAATTCTTCCACCATTGGGGCTGAGGTTCATCTCTCGTTTGGCGGCGTGAAAGGTACGGGCAACGGTTTCAGAGAAGCCGGCACCGATGCCATAAAAGAGTTCACGGAAGTAAAGGCGGTGTATTTCGATTACAGCGGTAAGCTCCAGAAAGCGCAGATAGAATGAATAGGATAGTGAGAAAAAAAAAGACGTTAGAACCGCACGGCCCCCGGGCAGAGGAGATCGTTCAGCGTGACTGTAGCATCATTTCACCGTGTCTGTCGCGTCCGTATCCGCTGGTAATCGAGCGAGCCAGAGGAGCTACCATTACCGATGTGGAGGGGAAGACGTACATCGATTTAGGCGCGGGCACCGCAGTAATGAACGTGGGGTATTCGAACCCGGAGGTTTCGGCTGCCATAACGGCGCAGCTGGAAAAGATAGCGCACGGTGATTTCTCAACCTTCTTTGCCGACCCGCCAGTAAGACTGGCTGAGAAACTGAAGCAGTTGACCGGCTACGACCGCGTGTTCTTCAGTAATAGCGGTACCGAGTCGGTTGAGGCCGCGATCAAACTGGCAATGTGGAAACTCGACAGGCAGAGTTTGGTGGGCTTTTACGGTGCATTTCATGGCAGAACACTCGGGGCACTTTCCCTGACATGCTCGAAGATCAAGCATAAAGAGCACTTTCCTACTTTACGGGTCGTACATGCCCATTACGGGTATTGCTACCGGTGTCCACTCCACCTGGAGTATCCTGACTGCGGTATTGCATGTGCCAGACAGATCGAGACAGTGATTTTTAAGAAAGAATTAAGTCCGAAAGATACTGCAGCGATCGTCGTGGAACCGATTCAGGGCGAGGGTGGCTATATTGTGCCACCACAGGAATTCCACCGGGAGATCAGGCGGATCTGTGACGAGCATGACATTTTCATGGTGGCAGACGAGGTGCAGGCAGGCTGCTATCGGACCGGTACGTTCATGGCAATGGAGCACTTCGGCGTGCGAGCTGACATCGTCTGTATGGCGAAGGCGCTGGGAGCCGGTCTTCCCCTGGGAGCAACCCTTTCCAGTAGCTCTATCATGGACTGGCCGCCAGGTACCCACTCCAACACGTTCGGCGGCAACCTGCTCGCATCGGCTGCATCGCTTGCTGCTTTGAATTACATGGAGAAGGAAGAGCTTGGAACCCGGGCTCAACACTTAGGCGATTATTTAATGACGCGGCTGCGAGAGCTGCAATCGCGGTATCCTGCTGTGATTGGAGATGTACGGGGCTTGGGTCTGATGATCGGGGTCGAGATCGTAAAGCCTGATGGATCCGTAGACCCACAGACGAGAGACAGGATTGTGGTTGAGGGATTCAAGGAGGGTGTCGTACTGCTGCCCTGCGGCGATTCGGTCATTCGGTTCTGCCCGCCGCTGGTCATCACCAAGGAAGAGGCGGATACTGGGCTGGACAGGTTCGAAGCGGCATGTAAAAAGGTTTTTGCCTGAGTTCTTAGAGGTTCGAATGCTACATCGAAATGGTTAGGGTGACACGGAATTAGTTCACAGATTCTATTCTGTAGAGATTTTTGATTATCAAGCAGTTGACTGCGGATTTTTGAGTTAACAGTTATTGTATCGCTTCATCGCTTCTTTCATATGTATCCCCACCAAACTACCAGGTTGTAAATCCCGGAAAATAGAACCTCTTCTTTTAATTTGCTGGTATAGCATTTTATTCAAGTAAAGCTTAGAGGAAACATAATTACATGGAAGTAATAGCGGTTGGTGGGTACGAAGAAGTTGGTCGAAACATGACCGCGGTGCGGGTCGATAACGAAGTCTTGATCTTTGATATGGGGTTGTGTCTCGATAAGCTGCAAGATAGCGAAGAAGGGAAAGAATCGTACAGTACCGAGCAACTCGTTGCCATGGGCGTGATACCCGATGACTCCGTGATCCCAAAGAAAGATGTGGTCGCGATAGTTTGCAGTCATGGGCACTTGGATCACATTGGCGCGGTCGATCGACTCGCGAGCGCGTACCAGTGCCCAATTATAGGTACGCAATACACGATCGAACTTATCAGGAGCATGACAAAGAGCCAGGAACTCGTGACACTCAACCCGGGGGAGATACTCGATGTATCACCCAATTTTGCCTTAGAATTGGTTCACGTGACCCACTCCATTCCCCAATCGACAATCGCGGCCGTTCGCACGCCAGAGGGGAGCATAGCGTATGCGAATGATTTCAAGTTCGACAACTATCCAATACTGGATACGAAAACGGATTGCTCGAAGCTAAAAACGCTGGGTAAGGCAGGTGTGAAACTACTCATTTGCGAGAGCGTGCGTGTTCAAGAGGGGGGGAAGTCGGCCTCTGAGTCGGTGGCTCGCGAGCTGCTCAAAGACCTTATGGTTCCTGATAAGTCAACTTACTTTCTTGCCTCGTTCTCTTCGCATATCGAGCGGATTCACAGTATCTGCGAATTCGCCAAGGAAATGGGACGACAACCCGTATTCCTCGGGCGCTCACTCAAGTTGTATGTCTCGACCGCGGCGAAACTCGGGATCATCACGCTTCCGGATACCGTCAGGTTTATTGACCGGTACCCGAAAGTCAGTAAGTTTCTAGCACGGGTGAGTGAGAACGATACCAGCCGGGAATACGTTTTCCTGGCCACTGGCAACCAGGGAGAGCCAAACGCGGTTCTATCAAGAATAGCGATTGATAGTCCACTGCCGTTTACCAACAACACGAAGGTGATATTCGCTTCGGAGACAATACCCTCACCAATAAATATAGCGCACCGCGAAATACTCGAGCGCAGGTTACGTACGCACGGCGTGCGAATCTATAAGGATGCTCACGTTAGCGGTCACGCTCGGCGCGAGGACCATCGGGACTTAATCAGGATGCTGCAGCCGGAAAACATAATACCCAGTCACGGTGAGATCGAGAAACTCGCAGCGTACGCGGAACTCGCGAGTGAAGAAGGATATGATGTGGGTAAGAACTTACATTTGATGCACAACAGCAAAGTGTTGGGACTTTAAGCGCGCGTTTTTTGGGGGGGTATTCTAGCCATGATAGTGGCTATGTGGCGTGGCTCAACAAGAATAACCACAAATTTAAATTGCTGTTCCTTTTCTCACCTATTTTTTACCGGTAAATGGTGATTGATCTGCAGGTGACCTTGGTTTTTTTAGTGAACTAAGTTGATAGGGGATTACCAAGAAGTGTTGAGTTTCTCCCCCGCGTCTTACAAACGCGCTTCAGTTATTCATCCTGAGATTCTTCTTCTTTCTCTTCAGGTTCAGGCTCTTTTAGCTTAGTTCTAAGCGATTCCTGAAACTCTAAAAGCTTCTCTGGAGTCGTAAATTCTCCATTAATTACTACTTTCAAACCGTTTATTTCATAATCAAATCTTGCAGCCAGTCTAGCTAATTCAGGAGGGATCGGAAGACAAGAAGGCATTTCACCACTTCCTGCCAAATTTTCATGTGTTTCTGCATCTCTGATAATTTCATCTATTTCAAGTTTAATCTCTTCTTTTTCAACTAAGTCTTTTGCTGTTTTTCCAATGTCAGCTACAATATTGTCCCAAGTTTCTGATGTTCCTTGTGATATGTAAAACCTGGAAGTTCTGTAAATCATAAGATTCCTTAAAATCTCAACAATGTACTCCTTTACCAATTCGTTTCTCTTGTCTTTCGAAATGTATTCTTTGAGGTCAAAAAGTGCGTTTAGATCACTTTTTATGGCACTGATATCGTTAAAAACAAGTACTGGATCACGCTGTCCCGCCGCGATTTGTTGAGCTAAACCAACGTATTTTGCCATCATTGCGTGCTTTTCATCGATTTGTGAATCTCCAAGAGCTTTCATTTTCTTTTCTGACGACAAGGCTAGATCAAAGGATCTAATAGATAATGCAATGGCAAAAGTAGCAAGACCAAGACTCAGACCAGTCTCAAAACTTTCTATCCGTCCCAAATAATTATAGTATCCCAAAATCATAATGACTACAGTTAATGACACAAAGCCTAAACTGGCTATACCCCATCCGCTTGGCCTCTTTAATCCCATTTCAATGTTATAAAATAATCCATTTATTAATGTTCCTTTTCCCGCTTCCAACTAAATTTGAAAAGCGGAATCCCTGCTTCGAATCCAAAAGTTGTTTTGAACTTGTCTTCGTTCTCGATCATATCAATCCCTACAGGGGTTAAACCGTGTACAAAGAAGTTCTTTACACCCCTTGTATTTCCAGCGGAAAGTACGATTTTTAGAGCGCCAATATCTTTCAAAAAATCTAACGCATTATTAATCCGTGTGGCTTCCCAATCAGTCTCATTTATTACATCCTGTGACGCGATTTTCAACGACCCCTGAGTATATCTGTCATACATAAACTTCAACAATTCCCCTGCATCCTTTTTTACGGTCATTATCCCTTTGTGAAATATTCTTGTCCACCCACTTTAAACATTGCGGTATTTTTGCTTGTCATTTCAACGTAAAATATCACTCAATCACCGTTCCTGCCCGTCCCGCAAGCGCCTCAACGACAACCTCGGGCCTACAGACAACCGCTCGATCGCCACCGTTTTCGACGAACTCGACCGCCGCTTCGATCTTGGGCCCCATACTCCCGGGCGGAAACTGACCCTCTCTCAAGTACTGTCGGGCTTCAGCCAGGCTCAGCCGTTCCAGGTCGACCTGCTGCGGCGTATTATAGTTCAGTGCCACCCGCTCTACGGTTGTCAGGAACATGAGCACATCGGCCTTTATCTCGATAGCCAGCAGACTGGACGCAAGGTCTTTGTCGATCACCGCATCCACACCGTTTAGGGCGCCACCATTCTCCTCTGCGACCGGGATGCCGCCGCCGCCACATGCAACGACAATTGTCCCGGCCTGTACCAGCTCTTTAATGATATCGGTCTCGATGATCCTGATCGGTCGTGGTGAAGGTACGACACGCCGCCAGCCGCGACCGCTGTCCTCGACTACAGTATGGCCAAGGCGTTCCAGCTCCGCGGCCCGTTCTCTGGTATAAAACGCACCGACCGGTTTGGTCGGCTGCGTCATGGCCGGGTCGTCAGTATTAACAAGTACCTGCGTCATCACGGCGGCTACGCGGATATCAATGCTATGCACTTGTAACTGGTTGATGAGGCTCTGGGCGATCATGTACCCCATACTGCCCTGCGACTGGGCAACGTCAACGTGTAACGGTGCAGTCGGGGCCTTACCCGCGGCTGCTTCTACCTGGATCATGATAAACCCCACCTGGGGGCCGTTCCCGTGGGTCAGCACCACCTGGTGCCCTGCTCTGATCAGGTGCGCGATATACCCCATACTCTCATAGGTGTTGCGGAACTGCTGTGCGAAGGTGCCATGCTCGCCCTTCTTGATGATTGCATTGCCACCAAGCGCAGCCACTATCAGACTCATTCATACCTCCACCCGCGCTAAGAACTCAACGATCACCGCTTCCAGAGTGGCATCGCCGATCTCCTTAATACTGTACCGCACCCGTGTTGCGGGCTTGTTAATGTTAATAACTCGCGTCAGGTCAATAGGCGTGCCAATAACGACCGCATCGCAATCGGCTGCGTTGATCGTCTGCTCCAGGTCGTTGATCTGCTCATCACTGTAGCCCATAGCAGGCAGCAGCGGCCCGATCTCAGGATACTCACTGAAGGTTTCCGTGATCGTGCCGGTGATAAACGGTCGCGGGTCAACGATCTCTTTTGCGCCTGCTTTACGAGCCGCAATGAGCCCGGCACCGTACTTCATGCCGCCGTGTGTTAGTGTGGGCCCGTCCTCGACGACCAGCACCCGCTTGCCTCTGATGAACTCCGGGTGCTCGACGGTGATCGGTGATGCCGAATCAATGATCTTTGCATCAGGGTTTACTTTCATTATATTCCGGCGTACCTGCTCAATCTTTTCCAGTTCCGCGGTATCCTGCTTATTGATCACGACCACATCTGCCATTCGTAGATTGATCTCACCCGGGTAGTACGTCAATTCATCGCCGGCACGGTGCGGGTCTGCAACCACGATATTCAGATCAGGTTTGAAGAACGAGAAATCGTTATTCCCGCCGTCCCAGATGATCATATCAGCTTCGGTCTCCGCCTGCCGCAGGATCTTCTCATAGTCCACACCGGCGTAGACTGTACAGCCTACATCGATATGCGTCTCATACTCTTCACGCTCCTCTATCGTGCACCCCATACGCTCGATGTCCTCATAGGATGAGAATCGCTGTACTGCTTGCTGCGCAAGGTTGCCGTAGGGCATGGGATGTCGTACCACGACCACGGTCTTGTTGCGCGCTCGCAGGAGTTGACAGAGCCTTTTACTTACCGAGGTCTTGCCACTGCCGGTACGCACCGCACAGACGGAAATCACCGGCACGCGGCTTCGCAGCATGGTCGCAAGCGGGCCCAGCATGGTGAAATCGGCACCGGCGGCATTCACTTCCGCGCCTTTTGTCATCACATATCCATAAGGCACATCGCTGTACGCGAAGACGACACGATCAATCGCATGCTCTGCTATCTGACTGATAAGGTCTTCTTCCGCGAAAATGGGGATGCCGTCCGGGTATAAGCCGCCTGCCAGTTCTGCAGGATACGTTCTGCCTTCGATATCCGGTATCTGGGTCGCGGTGAATGCGACGACACGGTACGCAGGATTATCCCTGAAATAAACGTTAAAGTTGTGAAAATCCCGGCCGGCTGCGCCCATAATGATAACTCTTTTTGGGACGTTCATGGTCTTAGTCATAGCTAACTAATACCTCCGTGGTTATATATGGGAGCCAAAAGAATAAAGCCTTTGCTCGGTTCTGGGTGAGGTTACTCGGTGAGTGAAATTCTCGTGGGCTCGTCGTTGCTTCGCCTACCTTAGCCTTCCTCTCGTTAATGAGTGCGCATAAAGGGGAAAGTTTATATAGCATGTTCAACGAGGTAAACTTGAGAGGAACATAGCCCTATGGACTTCCAGTATTTTGCTATCTTAATAAATATTATTCTTGTAGGAGCTTTAGTCATTATAACTGCGTACTATGCCCGAGAAGTTGGAAAACAGACTAGACTAGCAGAAAAAGATAGGTGGAGAAATAGGATTTTAGAGGAAATCCAAGATGTTCTGACTCCTACTAACTATGCTCTAGAAGAAGAAATTAAATCAATCACAGAAAAAACAATTTTTTGGTACAAAGTTGGTGAAGGCAGCATCATTGAAGGTTTAAACAAAATTTATGGGAATACCTACGCTTTTAAGGATGTGTTTAGGAAATATCCAGATTTAGAAAAGAAATTTTTCTCGCATGATGGGCTAATTGGTGAATTAAATGGTTTATATACCAATATTGAAAGCGAAGTTAGAACAGATAAACTAAAGAATTTTGTTATAATTAGTGTGGATAAGTTTAACCAATCAAAAGCACAATCTAATAAATTAAAATGGGATTATCCAGAAGCAGAGAGAATAATAGGTAATTATATTATTAATAAATGGAATCCGAAGAGAAGTGCAGATACCATACAACCAAATATAGATTTCTGGGAGGAAAATAAAGACGAATTACTTGCCTTTAGAACTACATCACTGATTAACGAACTTGACAAAAAAGTTGATGCATTATTAGATCAGCTAAAGGGATTCGATGGAACTATTCTTGGTGAAGTCAAGGAAAAAATAGAAAGATACAGAGAGGAATATCCTTTTATCAAATATGATATAGATCCCAAATTAAAAGATTTTGAAGAGTGGTTAGGACTTGAACCGTAGCATTAGAAAAACCTCTACGCTGTCAAATTTCAAAGCATCCACAGTACCATTACAAAGATAATAGTGATAATAATCTCACGTGTAAACCAGTGCAGGAGTCTGCAAACCACGCATTGGTTTATTTTGTGCTTATAAGGGCGTTACTTTTCCTTCTTCTCTTGCGATCACTACATCGACTATTTCACACTCATCACCGGACAGAAGAAGAAGCATGATTTCTGTTTGCGAACTGTTATGTTGTGCTACACGAACCCGGGTGCCGAGGAAAACAGCGACCAGCGCCGATAGCCCATGCCTTTCTTCAGTCGCTGCACGGCAATGCCCCTTGCTGCTTCACGGGGCGGTATCCCTTTCGTTGTCGCGCCCTCCAGCATTTGCTTGGTATTCCGGCGCAGTTTCTCCTCGATGGCATGGAATGCCGCCGTCTGCGAAGCACCCTGGTACTCCATGGCCGCGCAGATCACGCCGCCCGCATTGGCGATAAAATCCGGAAGAACAAGCACANCNTTCTCGTGCAGGTATTGTTCCGCACCGCANGTGATGGGNATGTTAGCACCNTCNACCACCAGCTTGGTCTTCANNCGGGTTACGTTATTCTCGTCNATAACGTCGGGCTGCGCTGCCGGGATCCANATATCGCTCTCGAGGTCGACCACTGCGTCCCGGTCAAGCTTCTTGCCATCAGTATAATCGGCCACACTCTTGCCCGCCTGTTTCAGCTCGATCAATGCATTAACATTAAGCCCCTGGGGGTTGTAGATCGTCCCCCGGGAATCCGCGGCACCCACCAGCACGGCGCCCTTTTCCGTGAGAAATCGGGCAGCGTGTTTGCCCACGGCACCGAAGCCCTGGACAACGACTCGCGCGCCTTCCATAGCAAAATCGCAATACTCGAGGGCGACTTCTGTAGCGTGAGCGAGACCCCATGCCGTCGCTCCGACCTCGTCGAGGGGGATTCCTCCAAAGTCACGGGGTAAACCTACCGCACGGCCGATCTCGTCCTTTATCCATGCCATGCACTCCTCATCGGTGCCCATGTCCGGACCGAAAATGCACTCCTGAATCTCTCGCAGTGAACTGGCGAATGCACGAATTATGTACTCCTTCTTTTTTTTCGGCATCTTCGGATCAGCATAAATCACCGACTTACCGCCACCGTGAGGCAAATCGGCAACCGCGTTCTTCAAGGTCATCGCACGCGCCAGCCGGAAGCACTCCTCGGTACACACCTCAAGACCCATCCGCAATCCACCGATGGCCGGGCCTCGGGCTACATTGTCCACCACCAGAATTCCCTTGAGCCCCACTGAAGGCTCGTAAACGTGAATGATCTTGGCCGGCCCTAAATCATCCGAAAATCTAAAAACTTCTACCATCTTCCATTCCCTCGTTTGCATCTACCTTTATCTTACCTCCTTATATCTTGATATGCTTTCCGCCGGTTGCAGCTCGTTAGTTTTGTCCTTCAGGGGGTCATGGTCATTGCAACACCACTCTCGCATCTACTGCCACCGCGCCCACGTCACATACCAAAAGGGGGTTTATTTCTATCTCTTTTATCGCTTCTATCTCCAGTAAGATCTTAGACAGCTTCAGTACGGTAGAAGCCAGTTTCTCGAGGTCAACAGGCTTCGAACCCCTGAACCCTGTCAGTAGGGGATAACTCTTTACCTCTCGCATCATCTCAAAGACCTCTGCTCTGCTCAGCGGCGCAAGCCTGAAGCTCACATCCTTCACGAGTTCCACGGCAAATCCCCCCGTGCCGAACATAACCGCAGGACCATT
>JGI24025J20009_10001173_pt1 | contig 20048 bp, 16 predicted proteins | sample Cruoilmetagenom3_FD_20009 | JGI IMG/M metagenome (IMG submission 20009) | reverse complement strand
CTCCTTCTTTCGGGCTACCAGCTGCTCCAGATAGGGCCTTAGATAAAGACCAAGCTCTTCATCCTCCCAAAAGCGGCGCACGTTATCGTATTTTCCCAGAAGCCCAGTGTGTTTCTGGTAGAGTCCGCTTTTGAGTGCCTCATCGTAGGCATCTATCTCAGCCATGAATCCTCTCAACTTTCCACACTGCTGCTTAAAGCCTCTATCACCCTTACTGCCTGAAAGCCATCAGCTCCGTAGCCATCAGCACCTATGCTTTGAGCAAATTCCTCTGAGACAGCAGCCCCACCAATGACGATCTTCACCTTGTCTCTGAGCCCGCTTTCTGTAAGTGCCTGGATAGTATCCTTCATGTGTATCATGGTGCTGGTAAGCAGAGCAGACATACCCACGAATTGAGGCTCTTCTTCTCTCACTGCGGCTACGATGGACTGGGGGTCGACATCATTTCCCAAATCCTTGACCATGTAACCGGCTCCTCTAAGCAGTATTGAGACTATGTTCTTTCCGATATCGTGAAGGTCTCCTTTTACTGTAGCTACAATTATCTTGCCCTTGGACTCGATGCCACTCTTGGCAAGGTGGGGCTCCAGTATCTCCATAGCGACTCCCACCGCTTCCGCCGAGGCTAGCATATCAGGAATATAATACTCCTTAGCCTCAAATTTCTGCCCCACGATGTCCATACCTTCGGTTAGCCCCCTGTTTATTATATCCTCAGGGCCAATGTCTTGGGCCAGGGCTTTCTCGGTAAGCTCGCTGACCCCAGGCTGCCCCACCATCCCCTCCTCCAAGCCCTCATCATCCTGGGTTACCCTTCCTTGGATAACATTTTCCTTGATAAGTACTAGTATATCCTCTGTCACGCTTTCCCTCCGATCCTACAAATTTCTTAATCTTGTCAGCAGTCCAGGCACTTCCTGAAACACCTTATTCAGAACCTCCCTGGCTATATGGGATGGCGGCAACGACAGAATCTCCTCCATCCTCTCTCGCGCTCGGAAGAGCGTCTCGTCTACCATGTCTTTACCCTCGAAGGGGTATGGGGGTGCAATCTCTCCAGAACGAAGTGCGCTTCGCACAAACCGGACATAGAGCTTATGAGAGGTGCCCATGACCTTTCTTATCTGCTCCAGAGATTCCGAAATCCTATCAGCAGTCACCATCGGCTGTGTGACAAATCTCTTTACCATACTTATGTGGGCATCATCCAACACCGCCTGAACGGGGCAGAAGGTATTGGTTCGCTCCAGAAGGCCAAAGGCATAGTGAATATACTGAGGGCCAGCGAGCGTCACCAGGATGTGTGAAAACAGCCTTTCCACCGACGCCTGTATTCCCGGCACCCTTACATCGGAGACACCCCCGGTGGAGTAGCAAGGTAGACCGTAATAGCGTGCCATCTGGGCACAGTCGATGTTATATTGGTTGAATTCAGGGACTCCGTAGGAATCATAAAGGTCGACCATGCAGGCTCTGCCCGGCACACTGCCATAGAGCACAGGAGTACCCTTGCTTACCAATTGGCTTAAGGCTATGCCCACTAGGATCTCAGCATTGATCTGAGCTACCATACCCTCTTCCCTAATGGGGGCAGTGGAGCCGCCCTGGGGGGAGCTGGAGATAACCAGGGGTATACCTCTCTTGGCTATCTCTATCGCTTTCTGCGTGGTATCATCCACAAGCTGTAGAGGGCTTTTTACCATGCAGGTGATGAAAGAGATAATGGGATTCTCCCTCAATCTGTCCTTTCCACCAGCTATGATCTGAGACATCCTGACCACATTGCTCAGTTGGCTGAGCTCCGTTAGCCCCGACATCACGTGCTTGGTAGTGTTGTTCAGTGAGGCGAAGAATTTGTTAACATCCTTGTTATCGTCGGTGATGTCATCGTCCTGAATATTGACCGTGCGTAGGAAGCTATCCCAGGAGTCCAGGTGCTCGCAGAGACGCGCTGCCCTGGCTAGCCTGTCCACAGTACCCTTTTCCACTCTGAACACAGGGAAGTCAACCTCAATGTCTGGGTTACGCTTACTGACAAAAGTCTCCACATCCACATCCAGCCAGTTGTTGGCCTCGGAGCCTGAGGCGAAGCGCACCCTGGGCTCGTGTCCATCAAGAATGAGGCAATTATTCTCATCCCGTGCTCCCAACTTTACTACCTTTGGCGCTGCCTGCACTGCATTAGAGATAATCCTCTCAGGTATCTTGAGTAGCCAGTAGGGAGCACCTCCTTGGTGGATGGACAAGACCTCTGTGCCGTGGTCGCCGAAGATCTCAGCGGCGTTGCGGTTGGAACACTGCACGCCAGGGTCGGTCAATATAGCCAGAGAAGCCCGATGTATCCGTTCCAACTGCTCCGGTTTGAGCCTCTGGTAGGGTTCTACTAGTACTCCTTGCCGTGCCATAGCGTTTTTTCTCTAGTCTACTAAAATGCCCCTTCTGTGGGCCCCGATATATCCCCTACACGCAGGATCCCTATTCGTAAGCATATCAGTTCACAGATTGCTTAATTGCCACCCTGAGCGCTAGCGCGGGGTCTCTAGATTCTTCCCCTTCACTTCGTTCAGGGTCAGAATGACAGACGGGTTACTACACAGCATATCAGTCCACGATGCCTGCTATCTCCGAGAGCACTTGTTGTCTTATCTCGGCGGGCAGCCTGTAGTTATGGTTAGCTATAATCTCCTTTACCTTTTCCACTGCCCTCTCCCAGGTGGCTTTTCCCCCTCTGGCCTCCCACTCCTCCCTATTATCCTTGTCGCTCAGCGAAGGCTGGTAGTGCTCGCCCCGCATGAATCGCCTGGTGTGCTTAGCGGTGACGAAATTACCCCCGGGGCCCACCTGTTTGATGATGTCGAACGCCAAGGTGTCATCGTTGACCTTTATTCCATCAACAGCTCTCATCACCATTCCTAGTATCTCATTGTCTATAACATACTTTTCATAGCATGCGGTTAGTGCGAATTCCATGAGTCCTGCAGCGTCGTGGATGAAATTGGCACCTGCCAGAGCACAGAGCAGGCTGGTGAGAGCAGACTCATAGCCACTCTGAGCATCCAGCATCTTGGAGTCGGTCATCCCACCGGTGGCATAGAAGGGGAGCTTGTAGAACTGTGCCATTTGAGCGCCAGCCGCGTTGAGGAGACCCATCTCCACAGAGCCCGCTAGGTACTTGAGATCTCTGAAATCAGTGTTGGTGGCAACCGAGCCAAAAATAACTGGTGTCTCTGGATTGATAATCTGAGCAAGCATTACCCCTGTCAAGGAGTCCACAGTCTGGATCACCAGGTTTCCAGCAAGCGTCACTGGCGATGTGGCCCCACATAGAGGTTCAGCGGGGCATACCAGAGGGATGCCGCTTTTGGCGATGGTCACCACTATGTCACCATATTGTCTGTCCATCTTCAGGGGGCTTATGCTACAAATTATCATGGAGATAAGAGGACGCTGTCGGAGTCTCTCTCCAGAGCCAGCAATGGTCTCTGCCATCCGTATTACCTGCTCCGCTCCGTCGAGGGTGTAAACACCTCCCATGACGTGCTTGGTGGTGTTGTCCAGTCCGGCAAAGAAGCGGTTTACATCCACTTGCTCTACGGGCAACTCGCTGGGATAAGTGGGCAGCATGAACAGGTGGATGTTATCCAGTTGATCAACCAGTTTGGCAATGCGCTTCAAGTCATCCAAGGTAGCTAGTTGGTTTTGTCCGGTGTCCGGGTGATAGATATAAAGGGCAGTGCCACCAGTTCCAGTGTATACCCGCTGCCCGCCTAAGAAGATGTCATGCTTCTCATCTTGGCCACAAAGCCTGACCTCAGAAGGTGCCATCTCAATGAGTTCCATGACCCTTTTCTGAGGCAGGCGTATCAGGCACTTTTTCTGATCCACCCAAGCTCCAGCTCTCTTGAAGAGTTCCAGTGCTGCTTCCGAATTTACCTCAAACCCTACGTCCGCAATCACCCGCATGGCAGTCTGGTGGATTCTACGTATGGAGTCTTCGGTGAGAGGTTTGAAGCTACCCCCAACTAACCCCCTTCGAATCATGTTCTTTTGCTATCTCCTGCTCGGACAATCATATTTTTTGCAGGTTTTACAGGGGTTATAGGTCTCCACATTGCCACTGGACGGGCCGATGCCGATAATGCCCGATATTGACTTCTGAGGCATCATTAGACACTCCCCGGTCAAGCGAATCCCGACCGTATCACCGTTCAGAGCCCAGAAGACCATCCTCTGCTGACCTATGTCCCAGTCGCAGTAGCCCGGACTAAAGCGTCGGCTGGTGACAAGCCCCTGAGCACTAGCTGCCTCCTTTATCCCGCACTGGACGAAGTTGGCTACTCTCTCAACAGCGTCTGACCCTATTGCATCTAGCACAGTCGCCTGGAGCATAAGCCCGTCTTTGGTCAGCCGGTACACCGTTTCTTCTAAGTACTTGCCTATTGTCACCAAGAATACTGCAACCTGGTAGCATTGCTCCAGCAATTGGGCAATGACCTGGCTTTTGAAGATAATCGAATCCTCAATAAAGGCGATGGAGCCCCGAGCCCACTCGATATCTCTTATGACACATGAATATGATGGGTCAATGAGGTAGTGAGCATTCTCCATATACTCATCAATCAAAGACAAAATACGTGCCGACGGTTCGTAATCAGCATCGTATCCTATGTAGTGGCATACTCGGTTTTTATCGATTTCAATATCAATCTCATTGCCGGCAGCTAGCATGTTACTTTCGCCTCCTTTTCATCTGAAACAGCAAGGCTGCGTAAAGGGCTGTGCCTTTTACAGTGAGAACACCCAGGGGATAGATTTTTAGCACAGAGGTGATTTACCGGGTAGCACGCAGAAAAGGGGTGTTTAGGGGTTGAAGAAAATTTCATGAGAAGAAGAAATACTAAATCAAGTTACTTGGGGATTATGAGGAAGGAAACTGAGCAGTTACACATGTGCAAAGGTAAATCACGGATATAGAGCACCCCGCTCACACATCATCCTTTTGCTTCAGATCACTTTCTACCCCCCATGTAAAATGCTTCGTTTTATTTTCGACATGATATTTTAACACACAACCCATCCCCCTGTCCAGCCGACTTTTGAGGACGGGATTGGATGCAATGAATGGGAAAATAATGGACTTCCGCAACACAAAACCTGCCCTCTACTTCCTTATCTCAACCCCTAAGCAAATAGACCTGGAGGGATAGCTGCCTGTATTTCACGTGACTGGATTACATCGAGATAAATCGTTTATTTTTAGCCTCCGACTAGATCCTCGATTGCCCTCCTCCACCCCTCAGAACCAACCTCTGGTACTTCGTAAACTTGGGCTAAATCTACTTCTTCCCATAGCTTATTCGGCTTTTGAACCAGCACTGGAATGTCCACTGCGGCTAACATGGGCAAATCGTTCTGACTATTACCTATGCCAATAGTTTCCACACCGCCAAATTCCTGCTCAAACAAGCGGATTAAAATTCGAGTAGCCTTACCCTTGTCATTCCCCTTCATGGCACTATAATATCTGCCGCCATGAACATAGTTAAACCCCGCCTCTCTAATCTTGTTTAATACTAGATTTTGCCCTGCTTTACCCCCTTCCAGCTTAAAGGTCTCATCATACTCCCTTTGCTTTGCCAGCTTGGCAAATTCCAAACTTAAGCCACTATCCTGAGCTATCTCCTCTGCACTCATGTCTCCGAAGCTCCTGATGCTTACACTTGTTTCTCTTTCAATCCTTTTCAGTGCCAGCCTTATTTGCTCGTAGGGGATGCCCAACTCAATTACGGCATAATCTTGGGTAGCCTTATGAGAACCGAGAGGAAAGGAGAAGTAATTTTCAGGGACAAAGATAGCTCCTCCGTTCTCCACTATAAAGGGATCGTTTATACCCAGCTCCCTTCTATACACTTCTTGCTCCGCCCTTGTCTTGGCAGAGCAGAAGACGATTGGGACTCCCTTCGTCTGGAGCAATTTCACGGCATTTAGAGCCCGCTCGTAGGAGTAAGTGACAGGGTCGAGTAAACTTCCGTCGAGATCCGTGAAGACTATCCTTTTCATTGCCAAATACGAATTACGAACTACACTATCATACAAGTCAATCTAGGGGCAAAGGAGCCAAGATGGAGTATTTGTCTCTGATTAGGTCATTTTGTTATTATGTTTTGGCATTAAGGTGATGAGAGATGTTTATTGAGAGTCCAAGATATACAGAGCGTTTTGGCTCAATTAGAATAAATCATGTCCAGAGAGTGATAGCTTTAGATTCGGGGGTAAAGACCGAGTTGCCTCCTCATGGCGCCATGGGGGTAATAAAAATAGACGAGGAGACAATCAAGTGCTTTGAGGATAAGATGGCGATTGTCATTCCAGTTAGGGATGAGAAGCTCAAGCTTTTTGAAGGGGTGGTCAGTGGCGTGCCACATGACTGCTTGGTAATAGTAGTTTCCAATAGCCAAAGAGAAAAGGTTGACAGATTCAGGATGGAGGGAGATGCTTTAAGCCAGCTTTGTCGTTTTACTCTTCGCCAAGCTCTGATTGTTCACCAAAAAGACCCTGCTATTGCCGAAGCTGCCATGGAAGCTGGCTACGATGACCTTTTAGGCGAAGATGGATTGGTGCGTGATGGCAAGAGCGAGGCTATGATAATAGGATTGCTTATGGCTAAGGCAGTGGAGAAAGAGTATGTCGGCTTCATTGATGCGGATAATTACTTTCCTGGCGCAGTTTTGGAGTATGTCAGAAATTATGCTGCTGGCTTTAGCTTGGCACAATCATCTTACAGCATGGTGAGGATATTATGGCATTATAAGCCTAAACTCTCAGGTGGAATGTATTTTAAGAGGTGGGGAAGAGTATCAGAAATTACCAATAGGTGCTTAAATGCCCTCGTCTCTTCTAAAACAGGGTTTGAAACCGAGGTGGTAAGAACAGGCAACGCAGGCGAGCATGCCATAAGTATGAAGCTTGCAGAGATTTTGCCTTATGCCTCAGGATATGCCGTAGAGCCGCAAGAATTAGTATCTATCTTTGAAAGTTTTGGCGGTATCTTGCCTACAAGGGATCGCAAGGCAATGGAAGAGGGAGTAGACATATTCCAAATCGAGACCAGAAATCCTCATATGCATGAGGAGAAGGGAGCTGAGCACCTTCAGGGCATGCTATTATTGGCATTGGGCACCATTTATCATTCAGCTCTTTGTGAAAAGGAAACAAAACAACTGATTTTAGCTGAGTTGATGAGGCAAGGAGTTCTTAAAGAAGGTGCGGAGCCACCTCCTATTCATATCAATCTTCCACTCAAGAAGGTAGGAACCAGTAAGTTTATAAGCGCCATACGAGATGATATGGATAAGTACCACGTGTTGCACTGAGATTCTTAAGAGTACTTTATCTTATTGATAAAGTACTCTATTTTGTCTCGCTCAGACTTATTAAGCAATCCCTTTTTGTATGCTAATACATCCAAGAAGAGTTGCACGTTTTGAGGCACTTGCCAGAGGGATTTTTCTGCATAGCGATAGCCATATCGTTCGGAGCTGCCTAATTTCTCAGTGGTAATTTTATCGCTTGAATAACCAATGTTTTTTACCTTATCGGCGTCAAAGCCATTCTTCTTGGCTATTTCATCCAATACACCATGAATGCCAGTGCCATGCTGGGCAGCATCCTTGCTCTTGTTAGCATATTTGGCTGGGATGCCTATTGTTTGGGCAAACTGGCGATGCGGATGTTTCCCCAGATGGTCATTTCCAGAGGTTACTTTCAATTCGGGTGCCACACTTAAGGCTAGCTTCACTACATCGAGATCGAGATAGGGGAACATCATCTCGGCGCCATGGGATCTGGCTATTTTATTCTCACGGTCTAAAGTCTCTATATCGCCTCTAGTGAGGTCATCCCACATCCTTTGGGAAAGCTCTTGACGGCTCTCCTGGTTTAAAACCTGAGGGTACCAAGCATAGCCGCCCCATAGCTCATCAGGTCCTTGCCCGGAAAAAATGACTTTAATACCATCTTGACTGGCTATATCTACTGCGGCATAGATGCCAATGCCGGCCTCAACCTGAACAAAATCCCTTTCTTCAACTACCTCGATGACTTTGGGGATATATTTCTCAACTTCAGCAATGCTTAATACCTTCATTCTGTGATCCAACCCCATTTCTTGTGCGAAACCCTGAGCGGATCCTATATCCTCAGAGTTAGATAGACCAGCAGTATAAGCAATCACCTTTATCCCCGCAGTGGAAGCAATATCGTACACCAGTTTGGCTATTAGACAGCTATCTACACCACCTGATAGTAACACACCCACCCTATCTACATCACTTAGCCTCTTTTTTACCGCTGAGTAGATTACCTCTTGGTAGCAATCCACAGCCTGAGCCATATCTTCTATTTCAATTTGTCCTCTTCCTATAGGTAGAGCTTCCTCTAGCTTTACTTCTTCCTGATCAAATATAGCGAGTGTGCCAGCCCGAAGAGGCATAACGTTGTCCAAGCCTATCCGCCATAAAGCCTTTTTATTGGAAGCAAAGGCTGAAAGCCCATTGCCCTCAGCAAGATAAAGAGGCTTTGTGCCTAGAGAATCTCGCGCTACCACTATTTGGTCAACATTGCTAGCTGCTAAAGCGTAATCGCCATCCAAATCCTTTAATGCCTTTCTCACCTTTTTTTCAAGGCTGCCAGGGAGTTCTTCTACTAGATGAGCTAGCAGTTCAGCATTAGCTTTGTCCGCCGAGTAGTAATTTTGACTAAGCTCAGATGCTACCTCCTGGCAGTTATAAAGCTCGCCATCGTATATTAATACTAAATTGCCTGCATGATCCAGGTGAGGACATTCCGGAGTCCTTCCTTCAATAGGTAAAGATACCTGTGCCAAAGCTATATCGCTGCCTACATCCTCAACAACTGAGCTAACTGACCACTGACATTCCTTGCTCGATGGATTAATTTTGATAGTAGCTTTGGGATGGAAGGTTTCCAGCATAGTAGCTAGTTTATCTGTCACATCACCATCTTCGCTGGAAACTCCTGCTATTTGACTCATATTATTAACCTTGCTTTAAGAGTGCAACAGCTTGTGTAGGATACCACAAATTTGGCTACATCAGCAAATGTTACCTGACAGAAAAGTTGACGCGAATGTTCGTCGTAAGGTAAATTGGAGGAGCAATGAAAGCTATTATCCTAGCTGGTGGGGAAGCGACCAGGTTGCGTCCACTTACCTGCAACACAGCTAAAGCAATGGTGCCAGTGTTAAACCATCCTTTCCTGGAGCATTTTATTGCCTATCTCAAAAAGCATAGTATTACCGAGATAATTCTTGCTCTGGGTCAGCGGATTGACCAAATTCAAAGCTATTTCGGCGATGGCAATAACTTTGATGTGAAGATAACTTACTCAGTGGAAGATTTCCCCCTGGGAACGGCAGGAGCAGTGAAACATATCGAAAAGCTCCTGAACGACTCCTTTATTGTTTTTAATGGAGATGTTTTTACCGACATCGATCTAACCGCAATGATGAACTTGCACCGTGAAAAGAAGGCAATCATAAGTATAGCCTTGACACCTGTAGAGGACCCTACTATTTATGGAGTAGTGGAGACAGATAGTGATGGTAAGGTCAAACGCTTTGTAGAAAAGCCAAGCTGGGACAAGGCAACTACCAATATGATTAATGCCGGTATTTACATCATGGAGCCTAGTGTCTTGAGCTACATTGTTCCTAACGTCTTCTTTATGTTTGAGCGTGATGTCTTTCCTTCCCTTTTAGAAAGAGGGGAAGCCATCTTTGCTTATCCCTCTGAAGCTTATTGGATTGACATAGGTACTCCGGAGAAATACCTAAGGTTAAATCAGGACCTACTCCATTGCCATATCGGCGATAAGGGCATAGAATTTGAAGGCCAGAGCTTTGTTCATTCCTCAGCCCAAATCGAGGGACCAGTAATAATTGGCGAAGGTTGCTCCGTTGAGAAGGATTCTATGGTAAGAGGTCCTACTGCAGTAGGGTCAGGGTGTCAAATAGAGGAAGGCGCTATCATCGAAGGCTCGGTTCTGTGGCAAAATTGTAAAGTTGGCAGAGGGGCTAAGCTTAGAAACTGCTTAGTTGCTTCTAATTGTTATATTGAGGAAGAAAGCGAAGTTTTGGACAATTGTGTTTTGGGAGACAATGTAAGAGTAGGAAAGGGTAATAAGCTATCTCAAGGAATCAGGATTTGGCCAGATAAATCTATCGAGCCAAATGCTATTTCATTCTGAGTAGGCTTGCTTAAAATGAAACAGATAGTATTTACTGACTTGGATGGCACTCTCCTTGACCCTGTAACTTACTCCTATGAGAAATCGCATGATGGAATAAGCCGACTTAAGGAAAGTTGCATACCTATTAATATTTTGCTCGGTAAAGACTGGGGCTCACTCACGCAAAGTTCGAGGAGTTAAGCCCTAGAGGTTGAAGCAGGACAATCGAAGAAATATTTGGAGGTTGAGATGCAAACAATATATCTTGTTCCTCACTCTCATTATGATGTGGCTTGGGCATTCACTAAAGAGGATTATCTTGAAATAAACCAAGATATCTTACAACAAGCCGTTGAATTGATGAAAAAGTATGAGGAATATAAGTTCTCCTGGGAGCAAATCTTTCCCTTGAAAGTACTGGAGAAAAGGAATCCCAGGCTTTGGTTGGAAATAAAGGAGATGATACAGAAGGGAAAACTTGAAATAGTTGACGGCCAATATTTGATGCCCGATTCCATGCTCCCCACTGGAGAGGTGCTAGTAAGGGAGATATTCTTTGGCAAGAGGTATTGCAAGGAGAAATTTGGTGTGGATGTCCCTGTAGCCTGGTGTGCCGATAGCTTTGGGATGAATGCCCAGCTTCCTCAAATCTATAAGAAATCAGGATATAAGTGGGTTGCTTTTAGGCGAGGAGCGAAGGAGATACAGAGCGAGTTTGTTTGGAGGGGTCTTGACGGAACTACTATCCTTGCCCATTGGATGCCCTTAGGATATAGGGCTGGATTCTATCTTGATAAGCTAGAGGAAAGCTACATCAACCTCAATAAATACGCCACTACTTTCCATATACTCATGCCTTCGGGAAGCGGGTCAGTGCCTCCTCAAGAGGAAGCCATTGACGCTGTGAGGAAATGGAACGAAGAGCATAAAGGTGGTTCCCAGATGAAGATAGCCACTCCATTAGAATTCTTCCAGGTCGTGGAGAAGGAGGAAGGAAAATTTAAGCTTCGTGAGGGTGAATTGTATGACGAGGATTTAGTTGAAGTTTTCCCTCAGGTATGCTCCAGCCGAATGTGGGTGGTTCTTGGAGCGCGGAAATGCGAGGGGCTACTTAATACCGCTGAGTGGTTTGCTACTCTGGCTTGGCTGTTAGGTAAAGAATATCCTGCCACCGAGCTAAATGAGTGCTGGGAGAAAATGCTTTTCGTTGCCTTCCACGATATCATCACTGGCTGTGGGGTGGATGAAATTTATGACGAGGTTAGGGAAATATTTTCCTTCCTTGAAGAGCATCTTTCTAAGATTTTGTATAACTCTTTAAAGTCCATCGCCAGCAAAATCAATACCCAAGGCGAGGCAGTGGTAGTCTTTAACCCCCTTCCCTTGAGGACGAAGAATTGGTGTGAGGTTGATTTGGAGCTTAAAAGCTGGGAGAAAGAACCTGGGCTCAGCTATGGTGGAGAAGAGATAGAAAGCCAGGGCTTAGGGCTGGAAAGGGATAGAGAGGGAAAAATCAGCCATGCGAGGCTTGGCTTCTTTGCTGACCTTCCTCCGATGGGCTATAAGGTTTACAAGGTCATCGAGCGGAGTAAAGAACCGGAGAAGGCTATCGAAATCAGGGAAAATGTGATAGAAAATCCCTTCTTTAAATTAAAGGTCGACCCTGAAACTGGGATAATTGAAGTTTTCGATAAAAAAGAGAAGCTTTTAGTTAAGGGGAATGAGCTGAACATTGAGAACGAGGTCGGTGACCTATATTATCATCGACACATGTTCTTTGAATTGATAAAAAATGAAAGTGGAGAGGGGATTTATTATGGAACTTTTAAGCCTGAAAGTTTTAAGATAGAAAATGGCCCCCTAAAAGCGAGAATAATTCTTAAGGTGGGATATTATTGCCTTAGATGGCCTTATCGAATGTTTGAGAAGTTCGAGACCAAGCTTTATAAGCACAAAGTTTTGGATGTTACAAAAGAGGTCATTGTTTATCGAGACCTTCCCAGGACCGAATTTATAACCAAGGTCAATAATAAGTATCCAAATATAAGACTTAGGGTTAAATTTGATACATTCAAAGAAAGGATGGTGTATTTTCGCGAAACTCAGTTTGGTGTTGTCCCTGAGCCCACAGAGCTATTCGCATCCCTGGAGAAGACGGGGACACCGGCTGGAATCCCAAATTTCCTATCTTGGTTTTGCTACGGTGATGGAACAAGAGGAATAACTTTCATGAACAGGGGTATTCCGGCAACCGAGATAAGGGGTAGCAGAGTTTACCTAACACTTCTGCGCAGTGTTGGCGCCCTTTCCACTGATGGGGATGCTGGACCTCTGATTCCAACTCCAGATGCTTTGGAGCTCAATAGAGATTACACTTTTGAATACGCTTTGCAGCATCACGATGGCGACTGGAAGCAAGCTGAAGCGTATAAGCATGGCCAGGAATTCCATCACTTACCTCTTGCAGTCCAAGCCAATTCTAAAGGCAATTTGGCCCAGGAGTTTTCCTTCCTCGAATTAAAGCCAAGTAATCTCATCCTCTCAGCCCTTAAAAAAGCTGAAGACAGCGATGAGGTGATATTAAGATTCTTCGAGACCAAGGGAGAGGAAACGACGGCTGAGATTGAGCTATTCCGTAGGATTGAAAGGGCAACGGTTGCCGATTTGCTGGAGCGAGAGGAATACGAGCTGAAATCAGATGGCAATAGGCTAACAATGGAGGTGAAGCCCTTCGAAATAGTAACCTTGAAGATCAAACTTTAGAGAATTGATTCGCAGAATAAAATAGATTTTAATGCCTATCTATGGGAGGCTACCAAAAAGTCTCCCTTTAGATTAAGTTGGACCAAGCAAGACTGCCAGATTAAGATGTCGAGCCCGGAGTGCTTAGTTCAGACGTGGAATAAAAAGGTAACCACGTCTCCATCCTGGGTGACATAATTCTTGCCTTCCATTCTAAGCAAACCTCTTTTCCGCGCCTCAGCTAAATTGCCGCATTTCTCCAGGTCTTTGTAGCTGACCACCTCTGCTCGGATAAATCCTCTTTCCATATCAGAATGAACCTTACCCGCTGCCTTTGGTGCAGGAGTGCCACCGGGCATAGTCCAGGCTTTTAGCTCAGAGGAAGCCGTGGTAAAGAAGGAAACCAATCCTAAGAGGTGATAGGAGAGGGTGATAACTTGCTCAAGCGCTGGCATGGTTAGCCCCAGAGCTTGGCGGAATTCTTCGGCCTCGGTGTCGCTGAGCTGACCTAGCTCCATCTCTAGCTTGCCACATAAAGCCACTACTGCAAATTGAGGATAAAGTGCCCTTAGCTCACTTTCCAGTGATGGAGCTTGTGGTATTTGCACCTCTCCGATATTGAGCACAACTAGCATAGGTTTAGCGGTGAGAAATTGATAATTGGATAACATTTTGAGTTCATCTTCACTGAGCTCCTGCTGTCTGATTGGTATATCATTTTCTAGTTCCGTCTTAATCTTTTGCAACAAAAGTTGCTCTTTTAAATACAGTCCACGCTCCGATGCTTTGGCTCCTTTCAAGCTCGTCTCCAGCTTCTCAAGCCTTCTTTCAATGATGGCTAGATCGGAAAAGGCAAGCTCCAAATCTAAGGTAGCTATATCTCGTTTAGGGTCTATGCTTCCTTGAGGGTGGGGAAGTTTTTCGTTCTCAAAAACCCGAACTACCTGAAGTAAAGCATCAGCAGTGGTTAGATAGTTCAGTAGCTCTCCTCTTATTCCCTCCTCGGTGTCTAAAGCTTTAGGTGAGCCCGCGATGTCCACATAATTTACCTCCGCAGGGATGGTCTTTTGGGGATGGAATATATTTTGCAGCGTTGATAACCGGGAATCAGGCACCTTAGCCATGCCTATATTGGGGGCTAGAGACGAGGTGTAAGCGGCAACTTCAGCTTTGCCTTTGGTCAAGGCATTAAAAACCGTTGTTTTGCCACTCTTGGGTAACCCGATAATGGCAATCCTCATGGCTATATCTTAGCATATTTCTGGGTCTGACCTTCTGCCGGGAAATCAAGGCTGTGATAGAATAGGAATAAAATGCTTTATATTTTTTACGGTCGAGACGACTTCTCCCTTTATCAGGCTCTAGAGGAAATTAAAGCCGACCTAGGCAATTCGGAAATGCTAGCGGTTAATACCGTCAAGCTGGACGGTGGGCATTTAACTTTGAATGAGCTTAAGCATAACTGTAGTGTTGCCCCCTTCTTATCCTCACATCGTTTGGTTATAGTTAAAGGCTTGCTAGGGAGATTTGAGCTAGAGCAAAGCAAATCGCGATCCGGCAAAGGCATCACCAAGTCTGAAAACGAACTAGGAGAATGGCAAGACTTGGCTTCTTATATCAAGCAAATGCCAGAAACTGCCGTGCTCATACTAGCTGATAGCAAAATAAGTGGCTATAACCCGCTGTTAAAGAAGCTTTCACCATTAGCCAAGGTGAAAACCTTCCCTTTATTACGAGGTAGGAGGTTGACGACTTGGATACAACAACGAGTAACCAATGAAGGTGGCAGCATTACCTCTGAAGCTGTGAATTTGCTCGCTGACCTTATAGGGGGAAATTTATGGGCAATGAATAATGAAATCCAGAAACTGCTTCTTTATAGCCAGAATCGCCCTATCAGCGAAGACGATGTTAGACAACTGGTAAGCTATGCCCAAGAAGCTAGTATCTTTGCCTTAGTGGATGCAATTCTGGAAGGTCAAAGTGGAATGGCTCCAAAAGTATTGCATCAACTATATCAGCAGGGGGCTTCCCCAAACTATATTTTAGTTATGATTACCAGACAATTCCGCTTAATAGCACTAGCTAAGGAGTTGGGGCTAGGATTACCTCGCCACAAACTTCAGGATAAGTTAGGCCTGACCTCGGGTTATGCTTTGGATAAAACACTTAGCCAAGCCAAATTATATGATTTTGAGCGCATAAAACAGGCTTATCATAAGCTGTTGGAAACTGACCTAGCCATTAAAACTGGCAAGTATAAGGACCAATTAGCCCTCGAGCTTTTAGTAACTGAACTTACTGGCTCTCGACTCTAAGATGGCTCAGCCTTTGTATTTGTGGATTCCTCTGGTATTGGCTGTGTTTCTTCTATTCTGGGAAGGGTATTGCCGAAGTAGACCTTGGTATGAGGCCAAGGAATTTCAATTCCTTCCTTATCGAAAGTTCTTTTAATTCGAAGGCGTAACTCTCCCATTACATCCCACTGGCGTAACGGCTTGGTATCTCCCAGTATTTTGATGTCAATGCCTGAATCTCCTAACTTGTCTATTCTGAGCACCTGTGGTGTACTAACAAAGTCTGCCTTCCATTTGGGGTCTTCAGCCATTTCCTTGCATAGTTTATTTGTAACTTCAATAACATGGTCTAGGTCTTCTCCGTACGCAACTGAGATATTCATGTTTACCCTGGCATACTTCTTAGTAAAATTGCTGGCTACTTTAACTTCGCTATTGGGGATGGAATGAACTGTGCCATCGAAATCTCTGAGAATAGTGCGCCGTAATCCTATTTCTTCAACTAACCCATCAATGCCAGCAACTTTAACCCAGTCTCCTATCCTATATTGGTCTTCTAGTAAGATGAAGATACCAGCAAGCAAGTCCCTGATTAAACTTTGAGCGCCAAAGCCAACAGCAATGCCCACAATACCAAGTCCAGCTAGCGCTGCGGTAATATTTACTCTAAATTCAGGGAGTATGGTAAAAATAGCGAAAATAACAATAATGACAGTGCCAGTCTTAACCAAAACTAAAGATAGGGTAGTGACTCTTTTTTGAATCTCTCGCTTAGGTTGTTTCTTCATTTGCTGGGATACATGCCTTCTGATTAGTAAGGGCACGAAATGACGCAGCAAAAAATATAAGACAGCGGCAATGATAATAATAACTAGAACACGGATACCGTGTGTTATAAGCCAGTCAGTTATACCATGTGTACTAAGCCAATCAACCATGCTCCCCCTTGTGAAAATATTGCATTTGGCAAACCTCTTTGCCCGATAGCAACGTTTATGCTAGCATAGTCGAGGTTGGGCATCAATTGATCGCTAAACTAATATTCCTTGAAAACTGAAGAGATGACCAAAAGTGACTGGTGACAAACTTAGACAGACCTTTCTGGAATTCTTCCAGGACAGAGGACACAAGATTATCCCCAGCTCTTCTCTTGTTCCACACGGAGACCCTACTCTGCTATTGACCAGTGCTGGCATGGTACAGTTTAAACCCTACTTTCTGGGGTTGGAAGTGCCTTCTAGCCGAAGGTTAGTCTCCTGCCAGAAATGCTTTCGCACTACCGATATAGATTCAGTTGGCGATAGCAAGCACCTTACCTTCTTTGAGATGTTGGGGAACTTCAGTGTAGGTGACTATTTTAAGAAGGAAGCCATTTCCTGGGCCTGGGAGTTTACCACGGAGTATTTAAAGCTGCCGGAGGAACGGTTATGGGTAACTATTTACCTCGATGACGATGAAGCTTTTACCTATTGGCAAGAGGCGGGAGTCCCTTCAACGAGGATATTACGATTTGGTGAGGAGGATAATTTCTGGGGTCCGGCTGGTGATTCAGGACCTTGCGGGCCATGCAGTGAAATCCATTATGATTTGGGTGAAGAATTTGGCTGTAGCAGACCTGAATGTAAGCCTAATTGTGAGTGTGGTCGCTTCTCCGAGATATGGAATTTAGTATTCACCCAATATAATCAGGATCGCGATGGGCAGCGTATCCCTTTACCTAAGCCGAATATTGATACTGGGATGGGGTTGGAAAGGACTGCTGCAGCCATCCAAGGTAAACCTTCAGTTTATGAAACCGACCTTTTCGCACCATTGATTGAGCAAGTTTCCCAATTGGCTGGGAAAAATTATGGCAAAGATGAAAATACCGACCGGGCTATCAGAATTGTCGCTGAACATAGCCGTGGTACTGCCTTTCTTATCGCTGATGGTGTTTTGCCCTCTAATGAGGGAAGGGGTTATGTTTTGCGGCGAATACTCAGACGTGCCTCACTTTTTGGCCGAAGGCTGGGTTTAGATAACCCTTTCCTCAGTGAAATTGCTGAGATACACATTCCCCCAATGGATGATATATACCCTGAACTGATAACTAATCGAGGCTTGATTAGAGAGGTAATTAAAGCAGAGGAGGAAAAATTCATTGCCACCCTGGATACTGGACTCAACTTAGTGGAAAAGCTCGTAGACGAAGCTTTAGGCCAAGGAAGAGAGTGGCTACAAGGAGAGGAAGTATTCCGGCTCTACGATACTTATGGTTTTCCCCAAGAACTAACTGCTGAGATCGCTAAAGAACGGGGATTGTCTATTGACCTCGATGGCTTTGAAGCTGAAATGGAACGGCAGCGAGAAAGAGCTAGGGCTAGCCAAAAGCTCGTCGGGGAGGGGATTGTTGATTTGAAAGGTGAACTCAATGTGAAGCTCATAAGGAAACCAACTGATTTTGTTGGCTATGAAACGGCGGCATGTCAATCTAATCTTCTTGCGTTAAGAGTCAAAGGGCAGCCTGTAGAAACTACTTCTGAGGGCAAGGGGGTTGACATAATACTTGATAAGACTCCTTTCTACGGAGAGATGGGAGGACAAGTAGGGGATACTGGTGAGATTAGCAGTGGCAAAGGAAAAGTCATTATTACGAATACTGTGAGAGAGCCTTCAGACGTGATAGTTCATCGAGGAACGGTTGTTGAGGGCAGTGTTTCTGTTGGCGACGAAGTAGAGGCGAAAGTTGACATTGCTCGTCGTCTCGATATCGCTCGTAATCATACCGCTACCCACCTTCTCCAGGCTGCTTTGAGGCAGATATTAGGCAGCCACATTTACCAAAGAGGTTCGTTGGTGGAACCAGAAAGGTTTAGATTCGACTTCTCTCATTTGGCACCTATAACTGAAGAGCAGTTTGCAAAGATTCAAAGACAGGTTAATGAAAAGGTGCGTCAAAATCTGCCTGTGAAAACAAAATTTGCCCCTTATAATCAAGCTATTGCTGAAGGTGCTATCGCTTTGTTTGAAGAAAAATACGGTGAGATAGTTCGAGTGGTGGAAATTGGTGAGCCGCCGATGAGCAGGGAGCTCTGTGGCGGCACCCATGTCAAATCAACCGGGGAAATCGGTTTTTTCCTTGTAACGAGTGAAAGCGGCATCGGCACTGGCTTACGCCGTATTCAAGCGGTGACTGGAAGGGTTGCTGAAGCTTTAGTTGAGAAGCATCTTTCCATCTTGCAAAGCGTAGCTAAAGAGACAGAGAGTTCGCTTGAGGAAGTCCATGATAAGGTGAAAACCCTGGTTAGCGAGAGGGAAACACAACGCAAACATACGCTCTCACTGGAAAGAGAGCTATCGCGCAAAGTAGCGGAATCTTTAGTTCAGCAAGCAGTGCAGGTGAATGGAGTGACAGTTTTGGCAGCTAAGGTGCCACCACTAACCATGCCTATCCTCAGAGAAATGGGCGATATATTGCGGGACAAGCTAAAGAGCGCTGTAGTGGTTTTAGCTACAGTTTATAATGATAAGCCCAATTTCTTAGCTATGGTTACCTCTGACCTTGTAGCCAAGGGATTCCATGCTGGCGACATTATTAGAGAGGTAGCTAAGGTTACTGGTGGTGGTGGCGGTGGCAAAGCGACCATGGCTCAAGCAGGTGGCAAAGATATAGCTAAGGTTGACGAGGCTTTGAACTTAGTCAAGAGTGTCATTGCGAGCAAAACGAAGCAATCTCGAGGGGTTTGATATGCGTAGCTTAGGGTTAGATGTCGGAGATAGAAGAACCGGGGTAGCAATAAGTGATCCCGAGGGAATTCTAGCTCTCCCTCTGGCTGTTATCGACAGCAGGGATGAAGAAACAACCATAGCCGATATTCTGAAGTTTGTGCAGCAATATCAGGTAGAGCGCATTATAGTTGGTTTACCCCGCTCCATGAATGGAGACATTGGAGAGCAAGCTAATAAGGTAACAGCTTTCACTGAGAGACTTCGAAATGTCATTGCGACCCTGAACGAAGTGAAGGGGAAACAATCTCATCTTACCAGAGTTAGTATACAACTATGGGACGAGCGGTTGTCTACCGTAGCCGCAAATCGACTAATGACTGAAGCTGGTGTCAAAAGAAACAAAAGAAAGTCTCAAAGAGATGCTGTGGCAGCTGCCTTTATCCTCCAGGGTTTCCTGGATAGCTTGGAGGAAATGCCATTCTGAGCGAAGCGAAGAATCTCTCTCAAGAATGAAATCTATTGGCCTCATTGGTTATCCCCTAAAACATTCTCTCTCTCCTTATTTCCAGCAAGCTGCTCTGGATTACTATCAACTCGGTATTCGCTATGAGAATTGGGAAACAAGTCCAGAAAACCTTGAGTCTGCTGTAGCCAAGCTGAAAGAAGCACAAAACTTGGGGGCTAATGTAACCGTCCCTTATAAAGAAGCAGTTTTACCTTTATTGGATGAAATTGACCACACGGCAAGTTTGATTGGCGCGGTCAATACCATAAGCAAAAAGGATAACAGGCTTTTGGGTTTCAATACCGATGCCCGCGGTTTTATCGAGGCATTATATAAAGAGGGGCACTTTGAGCCTGAAGGTAAACAAGTGGTAATCTTAGGTGCTGGTGGAGCTGCCAGGGCAGTGAGCTTTGCTTTGGTGCGGAAGAAAATAAGCTCCCTCATCATTATCAACCGCACTTCGGAGCGAGCTAAAGCACTGGCAGATAGCTTAAAGAGCTATATTAGAGATTCTTCATTACGCTCGGAGGGATTGCAAACCAAGG
>JGI24025J20009_10001172_pt1 | contig 20052 bp, 14 predicted proteins | sample Cruoilmetagenom3_FD_20009 | JGI IMG/M metagenome (IMG submission 20009) | reverse complement strand
ATCGAAGCCTGGATGCGGAAGTATCCAGGTGGCTCGGTTTCAGCCTTGAGTGCGACCCAGCCTTCTTATACCTTACCGAACCATGGTCAGTGCTCGACCGCTGTCCGGGCGACCAGTGATACCTGGACAATCAATACTACTGCCGGTGATTATCCTGGCCCGGTATTCAGTGTATCCGGTGTGATGGCGTATATGGATGCCTACCTGGCAAAGTACTGGCCTGGAAGCCCATACTACCAGAATATCTATATGTATTTGACTCTAGGTGACCCTTCGATGCCGGTCTGGAGCGGTGGAATGCCCGATTATCCGGCTGTTACCTATCCGGACTCGATTCCTCTGGGGCCTTACAATATGAATGTAACGGTCCAGGTGAATAGCCAGCCGGTCGAAAATGCCTTAGTCTGTGCCTGGAAGGAAGGCGACTTCTATGTTGCCGGCCGGACCGATGCAACCGGCAATGCGGTGCTTGAGACCAATGCCGGCACACCGGGCGAAGTCCTGGTCACAGTCAGCGAAGGTCATGCCAGGCATTCGACCCCTGGTGTTGCGCATACACCTATCTTCCCGCATGAAGGTACAACCATGGCTGGCGGTGGTGGTCAACCCCAGCCGAATATGCGGTATATGGGTAATCAGGTTGATGACCCGCCGCCCGGTGGCAATGGCAACGGCCGGTTTGACCCGGGTGAGAACGGCACAATAATTGTTACTTTACGCAACTCGGGTAACGGTCAAGCCCAGAACGTCACGGCCAAACTCCGTTCGAGCCACACCCAGTTTATCATTACCGACTCAACTTCTAATTATGGCAATGTCCCGGCCGGCTCAACTAGAACGAATGAGCCCGACCGATTCGGGGCATCTGCCAATGGCGCAATTCCACCCGGCACTATCGTCACCTGCACTTTGCTAGTCCATTCTGACAACTGGGCACACGATTGGACTTATACCTTCAACCTCCAAGTCGGCGAGCCGCCGCTGCCGCCGGGCACGGTTATCTGGGGTCCTAAGACCTGTCCTGGTATGCCGACCGCGTGGGGTCTTTACGGTGTAGCATATAACACCGATGACGACAATATCTACTGCAACTATTTCATGAGTTCAACAATCTACAAGTACTCTTCTGACAGCTTGCTTACTCCCCAAGGGACGGTTTCAATTCCTGAGGATTCCTGCACCGACCTCAGCTACTGTGCTTATGACAATACATTCTGGCTTCTGGCTACCGCCAGCAAAAAGGTATACAAAATCACGCCTAGCGGTTCGGCAATCCGTTCGTTCAATATCCCTGGGGTCGATTACCCGGACGGCATAACCGAATATGAGGCTGAACATAAACTGTTTATTGCCGACCGCCGGAACAACGGCACGCTTCCATTGCGCATTTTCGTAACCGATACCCTTGGCAATGTGCTTGATACTATCATCCATCCGCTTTCCGGCAATTACGGCACCCGTTGCTTGGCCTTAGACTACGGCAAACCTACCAATCCGCCTTCACTCCTGAATATGTTCTCCTGGTTCAATGCCGGGGGCACGAGTATTGACAGTTGTTGCATGTATGAAATGGACCGGACAAATGGCACGGTTATCAACGGTTACCAGTTTCCTAATACCGACTGGAATATGCGTGGTATCGAATACGACCCGGCCGACGGGTCTTACTGGGTAACGATTATGCAGTGGGGCACGAGCCAGAATAACCAAATTCTTAAAGTGGTTGGGTTCCACCACGGCGTTGGTATGGCCGAAGAACAGCCGTTTCGGCTTGGCCGGGCTGAAGGTATCCTGGTTCAGGTGCGGCCCAATCCGTTTACCAAATCGACCATGATTTCTGCCGTGCCCAATGCGGCCGGGCCGGTAAAACTCAGGATTTATGATAACACCGGCCGGCTTGTTCGCAGCTTCCTGCAACAGACGCCACGGTCAGGACTGAGCAATTTCAACTGGGACGGCCGTGACGAAACCGGCAATATGCTCGCTCCAGGCATCTACTTCTATCAGTTAACCGCAACCAATGCAAAAGCTTGGGGTAAGCTGGTACTCTCCCNCTGATTACGGTAGAATAAACCGAGGGGTGGCGTATTTTACGCCACCCCTCTCTCCTTATCGCCGCTCTTGACATTCACCGGCGCGACATCAGAACGAAAAGGCATATTTGAGACAGCCGGCGATTCAACCGTTTTTCTGGATGAAATCGGTGACACAAACCATCAAATCCAGCTCAAATTCTCGCGTGCAATGGAATGGTGGGACGGAGAGTCTGGCTGAGCTAGGGTGAGGTTCTCTCAGAATATGTCGCGCTCCTGAATCCCCTTTCTAATTGATACTCTCTAAGGGGATTTACAATCGTGGTGCGCCTTAAACAAAGGCGCACCGCGGTTCCTTTTTGCCAGTGCCCTTTTTTCAATCTCCCGAGCCGATTGGTGTAACGGAACCATCTTAAGCACTTTTCTTGCCGTAGTGAGCGCTTTTTCGTAGTCGCCGGCAGAGAGGGCCGCGAGTGCAAGGTTATATAGTATGACCGGGTCATCGGGAATGTGCCTGGTTGCGGCCTGAAATACCTTTCCGGCCTGTTGTGCATTCCCTTGAGTTCCCAAAATAGTCCCGAGTAGCAAATAAGCAGGTCTCATCCCGGAATCGTTTTCGAGCGCGTTCCTAAGTTCACCGATTGCTTTAGCTGTGTCTCCCCGGACCAATGCCTGTTCCGCTTTCCCGGTCTGTTTTTGCGCATAGAGTTTTTTCAGCAGCGTGCGCAGGTCAGCAAGTGCAACCTTTTCCTGGAGGCTGTGAGGGTTGATATTCGTTTCATATATTCTGATGGCTTGCCGGTAAGCCTTTTCAGCGTGCCCCAGGTCATGGGCACGATAATGATAGATCTCGCCCAGATTCCGCTGCCCATTGGCACGAAGCAATGCCGAGCCTCGGCGCAAAGGCAATGTGAATCCCAGTCTTGATATGAGGAAAACGGCCAAGCCTATGAGGACCGGCGGTAACCATCCATGTTTTGAGCGAATCCGCTTTATGAGTTTGAGGAGGCCGTCTCCACCAATAATCGCCAAACCCGGAACCATCAGTATCCGGTATCTTGCCGTCACATAGAACAGGAGAAGCACCGCCAATCCACCTGTTATTGAAGCATAGACCGGGATGCAGGCTAAGTCGCGCCGGAAGTAAACCCCGATTGCCGCCAATGCCAATAGCATACTGAATCGCACGAACATGAAACGCAATGGCCANACCAGAGAAAGCTCAAGTCCGTAATTGTAATTGGAGGGTGATTCATAACCAGCGAGCGCAAGCACCAGTTTCCGCATCATGAGCACCGCATATCTGCCAGGGTGTTTTGTAATCCAGCCCAGCGCTCGACCCAGCCAGAATCCGGATACCTCAGAAGGCCGTAATTTCCTGCCAGTCTTGCCTTCGGCATATTCCCGGCCAAATCTTTCCTGGTCCGCAATGCTGGTCAGGTATCTTCCGTTCTGCCGGAATTGGTAAACCTCGGGCGGTTGCGCTAAGGTCCCGACTGCTAAGCGGTTATTGCCCTGATAGAATGTAAATCCGCTATTGGAACTTACTAAAACAATATCATGCCCTTTGGTAAAATTGCGCACTGTTACCGGTAGGACAGCCAGGAAACAGCCTGCTGCCATGAACAGAACATGCCCCTTTTTTTGTCTGCCCAACAGGCCGAAAATAATGAGCATCAGAACGATAGCTAGGACGCCCGGCCATGTCAGGACACCAAACCCGAAAACAATGCCGCCGATGAACCAGGACCATCTGTTTCGCCTGTTCCATGCCGTAACCACAANGTAGCATCCGAGCACAACGAAGAACACAGCCCAAGTCGCTGATACCAGTTTTGTTTCATAGAAAGGCAATATTCCGGCCAAGGCAGCCAAAACAAGAGAAACGAACGCACTTCTGTGCCCACTGAGGCTGCGGCTCAGATAATAAACAAGCAACAGTGTCATGATACCGACCAGCATCTGGACCAGGTAAACCGCAATCAGGGAACCTGAAAGTTTCAGTGTGCCAGCAAGGATATAAGCATAGAGCGGCGCACGGTAGAACACACCAGANCCGTAAAGCTGTCCATTGGTAATCTTGTTTGCCCAATCCAGGTATATCTCAGAATCCCCGATAACATACCGGGTGAATGGCAGACTCCGGGCATACACAATGAGATAAGACAATCTGAGCAACACTGCACCAGCAACAAGCGCCAGAACAGCCGACTTACCGTCAGANGAAGAAGGTCTATGACCCATCATCTCTATTATCCAAAAAATAACCGGTCGTCAATCAGGGTCGTATTTCGCTATTGCCAAAACACAAACTTGAGTTAGAATTGGATAATGAAATATCCCCAGTCGCATTGCAGAAAAGGCAAGCAAGAAGAGTCATTCCTTAAAAAGGGGCTTACCGCATTCTACCATCAGGACGACGAAAAAGCGCTTGAGCTATTCAGAAAACTGCTGAGATATAATCCTGAAAACCTGCACGCCCATTACTTGACCGCACTCTGCGACCTCCTGCATACCCAAGAGCAAGAACTTGAGAACATCTGCTCCCACGCATTGAAGCTGAACCGCAACCATCCGTACACAATTGCATGCGAAGCGGTGCGTTACCTTTATCTGTCCAATTTCTCGCGCGCCGAGGCCCTTTTTGAAAAGGCACTCGGTATACTGCCAAATGATTTGGACCTGGGCATTGGCCTCGGCATCCTCTACGAATTTTCAGGCGACAAAGAAAAAGGCATAGATATATATACCCAGGCACTCAGGCTGGACCCGGGCAATCCCCGTATTCATATATCACTCGGCAGCCTTTATTCAATTGATGGTGAATTCGATGCAGCTCTGGCAGAATACAAAAAGGCAAAAAAGTTTGCCCCCGACTTGGAAAATCCCCACCAGCACCTCGGCTGTGACTATTACCATGAAGGCCTGATTGAACAGGCGACTTCTGAATTCGGCATGGTGATACAAGAAGAACCTGGTGGGCCGGCCGCATATTTCTATCTGCTCGACTGTCTGAGACGGCTCGGTCGCATTGACGATTCGCTTGACATCTACCAGGAAATCAAGAAGAAATTCGGGAATGACCCGTCTCTTACAAGCGGATTTTTCGAACAGTTCAATATGCATATCGATGCGATAGCGGCCCTGCAAAGCCTGTTTAAGAAAAACCCGAATAACCAGAATATCTTACTCCGCCTGAGCCGCGCATACCTGGATGCCAACCGATTGGATGAAGCCATCACAATGGCTAAAAGACTCGTCCAGTTGGCACCGGACGACTTCAAAAATCTGGCCCTGCTCGGTAAGCTTTATTTCAAAAGCGAAGATTACAAATTGGCCGCTGCATTCTCCCGCCGGGCAATCAACCTCAATCCGAATGCCCAGTCCGCCTACACCATACTTGCAGACTCCCTGCTCTTTCTGGGCCAGCAGAAAAAGTCATACGGTATCATCCAGAAAATGGAACTGGTGCGCAAAGAGGCCTGGGAAAACTACCAGGCAAAATTCTCAGGCCAAGACCGAGCCGACGCCGGTCTCTGAATCTGAGACCGGTGAATTTATATCTTTACAAACCAGAGGTTTCTGTTATACTACTGTGAGTTTTGAGGTTGGGGAGCGGGCGGTTCGGGTGGCAAAAGAGCATCTCAACCTCCTCTAAAACAGGCTCTCCGCAATACCCGTTGCGGATTATAATGCCTCCCTACTTCCATCCGGATCGAGCCCCACCGCTCCCCTTTTATTTTTTAGGAAATTATCGAACCAACTTCTGGGCGAGCCGGATTGCAGCCTGCATTGAGAGGGCCGATGCTTTATCCTTACCTGCGATGTCAAATGCCACGCCGTGCAAAGGCGATGTTCGGATTCGGCCTAAACCAAGAGTAACATTTACACCACCGGACTTGATACCATATATCTTTGCAGGAATCATCGCCTGGTCATGGTACATCGCTACAAAACCGTCAAACTCACTCAACCGGGCAAAGAGCGCATCGGATGGAATCGGACCGGTCGCATTGATGCCTTTGCGTCGCGCTCGCCTGATTCCGTCTTGAATCCTTTTCTCTTCACCAACGCTGAATTCAAATCCGTGAGGGTTGTATGCCATGATACCGACCCTTGGGTTTTTGATGCCTTGCCGTTTCAGGAATTCTCCGATAAGGGCTGCCTTCTCTGCTATTGCCGAGGCATTGATATATCTGGATGTATATCTGAGAGGCAAATGCGTTGTCACGAGTACTGCTTTGAATTTCCGCGTGTAAGCCAACATTGCGTATTTCTTTGCGCCGAGCCGGTGCGCGAGTAATTCGGTCTGGCCGGGCCAGCGAAATCCGGCCAGTCGCAATGCCTGTTTTGATACCGGTGCGGTTACCAGCGCAGCCAGTTTCCTGTGTTTGAGTAACTCGATACCGGCATCAAGGCTTTTCAGTGCAGCCTGTCCGCACCGTTTCTGCACTTCGCCCATTGAGTATCTCCCAGGCTTTCCAACTACATCGTCAATGAGTTTGTCGAGGTTGAATTTGGTCCCAAGCCTTGCTTGTTCCTGCTCAAAGACTCGCCTTGAACCGATGAGTCGGATTTGCCGAAAAGAAACACCCCTGAGCGATTTGAGTATGACTTCCGGCCCGATGCCGGCCGGGTCGCCCATTGTAATACCAATCATGAGGGGTGAGTTTTCTCGTTGTGCTCTCGAGCCGCTTGCATGATAATCTGTTCCATCTTTTCTGCCGCACCGTCCCATGTCCATTTATGAGCCCATTCGACCGCCTGCTTCCCCAGTCTAGACCTGAGTTCATCGTCTTCAAGCAACCGGTCAATTTTCTCAGACATATCTTCGATGTCGCCGTATTCATAAAACAGACCATTGACACCATCATGAGACGAATCAACCAGGCCTGGCGATTTTGCTACTACTACTGGTGTAGCACAGGCATTTGCCTCCATGACTATCAAGCCCCACCCTTCCTTGATTGAGTTCTCCACCAGAAGCGCGGCGCGGCGATACCATGCGACCTTTTCATCCTCAGAAATGTAACCGGTGAATCTGCAGAATTTGTCGATTCCGAGTTCAGTTGCCAGTTTCTCAAGCCGGGGCCTGTCATCACCCGTGCCCACAATTACCAGGTTGAATCGTCTGCCTCGGTCTTTGAGTAACCTGGCCGCTTGTAAGAGACCATCTGTTGATTTGTAGCGTTTGAGGCGGCCGACATGCAGGATAATGGCTTCCCGTTTTACTGAGAAGTCAGGTTTGTACCGGTCGAAATTTGTTCCGGGCGGAACAACAGTAATCCGTTCCGGATTTATGCCCAGCCGCACTACATCTTTCTTAGTGCTTTCTGATAGCACGGCAACGGGACATTTCTTATATGCCAAAGGAATGATACTTTCGGTCAGGTAAACATACGCTGCAAACGGCGCAATTGTTTCTTTGAAAATACTGCCACGAAAAAGGTGCATCAGGATTGCCATAACCGGCTTCTTTGTCAGCCAGGGCGAATAGAAGGGTATCTTATTCAGGTCGTCTATTACAATATCATAATTATCTTTTTCTGACAGTCGTTTCAGGTTCCGATATACCGCAAAGTTGAATGTATTCTTGCCACCCATCCTTATGACCCGGATGCCATCAACCTCCTCGGTAGCAGAAGAACCAGGAAACCTTTCTGCAAGCTGGGTGACTTCATGCCCATGCTGAACCAACCGCCTGAAAATCTCCTGAAAATAAATTTCAGCGCCGCCAGCGAGCGGGTTTTTGATACCGCGCCAGTTAATAACAAGAATCCTCATCTTTTCTTAATATATTGCTATTTTCTACACTGGTCAAGTCAGCATCCGTCCGACATGCACCGAGCCCGTTCCGGTAGGAACGGTTTCCAAACCGCGACTTGCGCATCCTGTAACCCATCGCGACATGGATGTCGCTCCTACCGTCTTGACCAGTAATTTCACACAACGGAAAGAATTAGATTGTGAAAAAATGCAACGCCAGGGTTGTCAAGCCGAGCAGAATGAAAAGACCAATCATATCAGTGGTTGCAGTCAGAAGCAGACTGGAGGCCAGGGCCGGGTCCTTGCCGAAGTGGGCAAATATCATTGGTGTCAATGCACCCAGCGATGAACCAACTGTTACATTCAGAGCTATCGCCATCAAGACTACGAGGCCCAGTAATGGTGAACCGTGCAGCACCAACGCTACCAATGCTGCAAGCGTTCCGGTAGCCGCACCGGCAATCATGCCGACCCGGACCTGTTTCCAGATAAGCCTTCCGATATCATGGGGAGTAACTTCACCCAGGGCCAGTGCCCGGACAACGATATTCGTCACCTGGTTGCCAGCAGCCCCACCCATTCCTGCAACTATCGGCATGAATGTAGCTACAACGACCAATGCCCGCAATGTATTCTGGAAAATGAGCACTACAAAGGATGCAAGNATACCACCGGAAAGGCTGATAAAAAGCCATGGAACACGCCCGCTGACACTCTTGCCAACCGGGCCCAATGCCTCTTCCATGTCCATGGTTTGCCCGAGCTTGGCAATGTCTTCACTCGCTTCCTCGACAACTACATCAAGGATGTCATCGGCGGTAATAATCCCTGTCAGTCGGCCCGATTCGTCCACAACCGGCACCGTAGAAAAATCATACCTTCGGGCAATTCTGGCAACCTCCTCCTGGTCGTCAAGCACACGGGCAAAAGCCTGAACCGGCCGCATTACCTCGCGGACAAGTGCATCAGCTGGGTTACGCAGAAGGTCCCGCAAAGAAATATAACCGTCCAACTTGCCTTCTCTATCTACGACATAAGCAACCGGCGGCTCTGCCGCCTGGGGCCGGGCACTGCGCACCCGTTCCGCTGCCTGAACAACAGTATCGGTATCGGGCAAGGCTACGAATTCCATCCGCATCCGGCCGCCCGCACTGTTTTCCGGGTATTTGAGCAGCTCGGTGACTTCGGTTCGGTTTTCAACAGGTAACTCTTCAATAACCTTAGACCGCTGGTTTACTTTGAGTTGGGCTATCACATCTGCAGCGTCGTCCGATTCCATCTTCTTGATGAGGTCGGCAAGTTCGCGCCGGTCCAAATCTGCAAGAATCGTGCTCAACGATTCCTCATCGAGTTCAAGCATTACATCCGCGGCCTTGTCCACATTGTCCAAAAGGCCAAAAACCTCGGGCTTGAGTTCGGTTGGGAGCCGTTCGATTACATCGGCGACATCCGCAGGGTGAAAAGGACCGATAAGCGATTTGGCTGCGTTAACCCGTCCTTTCCCCAACAGTCTTTCGAGCTTGCGCGCAATGGCCACAGGGTCAGGCCGACGACGCAGGAATCGGTCAATTATTCCAGGCACGGCCAATCCTATCCTTGAATCACAAATTGTCAACCCATATGCAGCTTGACTTTATTGTAAGTTTAAGCCAGCATTCACCGTGATGCTTTCTTTATTGGCACTGGCGTTGGCACCCAGTATAGCCCTGTTCGTTTTCTTTTATATCCGGAACCGATACAAAAAGGCACCCCTCTGGCAATTGGCCGTGACCTTCCTCCTGGGCGCGGTAGTGCTCATCCCGTCTGCTGTCACCTCAATGCTGCTCCAGAATCTCACCGGCTGGACCTCCCGAACCCAGAACCTTTTCCATTCATTCCTCGGCGCACTCTTCATAGTCGGCATGGTCGAAGAAGGATGGAAATTCATCGTCGTCAGGTTTTACGCATANAACCAGCCCGAATTCGTCGAGCCGTATGACGGGATATTGTATGCAGTCATGGCCGCGCTCGGGTTCGCCACTGTGGAAAATATCCTCTATGTACTCACGGCCGGATTGGACACAGGTTTGCTCCGGGCTCTGCTCGCAGTGCCGGGCCACGCATTCTATGGTGTGCTGATGGGTTACTTTATCGGTGAAGCGCGGTTCGCCGCTACTAATACCCGTTCCGACCTGCTTTCTTTGGCCGGTCTGGCATCAGCAGTGCTCGCCCATGGAGTTTATGACTTCATGGTTTTCTCGCTGCAAAGAACACCTTTGATGCTTCTGGTTTTACCGGTATTTGTTTTGCTCACCTGGGTAATTTTCTTCAAAGCCACAAGAAAACAGGCGGAGAAATCCCAATACAAAAGACCGCAGCTCGCCTCACTCCTTCGCAGAGATGTCACCGAAGCCGAAGAGGAAGAAGAAAAAGTCACCTCCCGGTTAGCGGTGTCTGTCGCCGGCACCGGGGTATCCGAGTCTCAGATGTGTTCTTCTGACGGGACAGGCTTGTGGTTTGCCATAAACGCTCTGACCGCACTCAAATCCGGTATTGATGGCTCAGCCCCAAAGACTGTGCAAGCCAGCGCACCGCAGGCATTGGCAAAACCTACCGCCTCGTCAACACATTTATCCTGCGCAAGCATCACTGCTAAGCCGGCCCTGAACGCATCACCCGCGGCCGTAGTATCTTTGTTCCCGACCTGATAGCCCGGATATTCGCGCGTTCCAGTTTTGTCGAAAACCAGTGCTCCAGCCGCACCCATGGTAATTACGACCGCCTTGAGCGGTTCGGTAAAAAGTCCCCTTGCCCATTCATCCGGCCTGTCGCCTTCGGCAAGCATATTCGCCTCGACCTCATTCGGGACCAGATAGTCAACAGACCAGTCGAAAGCCTCACAACCGATGTGCACCGGTGCCGGGTCAAGCATCACAAGAGTGCTGTGTCTCTGCGCGACCAGCGACGCATGCTCCGATGCCTCCGGATTAACCTCAAACTGAAGCAGTAGAATGTCGGCACTGGCTATTTCGTCCTCAGCAGCATCGACTTCCGAAACAGACAATCGCATATTAGCCCTGGGCACACCGATAATACTGTTCTGGCCGTCGGGGAAGACAACCGGACAGGCAACCCCGGTTCCTTCCTGCCTATCCTTCATTACGAACTTTGTATTCATTCCTTCCTGGCGTAGCTTTTCCATAAACCGACGACCGAACAGGTCCGCCCCAACATGCCCGACCAAAGTCACATCCGCACCCAATCGCTTGCACCCGATCGCCTGGTTGAAACCTTTACCACCAAGAAAGAGACCAAAACTCTCACCACGAAGAGTTTCCCCTGGCTTTGGTCGATGCCCGGCCCGGAAAACGAAATCCATCACCAGGCTACCGACAACGACTATTTTTGGATTAGAACCTTTCATAAGTCCTGAAGGATACTCATGAACTCCGGAAAATCAACTGTCTGCTGCGAGGCAATGCTTGCTGATTTTGCTAGGGTATCCTCCTATTATTTTGTGTATCGGGTCTTGGCCTTCTGGAACACCTGCTCTACCGAACCTGCCGGGGCCCAACCACCCTGACCCCCTGGCACCTGCAGGAGTAAATATTGGCCACGCCGGCCGCGGATAGTCACTTCAAGCCCGTCATGGACAATCACAAGAATCTTGTGAGACTCGCCCGGACCAGAACGCAAAAAGAGTTCAGGCACAACAATAACCGCCCGTTTCGGACTTGCCACTTCAGACCAGCTAAGCCATGATGCCGATGTCCATAAACAAACGATACCAAGCCCTATTGCAATCCATATCCAGAACCGGCTTGGTCCCTTAAAATGCATTGCCAATGCTGCTATCGCCAGAAAGAATAAGACCCCGGTCAGCATCCTGACTGTAGCCAGAGGAAGNAATCGCAGGAAACGGGTTAAGAATTTCACCAGTGGATTCTGAAGTTTGAGTGNCTTATCTGGCCGATAGGCGCGGGCAAATGANAGGTTAAAGGCGATATCTGAATCATAAGGGTCGAGCACATAAGCCTTTNAGTAGTCTGCAATCGCCCGGCCGATTTCCCCTAGTTTGAAATAGGTATTGCCCCGGTTATAATACAAATAGGCATTGCTCAACCTGACGGCCGCGCTGTCGTAAAGCATGAGCGCATGTTCGTAATCGGCTGCTTCGTATGCCTCATTACCCTGATTGTAAAACTCAACCGGTGTGGCAGACACCAAGCTCACAAGCACGAGGCCGAATTGAATCACAGCCTTTCCAAAACCCGGCGTGCCCGCTTAAAGGTTTCCTGCGCGCTGTGCTTCGTCATACCGGGCGAAAACCTGGCCGCATCGCAGTTTTGGATCAGCTCAAGCAACGATTCGACGATATCTTCTGGAACCTGTTTTTTCCCTAATTCATAGCGCAATTCATCACCAGTCATCCCGAATGTCTCGATATTGAATCTGTCGCCGACATAACCCAGAACCGCCCGGTCAAGTGCGGCATAGAATTCGGTTTCTTTATTCTGGGCTAGAACCTTTGCTGCCTGGGCCAAACGCTTTTTCACCAACCTGTTTGACCTCATCCTTCGGGCATAGCCACGGTCCTGTTCCAGTTTCCTGCGGTGCCGGCCCAGCACAATCCCGAAGCAAAGCACAACAGCACCTGCCGGGTAGAACAACCAGCCCCACCAGGGGATAGTCCCCAATCCCGCATCAACAAGTTTTGTCTGGCTGGGCTTGATATGAATGATGTCTGAACCCAGCACTTTTACACCGGTTCGGTTCCCGTCTTCCCTGACCCCCTTGCCGGCACCCGAGGCAATAAACTCAAGCCTGGGTGTAGCCAATGTATAATACCCCTTTTCGCCAGGACTGAAAAAACCCATTTCAATCCCGGGAACATAGTATCTGCCGTCTGCCTGAGGGAGAAGCGGGAATATGAATTTACGCGTGCCTTTCACCTTACCGCTGGTTCGGATAATCCTGTCCTTTGTTCCCGGACTCAGAATTTTGACACCCGAGAGACTCGGGACTTTCGGCTGGCCGATAAGCTGAATATTTCCGGTTCCTGAAACCTCAACAGTCAGATTCAACGGCTGACCGCCGATAGAACTGTCGCGGTCCAGGCTTGCGCTCAATGCAAATCGCCCCACACCGCCGCAGAAACTCCCTGGCCGTCCTGAATCAGGCAAAGGCCGGACATTGACTATTATCGGGCTGGAAGAAACCTCAAAAGGCTCGGTCGTATTAAAGAAAAATCCGCCCCGTCGGACAACCGACCCACCAAGTTTCATTACCCCAATCTTCAGTTTACCGGAACGGGTCGGGAAAAGCGCCACCCGCTTTATGAGCGCAGCATTGTATTGCTTACCACGGAACCTCTGAGTATGATATTCCAACTCTTTGGCTTCATAAAGGCCCTCGGCCCAGAACCCGCTGAAAGCAGGCACATCGCTCATCCTCAAATCTGCAATCTGCAGCCTTGTGTAAAAAGTATAGCTGACTGTAACCTGCTCGCCCTGATAAACCGTTGTTCGGTCAGCAGTAGCACCTAAAGCAACCTCGTCCTGGACTCGGCCGTGCGGTTGGGTCACAAATGGACTGGAAGGATTCTGTCTTTGCTGTGGTCGCGTGGTCTGGCTTCCTTTGACAACATTTATTGTAATCGCCTGGGTCTGGTAAATACTTCCCTTATAATTCAGCTTGCAAGGCCCGATTGTCAATTCACCCAGCCTCATCGCTGCCAAATAATAAATAAAACTGATTGTCTGCTCTCTGGAAACCCTCCCATTAACAAAGGATATATTTGTGGACTGGGAAGAACTACTGCCCAGTTGGTCAAAATCATCAAGCACAGGAAGCTGCGGCCCCGGCACCGAGCCCATACCGCTGCCCGAAACCTTGACTGTCAGAACGAATCTTTCGCCCAACCCCACAGTTGTCCGGTCAACTTCAGCCGTAAACTGAAGCTCATCCCCAAATGCACATGCAACCGGCAAAAGCAGGAGAATAAGCCGAAAACAGCGCATCATATATTACCAGTCCTTTTCAACATTGCGCTTGCGCCGGGCCTGGTGTGCCCTTTTCTGCTCTTCCTTTTCCTTCCCTTTGAGTGCCTGAATTACCCGCCGGGCCTGGTCTCGGCTCATTTTGCTTTTTTGGGGCCCCGGCTGCATCCGGGGTTGTTGTTTCGGTTGAGGTCGGTTTTGCTGTTTTTGTTTAGTTGAATCCGGCCGTTGCTTGAGCTCCTGTTTCTTCTTCAGACAATATTCAAGGTTCTCCTTGGCCTGTCGGTCTTTGGGATTCAGCACCAATGCATTCTTGTATGCCTCGATTGCACCGTCAAGCTGGCCGGCTTTGAAAATACTGTTCCCAATATTGTAGAATCCATCGGCACGGCGCATCGGGTTTCTGTCGGTCAGGACCAGTTCGAGTTCATTCACCGCATCCTGGTATTTCCCAAGCCGGAACATTGTATTACCCAGATTAAAATGAATCGATGTTGCGTCTGGTTCCAGAACCTCGGCCTGCTGGTAGCTCTTTAGTGCCTCGTCATATTTCCCGCGTGCATATAGCCCGTTACCATGGCGCATCAAGTTGCCCACATCGGCTTGTGCAATTCCCGAAAAAACGAAGAAAATAACAAAGCCGAATAGACCTTTGGGCCACCATTTCCGCTTCCGGTCGCTTAAGAACATTCCGNCAACAAACAGCACAACTGCAATAATAAGAAACATCTGGAATCTTTCAACATACTCGGTAAAACTACCACCNCCGATTTCCTTTTTGCGCATCTTGTCCAGCTCGGAAATCAACCTCTCTGCAGAGAAACCCTCGACCCTCAGAAAACGACCAGATGTCGACCGGGCTATAATAATAAGCTCCCGCTCATTCATTCTGGACATGACGAGGTTACCTTTCTTGTCTTTCTTGTAAGATTTGAGCGTGCCCTGGTCGTCGTATTCAGGAATCGGTCCGCCTTCTGGGGTCGAGATTGCAACCGGGAAAATCCTCACCCCGGCATCCACCGCACGCTGCACCGCTTGGGTTGTATTCTTGCCCAAATCATCACCGTCGGTTACGAGAATAAGCGCTTTGTAATTCTTTTCTTCAGGGTTGAATAGTGACATTGAAACATCGATTGCCCGGCCAAAGTCGGTCCCGGGTACCGGCATCAGAGACGGGCTGATAATGGAAAGAAAAAGCTTGGCCGCATCGAGGTCAGTGGTTAAGGGGCACATCACATAGCAGTCACCGGCAAATGCGGTAATACCGACCTCATTACCGGTAAGCCCGTCAATCAATGCCGATAATTCGGTCCGGGCTCGACTGAGCCGGTTCGGTTTAACATCTTCGGCAAGCATCGACTTCGATGCATCCAAGGCGATAACAACATCAATTCCTTTGCCTTTGTAAAGCTGCAGCTTTTCACCCCATTTGGGCCTGGCAGCGGCGATGAGAAGAAACGCCAGACTTCCGACCAGTAATAATGACCGCAGAATCCCCAGACCGGTTGAATACTCAGGCAAAAGCCCGGAAAGGAGCCTGTCATCAATAAAACTCCGCAGTTTCCTTCGCTTCAGCATTGTCATGAAGATAACGAGTGCAACCAGCAGGGGCACTGCAAGAAGAAACCAGAGATATGTCGGATGGGCCCATTTAATCAAGGCATCCTCCTGAGCACTGTTGCGGAGAGCCCGCCACTGAAAACCAGTGACAGAACCGCAAACAAAAGCAGTAGTCCAGCCCGCTCGCTGTAAACCGTATATTGCCGGACTTTGAAAGTAGTCGGTTCCATCCGGTCGATTTCATCGTAGATTGATTTCAGCCCTTTGGCGTCAGTAGCAAGAAAATATCGTCCACCAGTAAGACTGGCAATCTGCTCAAGCGTTTCGGTATCAAGGTCGATATTGACCTGAACATATCTTTCCCCGAATACCGAACCCGACACAGGAAATGGCACCTTCCCTTTACTACCGACACCGATAGTGTAGACCTTGATGCCGAAACTGGCCGCGGTCTGGGCCGCAGTGACCGGGTCAATATCACCGGTATTATTCACCCCATCGGTAAGTAGTATGATGACTTTGTCTTTCGCTTTTGAATCCACAAGCCCGGCAATTGCGCTGCCCAGACCCATCCCGATTGCGGTCCCGTCTTCAAGCATCCCGAAAGAAACCCGGTCGAGGAGTTTCTTCAGAATGTTCCGGTCCAGGGTCAATGGGCACTGGGTCAGGCTCGCTGCGGCAAATACGACCAGTCCTATCCGGTCACCCTTTCTTTGCCCGACAAATTCCTCTGCACGCTCTTTTGCAACATACAAACGGTTCCTCGGGGAAAAGTCCTCAGCTTGCATACTGCCCGATATGTCCAGGCATATCATGATATCGATACCTTTTGTTTCTACTTCCTGGAACTGCCGGCCTTTTTGCGGCCGCGCCAGCGCCAGGGTCATGAAAACCAATGCCAACGCATAACCTACCAGAGGAATAGTTCTCAGGAACTTTCCCCGGTTCCGCACCGTCCTGAGAAATGACAAGTCGCTGTAGCGTATGGTGGCCGGCCTTTTGCGCAAATTCCAGAAAATAAGCAAAGGCACCAGGACCAATAAACAAAGAAACCAGGGATTAGCAAATCTCATGTTTCAGGGGGAACAGTTTCAGGTTGCGGGGTAGTTTTATTCACAAGCTCACGGGCCTCTTGGGCCGCCTGTTCCATTTCCGGGAGGGCCGGCACATAGGTGGCATATTTGACCATGTCTGCCATTTGGAAAAACCCGATAAAATCCGCCTTTTCAGCTATCCTTTTCCGCTTCATCGCCAGTCTCATTTCGCTTGTGGTCTGGTCAATCGCAGGAAAACTGTATCGTCTTGTAAGATACCGTTTGAGCACATCTGAAACCGCATAATAATAACGCTTTACCTTGCCTGCACTCAGCCATTCATTGGTCGGGATGGCCTCCAATGCGGCCAATGCCTCTTCCCAGGGCTCGGGTAGGAGTGCCGGTTCCAGTCTTCGCTTTCGCCAGCGCCTGAACAGCCGAATACCGACAAAACTGAGAACCGCCGCTGCCAGGAGGCCCAATGCCAACCATAGCGGCAAAAGGTTAGGAAATGGGATTTGTGGTTTAAGGTCATTGATGTCTTTCATATCCTCAGGCAGCACGCTTGCCACTTTGACTGGGATACTATCCGAATGGGCTGCCAGGATTTTGCCTTCAGCCGGATAGGTTGTCAGAAACAACGGCAATGCGCGTTCACCAGGTGCAAAAGCCGCCAGTTTGAGTTCGTAGATATTGACAACCGTATCACCTTGATACCGGGTAACTAGATTGCGGTCAAGGATTACAAAACTTCCCAGACTTTCGGCAAACGGTTCGGAAACCTTTATATTTCGGTGATGACGGACAGCGAGTTCAACCCAGAACTGGTCTCCCACGGTCAACGGCTTTGTCGTCCTGCGCGGTTTGAGTCGTGCTGTAATAGTTACCGCACCGGTGTCTATGAGCGTATAACCAGGCCCGGTTGGAGACGGTTCGTTTGCCGGGGCAGTTTGAGTTTTATTGCCCGCTGCCAATCCTGAAACCAGGGCAAGTATGAAAATAGCAAAGAACTTTACCGGAACCTCCTTGCCCTTTCCTGGAAGAATTTGTGCAAGCACGCGGTGAAATCCGCATTGGTTGAAGTCTCGACACGGTCAACACCGACTTGTCTGAAAAGCTGCTGCTGTTCTCTCTTTCGTTTTTCACGGGAGAGCTTGAATGCCTTCCTCAAAATGGGGTCTTTGGTATCGATGGTCACAAGCTCCCCGGTTTCGGCATCTTCGACATTAACTAGGCCAAGGTCCGGCAGAGCCTCTTCGGCCGGGTCAGTAACCGATATGGCAACAAGGTCGTGCCGCCGCGCAGCAATACCCAATGGTGTTTTGAGGTTTTCGGGCCTGAAACTTTCACCGAGAAAGTCTGAAATCAGGAACACGACTGCACGGCGCCGGATAACATGCATCAGGAACTGTAATGCCTGAACCGGGTCGGTCCCTTTGCCTTCAGGTGCAAAATAAAGAATGTCCCGGATAAGCCTGAGCACATGGGAACGGCCTTTGCGTGCAGGGACATAGCGTTCAATCTTGTCGGAAAAGAAAATGAGTCCGACTTTGTCATTGTTCCGGATTGCCGAGAACGCCAAAGTAGCGGCAATTTCTGCCGATTGCTCAAGCTTGAACAGTCGCCGGGTCCCGAACCTGCTCGAACCCGATGCATCAACAAGAAGCACCACTACGAGCTCCCTTTCTTCGGCAAACTTCTTTACAAAAGGATGGCTTATTTCGCGCCGGGTCAAGCCGTATCGAGCAGTTACCTTCCAGTCAATCGTGCGGACATCATCTCCGGGCAGATATTCGCGCAAGTCCAGAAATTCTATGCCGCGGCCAATGAACGCGGATTTATAATCGCCTGAAAAAAGGGTGCTTACCAATCGCCTCGTCCGAATCTCAAGGCGCCGGAGGTTGGCCCGGGCAATAAGTTCTATCATGGAACTTCAATCCGCTCCAGCACCCGCTTGACAATATCGTCGGTTGTCAGTTCTTCGGCTTCGGCCTCATAGCTCAAAATAAGCCGGTGGCGCAGCACATCTGGTGCCAGTTCTTTGATATCTTCCGGAATCACAAAACCCCGGCGCTTGAGATATGCCATGGCCCGCGATACCGTCACAAGGTAAATAGATGCCCTGGGTGACGCACCATAACGGAGGAGCGGCTCCAAGTCATCCAGACCATAATCCTTGGGAAATCTGGTGGCAAAAACGATATTCAGGATATAATCCTTAAGCTTGTCATCGACATAAATCCTGGTGCACAGTTTCCTTGCCCGGATGACAGCATCCACATTGACCACCGGCTCAGCGGTCGGCTCCTTATCTTTAGTCATCCGCTCCATGATTTTCTTTTCCTCGTCTTTGCTCGGATAGTCGATGCGCAACTTCAAAAGGAACCTGTCGGTCTGGGCCTCGGGCAAAGGATAAGTGCCTTCCTGTTCAATCGGGTTCTGTGTAGCCATTACCAGAAACGGGTCGTCGAGCTTGAAGGTCTCTTCCCCGATAGTCACCTGCCGCTCCTGCATTGCCTCAAGCAGAGCGCTCTGTACCTTGGGCGGCGCCCGGTTTATTTCATCGGCAAGCACAAGATTCGCAAAAACCGGGCCTTTGCGGGCAACAAATTCGCCTGTCCGCTGATTGTAAATCTGGGTTCCGATAATATCGGCCGGCAACAGGTCGGGCGTGAACTGAATCCTTTGAAATCGGGTCGCAATCGCCTTTGCAAGAGTCTTAACCGCATAAGTCTTTGCCAAACCAGGCACACCTTCAATCAGAACATGGCCATTTGCCAGAAGCCCGATAAGCAGACGGTCAATAAGATACTTCTGCCCGACGATAACCTTGCCGACTTCACTCGTTACCGTCTGAACAAAAACGCTCTCACGCTCGATCTCTTCATGAACGCGTTTGATGTCATCCTTCAGTATTTCTTCCACTGAGAATACCTCCTTTAATAAATCGCTATAATATAAATAGACTACTAATATGTCAATACGGTTGCCAATAAAAGCAGGAGCTACCATGAATAAATAGACACTACAAATAAAAGGTGTCCGCTAATGTCGAAGTGCAACGAATGCCCCTCCACTATATTAGAGCCGGAACGAGACCTGAACATAACCAAAGCTGTAATTCATTGCTCTGCAAAGAGTTGTGCCTCATGATGGCCTTTCCATCATCAAAACGCATCGTTTAGGGCTTACCCCCTCCACCGCCCCCCTCTCTGGTTCTGTTCCGGTTTTGTTCCCAGATTGTATTCTGGATTTTGTCCCGGATATTATCCCGGAAATGAATCCTTTTCTGCACCAAGATTCTTTTCCTGGTTCAAACCCGGATTTCTATCGGGGAATGCTCGGAAATACTAACCCCGAAATGTTCGGAGATATTCCTCGAGCGATGCTTCCAGAAACTTATCCAGATTCAATCGCTGGATGTAAAGGTGCAACTGACCTGGATTGTATTCCTGAACCCATTCCGGAAATCTTCCCGGGTTTTATTCCCGAATCGCTTCCCGAAACAATCCCCGACACCAAACCCGATTCTTTGCCGGTTTTTGACAAAAGAAACCTTTGGCAATACCTCTCCGCCCGAAACGCACCAATTGCGTCCATAATATGATTATCCGATTCCCGGAAAAACCACCACCGAAATTACAAGCCAGATTATAAAGTTAGACGCTGGCCAGAACCCGC
>JGI24025J20009_10001170_pt1 | contig 20056 bp, 17 predicted proteins | sample Cruoilmetagenom3_FD_20009 | JGI IMG/M metagenome (IMG submission 20009) | reverse complement strand
TACCATTTGAATTCAAGTATTTAGGGGACAACTCTGTAACAGAAGGATATGCTTTTTTGTTTAACTATCTTTTTCTCTCACCATATTGGTTAAAAGATTTCTTGGGGATAGAAGATGCAGATACTCTAATTAGAACTTTACTTAATAGGAAATTCTACATGCTTAGAAGGTACTCAGGAAAATTAGTTTATGAAACTAAATTTCATGATGGAAGTCCAATTGAAGGTAAAGATAAGATTTTTAAAGAGAGGTTATCTTCCGCTACCTTGGTTGGATATGCATCAGAAAATTATTTATCAGATTTGGATGAGGGGTTTTATTCATCAAGCTATCTAAGAGCCTGGCTTTTTGAGGCTCAAATAAGACAGTATTTTAAAACAAAGTATGGACCAAGATGGTATGCAAGTAAAAAAGTTGGAGATCTTTTAAGAGAGATGTGGTATTACGGTCAAAAATATAATGTAGATGAGATTTTAGATCAGTTAGGATTGGGAGAATTATCAATAGAACCATTAATAAATCAATTTCAAAAATTAAAATAATGATATAATTATTTTTTGTTACTATAAAATGTTTTCATTGATATTAGTAGAGGATTCTTTGCTACACTTGTTCTGATAGAGATTGCGAGGGAAAAGATTTTCAAGTTAGTAATGTTGTAGTATATCAAAAGAAACTATAAGAGGAGGTTAATTGTGAAAAAGAATGAACTTGAAAAAAAGATAAGGGATATTCCTGGATTTCCAAAAGATGGAATAATTTTTAAGGATATAACACCATTACTTTTAGATCCAGAATCGTACAGAAAGGCTATTGATTTAATGGCAGATTATTATAAGGATAAAAAGATTACATCAATAATTTCTGCAGAAGCGAGAGGATTTATTTTTGGGAGTACTTTAGCTTATAAATTGGGAGTTGGATTTATACCAGCTCGGAAACCCGGAAAGCTTCCTTATAAAACAGTTAGACAAGAGTATGAGCTTGAATATGGAACAGATGCTTTAGAGATACATGAAGATGCTATAAAATTTGGAGATAGAGTACTTATTGTTGATGATGTTCTGGCTACAGGAGGAACTACTGCAGCACAAGCAAAGTTAGTTGAGAAAATGGGTGGAGAATTAGTCGGTTTTTGCTTTTTGGTTGAATTAGCCTTTTTAAATCCACGAGAGAAGCTAAAAGGATATGATGTATTTTCACTAATTTTATGTGATAAATAAAGTGCAACAATAAGAAAAGTGAAGGATAACTAAAGGATAACTAAAGGATAATACAAGACTATTTTTAAAATTTGTTTTAAATTCATAAATGAGTTATATTATTTTTTTAAAATATATAAAAAAATTTGGATTAAAGTGAAAAGAAAATGAGTGTAGATAGAAAGATAGTATGTGCTACAAGAGGTGGCAAAGCATCAAGAAAAACTGAGGAAAGAGCAATTGAAATTGCAAAGTCAACAAATGCTAAGCTTATATTTATTCACGTTGTAAATACAGATTTAGACTTTTTAAAGAGTAGTACTGGTAAGTTAGTCTTGGATACAGTTCAAGATGATTTAAGAGAATGTGGTCGATTGATATTAAGCATGGCTCAAAATAGAGCAAAAAAAGCTGGAATTAATGCCAAAAGTGAGATAAGGGAAGGAATTATTTCAGAACAGATAGAGGAATTTTTAAGAAAGCGCAAAGATATAAATCTATTAGTAATGGGATGTACTACTGAGGAAGGGAAATCATCTGTAGGGAAAGCGAGAGAACTAGCAAAAGAGATAAGAACAGATTTGGGGATAGATGTATTATTACTTGAGAACTAATTTGTCACGAGATTTATATGATAATCATTTCTAATAACTGATTATAAAATTGATTTCAAATTTATTTAGAAACAACTACTTATTTTTATAAGCTTACTTCTGTGTCATTGCGAGGAGCGTTAGCGACGTGGCAATCTAAAACAAGATTGCTTCACCTTCACTTCGCTCAGGTTCGCAATGACATGGTTGAGTTAATATTTACCTAATTTTTAAAAAGATTTAATTTATTTTATAAGCTCATTCACTTTTTATTAATTTAAATTACTATATGTTTCAAAATTTAAATTACTATATGTTTCAAAATTAGAATTTATTAATTAAAATTAATATATGTTTCAAAATAAAGATTAATATATGTGAGGTGAAATTGTTTATGGCTAATAAAGATAATAAGGATAAAGAGAGAATAGAGAAAAATAGAAAAACCAAGCAAACAAGAAAGAAAAAAGAAAGTAAAAAAAATGAACAGGAAACAAAAAAAGCCAAAAGTATAAAAGCTAACCAAGAAAGAGAGAAAGAAGAAACTAAAAAAAACAAAAAAAAGATAAAGAAAGAAAAGACTAAGAAGACTGAAGAGGAAAAGAAAAAAGAAGAAGAATTTCTAAAAAAACTAAAAGAGCAGATGGAAAAGATCACTGTAAAAGATGTTGTAATGCAAATGATGACCAGTCTATCAAGCCTGGGTTATCAAAAATTAGGGCTTCCCGAAGAACAAAACAAGAAATATTTGGATTTAAAACAGGCAAAATTAGCCATAGATGCATTGGCTGCTCTTGTTAGTGCTTGTGAAAAGAATCTTTCTCATGAAGAATATATGGCTTATAAAAATACTCTATCTAATCTTCAAATAACATATGCAAGCAAATCTTAATAAAAATTTTACAGATATTTCTAAACTTGTAGATATTGAAAAAGAATATTAAAAAGTGAAGTAAATTATGTCAAAAATATTTTACGATGTTTAATTACATTTTAATTAATAAATTTAAAAAAATTTTGATGTTTTTTATAGAAATTGTGGTAATATAACTTATGAAAAAATTGAAATTGAATTGGTACTGTTAAAGAAATGTGTAGCAAATATCTTACGAAAGAAAGGAGGGATGAAAAATCATATTTTCTAATAATTACCTAACTAAAACAAGCGTAAAAATTCAGAACCTTTTGTATATATAAAAGTAGTATGCATAAAGAAAGAGGGTATTGAAGCTTATTTATTAGGTAATTTACTAAATTTGCTGAATTACTTGTCATGTAAAACTTAAAAGAGGAGGAATTAAAGTGACTAAAAAGAGCATATTTGTTATGGGATTGATCGTGAGTTTATTGGCTATGGGTCTAGTAACCTCATGTGCCCCAAAGGAAGCGGAATTGGGTACAGAGGAAAACCCAATCATACTATCTTTCGTTCCCTCTGGTGACACCCCGGACATCATCGAAAGCGCTGATGAAATAGCTAAAATTCTTTCGGAGAAGACAGGATATGTTATTGAGGGTAATGTAGCAACCAGCTATTCAGCAGTTATTGAAGCCATGGGTACTGGTAAAGCACATATGGGTACCTTAGCAACATTCGCCTACATATTAGCAAACGAGAAGTATGGTGTTGACTGTGCACTGGTCTCCACAAGATACGGAACCCCCTTCTACACAGGTCAGATTGTTGCTGGAGCAGATACAGGTATCACAACATTAGAGGATCTGAAAGGCAAAACAATGTGCTGGGTAGATGCAACTTCAGCCTCTGGTTACATCATTCCAAGAATTATGCTTAAGGCAGCAGGAGTAGATCCAGACACTGACCTGGCTCATCAAGTAGAGGCTGGTTCCCATGATGCAGTCGCTCTATCAGTCTATCAAGGTGACTGTGATGCAGGAGCAATGTATATTGACGCTCGAGACAAGATAGAGGAACAATATCCTGATGTTAAGGAAAAGACAATAGTTATTGAAGTATCACCAGAGATTCCTAATGACGGTCTACAGTTCATAAAGGATTTTCCATCTGAGATGAGAGATACGATTGTAAAGGCCTTTTTGGAGATTATGGGTACTGATGAAGGTGTAGAGGCTATGGGGAAGGCTTATGGATGGGAAGGAGTAGTGGAAAAGGGCGACTCCTTCTATGATGACTTCCGAAAAGTCCTTGATGCCTCTGGCATTGACGTCGAGGAGTTGGCTAAGTAAGTAGGAAACACCCTGATTAGTATTACTTAAATTAAGGTAAAGAAGGGGAAATTTAAGTACCCTTCTTTACCTTATTAGGTCTTATCCAATATTTATATTTTTTATATAATAGTAAGGAAGGAGATTTGTTTCTCCTCTTATCTATGTTCTCAAATGAAGGAGAAAAACCTTGCTAAAAGTTGAGAATTTGACAAAGACTTATGATGATGGCACCGTTGCTTTAAAGGATGTAAGTTTTGAAGTACCGGATGGTGAATTCCTGGTAGTCTTAGGACTTAGCGGAGCGGGTAAATCCACCCTACTCAGATGTATAAACCGTCTTATTGAGCCCACAGAAGGCAGGATTATTTGGGATGGAACAGATATTACAGCTGCATCAAGGGAGGAATTAAGGCAGATAAGACGCCATATTGGGATGGTCTTTCAGGAATTTAATCTTGTTGAGCGTTCCTCAGTAATGACTAATGTCTTATCAGGGAGGTTGGGTTATGTAAAACCCTGGCCAACTATACTTCATCACTTCCCTAAAAAGGAAGTCAATAGGGCGTTAAGAAACCTGGACCGTGTGGGCATAGCTGATTTAGCCAATAAGCGTGTAGATGAATTGAGTGGCGGACAGCGACAAAGAGTGGGTATCGCTCGCGCTTTGATGCAGGAGCCACGATTGATGTTAGCTGATGAACCGGTTGCTAGTTTAGATCCGGTTCTATCTCATTCAATCCTGAGGTATTTAGAACAGCTCAATCAGGAGGATGGTATAACAGTTCTCTGTAGTCTACATTTCCTGGATTTGGTTCGCCGTTACGCTTCGCATGTGGTTGGATTGAAAGATGGGAAAGTGGTTTTTCAGGGACTTCCTGAAGAGATTACTGACGAGCGCTTCAAAGAAATTTATGGTGAAGAAGCTGAGCGAATAACAGTTACGTAGGAGGACTATATGAAAAACAAAAAATCACCTATTCTCAGTTCAATCTTATCTTTAATCATCCCAGGTTCAGGGCAAGTATATGCTGGATATCTATCGCGTGGAGTAGCATTCTTCATAACCATATTAGTTACTTTGTTTATGGTGATATGGAGGAAGAACGACCTTCTCTATACTGGTATAGCAGTAACCTGGTTATGGAATGTGTGGGATGCTTATAACCTGGCGCGGGGGAGAAGACTTTCTTCTGTAACTCCCTTCTTAATAATGGCCATAATCATCTACATAATAGGATGGGGAGTAACTGGAATTAATCTCCATCGTCTTTTTACAGAAGTAGCGGATGTCAAACCCTTAGTTTCCAGTCTTTTTAAACCCGCTGTTCTTGAGCGTGATATCGAAGAACTGGTAGGTGAAGTCCTGTTTGAATCGCCATGTTCAGATTCCCCACCCTCAAAAGGTACCCCTACGGAGAGTGAACCGTACATAATTTTTATGGACAAAACGTGTGGTGAACCAGGTGATACATTCACTATTGAAGGTGGTAACTTCTGGCCTTCCACGAAAGGTTACATATGGTGGTCAAACGTAGCTGGTGAGATGGAGTTTCGAATCCGACACAAAGGTGACTATCTGACGTTCGAAACTGATGAAGAAGGAAAGATTTCACCCATTACTGTCATTGTACAGGAACCATTCGCTGAGGCCAAAGGTAAAGGACCACAACTATGGCGTGTTCAAGCGCGTATGAAGCGCGAAGTAGGACCTCTACATCCCAGTAATACATTTTTCCTGGTGATAGAGAAAATGATAGAAACAGTGTTCCTGGCTCTGATGGCTACAACTATAGCCATTCTTGTAGCATTCCCTATAAGCTTCTTAGCAGCCCGCAACATGATGAGTGTCAACCCTATTAGTGTGGCAATTTATTATGTTGTACGCACTATCCTCAATGTTTTGCGTTCTGTCGAGCCCTTGATCATGGCTATAATCTTTGTAGTGTGGGTGGGATTAGGACCCTTCGCAGGAGTACTAGCTCTGGCTGTACACTCTATTGCTGCATTAGGTAAGCTTTACTCAGAGGTAGTAGAATCTATAGACCTTGGTCCCATCGAAGCTGTAACATCTACAGGTGCTAACCGTCTGCAAACCATAGTTTATGCAGTTATACCCCAGGTTGTACCACCTTATCTGGCTTTTACCATCTATCGTTGGGACATAAATGTACGTATGAGCACAATAATCGGTTTTGTAGGTGGTGGAGGTTTAGGATATCTATTACAGCAATGGATTCGTCTATTAATGTATAAAGAGGCAGGTGCTGCGGTGTGGGCTATTGTTATAGTTGTGGCTATAATGGACTTTGCAAGTGCCAAAGCACGTGAGAAAATGATCTAATGTAATCTTGTGAATGGAGTCGTTTTTAGGAGGTAGTTTAATGATAACTTATTTTCGTCCATATAATAGTAAGATAGCTGACCCAATATATAAATATATTGAGATAAGTTCAAAACCAACTAAAAAAGGTGAGTTGACAGAGAGAGATTTAATAAATTCACCCTGGCTTCAGAGGCTTACAAGGATTCATCAGTTGCAGAGTACATGGTGGGTATATCCAGGTGGAGAACATAGTAGATTTCAACATTCATTAGGAGTTATGTATATGGCTGGTGAATTTGCGAGACAGTTATATCCTTCTTTGAGTAAGGTTTGTAAAAAATACAATGAGGACATTCCTTCACAAGAATTTGTGGTAGAGACTGCAAGATTAGCAGGACTTTTTCATGATGTTGGTCATGGTCCCTTTGGTCATCTGTTTGATTTTATGGTTTTAAAACCATTTTACAATACCAATCATGAAGAAATCTCCCAAAAAATTATAAGGGAGAAATATAAGAAAAAAATTGAAAAGATTATCCGTTCTCCTAAAGGATATTTTAACAAAGATGAAAAAATAGATGTTGAGGATGTGTGCATTTTATTAAGGAAACCTGAAACAGATGAAGCTGAAACTGAAAAAAGATGGGTTAGAGAACTCAGGATTCTTTTTTCAGGATTATATAGTGCAGACATTATGGATTATCTTCAGAGAGATTCATACTATTGTGGAACTCCAGAACTGGGATTGATAGATTCAAAAAGATTAATTGCTGATTCATTCATTAATGAGAATGGTTTAAATCTACACATTGATTCAGCATCCTCCTTAAAACAGTTTATTACATCAAGGATCCAGATGTATGATAGAGTTTATTGGCATAAAAGAGGAAGAGCCTGTGATTTACAGATAGTTGATATATTAGCTGATACTTATAAATTAATGGGGTTTAAGAATCCAGAAGAAGATTTAGATAATTATTATAATTTGAATGACTGGTATCTATTTACCACAATGTTGAGTTGGGCAGAAAGTAAGGATAAAAAAAAGAGAAAAATTGGAAAAATCTGGAGAGATCTAATTAACCAGAACCTTTATTGGCATGAAGCATTTTACTATACTGTTAGGTTTACAAAGACTCTTCTTCCAGGAACTAGAATTAAGAGCCCAGAAGAGATGAAAGAAGATATTAGAAATGAACTTCCAAAACATTTAAGACATTTGGAAATCAAAGTTGATACACCAGACATAGATGTTAGACCCGAGAACCCAAGATTAAGTAAACAAAAAGTAAATATATATGATGACAAAGCAGATAGATATTCTGTTTTTGATTTTGAGAAACTGACTGAAGAGATTCCGATAAAATTTATGAGCATGAGAGTATTCATCAAAGAAAGTAAGTATATTCCAGATTTATATAAAGCAGCTGAAAAGGTATTTACAACATCCTATAAAGAGCAAGGCGAAAACTTCTAAGTTCAGTCTTAAAATTTTAAATTCACACTTTGTCATTCTGAACAAAAAGCAGGAAATGTTAATTTAATCTTATTTGTAAATCAGACTTAACAAATAGTAGTACTTTTTATTAAATATATTTGACAAAAAGTAATACCTTTTATAAAATAATTTTGATAAATAGTATTAAAATTATTAAAATACAAATTGTTATAAAAAATAATTTTATTTTTAATAAATTAAATAAAAATTATGATAAAGAAACGGAATATATTTCAGGAAATTAATAAATATATTAAATCTCCCGAGGCAATAATTGTTACTGGGATGCGGAGAACTGGTAAAACTACACTTTTAAACTACTTTTTTAATAAAATTGATTCTGATAATAAATTATTTATAGATTTGGAGAATCCTGTAAATCGAAAGTATTTTGAGGTTGAGAATTATGAAGACGTAAGGTCAACCTTTGAATTTCTAGGTATTGATCTTAGTAAAAGGTCTTATATATTTCTTGATGAGATTCAATTTGTAATACAGCTACCCTCAATTGTTAAATATTTTATTGATCATTACAAAATAAAGTTTTTTATGACTGGATCAGCCAGCTTTTATTTAAAAAACCTCTTTACTGAATCATTAGCTGGAAGAAAATATATTTTTGAACTTTTCCCATTAACTTTTCAGGAATTTCTTTATTTTAAAAACTTAAACATTGTGATCCCTGATAATCCTGATGATATTTCACAGGCAATATTTAATACAGTTTCTCCGTATTATAAAGAATATATTCAGTATGGTGGTTTTCCTGGTGTTGTTTTGAAAACAAATATAGATGAAAAGAAAAAGGCTCTCGGGGAAATCTTCTCATCTTTTTTTAAATTAGAAGTTGTTCAGCTTGGTGATTATAGACGTAATAAAGTGATTAGAAATTTAATGCTTTTATTATTATCGCGTATTGGTTCTAAAGTTAATATTTATAAGTTATCTACTGAACTTGGAATCTCATGGCCAACTGTCAATAAATATATTTCATTTCTTGAAGGAACATATTTTATTACATTAATTAGACCTTTTAGCAGAAGAAGAGATACTGAAATAAGGAAAAGACCCAAAGTATATATTTGTGATTCAGGATTAGCTAATCAATTTGCTATAGTTGATGAAGGTCATCTTTTTGAAAACAGCATATATCAAAGTTTAAGAGTAAAAGGGGAGATGAATTACTATTCTCGAAAAAGTGGTGTTGAAATTGATTTCATATTGAATAAAGTGGATTCTTATAAGGTTAAGATTAATCCAACTGAATCTGATGTCAGGAGATTGAAAAGTTTAACTGAAGAAATTAGACTTAAAGATTTTAAAATCATTTCCAAGAATTATTCTACTTTAGAAAATATTATTTATGGCTTCATGATATAATTGCCATTTAGATGTAGGGCAAGGCTTTAGCCTTGCTTAATAATGCAACCCTAAAGGGTTGCCCTATATGTATAATAATTTAAGAATTTTAGCAATAAAAATATTAATTATAGAAAGGATTAAAATGCAATTATCAGAAAAAAAATGGGAAGATGTAAAAAAGGAAGCCACACAACTACTTAGAGAGTATATAAGGATAGATACAGTCAATCCACCCGGAAATGAAATAGAAGGAGCTAAGTTTTTAAAACATGTTTTAGAAAAAGAAGGATTTGACTGTAATATTTTTGAAAGCGAAAAAGGAAGAGGGAATATTATAACAAGACTTAAAGGTACAGGTGAAGCACCATCACTACTTCTACTTTCTCATATTGATGTAGTTCCAGCAGATGAAGATAAATGGGAATACCACCCTTTTTTGGGAGAACTTGTTGATAACATGATTTGGGGTAGAGGAGCACTTGATTGTAAGTCACTTGGAATAGCTGAACTTATGGTGATGTTGCTCTTAAAAAGGGAAAGAATAAAGTTAAAAGGTGATGTGGTAACGGCTGCTACTGCGGATGAAGAAGCTGGCGGAGTGTTTGGTGCAGAATGGATAGTAAAGGAAAAGTTTCCCTTTGTAAAAACAGATTATGTAATAAACGAAGGTGGAGGAGATGGAATTCTAACGGATAAAGGACATATTTTTCTTTGTCAAACTGCGGAGAAGGGAATCTACTGGATGAGATTAAAATTCAAAGGGAGACCAGGTCATGGCTCAATGCCTCATGAAGATAATTGCATTACCAAGATGGCAAAAGCCATTAATTTAATTTCATCATATTCATCACCAATAAAAGTAAATGATGTTGTAGGAAAATTTGTTGAGGGATTTGGTATAGATAAAAAAGTATTTGACCCAAATTTAAGCAAGCAAATTTTGAAAGCAATTGAAGATAAAAAAATGGCTTACTGGATTAATGCCATGATGAGAAACACATTTTCACCAAATGTAGTAAAGGGTGGTAAAAAAACAAATGTTATTCCAAGTGAATGCTATTTAGAAGTTGATTCGAGAATACTTCCAGGATATGAGCCAGAATATGCTTTAGAGGAGCTAAGAAAGTTATTAAAAGATATTGTCGAATTTGATGTTGAAATTATTCAAAAATCAATAGCAAGTCAATCATCTTTAGAAACACCATTATATAAAATAATTGAAAAAAGTATAAAGGATTTCAGTCCTAATGCAAATTTAATTCCCTTTATGCAGGTTGGTGGAACAGATTCAAGATTTTTTAGAGAAAAGGGAATACCAGCCTATGGATTTGGACCAATTCTAATTGATGGTCCTTATGGAGAATTTCTTGCAATGGTTCATGGTCATAATGAGAAAATATCCACAGATAATCTACTTTTTATGATAAAAACCTTATGGAATATAGTAACAAATTTCAGTACCATGTCATCCTGAAAGTTAAATTCTTAATCTTACCCATTCTCTGAAAAATACATCTGAAAAATGATAGATGTTATCTACTTTATCTAATATTTCTTTTTTTATTAAAAGTCTAATTGAGGTTTGTATTGTTGATAAGGCACCCAAATCGTTCATTTTTACAAATTCCTGTGAATAGATTCGTTTACCTCCATGGATGGCTATAGCTTTAAGAATTTGACGCTGAGAGAGTGGTAAACTATCCCAGATTGTAAGATAAAAAGGAGTTTCTTCAATTATAATCCTTTCAAGAGCAGGCTGAACATTTTCAGTATTTATCTTTTTTGTATTGAAATATAGATCCCATAATTTATGACAGAGAAATTGCGCATTATAAGGATAATTGTCAACTATATCGAGAACCTTATCAATTACTCCTGGTTTAAGAATAAACTCAGTTTTTAAGAATTTTTGCTCTAAGAATTCTTTAAATTCACCTCTTGGTATTTTTCCTAAATTTAATATTCTTCCCATTTTATAAAAAGCTCTACTTTTATTAGAAACCATATCATATAAAATATGTTTTTTAGAACCGGCAAAAAGATAACCAACTCTTTTATGATGTTGAAAATTAGCTCTCATAATTTTTTCAATATCTTCACCATTAAAAATCCTTATTTCTTGAAATTCATCAAAAGCAATCACAACTTTCTTTCTTTTTTTATTTGCTATTTGTTCAGGAAGATTACAGATTTCATCTAAAAACCTTAAAATATCTTTTTTAATTGGTGCATATTCAATTCCAATACTTGGTCTACCATTATAACCAATTGTAATTTTGGGTCGCAATGTAGGAAGAATATCTCTAAGCAATTTTATTGCTCTATCTAATTTAGATTCCATTGCATTTGCAATTTCTCCGGCATATATTTCTATAAGCTTATTTAAAGATGTAGCTTTATAAAGGTCTATATAAATAGTGTACAAACCTGCGACCTTTATTTTTTCAAGGACATTTATAATAAGTGAAGTCTTACAGGATATTTCCGAGAAAGCCCCCGATTTCAATCGAGGGGATGAATCGGATAGATTTTTTTTAAAAAAACCTAACAGTCTCCTTCTTTTAAGGTATAATAATAAGCATGAATAAAACTCTTAAAACATTCAAATACAGATTGTTCCCAACCAAAAAACAAAAGAGACTTCTTCAGGAGTGTAACCCACATATGATAATGTCCTATTTGACACATTTAGAAATGTCCTAATTTAAAGATGCTATAATGTCTTTTTTTAAACAAGAGGAGGACATTATCATATGTGGGTTACACATAAAATACCTTTCAATTTTTATAAAAATAAGATATTTCTTTTATTTTTACAATAGTGCCTAATAGAATCTTCATTAATTTTTTTATTAAATTTTTTTTATTTTTTATTAATTTATGATATTATTCTCAACACGATACCTATTAAGAGGATTGAAAACCTTAAACAAAGATTGCTTAATGTGGATTTACAAATATTAATTTTATTTTTTAATTTTGGTTGAAATTAACATATAAAAGTCTTTGTTTTTTTATTTAAAAGGATTTATAAATTTAAATAAAATTTAATATTATATAAAAATATTAATAAAGAAAGGAGATGATATTGTTACAGCCTATAATTTATGTTTTTCCTTTAATTGGAATAGCAGGTTTATTTGTTAGTTTAGCCTTATATCGAGAGGTAATGAAAAGTGATCCAGGGACACCTGAAATAATAAAATACTCAAAGACTATAAGGTCTGGAGCTTTTACCTTTTTGAAAAGAGAATATTTAACTATGTTAGGATTCGCTATTATAATTGCTGTGATTATTGCCTTTACCCTAAATATTTATGTCATGTTTTGTTTTATTGCTGGAGTAATAACATCATCATTGGCGGCTTTAATTGGTATGAATATGGCTACGAATGCAAATGGCAGAACTACATTTGCTGCGAGGTCAAGTCAAAATGAAGCTTTAAATGTTGCTATCTCTGGTGGTTCGGTAATGGGAATTGCTTCTGTAAGTATAGGAATTTTGGGAATTTCTATTATGTATATACTATTAAGTTTTTTTAAACTTGCAGGAACACTAGAAATTATTACAGGTTTTTCGATAGGAGCAAGTTTTACAGCCTTATTTAAACGTATTGGAGGTGGTATTTTTACGAAAGCAGCAGATATAGGAGCAGATTTAGTGGGTAAAATAGAAATTGGAATTCCTGAAGATGATCCAAGAAACCCAGGTGTTATTGCAGATAATGTTGGAGATAATGTAGGTGACATAAATGGGATGGGTGCGGATACCTATCAATCATTTACTGATACAACAATTGCCTCCATGATAATAGGGTCAATAGTGGCTGTACAAGGTTTAAGAGGAACTATTTTAGGTGATAAAGCAATAATTTTTCCACTGATAGTTGTAGCTATAGGAATAATATCATCTATAGTTGGAATATATACAATAAAAATTTTACTTAAATATAAAATACCCATAATGAAAAATATCCTTTTAATAGGTTTCTTAACAAGTTGGATTTTACTTGTTATTGGAGTTTTTATTTTTGCTAAATTTTATTTAAATTATATGGGTGCCTTCTATTCAACAGTTGTAGGGTTAACAGTGGGTGTTCTAATAGGTTTTTCTACAAATTATTACACTATGAGAAGACCTGTAAGAATAATATCAGATTCAGCTATTACTGGTCCAGCTACAACAATTATTACAGGAATATCATTTGGGTTAGAGAGTACATTTTTTCCCATGATTCTACTTAGCTTATCAATGTTAATATCTCATTATTTTGCTGGAATTTATGGCATTTCTTTATCTGGTGTAGGTCTTCTTTCAATACTTGGAACAATTTTATCATTAGATGCTTATGGTCCTATTGCTGATAATGCTGGTGGAATAGCAGAAATGACCAAGCAGGAACCTAAAGTAAGAGAAATCACTGATAGACTTGATATGTTTGGAAATACAACTGCAGCTATTGCTAAAGCTTTTGCAGTAGGAGCAACAGCAGCAGCAGCACTATCTTTAATAACTGCATATGCAGAAAAAGCTGGAATTGGAAGCTTAGGTAATTTAGATATTAGACAACCAAAAGTAATGGCTGGAATACTGATAGGTTCAGTTTTTCCAGCTCTTTTATCATCTATAATCTTAAAAGCAGTTGGAAAATCAGCACAATTAATGATTAAAGAAATAAGAAGACAATTTAGGGAAATTCCAGGACTATTTAAAGGAAAGGCAGAACCTGATTACAATCGTTGTATAGATATTTCAACAAAAGGTGCTTTAAGAAAAATGGTACTCCCCTCCGTAATTTCATTATTAGCCCCATTTGTTGTTGTATTTACATTGGGTAAAGAAGCTTTAGCAGGTTTTTTAACAGGTTGCATGGCAGCAGGAATCTTTTTGGCTATTTTTATGGCAAATGTTGGAGGAGCTTGGGATAATGCAAAGAAGCTTATAGAAGCAGGGAGACATGGGGGGAAGGGGTCAGAATCTCACAAAGCAAGTATTATTGGAGATACTGTTGGAGATCCCTTAAAAGACACAGCCGGTCCATCACTGGATATCATTATTGAATTAGTAGCTGCTATTTCCTTAGCATTTGTGCCACTATTTTTAAAATTCATTAAATAAAAAATAAAAAATATTGGAAAAATATGAATTTTATTGTAAAATAATCTACTATTTGAAAAACTATAAAATTGGGAGTAATTAATTAATATGTGATTGCATAAATTTGCAAAACACACTTAGAATATTTTTTATAATATCCTCCCTGACTTAGGCTTAAGCTAAGGGTTTTTGTTTTTCAAAAAAAATTAATTATTTTTTAAATATTAATGTAGGGCAAGGCTTCAGCCTTGTATCAATATTAAGCATTATAAGATAAAACTTAATATTGTACATGCAACCATAAAGGGTTGCCCTACATATTAGAATCTGAGGAGTAAAATGGTAAGAGAGAAGATATTACTTACACCAGGGGGATACAAGCGGATGAAGAAAGAACTGGAGGAGCTCGTTAAGTTTAGAAGGAGAGAGGTTACCGAAAGACTTAAGGAAGCATTAGAATTCGGTCATTTTGAGGAAAATGCTGAATATAAAGATGCAAGAAATGAGCAAGCATTGATCGAAAGAAGAATAGCTGAACTTGACCGTATTTTATCCAGTGCAGAGGTTATTAAGAAAGCTAAAGATAATGCTATTGTTAGATTAGGAACAAAAGTTGTAATAGAAAATAAAAATAGTGGTGAAATAATTACAGGGCTTATTGTGAGTACAGTTGAAGCTGATCCTGTCAAAAATAGGATCTCTAACAAATCTCCCGTTGGTTCTGCTATTATAGGGAAAAAAGTTGGTGAAGAAGTTGATGTAAAGACTCCTCAAGGAGAGCAAAGATATAAAATTTTAGAAATATCAAATCATATCTCAACCACAGAACCCTTCGAAGAAATCTAACCATCTTTAAAATAGTTAACAGTTAATTTTAATCCTTGATTAATATCTATTTTTGGTTCCCAGCCTAATATTTGTTTTGTTTTATTACAATTTAAGCAGCTTCTTCTAAGTTCACCCATTTTTTGGGGTCCATGAATTTCTTTTACATCACTATTTGTTATCTTTTTAAGTTTGTAAAACAACTCATTAATGGAAGTTTCAATCCCAGTTCCAATGTTAAATATTGCTATATCATTTATTATTATTCCATTATTTGTATTTTTATCTTTTTCTATTCTATTGTGTCCATTTTTATTTTTACTTTCAATTCTCCCTTTTGAAACTACATCACCTTTAATTTTGTTTTTAAATTCATCTTTTAAATTTATATTACTCTTATTTTCATCTTCTAAACTAAAATTTAATGCTAAAAGGTTTACTTTTGCTGCGTTAGATATATAAACAAAATCTCTAGTTTGATTTCCATCCCCATTTATTATTGGGTTCTCACCTTTTAACATCTTATTTATAAAAATTGCTACGACACCTGCCTCACCATAAGGATCCTGTCTTGGACCATAAATATTTGCATATCTAAGTATAATGCTATCTAAATGATGAACTTTCTTATAAAAGTAAAGATAATTTTCAATGGCTATTTTACTAACTCCATAAGGTGATAATGGTTTTAATGGTTGATTCTCGTCAACAGGTAATTTATCAGTCTCTTTATAAACTGTTCCTCCTGAAGAAGCAAATATGAATTTTTTAACATTATATTTAACACAATTTTCCAGTAAGTTAAGGGTTCCTAAAATGTTTACCTTAGCATCAAAGACTGGATCTTTAATAGAATCTATTACACTTATCTGAGCAGCATGATGATTTACTATATCTGGTCTTTCTTCTTTAAAAACTTCTTTTAATTTATAATCATTTACATTTAATTCATTTATATCTAATTTATAGAACTTAGCTTTTTTATTAATATATTTAGCATTTCCAGTGGATAAATCATCAACAACTACTACTTCATATCCTTCTTTAATATATAAGTCAACAATATGTGAGCCAATAAATCCAGCTCCACCAGTTACCAATACTTTCATAATCCTTTATTAAAAAATAAAATTTTAATTGATTCTTTTAATTTTTAAAATTTGACTTTTAATACACAAGATGAGTTTTTTAGATCTATTTTTCCTCCTTTAGAATTTTTAAGAATATCTCAACTATTTTAGGATCAAAGTCAGTTCCAGAAGAATTTTTAATTATTTCCATCGCTTCATTTTTAGAGTATGCCTTCCGATAAGGACGGTTTGAAGTTAAAGCATGATATACATCTGCAACAGCAATAATTCTCGATTCCAAAGGGATATCTTCTCCTTTTAGACCTTCTGGATAACCTTTTCCATTCCATCTTTCATGATGATGCAGAATTATAGGAATAACGCTATGGAGATTGCGAATCGATCTTATAATATCTACAGCAATCTCTGGATGTTTCTTAACTCTCTCATATTCCTCTTCTGTAAGTTTTCTATTTTTTTCTTCTGGCATTCTCATATCAAAACTTCTTAAGCCAGCCTCTATATGTCCTACATTTATCTTTAATTTTGTAGCTGCTAGAGCTCCGGCTAATGTAGAATTTGTATCTCCTTGGACCATTACTATTTCAGGTTTTTCTTTTAATAAAACTTCTTCAATTTTTTCTAACATTTTTCCTGTCTGCATTCCATGAGTTCCAGAGCCAATATTTAAGTTATATTCAGGATTTGGGAGGTTTAGTTCTTCAAAGAAGGTTTTATCCATGAAATAGGAGTAATGTTGATTAGTATGTATTATGAAAAAATTAAAATTTTCTTTTTGGCACTTTTTTATAACTGGTGATGTTTTAATAATTTCGGGTCTTGTTCCAAGGACAAAACATATCTTCATTTCACCTTTTTTCTTTTTTGATTTCTTTTATATCTTTTGCCTTTTCAATTAGCATTATTGGTATATCATTTTCAATATTGAAGTATTTTCTGCATTTATAGCAAATTAGTTTGTCTTCTTTAAGTTTTAAGTCACCTTTACAGATAGGGCAGGCTAATATTTTTAATAATTTAGTATCCATATTGTTGCTAAAATAACATACAGAGTAAAATAATTCTATTGTTTATAATATGTATTTATAATATTTAACATTAAATTTTAATTTTTTGCAAGAAACATATATTGACTTTCTAAATACTTTAAAATAACCTGAAGAAATATACTGAACATTGGCTTAAAAGAGCAAGAACAAAGTTAAAAATTACACAAAAAGATTTAGCAGGAGATAGATTTAAAAGACAATATATAAGATTGTAATCTAACTTACTTTAGTATTTGGGCATAAACTCTTCTATTTCTTGGTCCATCAAATTCACAAAAAAATATTGATTGCCATGTTCCAAGTGCAAGTTTTTTATTTTCAATTAAAACTATTTGAGAGGAACCTAAAATACTGGCTTTTATGTGAGCATGAGCATTTCCTTCTAAGTGATGATATCTTCCAGATTTTGGTATAGATTTGTTTAATTGTTCAATAATGTCTTGTACTACAGCAGGATCAGCTCCTTCATTAATAGTAATTGCTGCAGTTGTATGTGGAACATATAGATAGCAGACTCCATTTTCTACATCACTTTCATCAATTATTCTCTGAACTTGACCAATTATATTCACAAATTCCATATCTTTTGAAGTTTTAATATTTATAGTTTCCATCATTTATCACCTCCAATTAAATTTATGATTTAAAATGAAAGTAGAATTACATTAAGAATTCTCTATCAATTATTTTTTCTCTTTTTATTATATTTTTAGTTCTTCTTTTTGATCAATGATTACTTTTTTCAAATCTCTTTTTTTCATTTTACTAATGCATATTTTTTATTAAATTTATGTATTTTGAATACATATATTATATATAAATATTTAAAAGAATAATTATTTATAAGAAAATTAATTGTAAGTATTAAGCCAATGACATCATTTTAAGGAATAAGATTCCAGTTGTCATTACAATAAATTTTTAATATGTCATTGAAAGGAATAAAATTCCAGTTTTCATTGCAAGGAGTTAGATTTAAGTTGTCATTGCGAGCCACCAAAGGTGGCGTGGCAATCTCTCTCAGAGCTTGCCCTTGAAAAAAGTGAAGGGATAAACTTCGCGAAGAATCTCACTTTTACTAGTACTAGTAAAGGAAGTAAGGCTAAAACATGGTTCTACATCATTTAACCTTAAATAAAAAATTACATTTTAATTTATTATAATAAAAAATTAACACTTTAATTTAGTAATTATTTTTAACATTTTGCAATTGTAGCAACAACAGAAAAATTGGGATTGACTCTGGATTTTTAATAACATAAAATATGTAATAATTTTTATTGAATATTTACAAATAAAAAATTTTTGGTGGGTTTTGGAACTCTACGTTGCTACTATCATCTCTCTCTTGCTGTTCAGGTTATAGAGTGCATAAATGAAGTACTTCACAAAATATTCTAATTTATGAGTATAAACGAAGTAGTTTGGTTATTTTAAGTTATGTCTAATTTCTTGGCGGTGCTTTGAAAACAGAAGTTTTATACTATCTGATGAAAATAATAAGTTATGGGAGAGAAAATGTTCAATCCAAAAACAAGTTATGGTTTAGCAATATTATCTGGAATTTTGCTTTTGCTTAGTTTTCCTCCTTTTAATCTTGGAGGATTTTTAGCCTGGTTTGCCTTAGTTCCATTGCTTATTGCTGTTTACAATGAGACGAAGGTAAAAAGAATAAAAAGATTGTTGTTAGTTACATCTATTTGTATTGCTCCACTATTTGTTTTCATGTATAGTGAATTTGATTTTTTTCTACCCTCCATTGTTGCTTGGCCATTGGGTATAATTGTAGCTGTAGAAATAGGAAAGTGGGTTATATGGTATATTGAAAACCATTGGAAACCTAAACAACTACCAACTAAAGGACTAAGTTATTTGCCCTCTACACTACAAGTTTTTCTTGTACCAATTTTTGGGACAGCAGTTGAGTTTCTTGCAATGAACCTTCCTGTGGTTATGAAGTTGGGTGGTGCGCTTGGTATCTTTTCACTATCCAGGACTCAATGGCTGAATGTCCCAATTTTACAATTAGCGTCATTTACTGGCATGTACAGCATAACTTTTCTAATCCTATTGGTTAACTGTGCCATGGCGTACGCAATAATTTATTACAAAGAAACAAGTCGTATATGCAAACAAGCTATCGGAGTATTATTGATACTCACATTCATATTTGTTTGGGGTTGGGTTAACGTCCCTGAACATGTTGCTGGTGATACTACTGTGGTTATAATCCAATCAATGCCGGAAGTGATAGAAACAGAACATGTTAACGAACTCTACGCCAATCTAAGTGAATATTCTTTGAAATATGAACCAGATATAATTTTATGGCCAATAGTCTTCAATTTCGAATCCGGGCAACCATCTGGACCTTTTGCAGACCAATATGTAAATTTCAGTGAAGAGAATGACGTTCATTTGGTGTATGTTGGTGGTGTAGTATATCCAGATGGGGAAACTGAACCTTACAATCCTCATTATTTGTATATTAATATATTTGAGGGGATTATCCCTTTTGATTCGAATAAGATACTGCCGGAACTAAAGGGCTTTGATACCAAGTATGGAAAATTAGGGATTCTTATATGCATGGAATCCGCATCAACTATTCCAACAAGTAAATTCGTTGAAAATGGTACGCAGTTTATTGTCGTGACTTCAGGTAATTTACCTGTTATTGGTGCTCTTCAGGGTTTACATGGAGGAAGTGTAGTTTACAGAGCAGTTGAGCACAGAATATACACCGCTCTTTTCTTTGGACCAGGAGATTCAATAATAGTTGACCCATATGGGAGAATAATAGAGGATACTGCTCCAGAACCAGA
>JGI24025J20009_10001169_pt1 | contig 20058 bp, 21 predicted proteins | sample Cruoilmetagenom3_FD_20009 | JGI IMG/M metagenome (IMG submission 20009) | reverse complement strand
CGAAGTCTTCCGTCGCGCACTGGAAGCGCAGGGTGACAACATCGAGACCATCGGCTTTGCCGGGTTCTTCGGGCTGGCCAGCGCGCACAAGCCTGCCGGCTCGGATGTGACCGAACTGCGCGGTCCGGTGCTCTTGCAATCCGGTGTGACATCCCAGGCGACAGAACCCGAGAAGGCCGATCTCGATCGTCGCCATGCTGCGCGGGCCAAGCGGGCCTGGGGCAGATTCAAGCTGGCGGCGGTCTCTTCTTTCGCCTTTGTGGAGGCTACAGGACCACTCTACGTGGGTAAGTTGGTGCGGGATTCGCTGGGCCTGGGCGGTAAGGCCACGGCAGAGCCTGCGCCCATGCTGGACCCGGCGATTGACCTTGAAGCACGTATTGGAATGGCAAAGTCGGTGCTGACGGCCATGTCGCTCACGGATAATTTCGCGCGGATCGTCATGCTGGCGGGTCATGGCGCGGACGTAACCAACAACCCGCATGAAAGCGCGCTGCAATGCGGCGCCTGCGGAGGCTATACAGGAGACGTGAACGCCCGGCTTCTGGCAGGTCTGCTGAGTGATCGCGACGTTCGCGCAGGGCTTGGCGGCGCAGGGATCGAGATCCCCGCCGACACTGTTTTCTTGCCCGCAATGCACCACACGACGACGGACCGCATAACCCTTTATGAAGGCGATCTGCCACAGGGCCATTCGGCTGCCGGTCTCGCGCAACTGAAAGAGTGGCTGGACGCGGCTGGGAATTTGGCGCGTGCGGAACGTGCGAAACGTCTGCCGCGCGCGATCAGAGCGGGGAGCATCCCCCACCGGGCAAGCGACTGGGCCGAAACGCGCCCCGAATGGGGGCTGGCGGGTTGCCATGCCTTTGTCGCCGCACCACGTCACCGCACGGACGGGGCGAACTTGTCGGGTCAGGCGTTCCTGCATAATTACGACTGGAAACGCGATGAGAGTTTTGGTGTTCTCGAGTTGATCATGACGGCACCCGCGGTCGCCGCAAGCTGGATCAGCCTTCAGTATTACGGCTCGACAGTGGCACCGGAACTGTTCGGTGGCGGCAACAAGCTGCTGCACAACGTGGTGGGGGGAATCGGTGTGCTGGAAGGTAACAACGGCGCCCCGCGTCCGGGCTTGCCGTGGCAATCAGTCCACGATGGCAACCAGTTTCAACATGATCCACTGCGCTTGTCTGTGATCATCGAAGCCCCGCGCGAGGCAATGTCCGATATCCTTAGCCGCCATCCTGGTGTGCGCGAACTGTTCGATAACGGTTGGCTGCACTTGATTGCCATGGATGACGCGGGCACGCTGGCCTGGCGCTATACGGGAAACCTGAAATGGGCATCATTCGAAGGACAAACTGATGTCGCACCTGCAATAGCGGCGGAATAGCCCGTCTTTCCGCCCGCTTGCGCACCCGCTTTGCTTCGTATCGGTCTTTCAATTGGCCCGGGTTGTGCAACAAAGTCGGACTGGATGCTATTGGATGAACCCGATGCGGTGGGACAAGGCTCCACGTCTCAGCCCAGCCACCGTCGGGAAAGCGTCGTGATGAGGACGCGCGATAAGAAGGCAACGACAAAGTTCGTTAAGAAAGTAACGGAAAAGCATGGCCGTGCGGAGATCATTGTCATGGACCGGCTGCGCTTGTCTGGCGCAGGGCTGAAAGAAATCGGTTTGGCAATCAGGCAGGAAATCGGCCGCTGGCTGAACAATAGGGCAAAGAATTCTCACTTGCCATTCCGATGACGAGAGCGGGCCATGCTCCGTTTCAGGCGGAAGCGAAGTCTAAGAAAATTCGCCGCCGCTCTTGCTGCGTGGTGCAGTCTCGGCGCGTCATGATAGACAGTGTCACTGTCCTTGTGCAGACGATTTCGAATTAGTCTGCCAGCAGCCTTGCGGGCGTGATCCCGTTGGTCTGATGGTCAATCACGCTTGCGCGGTTTGACGTAAATCTCAAGCCGGTGACTGACGATATCAAAGCCATAGCTGCGCGCGATCTCTTCCTGAAGGCGCTCGATCTCGTCTGATCTGAATTCGATCACCTCGCCGGTTTCGGTGTTGATGAAATGGTCGTGATGCTCGTCCGGCGCGGCCTCGTATCGCAGTCTGCCATCGTCAAAGGCGTGGCGTTCGATCAGCCCGTGTTCGGCCAGAATATTCATCGTCCGATAGACCGTAGCGATGTTCACAGAGGCATCGGTCTGCTTGATCCGGCGGTGCAGTTCCTCGACATCGGGGTGGTCGTCCGAGGCCTCTAACACGCGGATGATAACGCGCCTTGGCCCGGTGATGCGCAGGCCGATATCGCGGCAACGATCGATCAGGCTGTCGTGTGTCTGGCTTGTCATGTCGTGCCCGCCTCCCATGGCCTTGGAACTGTCGGTCGTTCATCGGTGCGGGCCGATTGCAACGGAGGGTCACGTTAGCATGGCCCGTCTGGCACGTCATCCGGTTTTGCCCCTGCGCATCGCGCGGCATTTCAGGCCGGGCTTGCAATGGGGCCACACCGGGCCAGATTGATGATCAAGCCGGGCTGCTCAATAAACCGGCCAGTAATTGATGCGCGCCACTACGAAAGCTTGTTCCAAATGAATTGCAGTTGCAAATGCCGCCGCTATCACTATTCTTGTTGCGAGCGGTTCGCAACTTGGCGAATCCCGTCCGGCGACAGGATGGACACCCCGTGAAAGGACCCTGCATGACGTTTAAAAAAAAAGCACGTGTTCTGGCCGCAGTCGCAGCGACCGCGCTGATGGCCAGCGGCGCCGCTGCCGCCGAGGGCCGGATGAAGGTCGTGACGACCTTCACAGTGCTGGCGGATATGGCGCAGCGCGTGGCCGGTGATGCGGCGGATGTTGTATCGATCACCAAGCCGGGCGCCGAGATCCACGGGTACGAGCCGACCCCGCGCGATATCGTACGGGCGCAGGGGGCTGACCTGATCCTGTGGAACGGTCTGAATCTGGAACTGTGGTTCGAACAATTTCTGCGCAATATGGGCGATGTGCCGTCGGTAACGCTGAGCGATGGCATCGATCCGATTTCGATCGCCGCAGGATCATACGAGGGCAAACCAAACCCGCATGCCTGGATGGGGTTGGATAACGCGCTGATTTACATCGACAATATCACTACGGCCTTTGCAAACGCCGACCCGGACAACGCCGCCGCCTACCGAGCTAACGCCGATGCCTACAAGGCCGAACTGCGCGCCACGCTTGAGCCGTTGCGCCAGAAGATCGCAGCCATTCCCGAAGACCAGCGCTGGCTGGTGACCTGCGAGGGCGCCTTTAGCTATCTGGCGCGCGATTTTGGTATGAAAGAGCTTTACCTTTGGCCGATGAATGCCGACCGCATGGGCACGCCGCAGCAGGTGCGTGCGGTGATTGACGGGGTCAAGGGCTATGAGATTCCCGTGGTGTTTTGCGAAAGCACCGTGAATACGGCCCCCGCCGAACAGGTCGCGCGGGAAACCGGCGCGCGCTATGGCGGCGTATTGTATGTGGACAGCCTGTCTGACCCTGGCGGGCCGGTCCCCACCTATCTTGATTTGTTGAAAGTGACCTCGCAGACGGTGGCCGACGGGTTGACCGGCGGGGCCGGACAGTGACCACGCCTTCCAAAGGCAGAAAGAAGCTGATGAAAGATATATCCGCCCCCCAACGGCCTGCGTATCACGCCGCATCCGACGCGGACGGGATCACGGCGCAGGATGTGACCGTGACCTACCGCAATGGCCATACCGCGCTGCGCCATGCCTCTTTCACGATCCCGCGCGGCACGGTCACCGCGCTGGTCGGGGTGAACGGCGCGGGCAAGTCAACCCTGTTCAAGGCCATCATGGGCTTTGTCCCCGTGGCCCGCGGCGATATCCGCCTGCTGGGCCTGACGGTGCAAGATGCGCTGAAACAGAACCTTATTTCCTATGTGCCACAATCCGAGGAAGTGGACTGGTCCTTTCCCGTGCTGGTCGAGGATGTGGTGATGATGGGCCGTTACGGGCATATGGGTTTCCTGCGCCGCCCGCGGCAGGCGGATCGCGATGCGGTGGATGCGGCGCTGGCCCGCGTGAACATGCTGGATTACCGCCACCGGCAGATTGGCGAGCTGTCGGGCGGGCAAAAGAAGCGTGTCTTCCTGGCCCGCGCCCTGGCGCAGGACGGCCAGGTGATCTTGCTGGACGAGCCGTTCACCGGCGTCGATGTCAAGACCGAAGAGCAGATCATCGCGCTGCTGCGCGATCTGCGCGACGAGGGGCGCGTGATGCTGGTGTCCACCCACAACCTTGGCTCGGTGCCCGAATTCTGCGACCGCACCGTGCTGGTCAAGGGTACGGTGCTGGCCCATGGCCCAACGGAAACGACCTTTACCCGCGAGAACCTTGAACTGGCCTTTGGCGGTGTGCTGCGTCATTTCACCCTTGGCGGCTCCGACCTGCATGATGACGATGACGCGCGCGAGCTGTCGATCTTCACCGATGACGAGCGCCCGCTGGTGCAATATGGCGAGCGCACCCACAAGACAGAGCGCAAGGAATGAGCGCGCTTCTGGAACCGTTCACCTATGGCTACATGACCAATGCCATGTGGGTGTCTGCGCTGGTTGGCGGGGTCTGCGCCTTCCTGTCCTCCTACCTGATGCTGAAGGGCTGGTCCCTGATCGGCGATGCGCTGTCCCATTCCGTCGTGCCCGGCGTTGCGGGCGCCTATATCCTTGGGCTGCCCTTCGCACTTGGGGCGTTCCTGTCGGGCGGTTTGGCGGCGGCGGCGATGCTGTTCCTGTCGGGCCGGTCCGGGCTGAAACCCGATGTGATCATCGGGATCATCTTTACCTCTTTCTTCGGATTGGGGCTGTTCATGGCCTCGGTCAACCCGATGGCAGTGTCGATCCAGTCCATCACCATGGGCAATATCTTGGCCATCACGCCAGAGGACACGCTGCAACTGGCGATCATCGGTTTTGTGTCGCTGGCTGTGCTGCTGCTCAAGTGGAAGGACCTGATGGTGGTGTTTTTCGATGAAAGCCACGCGCGGTCCATCGGTCTGCGCCCCGGTCTGCTCAAGGGGGTGTTCTTTGTTCTTCTTTCGGCCTGCATCGTCGCGGCGATGCAGACGGTCGGCGCCTTCCTTGTCATCGCCATGGTGGTGACGCCGGGGGCCACGGCCTATCTGTTGTGCGACCGGTTTCCGCGGCTTATCGCGACCTCGGTCGCCATTGGCGCGGTGACCAGCTTTGCCGGGGCCTATATCAGCTATTTCATTGATGGCGCGACCGGCGGGGTCATCGTCGTGCTGCAAACCGCGATCTTCCTTGCGGCCTTTGTTCTTGCGCCCAAACACGGCCTGCTTGCGGCAAAGCGCAAGGCCGCCGCCGCGCTGGCAGAGGAGGCCGCATGATGGACACCCTGCTGATGCCGTTCCAGTTCGCCTTTATGCAGAATGCGTTCTGGATTGCTGTTCTGGTGTCGGTTCCCACCGCGCTTTTGTCCTGTTTCCTTGTGCTGAAGGGATGGGCGCTGATGGGCGATGCCGTCAGCCATGCCGTGCTGCCCGGTATCGTGCTGGCCTATATCCTTGGACTGCCCCTGTTGATCGGTGCCTTCGCGGCCGGAATGCTGACCTCGGTCGCCACGGGCTATCTGTCGGAAAACAGCCGGGTCAAACAGGACACGGTGATGGGGGTCGTTTTCTCGGGCATGTTCGGGCTGGGTATCGTCATGTATGTCTCGATCCAGACCAATGTGCATCTTGATCATATCCTGTTCGGCAACATTCTGGGCGTCGGGGCCGGTGACCTGTGGACCGCCGGTATCATCTCGGCGTTGGTGTCGATGGTTCTGGCGGTGAAGTGGAAGGATTTCATGATGCACGCCTTTGACCCCGCGCAGGCGCGGGTCAGCGGGCTGCGTGTGGGCCTGTTGCATTACGGTCTGCTTGGCATCCTGTCGCTGACCATCGTCGCGACCTTGTCGGCGACAGGGCTTATCCTGGCCGTGGGCCTGCTGATCGCACCGGGGGCGATCGCGTTCCTGCTGGTGCGCAGCTTTGAAAGGATGCTGGTGGTGGCGGTCATCGTCTGCATGGGGTCGATGCTTGGCGGTGTCTACCTCAGCTTCTTTTTGGATAGCGCGCCAGCCCCGACGATCATGCTGCTGCTGACGGGCGTGTTCGTGCTGTCCTTCATCCGCAGGTCTTTGCAGACCCGCCGCGCATCGCGCATCGTCTGAATACCCGCTTTTGAATTATCCTTCCCGCTGCCAAGTTCATTCAATAAAGGGCGCGGCGCTTCAGGCTCTTGCTGGAAAAGCTGGTTGTGCCAACACCGGATGCGCGCCGTATCCATCCGCCGAGGGCCGTCTGTCTGCCCTGATCGCCCTGGTTTAAGTCCGGGTCTATGTCCGAGCATAGATACAGACCCGAAGTCGAGATCCTTTCCGTCACCGATATCGGCGGACGCCGGCGTTGGACGGATGAGGAAAAGGTTCGCATCGTTGAGGAGGGTTTCGGCGGTCGCGGGCGCGTTGCCGAGACGGCCCGTCGGCATGATATTGGCCGCACGCTGCTGGTGCGCTGGCGCCGCCAGTATCGTGAAGGGCAGTTGACGGCGAGCGGGTCGCACCCGCAGTTCATCCCCTTGATCGCACCTGGTCCTGAGGCCCCCGATGTTCTGGGCGCTCCGTCCGCCCCAGGTCCGTTTCCAGCGCAGGAAACGGCCCAGTTGGCGGATATCACGCTGGTGAACGGTCGGCGTTTGTCTGTTGCGGTCTCGGTCGACCCGGAGGTGCTGGCGCGCCTCGTGAACGCACTGGATGCGTCATGATCGCCTTTCCGGCGGGTGTGAAGGTCTGGATCGCAGGCGGCGTGACGGACATGCGGCGGGGGATGAACACGCTGGCGTTGCAGGTTCAGGAGGGGCTCGGGCGCGATCCGCATGCGGGCGAGGTCTTCTGCTTCCGTGGGCATCGTGGCGATCTGGTCAAGATTTCATGGCACGACGGGGTCGGCATGTCGCTGTATCTGAAACGCCGGGAGGCGGGGAAATTCATCTGGCCGGCAAGCGGCTCCGGGGAGGCCGTGCAGATCTCCGAGGCCCAGCTGGGGTATCTCCTGGAAGGCATCGACTGGCGCAACCCGCGCTGGACGCAACGCCCTGCAAAAGCGGGACAAACCGGCTTCACCAGGTTGTTTTCCATGGGCTTTTCCGGGCCGGCATGGTAGGTCTCGCCCATGCCCGAGACCACCTCCGACCTCGAAAACCTGCGCGCCGCCCTGACCGCGGCCGCGGCCGAGGCGCGTGCCGCGGCTGCCGAAGCCGACCTCGCGCAGGCCCGTGCGGTGGTTTCCACGTCCGAGGCGATGATCGCGGCACTCAAACTTGAGATCGCGCGGCTCAAGCGCGACAAGTACGGCCGCAGCGCGGAATGTACCGTCCGGCCCCTTGACCAGCTGGAATTGCAACTCGAGGAGCTGGTGGCCGCCGCCGCCGCCGCCGAGGACAAGGCCCGGGCCGAACAGACCGCAGAGAAGACGACGAAGGTCGCGGCCTTCGAGCGGCGCAAACCCGTGAAGAAGCCATTCCCCGCGCACCTGCCGCGCGAGCGGGTGGTGGTCGAGGCGCCGACCACGTGTTCCTGTTGCGGCTCGGACCGGATCGTGAAGATGGGCGAGGACGTCACCGACACGCTGGAGGTCATCCCCCGCCAGTGGAAAGTGATCCAGACAGTTCGGGAGAAGCTCACCTGCCGGAACTGCGAGAAGATCAGCCAGCCGCCCGCCCCGTTCCACCCGATACCGCGGGGTTGGGCAGGTCCCAGCCTGCTCGCCATGATCGTCTTCGAGAAATACGGCCTGCACCAACCCCTGAACCGCCAGGCCGAGCGTTATGCCCGGGAAGGCGTGGAGCTCAGCCTTTCCACCCTGGCCGACCAGGTCGGTGCCGTGGCCGAACTTCTGAAGCCGTTGCAGGTATTGATCGAGGCGCATGTCATGGCTGCCGTCTGGCTGCATGGCGATGATACGACGGTGCCGCTGCTGGCCCGCGGGGGCACGAAAACCGCGCGGCTCTGGACCTATGTCCGCGATGACCGCCCTTTTGATGGAACCGCCCCGCCGGCTGTGGTCTTCAGGTTCTCCCGCGACCGGAGCGGAGAGCCTCCGACAGAACATCTCACGGGCTGGCAGGGCATTCTGCAAGCCGATGCCCATGCCGGCTATAACCGACCGCAAGCCGGGTCCTGTCCTGCCTGCGCTGTGCTGGAGCCATGCCCGCCGCAAGTTCTTCGAATTGGCCGATGTCGAGGGGAACATCCGCAAGGGCAAATCGCCCAAGGACATCTCGCCCATCGCCTTAGAGACGGTGAAGCGTATCGATGCCCTATTCGAGATCGAGCGAGGCCTGACCGGCCAAGGCCCCGCCGCCCGCCTCGAGGCGCGGCAGCGCCTGTCCGCGCCGCTCGTCGAAAACCTGGAACGCTGGCTGCGTGGCGAATGGGCGAAGCTCTCGAAACACGTCAAGGTCGCCAAGGCGATCGACTACCTGCTGTCGCCGGCCCACTGGCCGGGCTTCACCCGGTTCCTCGAGGATGGACAGGTCTGCCTGACGAACAACGCCGCCGAACGCTCCCTGCGCGGTGTGGCTCTCGGTCGGAAGTCCTGGCTCTTTGCCGGATCCGAGCGTGGCGGGCAGCGCGCCGCCGCCATGTACACGCTGATCGGCACGGCCAAGCTGAACGACATCGACCCGCAAGCCTGGCTCGCGGACATCATTGCCCGCATCTCCAACCTGCCGGTCTCACGGCTGCCGGAGTTGCTTCCATGGAATTGGAAACAGCCGGTAGACCGGCCAGCCGAGGCCGCCTGATGGCCCGCGTCATGCATGTCCATACCATCGACGAGGTCGCCAGGAGGACCGGCGAGAACCTCGAACTCATCGAGGTCGTTTGCGGGACCTCCGACAACATCGACTATGGCGAGATGATCTGGGTCGACAACGGAACAGAAGAGGGCATCAAGGCCTTGACGGACCGCGGCATCGAATGCCTGCACGAACTCCTCGCCGACATCAGGACATGGCATGGCGGGATCCGCGACTTCCTGCGCGACGAGCAGTGCGAGCCAGATGTCATCGAACGCATCATGGCCGACGTGAAAAACTGATAAGTCCAGACGGCCCTCGGCGTAGCCTTACTGCGCGCCAAACGGCCAGGGCAATCGTCATGCCTTGCCCTTTCAGAAGCTTCTGTACGATTTTCTTGGGTTTCTAAATGCCGTCCAAGTGATGGCAAATCCGACGTTGCAACACCCTGGCGGTGCTGGGGATGTGATCGATACAAGCGCTAAAGCGCGAGGGGCGATCCCCTGAGGGTTAGTCGCCGGCCATGGTCAACATGTCGGGGTGCAGGCAAAGATTCAATGGGTCGGCGCGGCAGATCGCGTGCAACTCGTCCAACAGGTAGTGGTGCCAGCGCGCTGTGAACGCGGCCATGGTTTCGCCCGGTGCCGGGCTTGGCACCAAGCGCGATCGGCACAGATAGCGGCCGTTTTCGCGGTGGCAATTGGTCCAATATATCGGAATATCCTGTTTATAGGCCAGTTCCGGCACGGTGTTGGGCAGCATAAGGGATTGACCCTTATGAACAATTTGCGTCATGCGGTCGCTTTTGCCGGAATCCGCCGCAATCCCGACCAAACGACCTGCTTTCAGTTCGCGCAGGATGCGCCGCTGCGCCGCGTTTGGCCCGTCGGTTCGGCGGATCGGCACCAACCTGTCGGCACCGGGCAGAACATCCGCCAATGAGGAAGCACCGCCCAGAATGGTCACCGGCAGATCCGCATGAATCAAGTGGCAGAGAAACCCCATAAGCAAACCCGAATGGCTGACGGCGACGATCCCGCCGTGGCGCGCATCGCGCAGCGAGTCAAGGTCGGAATCGCTGTCCTGCACGAACCGCGTCACATGTTCGCGGTCATGCAGCAATCGCATGGTCATGGCGTCACGCGCGCGGCTGGCATCGGTAAAGCCTTGCCGCCATGGGCCGCGTTCGGGGGCAGGGATGTCCAGCCAGTCCAGCACCCTCTCGGCCTTGTCACGGGGAAAGTGCCAGCGCGGTTCTTGGGCGTGAAACGGGTCTTCGCCGGCCTCGCGCTTGCGCGCTATGATCGCGTTGAACCCGTCCAGTTGCCGGTCGGCAAGGTCGGTGCGATCCTTGCGCAGCAAGATACCCGCCGCCTCCATCGGAAGCAGTGGCGTGTCCAATGCGGGGTGCAGCGCCATCAGAAAACTGGCGGCGCGGGCCTGGTCTTCGGGGGTTGCCGCGTCCTGGATCAGGCGCAGCAAGACCCGCCGCAACTGGCCTGTTTCATCGGTGGATCGGGGCAATAGCGTGGCAATTACATTGCCGCGCCCCGCCTTGCACAGCGCGGCAGCCAAGGCCTGCTGCTGGCTTGCGGTAAGTGGTGCATCGGCGGGCAGGTCCTGCACCGCACCCGCGGCGGATACCGCATCGCCCATGGCCAGAAACGCATCCAGCCGCAGGCGGGTATGCACGGGATCCGGACGATCAGAAAAGTGTTCCAGCGCGGCAACGGCCAGTTCAGGGCGCCCCTCGGCCAAGGCGATCCTTGCATCCAACCGGGCCCGCAAAAGGGGGGGGCAGATCGGATTTGACCTGCTCGAACTCGGCGCGGGCGCGGGGGGCTTCGCCGGCCCTCGGCGCAGCTGTGGCACGGTCATACATCGGCTTTAGCCTGTGTCGCCAGCTGGTGCTTGGCGACCTTGCCGGACGCGGTCATCGGGAAGCTGTCATGGAACACGAAACGGCGCGGCAATTTGAACGCGATCAGCCGTTCGGCGCACCTTGCGCGCAAGGTTGCGGCGTCCGGCACATTGGCCGGATCGGCGGCGATCACATGGGCGGCGACCACTTCGCCCAGCTTGTTATTGGGGGCACCCACCACGGCCACGTCGCGCAGGGCGGGGTGGGCGCGTAGCACCGTTTCAACTTCGGACGGGAAAACAGTATTGCCCGCCGTCTTGATCAGTTCCTTGATCCGGTCCACCAGAAACAGCCGTCCCTCGGCATCCAGACGGCCGACATCGCCGGTGCGGAACCAGCCCTCGTGGAATGCAGCGGAATTTGCGGACTCGTTTTGCCAATATCCCGGTGTGACCATGTCACCGCGGATCAGAATCTCGCCTGCCTCGCCCTGCGGCGCGGGGGCCATATCTTCGTTCACGATCTGCAAATCCAGCCCTGGCGCGATCTGCCCGACCAAACCGGGGGGCGTTTCGCGATGATCCAGTGCGATGGCGATCGGCACGGCCTCGGTCATGGCATAGCCGGTCATGACTTCGCAGCCGAATGTACCGGCCATGGCATCGGCCAATGCCGGATCCAGCTTGGTGCCGGCTGGAAGAACGCGGCGCAGGTCGGGCAGATCGGTGCCAGCCTGCCGCGCCCCGCCCAGCACCAATTGCCCCAGCAGTGGCACACCGGTCATGAAAGTCACCTTGTCACGAACCAGCGCCGCAATCAGCGCGTCGGGCCGCAAGGCGGCCGCAAATGACAGGCCCGCCCCCGTCACCAGCGCGACCGAGGCCATGCAAACCCCGTAGATATTCGACAAGGGCGCGGCCATCAAAATCACATCGCGCGCATCCAGCCTGAAAAAATCGTTTTTCAGACGGTCAGCGGCGCAGGCAAGGTTGCCCAGCGTCACCATCACGCTGCGCGGCGCACCGGTGGTGCCCGACGTATAAAGCAGCGCAACCATGCGGGCAGGGTCGGGGGTGGCCTGCACCAGCGGCGCGCCCGTTTCCGTATCAGTGGGTGCGATCAGCGGCAGATCGACCAGCGGCTGGGGCAGGACGTCGCTGGCGCGGTCACTGATCAACAGCGCCGCCCCGCTATCGGCACGGATATGCGCCATGCCCGCGTCGGGCGTGGCGGGATGCAGCGGCACGGCGCACAGCCCTGCCATAATGCAGGCGAAAAAGCCCGACACTGCTGCTTCGGGACGGTCGCACAGGATCAGAACCCGGTCGCCTTCGCGGCCCGAGGCTTGCAAACGCGCGGCAAGGGCGCGGGCTTTTGCCATGGCTGTGCCACGAGGCGTGCAGCCAGCATCGGACAGGTAAAGAGGGTGAGTGAAATGCGTATCGAACCCGGCAAGGAAAGATTCGATTTCGGTCGCTTGCGTCATTTTCCGAACGCCTTTTCGCTAAGGAGGGGCCATTTATTGAGACCCTAAAATACGCTTTGGGAAAAGAACTTTGTTGTATTTTGGTATTATTTACAGTGTGTTGCGCGGAATGGACGAAGGCGGCGACGTGGCGCGCAGCCTATCCGTGTCCGTCGGGCATGATCCTTGGTGGCGGAGAGAGGCTGACGTCAGTCACGTTCCCTCCGCCATTTGCCCATCCAACCCACGTTGGCGCGATCGGTGAACTTGAAACGGGACGAGGTTGCGCACCTGTCCAAGGCGGTCGATTTGGTGTGCGCCATTCGATTGCAATGCAAGGTGCCAGCAGATTCGCGTCAGACTTCGCATAGGGTGCGGAGATCATGCGGCGTCTTGCGTGGTGAATGCGCGCAAAGCGTCCCGGTTGATCTCTATGCCGTGGCCAGGGGCGCCGGGGATGCGGACCGTGCCGCGCGCATGCTCGATACGCCGTGTCAGGACCGCCTGGCGGAACGATCCGGTGGCGTATGCTGTGACGGTTTCGCTCACATGCCCGCCCAGCAAGGGCGAAACCGGCACGCCGGAAAGCTTGCCCTTGATGTCTCACAGCGCAACGTCGATGCCGAAAAAGCCGGGGCCTAAGGCATCCTTCGCGATTTTAATCGTCATGGCGTGCCACAATCGCAGCCCGCGACGATGGGTGTGCCATTGGCCGCGATCTTGGCCACATGCGCGATTTCAGGAATTTCCGATGGGGCGAGGGAAAAAATTGCCGGTAAAATTGCCGGTGCTGCTCGCGGCGAACAATACTGTGGCGTCATAGCCTGACCGCCAGTCCAGTTGCGCGCGTAGGGGGCGGGGTTGAACGCGCCCGCGCCTTGCCGTGCCTCGACCAACCCGTCGGCGCGCAGGGTGGCAATGGCCTCGTGGATTACGGTGCGGGATATGCCATGTTCGGTGGTCAACGCCGCCTCGCTTGACAATTTGCACCCTCCCAGGTGGATCGCGCCCGAGGTGATGTCGCGGGCCAGTGCGGCGGAAAGGGTTTGCACAAGGTTCGGGCGGCTGCCAGCGGCGGGTGGCTGAGGCATGAAGAAACCCATTGTTCAATCGTGCCCAGATACGTTGGCTTGCCGGTATGGTGGAAACAAAAACAAATACATTCTGTCTGACAAATTTACGAAAGTTACGCGACCGAGGGAGGGCACAATTATAAACAATTGCTGATCGACGGGGCTTTGGGTGGGCTGGGCGGCCTGCGCGCCGGGCAGTTGGGCCGTTGGGCGGGGTGGCTGAAACTGTCAGCTTGTCCATCAACACCCCGATCGATACCTCCGAGGCCAAGATCGTGAAATGGGATCTGAACGATATGGGTACGGTGGACCAGACGGTCCACGGCTGCGACGGCATCATTGGCCCGAACCTGATCGGCCTTCACAACCTATACGAGGCCGCGCGCAAACACGGGCACCTGCGGGTGCTGTTCGCGAACTCCAACCATGTTGTCGGGTATTGCCGACATGATGAACAATTGGATGCCAGTGCAAGCCACCAGCCTGACGGCTGGTTTGGCATTTCCAAATCTTATGGCAGGCAGTGGCGCTGATGTATCACCGCAAATTCGGGATCGAACCCGCGTTGGTCCGCATCAGTTCGGGCCTGCCCGAACCCAAGGACCGCCGGATGCTGGCCGTGTCGCCATATCAGGGCGGCGTGTTTACCGAAGAGCCGAAACACAAGCCCGAGCGATAGTCATGATAGCCCCAGGTCGATCACCGGTTCAAAGGCGATCCGACTGGGGCCGGGGTCGTCCTCGTCCGACAGGTGTTTCAGGATCAGCTGCGCGGCGGTCTGGCCAATCTCTCGCCGCGGGGTGTGCGATGTGGCAATCGGCGCGGGCAGGGCGGACAGCATGTCCAGCCCGTTGAAACCCGCCAGTAGCAGCGCATCGGGAACGTCGATCTGTTGCTTAAGCGCATGGAACAGCCCGCCCATGGCCACATCGTCGTTGGAATAATAGATGCAATCCAGATCGGGGTTTTTCGCCAGCAGCCGTTCGGTCATCTTCTGCCCGGCCGACACGGATGAAAATCCCGGTGCCGTCAGTTCCGCGCTTAGGGGAATCCCCCTTTCTTCCAATGCTTTGACGAACCCTTTGCGGCGTTTCACGGCACGGGTGTCGCAGCCCAGCCCGCAGCCGACATAACCGAACTTCCGCCGCCCTGCCGCAACCAGCGCGCGGGCCATGTCGGCCCCGGCGCGGGTATGGGACAGGCCAACGCAGCAATCCACCGCCTCGCCATCCAGATCCATGATCTGGACCACCGGAAACTCGACCGAGGACAGTCGCATGCGCAAGGCGGGCATCTGGTCCACACCCGTCACGATCAGCCCCGCGGGGTGCCATGACAGCATGTTCTGCACGATCAGGGCCTCGGCCTCGGGGTCGTAATCGGTGACGCCGAAAATGGTTTGGTATCCAGTGCCCGCGAACCTGTCCGCGATGCCGGTCAGCACCTCGGCAAAGACGATATTCGACAGGCTGGGCACCACGACTCCGATCAGGTCGGACCGCTTGGTGGATAGCGAATGGGCCAGCGGATTGCCCACATAGCCAAGCCGCGTCGCAGCCTCTTGTACCTTTTCCCGAGTGGCGCTGGATACGTCCGGCGCGCCGCGCAGCGCGCGCGATGCGGTCATTTTACTGACGCCAGCGGCGGCGGCGACATCGGCAAGGGTCTTGGTATGGGCCATGCAGGGTTCCTGTCCTGTCTGCTGACCGAGCCTAGTGTCTGGGGCGTGTTGAGGCAAATCCTGAATCGCGGGTTTGGCCCTACGGGTTGACGGGCGCGGAACCGAAAACTAGCGTCGCGTCATCCGTTACCGATACCGGATGATTATAATAAGGGTTCGGTGCTGTATTTTGATGCCGAAAGGGTGAAGGAATGATCGGGAACGAGAAACTGGCAGTGATCGGCCTTGGCTCCATGGGCTATGGGGTTGCCGCATCATTGCTGCGGGCGGGCCATGCGGTGGTGGGGGTCGATCTGAACCCGGCGCGGGCGGCAAAGTTCCGGGATGCCGGAGGGATGGATGGGGCCTTGTCCGATCATGCGGACAGTCTGGATGCGGTTGTTTGCGTGGTTCTGAACGCCGCCCAGACAAAGGCGGTCTTGTTCGGCCCAGACGGGGTTGTGCCACGGTTGCGCGCGGGGGCGGTCGTGATCAGCTGCGCCACGGTTGCGCCGGATTTCGCAAAACAGATGGAGGCGCGCTGCACCGAGGCGGGCGTGCTGTACCTGGATGCGCCGATTTCGGGCGGGCCGGTGCGGGCCGCCGACGGCACGTTGTCGGTCATGTCCGCAGGCCGCCCCGAGGCATATTCCGCCGCGCGGCCCGTGCTGGATGCCATGGCTGCCGACGTGTTCGAACTGGGGGCCGAGGCCGGTCCGGGATCGGCCATGAAGGCGGTCAACCAACTGCTGGTCGGCGTGCATATCGCCGCCATGGCCGAGGCGATGACATTTGGTATGACCCAGGGTGTGACCCCGGAAAAATTTCTTGAGGTGATCAGCAAATCCGCCGGCACGTCATGGGCCTTGGAAAGCCGCGCGCCGCATGTGGTGGCGGGCAAATATTTCCCGCATAGCGCGGTCAACATCTGGCCCAAGGACCTAGGCATCGTTCTGGACATCGCGCAAAAGGCGCAGTTTGGCGCGCCCGTTGCAGCAGCGGCGCTGCAACAATTCCTGGCCGCGCAAGGTTCCGGCCTGGGCCATGAGGATGACGCGGCGGTGGCCAAGGTCTATGCCCGCAATGCCGGGCTGACCTTGCCGGGGCAGGGCACATGACCGTCCTTGGCTGTATCGCGGACGATTTTACCGGCGCGACCGATCTTGCGGGGCTGTTGGCGCGGTCGGGCTATCCGGTGTCGCTGCGCATCGGCGTGCCAGACTCACCGCCACAAGACCCCGCCCCGTTCGAGGTAATTGCCCTGAAATGCCGCACCGCCCCTTTGGCGGACGCGGTAAAGGACACGCGCGCGGCGCTGAAATGGCTGCAAGCGGCGGGTGCCAGGCGATTTTTCTGGAAATACTGTTCCACCTTCGATTCCACGCCGCAGGGCAATATCGGCCCCGTGGCCGAGGCGCTGATGGATGATCTGGGCACGGCGCAGACCATCTATTGCCCCGCTTTTCCTGAAAACGGGCGTACGGTGTTCATGGGCAACCTGTTTGTCGGCCAGCAGCCGCTTGCCGAAAGCCCGATGAAAGATCACCCGCTGACCCCGATGCGCGACAGCAACCTGATGCGGCTTTTGGCCCCGCAGGTCATCGGCCGTGTTGGGTTGGTGGACAGGCCGACGGTGGCGCGCGGCGCAGATGCCTTGCGCGCGGCGCTGGACGGGTTGGCGCAACACGGCGCGGCCCATGTGGTTGTCGATGCGGTGGCCGATGCCGATCTTGGCAGGATCGCAACGGCCTGTCAGGACATGGCCCTGATGACCGGCGGCAGCGCATTGGCCATGCCCTTGCCCGCGCTTTATCGCGCGGCAGGGCTGCTGGGCGACAGCGATGCGCGCGGCGCGCGGGCCAAGGTCGGCGCGGGGGCGGTGATCTTGTCGGGCAGTTGCTCGGCCATGACACGGGCGCAGGTGGCGGTCTACCAGGGGCCGAAATTCCGGCTGGACCCTCTGGATCTGGCCAAGGATGACGCGGGCGCGGCGCAGGAATGGCTGGCCGCGCAGGATCTGGCCCGCGCACCGCTGATCTATGCCACGGCAGAACCAGAGGCAGTGGCAAAAGCGCAGGCGCAGCTGGGACAGGCCGAAGCGGGCGCGATTGTCGAAAAGGCGCTGGCCGAACTGGCCATCGCGGCGCGGGACAAAGGCGCGCGCCGCATCGTGGTTGCGGGCGGCGAAACCTCGGGCGCGGTGACGCAGGCGCTTGGCGTCACGCGGCTGGACATCGGCGCGGAAATCGCCCCCGGTGTGCCATGGACCTATGCAACAAGCGCGGGCCATCCCATTGCATTGACATTGAAATCCGGCAACTTTGGCGCAGAGAGTTTTTTCACCGACGCCCTGCGCGTGCTGGAGGATACATGAGCGAGGAAACCCGGCTGCGCGAGCAGATTTGCACGCTTGCGGCCTCGATGTTCGAACGGGGGCTGACCGGGGGATCGACGGGCAATATCTCGGCCCGGTTGGCGGATGGCGGTTTGCTGGTGTCGCCCACGGGCACGTCTTTCGGTTGGCTTGATCCGGCGCGGCTGGCGCGGGTCGATGCCAGCGGGCAGCATGTGGATGGCGACAAGCCGACCAAGGAAATGCCGCTGCATTCGGCGTTCTATGACACCCGCAGCACGGCGGGGGCGGTGGTGCATCTGCATTCGTGCCATGCGGTTGCCCTGTCGCTGCTGGATGCGGATGCCGATGATTTCCTGCCGCCGCTGACCCCTTACGCGATCATGCAACTGGGCCGCGTCAAGCTTCTGCCGTTCTTCATGCCGGGCGATCCGGCCATGGGTGACGCGGTGCGCGGGCTGGCAGGCAAACGCAGCGCGGTGATGTTGGTCAATCACGGCCCCGTGGTCGCGGGCCGCGATGTGGAAGCCGCCTGCAACGCGATCGAGGAACTGGAAGCCACCGCCAAACTGGCGCTTTTGACGCGCGGCCTGAACCCGCGCGCGCTGTCCCCCGATCAGGTGCAGGACGTGGTGCGCAAGTTCGATGTGGAGTGGGACGGATGAAATTTTCGGCCAATCTTGGATTTTTGTTTACCGAATTGCGGTTGCCAGATGCGGTGCGCGCCGCACATCGCGCGGGGTTCGACGCGGTGGAATTGCACTGGCCCTATGACACGTCGGCCGCCGATCTAAAGGCGGCACTGGACGCGACCGGCCTGCCTGTTCTGGGCCTGAACACCCGTCGCGGTGACGTTGCGGCGGGCGAGAACGGCCTTGCCGCCCTTGCTGGCCGCGAGGAGGACGCCCGCGCTGCCATTGACGAGGCGCTGGACTATGCGGCGATCATCGGCACAGGTGCGGTGCATGTGATGTGCGGTTTCGCAAAGGGGCCGACGGCGCGGCGCGTGTTGGTGTCGAACTTGTCCTATGCCTGCACCCGCGCGGCCGGGCAGGGCGTAAAGATTCTGATTGAACCTTTGAACCACTACGATGCGCCGGGATATTTCCTGCAAACCACCGATCAGGCCATGGCGATCATGGATGACGTGGGCGCGGATAATCTGGCGCTGATGTTCGATTGCTACCACGTGCAACTGATGGAGGGTGATGTCAGCAACCGCCTGACCCGTCTGTTGCCGCGCATCGGCCATGTCCAATTCGCCAGCGTGCCCGACCGTGGCGCGCCCGATCATGGCGAGCTGTGCTATGCCCATGTCTTTGCCCACCTGGCGGCCCTTGGCTATGATGCGCCGCTGGGGGCCGAATACAAGCCGGCAGGCGTGACGGTGGACAGCCTTGAGTGGATGAAAAGCCTGCCGTGACAGGGTGCGGGGCGCTTTCCTATTGCGCCAGCTTTAGTTTGCCAAAAGAAAGCCCGCGCAGGGCAAAGCGGAAAGAGGAACCATGACCCAATTGAAACTTGCCGCATCCATGTCGCGGCTTGGCACGGAATCTGCCTTCGTGGTGTTGGCCCGCGCGCAGGCATTGGCGGCGCAGGGCCGCGACATCATCAATCTTGGCATCGGCCAGCCCGATTTCAAAACCCCCGAACATATTGTCGAGGCAGGTATCAAGGCGTTGCGCGACGGGCATCACGGCTACACGCCTGCCAACGGGCTGCCCGCCCTGCGCGCGGCGGTGGCAGGCGATCTGCACCGTCGTCACGGCGTGGATGTGAACCCCGACAACGTGGTCTTGGTGCCGGGCGGCAAGCCCACGATGTTCTTTGCCGTGCTGATGTTCGGCGAGCCGGGGGCCGAGATTATGTATCCCAACCCCGGTTTCCCGATCTATGAATCGGTGATCAAGTATTCCGGCGCGACGCCGGTGCCTATCGCGCTTGAGGAAAAGAACGGCTTTGCCTTCTCGGCCGAGGACGTGCTGTCGAAAATCACCGACAAGACCCGGCTGATCATCATCAACAGCCCCGCCAACCCCACTGGCGGCGTCACCCCGAAAGTGGAAATCGATAATCTGGTCAAAGGCTTGCTGGATCATCCTCATGTGGCGCTGCTGTCGGACGAGATTTATTCCAACATGCTTTACGGCGGGCGTGAGCATGTCAGCCTTCTGCAATACCCCGAAATCCGCGATCGGTTGATCATGCTGGATGGATGGTCGAAAACCTATGCCATGACCGGCTGGCGGCTTGGCTATGCGGTCTGGCCTGAAAGCCTGGTCGATCACGTCACGCGGCTGTGCATCAACGACCATTCCTGCGTCAATGCGGCCACGCAATTTGCCGGTATCGCTGCGCTGAACGGGCCGCAGGACGCGGTGCGCGACATGGTGGCCCAGTTCGACCAGCGGCGCGAGGTGATCGTGCGCGAGTTGAACGCGCTGCCGGGTTTCCGTTGCGCCGATGCGGCGGGTGCGTTCTATGCCTTTCCGAATATTGAGGGCACGGGGATGACGGCCAAAGAGGCGCAGGGCAAGTTTCTGGAACAGGCGGGCGTGGCCACTGTCGCCGGCACCAGTTTCGGTGCCTGGGGCGAGGGGTATTTGCGGTTCTCCTACGCCAATTCCACCGAAAATATCCTTGAAGCGGCGCGGCGCATCCGAGAAATCCTGCAATAAATCGAAAGGCTACCTGTTCCATCCCGGATGATCACATTTCCCCTCGGCGCTCGGCCCTGTTCATGGCAAGATCGGTTCTGAGGGAACTTCGGGACGGGGGACGCCCATGCT
>JGI24025J20009_10001168_pt1 | contig 20070 bp, 19 predicted proteins | sample Cruoilmetagenom3_FD_20009 | JGI IMG/M metagenome (IMG submission 20009) | reverse complement strand
GGACATCGGGAAGACCTGCCGCGCCTGCTGGCCGCACTGGATGTGCTTGTCCACTGCTCCGACGCCGAGCCCTTCGGCCGCGTCCTCATCGAGGGCATGGCCGCTCGTCGTCCCGTGGTGGCCTTCGGCGATGGGGCAGTGCCGGAGATCGTCGTGCATGGCGAGACGGGCCTGCTGGTGGAGCCGGGGGATGAGCGGGCGCTGGCCGCGGCCATGATCGAGCTGCTGAGCGACCGGGAGCGCGCCCGCCGACTGGGTGCCGCGGGCCGCCTCCGCGTCAAACGGTACTTCACCGCTGCTCAGACAGCTCATGCCATCGAAGCAGTGTACGACCTTGCGCTACAAGATGCCAGGGAGCTCGGCAACGCAGAGATTCATTGACACCACACTGGGCGGACCAACGAAACCGGGCAGAAGCGAGAAGCCCCTGCCCGAATGTGATGGGTATTCAGCGTCACGGACTCGGTGGTGGCGTGAATCTCATCCTCGCTACTACCTCGGCGACGATGCGGTCGCCGCGTTTCTCGCCCCATACCCAGACCTGCGTACCTTCCTGAATACCTTCCAGCGTGCCATCATCCGCTTCGAAACCAGCACCCTTGTCCTCGACGGCGTACACATGCGTATCGCGTGTGACGACGATCTCGAACTCCTGGCCCTTCAGCCCTTCCTCACTACTATCGAACACAACCACCCCGTCGCGTATTTCAGGCTTGAATAAGATGAACCCATCGCCCGTTCTGCGCCTGACCTGTCCTATTGCCTCCGGCCGGCGCGGCGGCAGCTCCTCCGGCGGCGTGAACTCCACGCTCACCACAACTTGCTTCGATCTTCTTACAACTTGGCCCTCGCCCCCCTCTGTGCTTCCCACTTCGGCCATGTCCACGGGTTTTCTCTTGCTCTCTAGCATCACCCGGCCACCGGCCAGCAACCGCCCGCCCATGAACGCCGCCCCAGTCACCAACACGATGACCAGCGCCGAAAGCGCGATCCACAGCCAGGTGAGCTTGCGCTTGCGAGGTGCAACTTTCGCCTGTTGTGTCGTTTGCTCTTGCATGCTCCTTTCCTTTCGAACTGCTACTCATGCCGTAACGCCTCAATGGGATCCAGGCGCGCCGCCCGCACCGCCGGATACAGCCCGAAGGCCAATCCCACCACCACTGCGACCCCCAGCGCCAGCGGGATACTGTCCGGGGCCAGCAGCGCCACGCCGTCGTTCAGCCGCGCCGCCAGTGGAATGGCAAGTACGCCGGCTGCCACGCCCAGCAGCCCGCCTGCCAGGCACAGAAGCACCGCCTCCACCAGAAACTGAGACACGATGTCCACCCGCCGTGCACCCACCGCTTTACGCACCCCGATCTCGCGCGTGCGTTCCGTGACCGAAACCAACAGAACGTTCATAATCCCGATCCCGCCCACAATCAGTGATACGACGGCCATTGAGGTCAGCAGAATGGAGAATGTGCGGGCCGCTTCCTGCTGCGCTCCCAGGATGTCTTTCTTCGTGATCATCCAGAAGTCGTCCTCGGCATCGGCGGGAGTCTCGTGGCGCTGGCGCACATACTCGGCGATCTGCGCTTTGGCCTGGTCCATGCGGGCCTCGTCGCTGACGTGGGCCTGAATGCTCACCGAGGGCTCTTCGTCGTACAGGGCGTGTAGGGCCGAGCTGATGGGCACGATGACCAGGTCTCTGTTGGGATCACTGCGCAGGTTCTTTTCGGGATCCGTGTATCTCATCTCCTCCAGCACCCCGATCACTCGGAAGCGCTGGCGATTGATCCACATCGCCCGGCCGATAGGGTCATCACCCTCGAACAGGTCTTCGGCGGTGCGGCTGCCCAGCACGCACACCGGCGCGCCGGCCGCCACCTCCGAGGGGGCAAAAGAACGACCGTATTCAACGTAGTCTGCGCCGCTCAAGGGCTGACTCTCAGCCCAACCCACTGGGACCCGCTCCTTTGCATGTGCCCAGTCCTCCAGGAGATGCGCCATCACCCCACTCAGGCTTATCTCCAGCACACTGCGTCTCCGGCGCACTTTGGCCGTGCCGCTGACCGACATCTCCACCCGATCCACCAGTGGCACGTTCTCCGCCATCTCCAGGCCGTCACCATAGGTGAGCGGCGCGCCACCGGACACCATCTCCTCTTCGTCTGTCTCGTAGCGCACCCTGATTTCCACCTCATCGGAGCCCAGGAAGCGAAAGCGTTGCTCCACCACCGCCCGAGCGCCGTTGCCCAAGGCCAGCATGGTGATCACCGAGGCCACCCCGATGATAATGCCCAGTGTGGTCAGCGTCGCGCGCAATTTGTTTTCGGTCACACCGCCCTGGGCGGTACCCAGGACGTCCACGACCCGCATCACGCCTCCCGCAGTCTCCCATCCTGCATCCACAGCGTGCGTTGCGCATAGCGGGCGACCTCTGCATCGTGGGTCACGAGAATGGTGGTGCGCCCCTGCGCGTGCAGGTTGCTCAGCAGCGCCATCACCTCCTGTCCGGTAACGCTGTCCAGATTGCCCGTGGGCTCGTCGGCCAGCAGGATGGCCGGATCGGTGACCAGGGCGCGGGCGATAGCGACCCGCTGCCGTTCCCCGCCGGATAGCTCGTTGGGGCGGTGGTTCAGGCGGTCGCCCAAGCCCACGGCCTCCAGTGCGGCCCTGGCCCGTTCCCGCCGTGCACGCCGCTGGCCGTCACCGTAAACCAACGGCAGCATCACGTTGCCCAGCGCGCTCAGGCGCGGCAGCAGGTTGAAGGTCTGGAACACAAACCCAATGCGGCAGTTGCGCGTGCGGGCCAGCGTACGGTCGCCCAGCCGCCCCACTGCTTGCCCTTCCAGCCGGTAGCTCCCCGATGTAGGCCGGTCCAGGCAGCCCAGGATGTTGAGCAGGGTGCTTTTGCCGCTGCCCGAAGGCCCCCTTACCACCACGAACTCGCCCCGCCGCACCGTGAAACCCACCCCGCGCAGCGCGTGCACCTCCACCGGGCCCATGCGGTACACCTTCGTCACTCCCTCCACCTCGATCACCGCCTCACCCGACCTTCCAATGCCTTTCATCGCTGAACCGCCTCGTCACCTTCGGACAGCCCCTCCAGCACTTCGACGTACAGGTCGCCGCGTAGGCCCACCCGGATGGTGCGGGTCTCGGTTTCCATGCCGTTCCACACATCGACCCTCGCTGTGCCATCCGAGCGGATGCGCACCAGCGTGCGAGGCAAGATCAATACATCGCTGCGCCGATCCAGTACGATAGAAGCATCCACGGTCATCCCCGGCAGCAGGCTGTGGAGATCGGCTCCCTCATCCAACGCGATGTAGAGCGTGTAGAGAGGCCGGCCGCCGGAGCGTCGTTGGGGCACCAGCCGGTCCACGCGGGCCGCGAAGGTGTCCTCGGGCCGAGCGTCGAAGAAACACTCCACCGGCAGACCCGACTGTACCAGCGGCACATCCTCCTCGACCAGGGTGGCCTCGACTTCCAGCGCCTGCGGGTCTATTGCCGCGATCACCGGTGCTCCTGCCGATACCGTGCTGCCGAGCGCACCTCTCACCTCAACTACCACGCCGTCGAAGGGGGCGGTGATTACCGTCGCCTGCAGCCGCTCCCGCGCCTGTTCGAGGGACGCCTGGGCCTGCTCTATCTGGGCCTGAGCGATGGCAATCTCCTCCTCGGAGGCGCCGGCCCTCAGCCGCTCCAGTGTGGCCTGCGCCTGCCTCACCTGCGCCCACGCCGCTGCCTTCTCCGCCTCGGAGGCCCCGCGGGTGACCTGGCGGTGGCGGGCCTGGGCAGCCTGATGGGTCAGCGTCGCCTGCTCCAGTTGCAGAGATTGGGGGAGCATGGCGATATGGGGACGATTCTTCACCTGGTCATAGGCCGACTGCGCCTGACGCAGCGATGCCTCGGCCTGTTTCAGTTCTACCTCGGCCATGGCAATCTCCTCATCCGTCGGCCCTGAGAGGAGCTGCTCGTAGGCAGCCTGGGCACTCTCCAAGGCTGCTTCGAAAGAGGCAACCTCGTAATCGGCAGGCGTGCGCAGCAGTTGCGCCAGGCGGGCCTGGGCGATAGCCAGCTCCGGTTCCGCCTGCTTTGCCGATACCTCCAGCTCCGTCCGTTCCAGCAGAGCCAGCGCATCGCCAGTGTGCACTACATCACCGGGGCGGACGAGCACGCTGGCCAGTTTGCCGCTCACGTCAAAACTCAACTCGGCACGGCGAGTATTCACCAGCATCCCTGGCGCGAGCACAGTTTTCTGCACGTCGCCGCGCGTCACAGGCACGGTGATAGGCTTCTGGAGCTCGGCCACCTGGGTGGGCAAAGCGCTCCTTTGCCCCAGATAACCAGCGATGGCAATTGATCCCATCGCAACCAGAGCGATCAACCCAATCAGCAGCGTTTTCTTCATCGCAGTAGCCTGCCGTGGCTCACTCCAGCGATTCGGCGAAACGAATCGCTTCATCCAGGCTCAGGTTAGCTCCACCCAGAGTGTAGCTGACGCCACCAGCTTCCCATTGCAGGCCACGCCCCTCAATCCAGCCGGCCGGCTGACCGTTCAACGTCACCGACTCGATGGGTTTGTCGGTCAGCATCAAAACCATCGTAGTGGTGATCTGTGTGGTGGTGACGTGCCCTGCCTCGCTGCTCACTCGCTGCTCACCCACCGGCATCTGTACCAGGATGATGTCGCCGTTTGGACCGCCGTAGAAGACGAAAGCAGAGCCGTTGGGGGCGATCATCGCCTCACGCAGCGCATAACCAGCGGGGAGGTACATCGGTTGTCGCAGACCGAAGTGGACAGCCGCCTGGGCCTCGTCGAAGGTGCCGAAACGCTGCATAGTGACGTCCCGACCCGGCAGCACGCTGCCGCCAAAGTCGCCGATGGACGTCCGGATGAGCCAGCCATCGTCCTGTCGCTCCACGACCGGCGTCGCCGATACTGTCAGTCCGGCGGGAGCTGCTTGCTCGGGAGCGACTTGATAGACAGCGGTGTGCCGTCCCAGCACCAGGCTTCGCACGAAGCTCTCGATGCCCTGGGCCACAGCCGTCAGGGCGCCGGGCCAGGCCAGCGTGATCACGAGGAGAACAATCAAGACGACAGCCGCCAGGGTCACAACAGGGTGCCGCTGCCAGAAGAAGGTACGCCTGGGATACTCCTTGCTTTTTCTCAGTCGCCATACCCATCCGCCAAGTGTCTTGATTCCATGCATCACCTTGGCACGTGTGGGTGAGTAGACAGAGAGCGTCACCACGATGATCAAGCTGGCCAGGAGCAACCCGATTTTTGCGTAGCCCCAGAGAATAGCTCCAGGCCCCTCAGGACAGACTCCTGGTCCTGCCGACATCTCCATCACGGAGAACACGGGATTGGGTGGAAGTGGTGGTGTGATGGGTTTCCACAACATCAGCCCAAGCGCCCCCCTGGTTCGCCCATACACCACGTATCCCTCCCCTGTGCGGACGACGCAATACAAGGGGACGACCCGTTCGAGGGTCTCTTGTGCAATAGCCCGGGCCGGGGGATAGACGGCAAGGACCAGGGTGCTCACGAGGAGGGTGGCCAGGAGGACAACAGCCAAGATCGCGGCAGGGTGTCGTCGCCAGAAAAGGGCGTGTAGGGCGTACCTCTTCCATCGTTGCCCCTCTTCCCGCGCGCCAATCCGGTTCAGCAATCGGCGTCGGAGTATCTGCCGCACCTGGCTTTCAGCACTGAAGTCGGTCGTGGCCAGGGTGCGCGCCAGGTCGAGGGCTTGGCGATACTCGGTGGGCAAGGGCTCGGAGTCCGTTCGCCCGGCCTCGTTCAGAAGGCCATCCACGTCACGGCCGAAGCGATCGGCCCAATCTCGTTCGTTCATCGTCTCACTCCTCAGCACTCAGTTCAGCCCGCAGCTTCCGCACAGCCCTGTAGAGAACCACGCCCACGTTGCTTGCGCTCAGATCCATGATCTCAGCAATGCGACGATTGGTGAGCCCCGCCGCAAACTTGAGGGCGATCAGGTCTCGCTCCCGGTCGCTCAGGCGGGCCACGGCTGCCAACAACCCGGCACGAGCTTCATTGTCAAGGACAACTTCCTCAGGCTGAGGCTCAGCGCTGGCCCGGTCGCGCAGCACGTCGAGCGAAAGCCAACGCCGACGCCTCTGCGCCCGAAGATGGTCAGTGACGGCATTGCGGGCGATGGCAAAGAGCCAGGCGGCAAAGGGTGCCCGCTCCGAGCGATAGCTGCCGATGCTCACCAGAATCCGCTCGAAGACCTGAGCGGTGAGATCGTCGGCTGTCTCTGCGTCGCCGACGCGATAGCGCACGTAGTTGTAGACACGCGCGAAGTAGTGGTCATAGATGGCGGCGAAGGCGGCCGGCTCGGCCTTAGCACGGGCCACCAGCGCCAGTTCGTTGGCTAACACCGCCGCGGTGCCGTCCATGGACGTCTCTCCTACGAGGTTCCCGGGTACCTCTACTGGTTAGTACGCTGTGACACCCCAAGATATTACACCTGACGGCCAGCGATTGCAAGACCGCTGACCGTGTCCTGGAATTGGCTGGTTACCACATTCGTGGTATCATTTGCCGACTTCAGCAGGCCACAGGGCTCGCGGTGAACAGCACTTCACCGCCGCCCAGACCGCCCGTAGCGTGGAAGCCGTGTACAGCCATCTCCTCGACCTGGGAGGATCAGTGTGAACTCTGAGACGATCAACAATCTGTGGCAATACGTCAACTGCGCCCTGTGCGGAGCGGATCAGCCGGCGCTGCTGACCCACGACTGGCAGACGGTGGCCGGCCAGCGCTACACCTTCAACCTGGTGCGCTGTCGGCGCTGCGGCCTGGTCTACGTCAACCCGCGGTTGAACCGGCAAGCGCTCACTGGCTCGGTCGGAGGCGGCGCCTGGCGCAGCGCGATGGAACTGCATCGCACCATCTACGAAGCAGGCTGTCGTCGCCTGCGCCCGTTGCTGCGCAGCGCCAGCGGCGGCAGCCCAACCCTCTTGGACGTGGGCTGCGCCTATGGCGATTTCTTGACCGTGGCGCGAGAACAGGGCTTCGATGTCGTCGGCGTGGAAATTGACCGCCCCGTGGCCGAGGCCGCCCGCCAGCGCGGCTTCGTCGTGTACGAGGACTTCCTGGAGAAGCTCGCCTTGCCCGCCGAGTCCTTCGATGCGGTCACCCTGTGGGACGTGATCGAGCACGTGGGCGACCCCCAAACGCTGCTGGCGGAAGCCGTGCGCTTGCTTAGGCCAGGCGGCCTCCTGTTCTTCCACACCGGCAACGCCGCCTTCCAAGTGCCCAAGGGACGTGTCCTGGCCGCCCTGCGCCCCGGCCGAGGGCCGTACAACGCNCCGGTGCAGCACATTTGCCACTTCTCCGCCAGCACCAGTCGGGCGCTGCTGGCGCGGGCAGGCAAGTTCGATCACCTAGAGTTCACCCATCTGGACACCATACGCTACCGGCAGCGGCGCAAGTACCTGACGATGAAGACGTACAACGAGGCCACCCGCCTGTTGAACCGCTTGGGATTGCCGCTGTCGACCAGCTCCCTGGCTGTGTTGGCACGAAAGGCAGGATAGGCTGTGCGTATCGGCATTGACGGACGCTACATCCAAGATCACTTCCCCGGCATCGGGCGCTACACCTACAGCCTGATCAGCGCTCTCGCCCCGCTGGCAACCGACGATACCCTCGTCGTGCTGCATAACCCTGCCCTGCCCAACAGCCGTTACGACCTCGCCGCCCTGACTCGCCACCCCAACGTCGAACTCGCCCGCGTGGACGTTCCCACCTTCTCCCTGGCCGAACAACTCCGGTTGCCATCTCTGATCTCCGATCTTGCATGTGATGTCTTCCACTCTCCGTATTATGTCAAACCATACTGCCTGCCCGTACCTTCCATCCTTACCCTCTACGACGTCATCCCCACCCGTTACCCGGCCTACTACTCCAGGCACACTCGCCTGCTCATCCGGCTGCTCAAGCGGCTGGCGTTGCGCAGCGCAGCACACTGCCTGGCGATTTCCGAGACCACCAAGGGCGACTTCGTGCGGGAATACGGCATCGCCCCCGAGCACATCACCGCCATCCCCCTGGCTGCCGACGGCCGCTTTCGCCCCGCCAAGCCCGCGGCCGTCGTCGCCATGCGAGAGCGTTACCGCCTGCCGCCCGATTACGTCTTGTACCTGGGGATCAACAAGCCGCACAAGAACCTGGCGCGGTTGGTCGAAGCGTGGAGCAAATCGCAAATCGCAAATGGCAAATCGCAACTGGTTCTGGCTGGGCAGGAGGATCCACGCTACTCCCAGGCCAAGCAGCGAGTGAAAGAGATGGGGCTGGAAGAAGGCGTGCGGTTTCTGGGGGACGTGGGCGAGGCGGACCTGCCCGCCCTGTACAGCGGCGCTGTAGCTTTCGTCTTCGCCTCCCTGTACGAAGGCTTCGGGCTGCCGGTGCTGGAGGCGATGGCCTGCGGCGTGCCCGTGGCCTGTTCCAACACGTCCAGCCTGCCGGAGATCGTCGGTGACGCAGCGCTGACCTTCGACCCGACAGATGTCGAAGCCATCGCCGCCGCGCTGAGCCGCCTGCTGGACGATGCTGAACTGCGGGCCGAGTTGCGGCAGCTCGGGCTGGAGCGGGCGCGGCATTTCACCTGGACCGAAACCGCACGCCGCACCTTGGAAGTCTACNGAACCGTCTGCGTTTTGGCAGAGCGCGAGGTATAGGGTATAATGANAAGGCAAGAAGGGCAAGGGAAGACAGGAGGGAATGCAAGAGACAACGGAGTTGAATATGCCTTTCGACACCTATCTCCTTGACGAGGCCTTGGCCCGCGGGCGTACCGTCCGCGAAAAGGAGCGCCAAACGGCGCTGGCCAGCGTGCTGCGCCTCCTTAGGGAACTAGGGCCTCAGTACAGCATTCGCCGCGCCTACGTCTTCGGCTCAGTCTGCCGTCCTGGTCGCTTCACCAAAGACTCCGATGTGGACATCGCCGTCGAATCCATGGATCCCGAACTCTTTTTCGCGGCCATGAGTGCTTTTGCTTTGGCCCTGGGGCGGGAAGTAGACCTGGTCGAATTGGATAGGTGCCACTTCGCTCACCGCATTCGAGAGGAGGGAATCGAATGGACAGAAACACCCTCACCATCCTAACCTCCGACATTGACACGCAGATGGCCCTCATCGAGACCATCTTTGCCAAGCTCGAGGAGCGTGCGGCCGGATTGGAGCCAGATGACGAAGCGAGGCTGGAAAGTGCTGCCTATCGGGTCCACAACGTATACAATGCCATTGAGGACCTCCTGAACATCGTAGCCGCTCACTTCGAGAACCAGATCGCAGACACAGCGCGTTGGCACACAGCACTTCTACACCGTATGGCCCAAGAAATCACAGGTGTGCGCCCCCCCCTTCTCTCACAGGAAAGCTATCGCCTTCTCAACAGCCTGCGCGGATTCCGCCATTTCTTCCGACACGCCTACGCCGTCCCCATAGAGTACGCTCAACTTCAGATCAATCTGGACAAGGCTCAGCGGCTCCGCTCGCTTCTCAGGGAGGACGTGGAACGTTTTCTGGGACAATTTCAGTCCCCTGCACCCGAGGGTATGATGATACGACAAGCAAGGCAGTGAAACATCAGGAGATCCGCATGATAGCACTCCCCTTTGACACTGACAAGCTGATAGAGATATGCCGCAAGAATGATGTTGCGATGATAGGCGTGTTTGGCTCCATGGCCAGGGGCGAAGCCTCAGACCAGAGCGACATTGACTTGTTGGTTAGATTCTCCAAGAGAAAGAGTCTTCTTACCCTGGTGAGATTAGAGCGCGAGATCTCAACCGCGCTCGGAAGGAAAGTGGAGTTGCTGACGGAGGCTGCCATTAGCCCCTATCTCAGCGAGAGAATCATGAGTGAACTTCGGGTGGTTTATGAGGCGCGATGAGTCGATTTACCTCCGGCACATCTTGGACGCCATTGCCAAGATCGAAAACGGTTCGCCAGCCTCAGCCGATTGAGTCGCCCTACGAATACCAACAGAGCCAGAGCCCACGGCCGGGCTTACGGGCCGTGGGCTCTGGCGTACGCTACACAGTGAACCCGCCATCATGCGCATCCTCCACGTCTACAAAGACTACCACCCTGTGCTGGGGGGCATCGAGAATCACATCAAGTGGCTGGCCGAAGCGCAGGCCGAGCTCGGCCACGAGGTGGCAGTGCTCGTCACCAGCCTCGACCGCCATACCAGCGAAGGCACCGAAAACAACGTGCGAGTCATCCGGGCGGCGCGGCTGGCACACGTCGCCTCCACACCGCTCAGCCTGAGCTTCCCGCGGCTGCTGCGAAGCCAGCGGCCCGACATCGCCCACCTGCACTTCCCCTACCCCCTGGGTGAGTTGAGCCAATGGCTGCTGGGGCGGGCGCGGCGCACCGTGCTCAGTTACCACAGCGACGTGGTGCGCCAGGCGCTCATCCTGCGCCTCTACGCTCCGTTCCTGCGCCGTATCCTGCGCCGCGTGGACCGCATCATCGCCGCCACGCCTCAGTACCGGGACAGCTCTCCCTTCCTGCAGCCCCATCTCCACAAGTGTGTGCTCATCCCTTACGGCATTGACCTGCACCGTTTCCGGGAGGCCGACGCAACCCAGGTGAAAGCCATCCATGAGCGTTACGGCTCCCCCACGTCTTCCGATCTACATCCGCTGCTGTCCTCCCACCCGTTGCTGTTGTTCGTGGGCCGCCTGCGCTACTACAAAGGGCTACAATACCTCATCCAGACCATGCCCCGCGTCCCGGCCACGCTGCTGGTGGTGGGCACAGGACCAATGGAGAGGGAATGGCGCGAGTTGGCGGCGGCGACAGGCGTGACCGACAGGGTGCACTTCCTCGGCGATGTGGACGATGCTGCCCTGCCCGCACATTACCACGCCGCCGATCTCTTCGTGCTGCCGGCCAGCCAGCGCAGCGAGGCCTTCGGCATTGTGATGGTCGAAGCGATGGCCTCCGGCACGCCGCTGATCTCCACGGAGTTGGGCACCGGCACATCGTTCGTCAATCGGCACGGGGAAACAGGGCTGGTGGTACCGCCGCGAGATCCAGACACTCTGGCAGCAGCCATTAACGAGCTGCTGGCCGACGACGAACGGCGACAGGCCATGGGCCGCGCCGCCCGCGCCCGCGCCGAAGCGGAATTCAGCCTGCCGGTGATGGTTGAACGCGTGCTGGCAGTGTACGAGGAGGTGCTGAAGCAGCTAATGGATGCAGGAGCATAGATGTTGGAGATTGGGGATTGGGGATTGGAGACCGGACTATGAACACCACTCACCAGCAAGAAATTGCAGCTCACTACCGCCACAATTTCATTGTCAATGTCCTGGACTTCTCCACCTACTCTGTTGGGCTTAGCTTCGCCTCGTTCATGACCATCCTGCCGCTGTACGTCAGTCAGCTTACCACATCGACCTTCCTGATCGGGCTGATACCGGCACTGGCAAACACCGGCTGGACTCTGCCGCAGCTCTTCACTGCCAACTACGTGGGGCAACTGCCCAGAAAGAAACCGTACGTGCTGGCGGTCAGCATCGGCGAGAGGTTGCCCTTTCTGTTGCTGACGCTCAGCATCATCGGCTGGTCCCAGGCACCAGCGGCAGTCTCACTGACGCTGTTCTTCGTCCTCATGGCCGTATACAGCTTCAGTGGCGGCCTGGTGGGCGTGGCCTGGCAGGACTACATCGCCAAGATCATCCCCCTACGGAAGCGGGGCACCTTCTTCGGTGTTGCCAACTCTCTGGGAGGACTCCTGGGGACCGCGGGAGCCTACGCTTCCGCTCTCATCCTGGAACGGTACCCCTTCCCCCGCAACTTCGCCACCTGCTTCCTCATGGCCTTTGCGGCGGTGAGCCTCTCCTGGATCTTCTTCTCCCTGGGCAAGGAACCAGCCATCACCAGTGCCAAGCCACCCATCTCTCAGCGCGAGTACTGGCGCCGTTTGCCGGCCATCCTGCGTCAAGACAGGAACTTCGTCCTCTACCTGTCTAGCCGGGCAGTCATCATCCTGGGAAGCATGGCCAGCGTGTTTTTCACCGTCTATGCCATGAACCGCTTCCAGATGCCCCAGCAGTCAGCAGGTTGGTTCACCGCCGCCCTGCTGGCGGGTCAGGCACTCAGCAACCCCCTGATGGGCAGCCTGGGCGATCGGAAAGGCCACAAGCTGGTGATGGAACTCTCAACCATCGCCTCAGCGCTGGCCATGACCTTGGCCCTGACAGCTAGGTCGGCAGTCTGGTTCTATCCTGTCTTTGGGCTGGTTGGCTGCACCAGCTCCGGCTGGCTTTCCAGCATGAGCATCACCTACGAGTTCTGTACGCCCGAGGATCGTCCCACCTACATTGGCCTGACCAACACACTACTGTGGCCTGTTCTGACTCTGGCTCCCATGCTGGGAGCATGGATCGCCGGTGGACTCGGCTACCGCGAGCTTTTCGCCGCCGCTCTGGTGGCGAATCTGGCAGGCTGGGTTCTCTTACACTGGTCGGTGCAGGACCCTCGCCAAAGGGCCACCGAGACTGAGACCGCGGAAGGCTGATTTGGTTTTTCATTCCAAGTAGGGTAATATTGGTACATTAGGGATCCGTCTTCCCACGATCCTCAGTCCAGCGTCAACAACACGAGAGGAGCTCCATGCAGACCAAACTCAGCAGATGGTGCGAAGCGGTCATCGAAGCAGGGTGGCTGGCCGCATTGATCATCGTGCCCCTCTTCTTCAATGTCTACTCCGCCCGTGTCTTCGAGCCGGACAAACTCAGCCTGATGCGCTCCATCGCCCTGGTAATGGCCGCCGCCTGGCTGGTGAAGTGGATCGAAACCACACTGGCTCGAGCAGAGGCCCGCCCTCCAGCCAAGGAACCGACCGCCACCCGCCCCGGCCTATGGACGCGCATCCGGAAGACCCCTCTGGTCCTGCCGACGCTCCTTCTAGTGCTGGCCTATCTGATCAGCACGCTCTTCTCGCTGGCACCCCGCATCAGTTGGTGGGGCTCCTACCAGCGGTTGCAGGGAACATACACCACCCTTTCCTACATTGTCATCTTCTTCCTCGTCCTCGGTCACTTGCGCCGCCGCGAGCAACTGGATCGCCTGATCCACGTAATCATCCTCACCAGCTTGCCCGTTTCCATCTATGGCATCGTGCAACACGCCGGCCTCGACCCGCTCCCATGGGCCGGCGACGTGGAGACTCGCGTGGCCTCGAACATGGGAAACTCCATCTTCGTCGCTGCCTACCTGATCATGGCCTTCTTCCTGACCGTAGAGCGGCTGCTGCGCTCGGTCCAGAGGATGCTGACGGACGGAAGCGGCAGCATGGCAGACGCCGTGCGAGCTGGATGCTACTTCTTCGTGATTGTCGTCCAGTTCCTCTGCGTTTTCTACACCCAGAGCCGTGGCCCCTGGCTTGGGCTGCTGGGAGGTCTGTACATCTTCGTTCTTCTAGTACTCATCACTTTGGGTCAGCGGGGCAAAGGGCTTCGCTGGCTATGGATAAGCTGGATCATCCTGTCCGTCATTGCCGCTGGCTTNCTGGTGGCCATCAACCTGCCGGGCACACCTCTGAGCGGTTTCCAGAAGCTCCCCTACGTTGGCCGATTGGGTCAGGTATTCGAGCTGGACCGCGGCACGGGCCGAGTGCGCACGCTCATCTGGGAAGGAGCAGTGGAGATGATCGTGCCCCACGAACCACTGATCTATCCCGAAGAGGGAGTTGACCGTTTCAACGGGTTACGGCCGTTGGTGGGCCACGGGCCGGAGGCGATGTGGATGGCCTACAACCGCTTCTACCGCCCAGAACTGGCGCACTACGAGGCACGCAATGCCTCCCCTGACCGCTCGCACAACGAGACCTTCGATGCCCTGGTCATCACTGGCACCCTCGGCTTTGCCGCCTACATCAGCCTGTTCACCAGCCTTTTCTACTTCAGCCTCAAGTGGCTGGGAGCGATCAAGAACCGTCGTCAACTGTGGGCTTTCTTGGGCCTCTGGTTCGGCCTGGGCCTGGTCTCCGTGCTCGGCTTCCGGCTGGCCGATACCACGTGGCGCCTCTCCGGCGTGGCACTGCCCGCCGGCATGATTCTGGGCTTCGTCATCTACGTCACTATCACCGCCTTTGCCGGGCGCGGGGTCGGAGAAGGCAGCATGGGGCGACAACTGCTGATCATCACGCTGCTGGCAACCATTGTGGCGCATTTCATTGAGATTCACTTTGGTATCGCCATCGCCGCCACGCGCACCTACTTCTGGACGTTGTCCGCCGTGCTGGTGGTTGTGGGGCTGGACTGGCTGCCGCTGGAAGAAGCCGACGCGTCTGCCTCNGCGAAGGCAGCAGACGCTGCGACCAGGCGGTCTGCCAAGCGACGGCGACGCCGGCGCAAGCCCGCCCGGCGCGCCGAACAGGCGCGGAAGCGCTCNGCCCAGGCTCAAACGATGACGAACGTCCTCATCTACGGATTGCTGGCCGCTCTGATCCTCTTCACACTAGGCTATGACTTCACCCACAATGATCAAAAACTGCCAGCAACGCGTGCATCAGCCATCTTCTGGAACTCACTCACCACCCGTGTGGTGGGGAAGACGCGAGTTCTGGACCTCGCTATGGCAACGCTCGCCGTCGGAACCTGGCTGGTAGGCATGCTGCTTGCGCTGGCAACAGCGAGCAGAGNGCGCNCCNANGATCNTCAGCCCGCTCCCAGCACATGGCTGCTTCCTGCGGGGATTCTCTACTCGGCCACATCGCTGGGCACGTTCCTGGTCTTTGGCTTGCTCCAGGCCGGCCGCCTGCGGCCTGCGCTATCTGTCCCCGACCATCTCGCCAACCACATCACCGGTTTCTACGTCGGCGCTTTTGTGCTGCTGCTGCTGACGGGCACGGCCATTTGGTGGAAGGGGCCGTTGCCATTGCGCCGCTGGAGCAGCAACGGCTGGGCGTCCGCCTTGAGCGGGGCTGTTGCGGCCATAGTGCTGGGTACCGTCATATTCACAGTCAACATCAGCCTGGTCAAAGCCGACATCTACTACAAGATGGGACAGAACTTCGATAACGCCAAGCAGTGGGAGAACAGCATCGCCCTGCACACCAAAGCCCTCGAGGTGGCTAGCAACGAGGACTTCTATCATCTGTTCCGTGGCCGTGCCGAGCTGGAGTTGTCCAAACAGGTAGATGCCCCCGCGCAACGGGAGGCATTGCTGCAGGCCAGTCTCCAGGACCTGACCCGCGCCCGCGAGCTCAACCCTCTCAACACCGACCACACAGCCAATCTGGGACGGCTCTACCGCGGCTGGGGCGAACTGACCAGTGATCCGGAAGAGCGACAAGGCAAGTGGCAGCGCTCGCTGGAGTTCTATGAGCAAGCCATTACCCTCAGCCCGAACTCCGCACATCTGTACAACGAGTACGGCCTTGTTATCAGGCATTGGGAGACCATGAGAAAGCAGAGGAGCTGTACGAGAAATCGCTCAGCCTCGACCAGGAATTCGAGCAGACGTATCTGTTCTTGGCGGAACTCTACCGAGTGCAGAAGCGCTGGGGCGAGGCGGCCGAAGCCTACCGGCAGGTGGTGGAACTGAAGCCTCGCTCGGTGCAGGCCTACAGCGGACTGGGCTACGTCTACGCGCAGCAGGGCAAGCTGCCAGAAGCCATCGCTGCCAACCAGAACGTACTGGAGATAACGCCGACCGACCTGGCCAGCACCCGCAACCTCGCCTTGCTCTACCAGCAAATGGGGGAACTGGAGAGGGCGCTGGAGTACGCACGCAAGGCTCGAAATCTCTCACCAGAAAACGAACGCCCCCAGTAGATGCACTCATCCAGCAGATCGAAGGGCAGATGCAATGACCACCTATTTGCTCATCCTCGCCGCAGCGCTGGGATTGGCTGCCGGTGCCACGCCGTTGGCACGGCAACTGGGCCGGCGTCTCGGCATCCTCGATCAACCCAGCGGTCGTAAGGTCCACACCATTCCCACCCCCCGACTGGGGGGCGTGGCCATCTTCGGGGCCTTCATCCTCGCCCTGGTCTTCTTCGGCGACCGGTTCTACGTCAACCAGGTGGTGGGGATATTCCTGGGGGCCACGCTGGTCTCCTTCCTCGGCCTCTGGGACGACCGTCGGTCGTTGCCCGCATGGGCAAAGCTGCTCGGCCAGATCGCCGCCGCTCTGATCCTGCTCCTTTCCGGCGTGCAGATCAGCGTGCTGCGCCAGCCACTGCTGAACGGCGCAGCCACCGTGTTCTGGGTGGTGTTCATCACTAACTCGCTCAATCTGCTGGACAACATGGACGGGCTGGCTGGCGGCGTGGGGGCCATCGCCGCAACCTTCTTCCTGCTGCTGGCGGCCATGAGTGGACAGTATCTGGTAGGCGCACTGGCAGCAGCGCTACTCGGTGCTTGCATCGGCTTCCTGGTCTACAACCTCAATCCGGCCTCNATNTTNATGGGCGANAGTGGTGCACTGTTCATCGGCTTCATGCTAGCNGCCGTAGGCATCAANCTCCGCTTCCCCGACAACGTGGACTTCGTCACCTGGATGGTGCCTGTCNTCGTGCTGGGGTTGCCCATCTTCGACACCACCCTGGTCATCATCTCNCGGCTACGNCGGGGGAANAACCCGCTCACCACTCCCGGCAAGGATCACATCTCGCACCGCTTGGCGGGCCGGACCGGTTCCCNGCGCGAGGCGGTGCTCATCTGCTACCTCATCGCTGGGGCGATGGGGCTGGCCTCGGTTTTCGTCACCCAAGCCACGGTGATCGAGGGATACGTCGTAGGCGGGCTGGCGCTGCTGGCAGGGCTTGTCGGGCTGTGGAAGATGGAGAAGATACTGCACGAGTCAGCGAGTCAGCGAGTCGGCGAGTCAGCGAGGCAATCAGGCAATGAGGCAATGAAACAGCCGTGACGAGAAGGCCACGTGTTTCACAAAGAGCGTCCGATCCCGGAGTGACACCATGGATCTGGAAGGGAAGATCACCTCATACCCGATGCGAGGGAGTAGTCACACAACAACCAAGGAGACACCATGAGCAAAAAGAAACGAGAGAGGATGAAAGCGAAGCAGCGGCGGCATGCGGCATCGCGGCCGCCGACACAGCCGACTGACACCGAAGCAGCAGCCGCGTCGCCCAAGAAGACGACGCAGCGACCAACGAGAAAGGCCCGGAAGCGTCAGCCCAAGCTCTGGCTCGGCCTGACATCCCGGCAGTGGCTGTGGATCGGTGTCGCAGCAGCCGTAGTCGTCCTTGCCGCGTTTCTGATCTGGTGGTGGTTGATCCGGCAGCCGGCAGCAGCTACACCAATCCCAACGGAGGTCACCGAACCTGTGCCAACCGTGATTCCAGCTACTCCTACCCCAGCAGCGGCAGTGGAACGTCCCCTGGCCGCCATGTCGCCCGCCGACCGTGTGGGCTACTATGATGCCCCTCCTGATATGCAGATTGACCCCAGCAAGCAATACGTGGCTACCATCCACACCGAGAGGGGCAACATCGTCGTCGAACTGTACGGTGACAAAGCGCCCAAGACGGTGAACAACTTCGTCTTCCTGACCAACCAGGGTTACTACGATGACATCACCTTCCACCGCGTGATCCCNGGCTTCATGGCCCAGGCTGGCGATCCATCGGCCACCGGGGGCGGTGGGCCTGGTTACACCTTCGAGGATGAGTTCCATCCTGACCTGCGCCACGATGGGCCGGGGGTGCTCTCCATGGCCAACGCTGGCGCCAACACCAATGGCGGCCAGTTCTTCATCACCTACGACGCCACGCCGCACCTGGATGACAAGCACTCGGTCTTCGGCAAGATCATCGAAGGGATGGAGGTGCTTGAGCAGATCATGCCTCGGGACCCAGCGCAGGCCTCCGAACCAGGGGATCTCATCGAGAGCGTCACCATCGAGGAGCGGGGCTGAAGCTCAAGCCAGAAGCTGGGGGGATTCTCGCTCGAGGAACTCGTGGGGCATCACAATGACGATCTATGAGCCCAGGATGGCGCCGCTGTGGCTCAGCCGAGCGTGGGGAGACGAGCGACAGAGCCAGACACCAGAGGAGTTGGTGCCAGGGGCTGGGGTGAGAAGCGATAGATAGAAGGTTGGACGCTGCTGCATCTCGCCCAGGACAAGCCCCACATCCTGGAGCAGATTGTCACACCGTAGGAGAATAGACATCCATGCTGCCCAAGACAACCGACGTAGTTATCATCGGCGGCGGGGTCAACGGTCTCAGCGCTGCCTATCACCTGGCGAAGCGGGGCTGTACCGACGTCGTCGTGCTGGAAAAGGAAGAGGCGCTGGCCACCCAGGCCACCGGCCTCAGCGCCGGCGGCATCCGCCAGCAGTTCTCCACCACCGTCAACATCCGCATGGCCCAGCACTCCGTGCACATGCTGGAGAACTTCGAGGAGATCACCGGCAACGATCCGGCCTTCAAGCAGGTAGGCTACCTCTTCCTGCTCACCAGGCCGGAAAACGTGGAGCTCTTTCGCCGCAGCGTGGCACTGCAACGGGAACTGGGCGTGAACACGGAATGGCTGACGCCGCAGGAAGTCAAGACTCGTTGGCCGCACCTGGCGGTGGACGATCTGCTCGCCGCTACTTTCCATGACCGGGACGGCTATGCTGATCCCTACGGTGTGGCCAACGGCTTCGCCGCTGTCGCCCGTCGCCTGGGAGCGCGCATCTTCCTGCAAACGGAGGTTACAGACATCACCATCGAAGGCGGCGCGGTGCGGGGAGTAGTCACCAACCGGGGGGCGATCAGCACGCCAGTTGTGGTCAACACCGCCGGACCGTGGGCCCACGTCGTGGGCATGATGGCTGAGCTCGATCTCCCTGCGCACCCCTACCGGCGCCAAGTGTTCATTACCGCCCCCTTCCCGAGGTGCCCCGCAGCACGCCGATGACCATAGACTTCGCCTACAACTGGTACTTCCGCCCCGAAGGAGAGGGGCTACTGACCGGCATGAGCGATCTGGCGGAACCACCCAGCTTCAACATGACCGTGGACTGGGACTTCATGGTCGAGGTCATCGAGCACGGCGTGCGGCGGGTGCCGGTCCTCGAAGAGGCACGGGTGATCCGTGGCTGGGCGGGGCTCTACTCGGTGACGCCAGACGACCAGCCCATCATGGGTGCGATCCCAGGTGTCGAGGGCGCTTACTGCGCGGTGGGCTTCAGCGGCCACGGCTTCATGCTCAGCCCGGCCACCGGCCTCACGCTGGCCGAGTGCATCCTCGACGGTTGCCCACAGACCTTCGACATCTCCGAGTTCACCCTGGAACGCTTCGACGGCGAGTTGAGCGCGGGCGAAGAGCACGTGATCTAAACCAAAACGTCACATGAACTCGCAGCTCTCAGCAGATGGACACGTCCCCTTTCGCGGGACTGCTGCCCCGTCGCTGGGAGTTACCGATTTGACACTCATCGCATTCCCACATATACTCGAAGTTAGCGATATGAAGCGATATGGAACGAAGCTGGCCCTATGGATGATCCCTGAAAGAGAAGACGGGATAGGATGATGAAGCAACTTGATGATATTGTCCTTGCACCGAATCAACATCAAGCACTGGATGAACTGCGACGCAAGTTGTTCGACAAACTCGATGTCGAAGGCTTGCTGTTGTACGGTTCCGTCGCCCGGGGCGAGGCGGATGAAGAGTCTGATATCGACTTGCTCGTCGTGACGCCACAGCCCCTCACACGTCCTGCACGCCATCAGATCACCGACTTGGTCTTTGAGGTGAATCTACGCTACGATACGAATTTCAGTACTCTTGTCGTTGATCGCCAAGCCTGGGAGACAGGTCCGCTGTCGGTGTTGCCCCTGCAAGAGGAGATCCTCAAGGACGGGATTCCGCTATGATCGCTGAAGAACAACGTGCAGCAGAAGAACTTCGACCCTTGATCTCCTCGCTTGTCCAGGAGTGAAGAGGGAGCGGAGATGATACAAAGCGAGATGATTTTGAGGAAAGGGACAGCTCCCAACTCGCCTTGGAACGCTTCGGCGGCGAGGCGGGCGTGGGCGAAGAGCACGTGATCTGAGTTTGACAACAGTCTCA
>JGI24025J20009_10001166_pt1 | contig 20085 bp, 8 predicted proteins | sample Cruoilmetagenom3_FD_20009 | JGI IMG/M metagenome (IMG submission 20009) | reverse complement strand
CGGAAAAAATAGTGTTGAGATTGAGGAGAAACGTCCTCCTGGTATCTCTACTTGAAGGTCTCGTACCGCCGCTTCTTGGTTTTTCTATTTTTGCTTTGCTCGATGGGTTGTTTATTCTCCCCGGGCTTGTGCGGGTAATATGGGTAATATTGGTCTCTTTGGTTTTTGTCACTTTTTTTGTGTGGAATATCGCAAGGGTCCCGGGGAAATCAGAGATCGCCTGGAGACTGGAAAAACTTCATCCCGAATTTCAGGGAAGGCTTGCAACAGTTGTAGATTATAACAGTTCGAAGGATTATCTCGGATACTCCACTGAACTTCTCAAGCGGACGGAGGAAGATGCATTGAGAACTCTTGAGGGCATCAATTTATCCGAGCTCTTTATAAAGAGGTTTTATATTGCCATATCTTCCCTTCTTGTTCTTTCCCTGTTTATTACATTCGGGGCAAATAGACATACATTTCTTCGCTTCTTACACCCCAGGACTCCCTATTTTTCGCTCAATATCACCGTCGAACCGGACAGAACAGAGATCGGCGGGTACTCGGATGTCTATATAACACCGAAGGAAATAAGCCCAAGGGCAGTCTGGCTTGTAATAAATGACGCAGAGACCAAAAGGGTTCGAAGACTTGCGGATTCAAATGTGTTTCACCAACGGATTGAGAATCTGCGCGAGTCGATGCGGGTGTATGCGTTTCTCTCCGATGTCAAGACGGGGGAGAAGAGGATAGAGGTCTTAATTCCCCCAATGCTCAAGGACTGGACATATGAATATACATATCCTTCCTATACGGGACTTCCTCAATATATCCAGAGAAGGGGCGATATATACGGTTTAGTGGGCACATCTGTAAGGTTCAGGGGAGAGTCAAATGTCCCCCTCAAGAGGGTTATACTCATCAATAAAAATGGAGATTCAACGGGCATTACCCCCTCGGAGCACTTTTTTGAGACCAATTTGGTTGTCACAAATCCCGACACTTTAAATGTTTTGCTCGAGGGCACATCGGGACTTCTGTCAAAAGAGAATGAGATGGTAATAAATGCATACCCCGACGACTACCCGAGAATTGACATACTCTCTCCGCCCCAGTTTATCGATGTACCGAGGGAGATGGAAATTGACATAAAATACAGGTTTGCAGATGACTTTGGCGTGAAGGGTGTATTTTTGACTTCCATATTCAGGGATGATACCTCGAGGAAGGAGATAGCGAGGTTCAATCCACCACCTGTTGATTCCTTCGGTGCCTTGACCTGGGATTTCTCCGATATTGTGATGCTGCCGGGTGATACCCTTCTTTACCGTCTTACGGCGCACGACAACGATACATTCAAAGGACCAAAAGCAACCAGTACTCCGTTATACAGGATTCGTTTTCCACTCCTCGGTGAGTTGTATGAGGAAATCGCATCGGAGACCGATGAGGTATCGAGTAGTATGGAATCGGTCATGGAGAAGCTCGATAAATTACACAAGAGAATCGAGGCACTTACAGAGAAGGACGAACTATCTGCAAGAGACAGAGAGACAATTGAGAATATCATATCAAAACACGAGGAGGTCGAGAGCGAGCTTGCCGAGGTAACAAAAATGACGAAAGAGCTCGTCGACAGGATGGAGAGCACGATATTTCTGGACGAAGAGACGCTTGAGAAGATGAGAAAGGTGGATGAGTTAATGAAGGAACTTGAGACAGAAGAGGTAAAGAAGGCGAGAGAGAAGTTACGGGAAACGCTACAGAAGAACCCCGAATTGTTGAAGGAGGCACTAAAGAATTTTAATATCACGGAAGAGGAGTTCAAAAAGAGGCTTGAAAACACAATTGATTTCCTGCAAAAGCTTAAACATAGTCAGCAATTGCAAGATATAGTGAATAAACTCGATGAGATACAGAAACGGCATGACGAGTTAAAAGAGGCACTCGAGAAAGGCGCAAATCCCGAGGAACTCGCATCCGATGAGAACCTGCTGAAGGAGGAGATGGAAGGTCTAACACGAGCTTTGGAAGAACTTTCCCAGAAGGCGAGTGAGATGGGCAATGAACTGCTTAAGGAATCGAAAAATGCAGAGGGGATAACAAACTCTATGCAGAAAGCAGCGGGGAGTATGCAGATGGGCAATACTCCGTCTTCTCTTATGAATAAGATATCGGAGGACCTCTCCACCCTCTCCCAGAATTTGCGGGGCCTTCAAAATATGATGATGGGTGGCTTCTCAGAAGAGATGAAGAGGGAATTGAGAAAAAAACAACTCGCCAGTATCGCCCTCTCCCTCGAACAGGAGGATATTTTGAGGGAAAAGAATGCGTCGGAATTTGCCGACAGGGAAAATGCACTCAGTGAGGGGATCTCGACATTGAGAGATGACCTCTCGTCCTTTCTCTCATCCCTTCGGTGCAGCAAAGGAGAGGGGACAACTCGTCTCCTTGAATCTGCCCTGAGCGAGGCAAAAAAGGGGAGTAAGCGGGCGGGGCACGGTGATATGAAGGGTGCTCTCCGGTCTGGCAGCCGCTCCATGGAGCTTCTAAACGCCGTTGCATTTGAGCTGTTTGCCCTCGAAGATGGGATGAAGGGAATGGCGGGAGGGACACCGTCACTGGCGCAGTTCTTTCAGAGTCTTGCGCAGATGGCACAGGCACAAATTGGCTTGAATCAGCTTGCGCAAAGTCTCTTCCCAATGGGTATGGGAGGACAGAATTCCCAGTCTGAACTAGCAGAACTTGCAAGAAGGCAGGCAGAACTTGCCAGGTCTTTGAGGGAAATGGCAAAGGGAACAGAAGGAAGGGTGCTCGGAGATCTCGAGGGAGTGGCAAATGATATGGAATCTGTCGCCTCGGATATAGAGAAGTACGGTGTAACCGAAGAGATATTGAAAAGACAGACAAAACTCTTGAAGTATCTCCTTACAGCCCAGAAGTCCATATACAAAGAGAGGGAGAGCGTGAGAAGGATTTCAAAACCCGGTAGAGAATTTTCTGATATTGTAGCGCCAGACAGTCTCGTCCTGGAGACAAAAAGGGGAGTAAGTCAGAGGGATGTCCTGGAAGCGCTGAAGGAGCAGTACCCAAGGCAATACGAAAGGTTGATAAGGGCGTATTTCAGGTCACTTTTGACCGAGTGATATGTTATTTTTATCGCTTCTCTTTCTCGTCGTACAGAACTCAGGTAACCTCTCCATAGAGTACGATGAGATAGACAGAGATTTGGCAATGGAGATACTCGGGACCGCACGAGAGGCACTCCCGGAGATTTCGGATTTCATTGGGTATGTCTATAAGAAGGATATTCGCATAAAACTCATATCCGATGTGAAGGAGTTTCAAAGTCTGACGGAGGAGGGTTTTCCCGACTGGGGGGTTGGGTTTGCCGATGCAGAGAACAGCCTTATAATCATATACTCACCGCGGGTTGTAAAAAGTAATATAGATGTAAAGAGCATAACGAAACACGAGCTTGCCCATATTGTTCTTGGCGGTGCCGCGGGGGGATATGCATTACCGAGATGGTTCAACGAGGGAATTGCGATGTATTGCTCGCAGGAATGGAGGTTTGGCAGGGAGAGAGTTCTCGCAATTGCGAATTTCACGAATTCACTTATACCTCTATCCTCTCTTGAACATACATTTCCATCAGATGCGAGAAGGGCAGAACTCGCTTACACGGAGAGTTTCTCTGCCGTTGCGTATATCATAAAAAATTTCGGCAGAGAGGCATTAAGAGACATCATAAGGAATTTGAGAGAGGAGAATTTTGACGGGGCGGTGTTCTCCGCTCTTGCCATAACCTACGGCGAGTTTACAAGGGAATGGGGGGCTTGGGCAAAGAAGACATATAACTGGGCTTACTTTTTATCCACCAATTGGTTTTTATGGATAATAATCCTCGTGGTATTTTTGGTTGTAGGTATAATATCGCTGAGGGGTAGAAGAAGGAAATTAAAAGAGCTCGAAGGTGACAGGCAGGATGCCTATCACTCCGGTAATGATGCAAATGAAAGTTAACAGCACATATCTAAAAGGAGGTTATATGCGCGGGTTTGTGTTTTTAGGAATACTCATATCTGTGGGTCTATACTCACAGAGCGTGGTTCACACGATTCCCGGACCGAGCAATGCCTCTGGGCTCGCCTGGGATGGTGAGTATCTGTGGTGTAGTGTATACGGAGGTGGGGTTGAAAAGTTGATATATAAAATCGATCCCGATGACGGTGAGCGATTGGACAGTATACCGTGTCCGGGTAACAGCTATGGATGTTATGGGCTCGGATATGACGGAGAGAATCTCTGGGTTTTAAACTCGAGTTACAATGTTAGAAGGATATATAAGATGAGTACAACGGGCACTGTTCTCGATTCCTTTTCGATCCCTTTCAATTATATGGCGGGTCTCACATATGATGGGAATTATGTGCGCGTGGCAAACTATTACCCGAATGACAATGCAAGGATACACAAAATGGACCCTGTGACAGGTGATACAATTACGCCATCCATTCCCTCTCCACACCCCCAGCCCTGGGGTCTCGCCTGGGATGGTGAAAACCTATGGGTGACCGATGACGGGCAGGATACACCCGATGATGGGTATGTATTCAAATTGGACCCAAACACAGGGGCGGTCCTCGATAGTTTTGAGGCTCCGGGAAGCAGCCCGAGGGGAGCAGCCTGGGATGGACAGTATCTCTGGGTTACTGGCACAGGTCCCAAAGCATATCTTTTGTACCAGATAGATGTCCTGGGGGCTGGAACTCCCGATATCTCCCTTTCCTCAAACTCGCACGACTTTGGTGAGGTCGTTATAGGTTCGCCCGAGCAGTGGGAGCTCACTATCTATAATGTGGGCGATGCAGACCTCGTCATTGATAGTGTTTCTATTTCTGATGCTCAATTCACCATCTCAGAACTGTCATACCCGTTTACCCTCACCCCGTCCTCTGATACCACCGTTACGATCACATTCACACCAGTGGTGTTCGGTGAGATAGGGGGCGAGTTGAGCATTTTCAGCAACGACCCCGATGAGGGTCAGTTCATCGTGGATTTGCATGGTTTCGGATTATATCCGGGGGCGGTACTCGTTTTAAGTGACAGCATATGTGATTACGGCGAGATAAGGATTTCGGGTATTTCTATGTGGGAGATAAATATTCTGAATCGCGGGTCTTCTCCACTTGTAATAGACAGTGTGGAAGAAGATCCCGTATTCTATACATACGGTCTCGACTTTCCCGTGATAGTGAACTCCCTCGATACACTCGTCTTCAGAATGTACTTCTCGCCGCAGTGGTTAACATCTTATGAAGAAACCCTTGCCGTATACAGCAACGACCCCACGGGTTCCCACGGTCTTTATCTTTCAGGCGATGGTATTGAGCGGTCGTATATTGGCGGCGAGAGGATATTTTCCCATACATTTGTATCAAATGTCGTGTGTGTCTCGGCGATGGACGATATAAACGGGGACGGAATTTCAGAGATCGCAGCGGAATCTTACGGAACCTTTAGTTATGGTAACCCGCATCTGTATCTTTTCTTCGGAAATAGCGATGTAAATGGCGCCCTGATATGGGAGGTGGGAGACGAATCGTTCACCGGTGGATGGGGCGATAATTGTCTCAGGACGGGTGGTGATTTAAACGGCGATGGTATAAACGACATACTGCTCGGCACGGCGTGGGGCGATAGATCTTGTTATGCCATAGACGCCGTGAGTGGTGATACCATCTGGAGCTACGATTCCCACGATTTTGACAGTCAGGGTGGATGGGTTTACGCTGTAAATGGAATACCGGATGTGAACGGTGATGGTGTAGATGATGTCCTCGCGGGGGTGGGTGGACACGATGCGGGCACCGCTGGTCCGAGAAGTATGTACTGTTTCGATGGGACCAACGGAGTTATTATCTGGCGTTTTCAGTTGCAGGATGCTGCCGGGGATGTTACATATATAGATGATGTTAACGATGATGGCATACCGGATGCCGTCTGTGGCGCCTATGGCAACAATCGCGATAAGCACATATACTGCGTTAACGGGTCATCGGGCGCACAACTCTGGTTCTACGATGCGGGTGCCGATGTTCAGACTGTCATCACCATACCCGATATTGACGGTGATGATATAGACGATGTGGTCGCGGGGACCTGGGGTGGAAAGGTAATATGTCTATCCGGTGCGAATGGCGATTCGCTCTGGTCAACTATGGTCGGCGGCTGGGTTGTGAAGATTGCGAGGGTTCCAAATGCCCTGGGCGACGGTGTGGATGGAATTGTTGCGGGGATAGTAACCGCTTCCACACTTTATCTTCTCTCTGCAGAGGATGGTGGTGTACACTGGACATATCCGGCGGGAGGAAATGTGTGGAGTGTGGATGCGATACCGGATATCGACGATGATGGGAGATGGGATGTGCTCGCCGGCAGCCAGACCACAAATTCCGTGTTTTGTATAAGCGGAGGCTCGGGAGACCTTGTATGGCAACATGATGCGAGGAGACTCGTCTTTTCTGTGAGAGGTGTGCCGGATTTAAACGGAGATGGATATCCGGATGTCATTGCGGGAACGCAGGCTCAGAGTGGAGAAGCCTTTCTGATTGCCATATCCAGCAGGCCTTTTCAGCAGGGTAGGGAGGAGGTTGTTCCCCTCGTGGGCTTGATAGAGGTGTATCCCAACCCGTTTGCCGGCAGGATGAACATCCGCTTTGGGGTGGAGGCAAGCACAGAGGTGAGGGTTGAGATATATAATATACTCGGTGAGAAGGTCAAGACCATATTCAGTGGAAATTACACTTCCGGGCTCTTCGATGCGGAGTGGGACGGTAGAGACAAGATGGGTAATGACCTTCCAAACGGTGTATATTTTCTGAGTGTGAAAACGGGAAAAGAGAAGGTGAGCAAGAAACTCGTATTGATGAGATAGATCCGGTGTCAAGTCTTTAGCGGTTGTGCAAAAAGTCAAAAAAGCGGTAGTCGCAACCTCTGGTAGTCGCAACCTTTAGTGGTTGTGCAAAGACAACCGTGCAGCAAGTTGGAAGTTAATCCGTTGCACAGCATCTCATACGAGCCGTAGGGCCGTATGGACAGGTAGATTGGAGTTAATCCCTGCCTACCGGCAGGCAGGCGTAAGGATTTTATATAAAAGGCTTACCTGCCTACCGGCAGGCAGGCGCCTTAATTCCAAAGGCTGACCTGCCTACCGGCAGGCAGGCGCCTTAATTCCAAAGGCTTATCTACCGCCCCATATGGGTCGTATGACCTATACAGGTCGTATGACAGGCAGGGATTACACAGATTTTTAAAGATTCAGTGTAATCAGTGAAATCAATGGCTGATGTACATTTTTACATTTCTTTTTGGGGGGACTATGCTTGATATTGCATTCATAAGGGATAACATAGAACTTGTGAAAGAGGCGATAAGAAATAAGGGTGAAGATGTGGATATGTCGAGTTTTTCTTCATTGGATGGTGAGCGAAGAACACTCATAAAAGAGAGGGACGAGAAAAGGCGGGAAAGAAAGGCAATATCACGCAGGATTGGCGAACTTAAAAGAGAAGGTAAGAATACGGATGCCGAGGAGAAGAAGGCAAAGAGATTGGCCAAGGAGGTCAAGAAAATTGACGAGAGACTTTCAGAGTTAGAAAAAAATCTCAATGAGGTCCTCGTACGAATTCCAAATATACCGCATCCTTCCGTTCCAGTTGAGGGAGATAAGATAATAGTGAGAGAGCGGGGAGAAAAAAGAGACTTTGATTTTGAACCCCTTTCTTATCTTGACCTCGCTGATGCCCTGTCAATACTTGATTTAAAAAGGGGTGTTAAGGTGGCATCCACAAGTTTCCCCGCATACAGGGGAGATGGCGCGAGGCTTGTGCGCTCCCTGATAAACTTTATGCTCGATACGCACACCTCCCGGGGGTATACAGAGGTGTTCACACCGTTTCTGGCAAACAGAGAATCCATGTTCGGTACGGGACAACTCCCAAAACTTGAGTATGATATGTACAGGATCGAGAAGGATGATCTTTTTTTGAATCCGACCGCAGAGGTGCCCATAACAAACCTTCACAAGGATGAGACAATACCAAAAGAGAAACTTCCCATAAAGTATGTCGGTTATGCCGCCAGTTTCAGGAGAGAGGCGGGAAGCTATGGAAAAGACACAAAAGGACTTGTAAGGGTGCATCAATTCAACAAGGTCGAACTCGTTAAGTTTACTCTGCCAGAAGATTCATACGATGAGCTTGAAACACTCCTTGAAGACGCAGAGATGATCCTGCGACTACTTTGCATCCCTTACAGGGTGAGGTTGCTCCCCATAAATGATATGAGCTTTGCCTCGGCAAAGACATACGATATAGAGGTCTGGGCGCCCGTCTTGAAAAGATGGCTTGAGGTATCATCTGTGAGCAATTTTGAGGATTTCCAGGCGAGAAGGGCAAAGATAAGATTTAAGGGCGGCGGTAAGTCGGGTTATGTCCACACACTCAATGCATCCGGTGTGGCACTTCCCAGGCTCTTTATCGCACTCCTCGAGAACTATGAACAGAGAAACGGTTCCGTGAGAATTCCCGAAAAACTCGTGCCGTATATGGGGAAGAAGTTGATTGGTTGATTAGTTAATTGGTTGATTGGTTGATTGGTCAATTGGTACCTGGTCTTAGGTCTGTAGTCTTTTGTCTGATGAAGCCAAAATATATCATAATTATTGATGTGGGAAGTACCTTTACAAAGGCACACTTTGTTGAGGATGATCTCTTCGTTACCCAATATGCAAAGACAACCGTTGAAAAACCTGCTGAGGATGTGATGATCGGCGTCAGAAATGCCATCCGGGGGATAGAAGAAAAGACGGGGAGGAAATTTCTCGATGGGGATAAGATAATAATCCCCTTCCTTGCCACCTCGAGTGCGGGAGGGGGTCTACAGATGCTTGTTGCGGGACTCGTGAGGCGTATAACGGCGGACAGTGCCGAGAGGGCTGCCCTGTCAGCCGGTGCAATCATTATGGATGTTCTTGCCATAGATGATGGGAGAACTCCCTATGACAAGATCGGGGCAATAAATTACCTGAGACCAGATATGATTCTCTTTGCGGGTGGAGAGGAGGGGGGTGCGGTATCCACGGTTACGGGGATTGCAGAAATCATAAGTATGGCGAAACCAAAGGGAAGGTTTGTTGAGAAGATACCCTTGGTCTATGCTGGCAATAAAGATGCGAGAGAGTTTATCCAGAGTACACTTGGAAAAGTTCTGGATGTATACATGACAGAGAATGTGCGCCCCAGGATAGACATAGAAAACCCCGTACCCGCGAGGGAGAAAATACACGAACTCTTTATGGAGCATGTGATGGAGAGAGCTCCGGGATACGAAAAATTGAAGGAGCTCGTGAGTGCACCCATTCTTCCCACCCCCGGGGCGATGTCCAGGATGGTGAAGAATATCGCAAAAAACTGGCACAAGAATGTCCTCTGCGTGGATTTGGGTGGTGCCACAACCGATGTATTCAGTTGCGTGAATAGGGTGTTCAACAGAACGGTGAGTGCCAATCTGGGGATGAGTTATTCCATGGGAAATGTGCTCCATAATGCGGGGGTGGAAAATGTGATGAGGTGGATACCCCCTGATATCGATGAAGATAATATCAAAGATGAGGTGGCAAATAAGATGCTCGACCCCACAAAGATTCCAAAAGACGAAGTGGATATGATGATCGAAGAGGCACTCGCAAGGGAGGCAATAAGGCTCGCATTTCGCTATCACAAAAATTTCGCCGAGGCAAAGAGAGCGGCATATCTCGTGGATAAGTTTGCCTCAACGCTTCGACCCAAAAAAAGCATCCCCTATGTTATGGCAAAAGTTGGTAGAAGCGAGATGAAGCCCATAGAGGTTATCATCGGCAGTGGAGGGGCACTTTCCTATGCCAGAAAGAGGGAAGATGCCCTTCTCATTCTTCTCGATGGTCTCCAGCCTACGGGAATTACTGAAATGGGGCTCGACAATAGATTTATGCTTCCGCATCTCGGTGCTCTCGACCAAATCCACCCGGATACTGCGTGGGACCTTTTCGAGAGATTCTGCTTTATCCCCCTTGCAACCTGTATAGCACCCCCGGGTAAGGTGGAATATGGAAAGACCGTTCTCCATATCAGGGGTGATGAGGATATCCGGGTAAGTGGAGGAGAAATCTTAAAGAAGAGACTCAATGGGGAGTATGAGATTATTTTTCCGGGAAAGAAAACCATGAAAATAGAGATTCACGGAGATGCGGTATTGGACGGCAGGGGAAGACCGATAAGAATTCCGGAGGAGAAGTCCTTGAGGACAAAAAAATTATTAGAATGGAGAAAAGCACTCTCATAAGAAAAGAGCGAGTTCTTCACTTTCCGGGAGAGGTTCTCATCGAACTTGGGCAGAATGTGGAACCATCTACACCAATAGCCAGGGCAATCTATTTGATACGCCGCCCATTTATCGTGGATATTGCATCTCCCCTCGGTATCTCGCCAAAAGAGGTGAGGGAATATATGTTGAAGAAGGTGGGGGATGAGGTCAAGACGGGCGATATTCTGGCAAAGAGGAAGGCAATGCTTGAGATCGAGGGAAGGAGTAGAAAATCACCTGTAGACGGTGTTATAGAGCATATCTCCTCGTCATCGGGACATATCATCATCCGCGAAAGGGTAGAGGACCTCTCACCCAGAAGAGTGAATGTGGCAGATGCCCTCGGGGTGAAGCCAAAAGAGGCGAAAAGGTTTATCAAGAAAAAGGTGGGAGAACTCGTTGAGAAGGGCGGTGCCATCGCCGAACTTCCACTGATGGCGGGACTCAGCAAGAGATTGTGTGTGTCCCCAATTTTCGCCGAGATAAAGAGTATAGACGAAGAAACGGGAGAGGTTGAGCTGCAGAGACCCCACAACAGGGTGGAAGTATTATCGATGCTACCCGGCGCGGTCTCAAAAATAATCCCAAAATATGGGGCGACTATCGAACTCTCTGGCTATTACATACACGGAGTGATAGGATTTGGCAGGGAGCGATGGGGGAGATTGACAACAGAAGAAGAATCCCTTGATGGTAAGGTTCTCGTGTGCAGGAGGGGACTTTCTGACGACGAAATTCGAGAAATAAGGAAAGGGGGTGTCCGGGGAATAATATTTGGAAGTGTGAGGGCAAAAGATATGGAGGGGCTCTTTTCTGACGAGGTTTACTCGGGAGTAACGGGAAAGGTAGACAGGGGTATCACCGTAGTGATACTTGACGGGTTTGGAAAGAGACCCATGGACAACGAGAGATTCTCCTTCTTTAAATCTCTTGAGGGAAGATATGTCTATCTCAACGGCAAAACGCAGATAAGGGCGGGGGTAATAAGACCGGAGATAATTATATCTAAAGAATATGATCGGGGTTGAACCTCAATCACCTGCTTTTTTGGAGTGCAATGACCGCGTCATTGCATGCATCGACATGGTCGATGCACTCCAAGCTGTCTACTTGTCTATCTCGTAGGACGCCCCACCCGAAATAACCCATTCAGTTTCAATTACCTTTTCATAGAGTGGTCTTTTTTCCCTTTTAATGAATTTGCTGTAAGATGGTGGAAGGAAGTCATCGTCCTGACTTGAAACCTGGATGACGAGAGAAGTTCTTTTGGGTCTGTTCTCCAGATAGCTCACGAATTCGTCAAAGTCTCTAATCTCCTCCCACATACGCTTCTTCATTCCATCACATCCCGAAGCGCTTATCATCAAAGGTTTCTTTCCGTCGGAATTTCTTATTGGTATTTTTTGTTCGATCCTCGCGAGTTTTCCCCTGTAAGGTTCTACCGTACAGATCAGAAAGAGCGTATCATTTCTCAAGTCTCCCTGTATATCCTTTATCTGTGCCATCTTTAGTGTATACGATGGAATCAGGTTGAAGTTTATAGATTTTACATTTAACCCTGTATAGTTATTCTCAAATACCGAGTTTATATCCCCCGCCATAGCAGTTACCGCATCCATAACCTCTCCCGAGTAGGTATCGGAAAATCCGATTTCTCTCTCTTTCGCATCTATATTGAATACCGCAGAGTATGTAACATAGCCCATTGAGTAATCCATAAATATAGAACTTGCAAGCATGAGATTTACGAGGAGTGGGAATAAGCGTTCTTCCTTTGCCAGTTTGTATCTGTAGGTAATATTGCCGTTTTCCACCGTCATATCAACCATAGGGGGAGATTTTCCAATTATTGCGGAGATACCCGTAAAGGCGTCCATGTCCACGCAACCGATATTATTTCCCATTTCCGCGATCTTGAAAGAAGCAAGGTAAGACGATGCAACGGTGTGTATGTGGGCGGTGGTGATCGGGAGCTCTACGGCACCGAGTCCTAAGAACCTGTGCCCGAATGCATAAACCCTGTCTCCATCCACACATGTTACGGTTCCGACTGCCCCGATCCTTGCGTCTCCAGAAACGAGTGATACCCCGATGGGAGAACCGGGGAAGAACTGATAATTGGATGATTGGTAGTCGGTAACTGGAAATTTGGAATTGGAGATGGGGATTTTAGTGGCATTTCCCCATACTCCACCTTTCAATTCCATCTTTTCTATCTCCTCTTTAAATAGAGATAGAGCGGCATCGGAAACATTCGAGAAACTCACGGGGATTGGAATCTCTTCCTTTATATGGACATCGGAGAAGCCAGTTTTCGGAGGATCGAACATACTTCCCATTGGAGTTATTCCACATATGGGCTCTTTTGAAAATGCTCCTCCCATGTTATATGCCACCGCACCGAGGAGTTTTCCATTAATATACACGGGACTTCCACTCATTCCACCTATAATACCGGTTTCTTCTATTTTCTTGCCCTTCAGCCTCGCGAGAATTATATCCTGTCCGGGTGCTATTCTCTTCCTCACCCCGATAATCTCAACGCCGAATGTATCGGGTTTATTTCCCTCCAGTACAGTTATTCCAAACCCCTCCATTCCCGCCGTAACTTCGGCGTAGTCCATGACTGGAATGGATAGGACTATTAGATAGAGAATTAGCATAAAAAATGCAAATATTAAGAATCAAACCTGCCTGCCCATTCCATTCGGATGCTGTGCAACGGGTCCGTAGGGACCGGCAGGCAGGTATCAAAATTAAAGCCACTGATTACACGAATTAGAGACACAGATTTGGGCTGATTAAAGGAAATCTTAATAATCTGCGTTTATCTGCGTCCCGCATTACAGAGATTTTGGAATCAGTGAAATCCATTTCAATCACTCTAATCTGTGGCCTTTTTGCATTTTGATATTTACATTGGTGTAGAGTTTTTTCCTCACTCTTTCAAAGAATTTTATATTGTCTCTGTAGTCTGGATATGTCCAGGGAAGCGGAGTAAAATTTTTGTGTTTATAGATGAGTGTTACCTCTGCAAATATACCCTGGCTTATGTATATTCTGTGACTGTAGTCCTTTGTTGATGCCAGAATAACCCTTGACAGATTTACATAACCGGGGTCTATATTTACAGTCCTTCTATCTCTCAGGGAGAGTTTCCTCTCAATCCCACAGGTTATATTCTTTATCTTTCCAATATCTTCCTCATCTATCAATTTTTCAAATGTTACCCAGTCCCGAAGAAGGTTCTCTCCCATCTCATCTATGTAATAATCGGTATAGATGAACGAAATGGACCCCATCCTCTGGTCTATTTTTCCAAATCTCTCTATAAGTTCTTCTATGACAGCATCAAACGAGTGCCCGATTAGACCACAGAACAATTTTGCGGGTCTATTCCCCATATGGCTATGTGTTACAGAAAACCCGATCGTATTCCATTTTACCACATTATTGATAAAAAGTCAAGAGAAAAATATTAAAATAGGGACAGCGACCATTTACTCCCTCTTTTGGGTCTTTCTGCTGGTCTCTGTTTTAGGATCGTCTCTTCCTCGTTAAAGACGCCTCAGTCAAAGTGATGGCTCTTTAAGTAAAGGTAGATTCACCCGAGCTCTTCTTTTGCCCTATCTTGCGGACAAAATACTGGGAGTAACGCATATTAATTAAAAGTCCTTGCATTGTGTCTGAGTTTTCGAGGAATAGTATGATAAACCTTGTGTCAGGTGGGAGTTGCTTCGGGGGTTGCTTCGGCTTCGCCTCGCCCTGTTAGATAGCTTTGCATCTAACGGGGCGAGCAATGACATCCCTCGCAATGACATTACTCCGGATAACCACAATGATAAAGAAATCACGGTTAATCAGCGTTTACCTCTAAAGGCAGGACGTCCGATTTTTTTCTTGACATTCGTGATAATTTGTGATATAATAAAAAAAGTCTCATATATGGTTTGCATTAACAAAGGAGGTAAACGGGAAACACCTGGTATGGGGCCCATTTTTGGGTGAGTAGATTTTTCCGATAACACGGAGTATTTTAGAACTTGTGTAAGTGAACCCATTTAAATTAGGACTACTCACTCAATTAATCGGGGCTCTGAGGAGGAAATTTGGTTCCACTTATTCTCTATTCACTTCTCTCTTTTCTCACCTTAAAGGGAGAGTCTCTCTATTCTACCCGCGTGGACATAGATTGGAGTGGGAGATATATTACATATCTTAAGGTAAGAGATGGTGTATTCCTCGGTATGGAAGTAGTTCCCCTCGAAGAATATATAGATCATTCAATGAGAAATGCCATACAATCTATGTGGAGCAGTACTGTTAAGGAAGAGATGGCGGGAGGGCAGAAGGTTGGAGAGGGACTCATACCCACCATATACATACCGATAAAATTTCCGACGCCCGTAGCGGGATTAATCGGCGAGGGAGGAGCCCTGAAGATATCCGGCAACGAGAGGATAGAATTCGGGGGCTCGAATACACAGGAGGTAGATCCTGTATACACTGAGACATACCAGAGGTCCCTTCTGCCGCAACTTGAGATGGAACAGCAATTGCGGGTGAATTTAGAGGGAACGATAGGACAGAAGATACATGTATTTATAGACCACGATTCCAAGCGCGAATTTGATATTAAAAATACAATAAGGCTCCAATATAAGGGTGACGAGGATGAGGTGATAAAGGAGATAAACGCGGGTAACACGGATATATCTCTGTATGGTGGTATTATAGGAGCACCCACCGCCCACAAAGGCCTCTTCGGGATAAAGATGCTTGCAGGGATTGGTCCATTTGACATCACCGCTATAGCGAGTAAAGAGGAAAGCGAGGTTGAACAAAAGAATTTTATTGGCGGGGCGATAGAGGATTCTGCAAAACTGTATGATACGGATTTTATCAAGAACAAGTTCTTCAGTTTGAGGCATGTTACTTTGGGGAATGGTGCTGTTGTTGAGGTTGATTCTATTATTGATATAAAATTGTACCGATCTGCTGATCAAACTGAAGGAGATAATTATTGGATTTATTGGGGAGAGGCGATAGACTACAACATAGAGGCGGGAGAACCGGACACCGTAGGTGGTTTTTTTAAACTATTAGAGCAGGGTGATAAAGAAGACTTCGTATTAAACAGGAGTGATAAGATAATAGACTTGAGGGGCTACTTTGATTCCAGGGTAATTGGATTTGTTCTCGTATACAAGACCACGGGCGGGACTGTGGATACTATAGGTGATAATACATCCGATCCCGACAGCGTATTACTTGGAATGCTTAAGAGGAGAAAAAATGACAAAGATCCGTGTTATGCCTCGTGGGAGTACGAATTGAAAAATATATATGCGCTTCCTGTGGGAAATATAACGCCCGAATCCTTCGAAATGAAGATATTCAAAGAGAAAGCAGAGGGAGAGGATGAGGAATTTGTATCTGGAGATACCACCTTTCTTCAATATTTTGACATGGCAAAGGCAGACGGTACAATAGATAGAAAGTTCGTAGATTTTAACCTTGGAATGGTTATATTCCCATATGAGAAACCGTTTATAGAACTCCCGGACCCCGACTCAATATACCAGATTCGAAACCTGACCCCGGATATTGGCAGGAAATACTATATATGGATGAAATACAAGGGAATACAGAAAAGATATTCACTTGGACTCAATGTACTCGAGGGCAGTGAGAAGGTTACGATGGATGGTAGGCTATTGAAGAGAGGTGTCGATTACGATGTGAACTATGATTTTGGTGAACTCACATTCAGGGAAGGTGTGATAAGAGACCCAAATGCCAGAATAGTTATAGATTATCAACATCTGCCATTTATGCAGACCGCCTCCAAGAACCTACTCGGGGCAAGGGTGAATTATGACAGGGGAGGTAACCTGAAATTCGGCTCCACATTTATATATCACTCTTCGTCTTCCTTTGATAAGAGGCCAAAACTTGGAAGTGAGCCCACAAAGATAGTTCTCGGTGAGATAGACGGAAATTATTCGGCAGTTCCATCTTTGTTTACACATCTCGTTAACCTTGTCCCATTCGTGAAAACCGATGCCCCTTCGTCATTTAATTTAAGCTTTAAAATGGGTTTTTCTGCGCCCAATCCGAATACGAGGGGGAAGGTTTACATTGACGACATGGAGGGAACGAGGACATCCACATCTTTAGGGATAGGCAGGACAAATTGGGTTTACGGCAGTAAGCCACTTGGTATGGGCCTTAATGATTTTGAGCCACTCAGATGGTATAATCCGAGGGATGGCATAAGAAGAGGAGATATATATCCATCCCTGCCCGATTACAGAAAAAATGAAAAACAGAGTATACTGCGGATTGAGTGCAAAGGTGAATGGGGTAGTCTGCTCAGTCTCGTCTCAAGGGATGGCGCGGATTTTGAGAAATCCGAATTTTTAGAGTTGTGGGCGAGGGGAGATGGTACAATACATGTGGATATCGGTTCCAATATACCCGAAGAAGAGCTGTATAAAGACAAATGGGGTGAGATAAAGAGAAACGAATCGGACATTCCCCGCACAGAGGATGCAAATCACAATGGAAAACTCGATATCGGACTTGGTGAGGATACGGGACTGGACGGGGTTATGGGAAAGGATGAAGATAATGTAACCGGTGACGATGGAAATGACGATTATCATTACTCCGTAGATGATCCCGATAATTACTCAAGGATAAACGGAACCGAGGAAAATGGCCGTTTTGATACGGAAGACCTCGATACAGACGGCTCACTGAATAAAAAGACCGATTATTTCTCTTTCAGAATGGACCTCTCGTCGGATGAACACCTCGTTCAAGAGGGAGAAAACGGGTGGAGACTGTATCGTCTTCCCCTACAGGAGGCGGAAGAGACCGGTAGCCCGAGGTGGTCGTTTGTGAGATATGCGAGATTATGGTTAGAGGGACCCGATACAGTGGATATTGCCACCATAGAGGTCGTTGGCAATAGGTGGGAGAAGAGGGGAGAGATCGAGCTCTCGTTCAGGGACAATCAGGAAAATACAGGAGTGCCTCCGTACGACCCACCGTATGAACCGGAGAGAGACCCATACGGTAGAGAGGAGAAAGAGAGTTCACTCTCTATGATATTTCACAATGGCGAGGAAGGCTCTGCTTATACCGTATACGGAAGCGAAAAAAAGTTCATTCAGTATAATACCCTTTCGTTGTACCTGAAGGGGGTCAACCTGACGGGCGAAGGGAAATTTTTTATCCGCGTGGGGGTAGATACATTGAAGTACTATGAATACAGGGTGAGTATACCCGAAGATTGGAGAGATATAAGGATACCACTGGATTCCCTCACACATCTCAAGAGAGAAAGAGATACCCTGCCACAGGATTCTCTATTTGGACACGGCCTATCTGGCGGGGACAGTTGTTTCGTTCTGCGTAATCCATCCTTGACCAACATAAAAATGGTTGAAATAGGTGTTATACCGGATGAGGGAGTTGATGGAGAGGTCTGGGTGGATGACATAAGGCTGTTAGATGTTGAGAAGAATACCGGACTCGCTGCGAGTGTAAACAGCACCCTCAAATTTGCCGACTTAATGAATGTGACTCTTACATACAGCAGGCGGGACCCATATTTTAGAAAATTTACCGACAAGTTGTATCCCGAAGGTGGTCTTTCAAATTCCTACAAAACCACTTTCAGCCTGGGATTGGGGAAGTTCCTTCCCTCGTCGTGGGGTATTTCCGTTCCGGTACATGGGGGTATGAGCAAGACGACCGTCCTGCCTATGTATCCCACGAATTCAGACATTGTGCTTTCAGATGAGGAAAGTGAGAAAGAGAAAACGGTTACAAAACCGAGGAATATAACTATCGGATTCTCGAAAACAGGATCTGAAAATAAGTTCCTTGCTTATACACTCGATAACATCACGGCAGATGCGTCTTACAGGGAGACTTTTTCTTATAGACCTACAGGCATAGACTCTGTGAAAAACATAAATCTCTCTACGGGCTATGGATGCAGTCCCGAACTCGGCGAATTGAAACTGTTCGGGATGGGCGTAAAGTATTATCCCGACAATTTCCGTATAAGTTCTAACTACTCACGTTCGGAGACGAGAAGATACAAGGTCTCGAGAGATTCCATTGTGCTCGTGGAGAATCCAAATCCCATTGTTCGCACCGACAGAGCGAGCATATCGTATTCTCCCGTAAATGCCATTACAAGTAGTTATAGTATCTTGTCCTCAAATGACATTAATTTCTCGAGGGAGGTTTCGAGGAGTGAGAATCTTGCCCTCAATTTTTCTCCCAATATATGGGATTTTACCACCCAAAAATTCTCATATACCTCAAAATACACCGAGAATAACAGCATAGAGAAGGTTGAGGTAGTAGATGGAGATACCCTGCCCGTAAGGGATGCAACCAATATAAATGCCGTTGATATTGACCTGGGGATCAATTTGCAGAAGATAGGGAACAAGGTCGGATTTTTACGGGGATTCACAAAGCTATTTACAAATCCGACCCTTTCTTACTCATTGTCGCGTTCCGCCGGTATGTACTCACTCCTTGCAAGGGCGAAAAGGGACTTCATATTCGGTTTCTCCCCCGATGCGGGGGTTGACAAAATCAATAGTGCGAAAGACAGCGAGAAGAGCACCGGCGATATCTCAATATCATCGGGCTTTAAATGGAGTATTGTGAATTTCTCCCTCGCTTACCGTGAGGGTGAAAGTTGGGGCGGAACTATAGATAACAAGAGATGGAGTAAAAATAGAACCTACCCCGATATTCGGTTTGGTCTATCTTCTCTTGAAAAATTCTGGAGATTCAAAAAACTGCTTTCGAGTTTAAGTCTCTCGGCGAATCTGAAGGTATGTGAGACTTACGAGGGTTATGCGATCGACGAACCCAGCGGGGAGACTCGGAATATCTCATTAACTCCCTCTCTTAATCTGCGGTGGAAATCGGGAATTTCATCGAGGATTTCCTCCTCCGTTTCGAGTAAATATACAAAAACACACACCGGTGGTAATGCATTTTTCGAAAAAGAGGACAGACATTTTGAGATCGGCGCATCCAATAGCTATACATTCAGCGCTCCGACGGGAATGAAGCTTCCCTTCCTCAGCAATGTGAAGTTTGCGGGTAATCTAAATACAAACCTCGATATAAAATACACCTTTGATGAAGGGGAAAATATTACCAGGGACAGCAAGAGTAAGGATAGATACAGACTTACAATAACACCCGGGATGAGTTATAACTTCGCATCGAATATTACGGGTGGTGCAAAAATAGACTTCAGGGAGGATAATGACCGTATGACACGCATGCATACAAGAACGGTGGGCATGAGCGTCTGGGCAGATTTCAGGTTCTGATATGAAATTTGGACGCGGATTAACGCAGATGCACGCAGATAAACAAGAAAAATAATCCCAAAATATGCATTAACCACGCCTGCCTGCCGGTAGGCAGGGATGAGCACAGATGTTCACAGATTATATAAGAGGCTTAAAGAATATGGGCATTCACCTTTTGGATGAAAAACATTTAATTTTCGGGAATGTCCCAAAGTGTTATGACGCATTAGAGCCATTTGTATGGATCTTAACAAGTTTCATCTCAACCTGTTTACCGATCCCTACGGATCCGTATGGATAGGTAGATAAGAGGGTTTATTGCCCAGAATTT
>JGI24025J20009_10001163_pt1 | contig 20097 bp, 19 predicted proteins | sample Cruoilmetagenom3_FD_20009 | JGI IMG/M metagenome (IMG submission 20009) | reverse complement strand
CAGCGAAGAGCAGATCATTCGCTGTCCGGCAGGCGATTGCGCAGCAATCGGCCGAGCGGGGGCGTTCTGAACGAGCATGAGGCAGGCGCGAGCTGCGCGAACCTGTGCCGCAAGCACGAGATGTCGTCGGGCAGGTTCCACGCCTGGAAGGCGAAGCACGGCGGGATGACGGTTTTGGGTGCCAGGCGGCTGAAGGCGCTTGAAGACGAGAACGCCAAGCTGAGGACGCTGCTGGCCGAGCAGATGCTGGATGCGGCGGCGATGAAGGACCTGCTGGCAAAAGTGAGGGCATGAACGCCACTGGTCCGAGAGAAAGCCCGAACGGTGAGGCCCGCCGTGAAGCGTGCTGCCGTTGCGCGTCTGCGGGCCCGGTTGGGTCTGTCGGAACGGCGCGCCTGCCAGATTGTCGGGGCGGATCGCAAGATGATCCGCTCCCACTCGGTCAGACCGCCGGAGACCGAGCTGCGCCAGCGGTTGCAGGATCTGGCCAATGAACGGCGCCGGTTCGGCTATCCGCTGGCCGGCAGGCGATTGCGAAGAAATCTGCCGAGAGGCGTTGGCTATTCGTGCTGCTGCGGCGTGAGGGCGAGCCCTCCGGGATCAACCGCATCTACCGACTGTACCGCGAGGAGGGGATGATGGTGCGCAAACGACGCGCCAGGCGCAAAGCCATTGGCACGCGGGCCCCGATCCTGGTCGAGGCGCGGCCCAATGCGCGCGCCTCTCGGCAGATTGCGTCGCAATCGCCTTCCGGGCGATGGATGCAGAACGGCTTCGTCGAGAGCTTCAACGGTCGGATGCGCCCTCTCGGCGATGCAAAGCTTCGCCTGCCGGCGATGGACGAGCTTTTGAACGAGACGATGTTCCGCGACATGGCTCATGCCCGCAAAGTGATCCGGTCAAGGGCCACGGACCACAACGAGGAGCGACCCCATTCAGCCCTCGGCCAGCAGACGCCAAAGCATTCGCCGAAGCCATGTTCACCGCAACCGACACCTGCGCCGGTCGGCGTATCACCCAAAGGGCTCCGGTTGCGGCTGGATGAATGGTTAGGGGCAGGTCATGCCTTGGACGGTTCCGACAACCGGGATGCGGGTGGCCCCGGCGCCTTGTCTGGACCAGACGGGCATATCCCTCGGGGCAGGCTTTCAAACGACATTCCCGAACGGTGATCTGTGATCCATGCGAGACTTCCGCGGTGCCCTTGGGAGATTTGCGCCAAGGTCACGATCATTTCATTCAGATCGGGATCCACCGCGCGCTGTTCCTCTGCTAGACCTCGACGGCCGGGTCATTGAAGGAACCGAGTGATGCCGCACCTGCGCCCGCTCAAGTCAAACCATTGCTATGCTGTTGTCGATCGCAACGCCGAGGTCTGCGCCGGGGGCGCGGAGGGGGTGTTTCTGCATGACACCAGGCACCTCAGCGACTACCGCTGGGACATCGGGCCGCTGACGTTGCTCGCAGAGGCAGACGCGGCGGACACCGCGTTCCGGCATTTCGGCCTGTTCGAAGACCGTGCGCAACTTGTGTCGGTCGCGCGGACTTTCCGTTTGCTGCCCGATGGCTTCGAGGACGAGCTGCTGATCGCCAACGAAAGCGCAATCGACCGCGACTTTGCGCCGTCTCTCAGCTTCGACGCCGACTTTCGCGACATCTTCGAAGTGCGCGGGCGCGAGCGGGCAACCATTGGCAGAAACCAAGTTCAGCGCGATGGCGCGATGTGCCGGTACCTCGCGCAGGACGGGGTGAGTTGCGAAACCGCGCTGCATTTCCTGGATTTCGTGCCAGGGGAACGGTTTGTCCTGAAGCCGGGGGAGACCCGCCGGATCGCCGTGCGCGGCAGGTTCCGTTCGTCACGACATGGGGGCGAGCCAGCGGCGCCCGCTGCCCCCTGGACCCGGGCCGCAATTGACCTGCGTCCGGTATTGTCCGCCCCGGCGCGGCGCGCGTTTGACGATATCGATATGCTGATGGCAACCTCGCCGCAGGGTCCGCTCGTGCTCACCGGCGTACCCTACTACGTGACCCTCTTCGGCCGCGACAGCCTGATCACGTCCTGGTTCCTTCTCGCCGCCGCCCCCGACATCGCGCAAAGCACACTGCGCGGCCTTGCGGCGCATCAGGGCAAGGTCGACGATCCGGTGACCCTCGAAGCCCCGGGTAAGATCGCCCACGAGATCCGCGACAGCGAACTGGCCCGCACCGGCGACGTCCCCTACGGGCGTTACTATGGAACCGCCGACGCCAGTGCGCTCTATGTGCTCCTGATCCGCGATCACTGGAAGGCGACCGGCCGGACAGATCTTGTTGCCGAACTGGCTGAAGCGTGGCGCGGTGCGATCGCATGGTGCCGCCGCGCGCGGGCAGGCGACGGCCTCTTGCGCTATGCGTGCGGGCCGCATGGCCGTGGCCTGGTCAACAATTCCTGGAAAGACAGCAAAGACAGCATGTCCTACGGCGACGGACGCCTCGCGGCCGGCCCGCTCGCCGTCGTCGAAGTGCAGGGCTACCTTGCGGCCGCGCTCGATGCCGCCGCGGAGTTGGAGCAGGCGCTCGGCGGCGAGCAACACCATATCGAAACCCTGCACCGCGAAGCCGCGGAGCTGCGCGACTTGATCGACACCGCCTTCTGGAACGATGATCTCGGCATCCACGCGATTGCCGTCGATGAAGACGGGCGCCAATGCGACGTCGTCTCGTCCAACCCGGGTCATCTGCTGTGGGCGGGCGTGCTCAGCGCGCCGCGGGCCGCCGCGGTTGCGGATCGTCTGATGCAGCCGGACATGTGGACCGGTTGGGGGGTGCGAAGCTTGTCGATGCGGGAGCGGCGCTATCAACCGCTCTCCTATCACAACGGCTCGGTCTGGCCGCATGACAACGGGATGATCGCCGCGGGCGCCGCCCGATACCGGCTGACCGAGGCGAGCGACAGGATCTGGCGCGGGATGGACGCCGTCGCCGCGGCGGTTTCCGATCTGCGGTTGCCGGAGCTTTTCGGCGGCTATGACAGACAGCCGGGACGCCCGCCAATTCCCTATGCGGAAACCTGTTCTCCGCAAGCCTGGGCGGCGGCTGCAATGGTTTTCCGCACCCTGAATACGGGGACATGACTGGCCCCAGGGCCTCGGATTGCGGGATGTTTTCAGGGGGTTCGGTGGGGGCGCCCCCGAAGACAGGCTCCGGGGGCGCGGATTGTTTCAGCGTTCGAGAACCACGTTCTCGACGAAGGCCTGGCGGATCTCCGTGTTGAACGGATTGCCCGGCCAGATGGTCGAGTACTGGCGCATCTCGTTGGGGACGAGCGACTTGCTGTCGTCCGCCTCGGGGTGCATCGGCGCGGCGCCGAAGACCTGGTTGAAGGCGGTCTGAGTCGCGGCCGAGCTGACCCAGTTCAGGAACACCAGCGCGGCGGCCGGGTGCGGGGCATTGGCGGGGATGATGTTGAAGTTGCCGCCACCGTTCATGCCGAACTCCGGAATATAGAACTTGATCCGGTCACTGACCTCGCCCTTCACCTGAAGACCGTAAAGGTGATCTTCCCAGCCCGCGACCATCGTGAACTCGCTGCCCGAGAGCCGCTGCAGGCTGTCGGTATTCGAGGCGGTGATGACATAGCCGTCGGAGTTTTCGAGGAACCAATCCCAGGACGGCTGCAGCGCCGCCATGCGGTCTTCGGTCACCTCGCCGCTCAACCACGCGTCCATCTCGGCGCCGATGATGTTGCGCGTGATATTCTGATGGAAGGACGGGCCGGAGCCGCCGTTTTCATAGTTGAAGCCAAACTCGCCGGGACGCTCGGTGAAGAATTTCGCGAAGTCGTCGACCGACTGGGGAAGCTCTTCGTCCGAGATCTTTTCGGGGTCATAGGCGATGCCGGTCTGGTTGCCCCAATAGCCGTAGGCATAGTGCATCCCGTCATGACCGCCGAGTTCGGTGCGCATGTTCGGGGCTTCGGGCAGGACGTCGCCAAGCGGCCCAAGCGCCAACTCGGTCGGGTCGAACAGATCGATGCGGTCCGTCCCCATCGCCAGTACGTCGATGTCGCCGGTGTCGCGTTTCCGTTCGGCGAGGAACTTCTCGATATTGCCCTCGTGGGTGCCCTCGGGGATCACAACCTTGATGCCGTATTCCTCGGTGAAGGCCTCGGCGACCTCGCGGTAGCGCGGCTGGAAGTACCAAACGAACCAGCTGACTTCACCTTCTTCCTTGGCCTGGGCGACGATGTCGTCCCAGCTCATGCCCAGGAGGTCCGCGTGGCCATCGGCAAACGCGCCGGTGGCGAAGGCCGCGACGGCGGCCGATGCGATCAGTTTTCGTATCATGGTTATTCTCCCTGGTTGGTTTCGAGGCGGGTTCAGCCCTTTCCGCCGGCCTGGGCGGGGTTTGCCGATTTCAGCAACCGTTCCAGGCCCAGCATCAAGAGGACATTAGGGACAACAAGTATCAGTGATACGACAGCCGCATTCGGGCGGATGAAGTTGTAGCCGAGATAAGAATACAGGATCGACGGGATCGTCGTGAAATTGGGCGCGCCGACAATGAAAGCGATGGCGAATTCCTCGATCGACTGGATGAAGACGATGATCAGCGAGGCGAGGATGCCCGGCAGAAGCGCCGGCATGTAGGCGGCGCGAAACACCGCGATGGGTCGCGCGCCGAGGTCGCGGGCGGCGTCGATCAGGTCCTGGCGCACCTGGCCGAACGACACGGTCATGATCCGGATCGCATAGGGCAGGAACAACACGCAATGCGCCATCAGGATCGACAGGAAGCGCGAGTAGATCCCGAGCGAGAAGATCAGCGACGAAAAGAAGATCGCCAGCACGAAACCCGGCACCACCAGCGGCAAGAGGGTCAACACTTGCGCGAACCCTTTGCCGGGGAAATCGAAGCGGGCGAAGCAATAGGCGGTCGGTGAGGCGAGGATCAGCGTGCTCACCGCCACGGTGGGCGCCAGCATGTAGGAATTGGCGATCGCCTGGGGCAGCGCTGTTGTCGTCCAGACCTCGACCCAGCGCAGGATTGTCAGGCTGGGGGGCAGAAGGTCCGGGTATTCCCATCCGGTCTTGGGATCGACCAGCGACCAGAGCACCGCCATGGTGAACGGCACGACCAGCCAGATCGTGACGACGGTGAGGAGCAGCACCATCAGGGCGCGGTTGAGCAAGCCGACTTTGCGCGCAGGATTCTTCGGCTTGGTGGCCGTGGCCGTTTCGGTTGCGGCGATCTCTACCATCGGTTGCCACTCCGCAGAAGCGCGCGTGACAGGACGGCCAGAACCAGCGACCCGCAGAGCGCAAGGACCATCAAGCTGACACCGACCACCGCGGCCTGGTTCCAGCGTCCGAAACTGTCCTTGAGGAAGACCATGTATTGCGCCATCGACTGCACGTTGGTCGGGCCGGCCGTGACCTGAAAGGCGAAGTCGCCCGCCGCGCCGATGAAGATGATGATCAGCGCTGCCTGCATCGCCTGAACGGTGAGCGGCGCGATGATCTTGCGGAATCGGGCGAAACTTCCCGCGCCGAGGTCGCGGGCGGCGTCCAGCACTTCGTCCGAGATCGACTGGACCGCGCCGGTCAGAAGCAACAGCGCAAACGGCATGTTCTTCCACAGCTGCAGGAAGACCACACCCCAGGCGCCGCGGTCATTCTGCAGCCGGATCGGGGCATCGGTGACGCCGATCCACATCATGAACTGATTGACGATCCCGTGGAAGGCGATGACGTTGAGGAACAGGAACGACGCCACGAGGCCCGGCACGAACAGCGGCGCCTTGAGCAGCGCGCTGATCACCAGCGAGCCGCGAAACGGCCGCCTGAGCCAGATCGCGATCGGGTAGGCGAGGGTGACGGAGCCGATCGCGGCCACCGTCGCGATATAGGCGGAGTACCTGAGCGCGCGGCTGAACTGCTTGGAGTCCAGCACCTTTTGCCAATGCTCAAGAGAAAAGCTTTCTTCGCCCACGAGGTTGTAAAAGCCGAAGGATTGCATCACCGCCACGTAGAACACCGACCCGATCATGATCACGATCACGCCCAGCCCCGGCGTGAGAAGCGCGATGATCAGCAAGGTCCGGCGCCAGTTCATCCAAGCTTCCCTCGGACGAACCGGATGTGTTCGGGTGGCAGCCGGAAGGTGACCTGGTCGCTGACACCCGACGCCGGGCCCGGCCAATGCAGGCGCTGGTCGGGCACGCCCGGCGGTGAGATGTGCAGATCCGTGTACGATCCCTGGTAGGCCAGCTCACTGACGGCGGCGTTGACCACGTTGTCGCCCTCGGTCACGCCGTATTGGGCGTGTTCCGGGCGCCAGCAGAGAAACCCGGCGGCGTCGTCCGGCGGGCCGGAGACGGTGAGGCGGCCAAGCGCGGTCTCGACGACATGGTCATCGACACGTTGGAACGGCAGCAGGTTGGCCGAACCGATGAAATCCGCGACGAACGCGGTGTCCGGTCTCTGGTAGACTTCTTCGGGCGCGCCGATCTGTTCGATCCTGCCGCCGTTCAGCACCACCACCCGATCCGACATCGCCAGCGCCTCGGATTGGTCGTGGGTGACGTAGATCGCGGTGAAGCCGAACTCGCGCTGAAGCCCGCGGATTTCGCGCCGCACCGATTCGCGGAGCTTGGCATCGAGATTTGACAAGGGCTCGTCGAACAGGACAACCGAAGGCCGCATCGCCAGCGCCCGCGCCAGCGCAACCCGCTGCTGCTGGCCGCCCGACAGCTTGTTTGGCAGTTTGTGGCGGTGCTGTTCCAGATCGACCTGCCGCAGAAGATCGTTGAGCCGGGTCAACCTTTCGTCGCGGTTGACCTTGTTCTGCTTCGGACCGAACTCGATGTTTTCGGCGACCGAGAGGTGTGGAAACAATGCGTAGGACTGAAAGCACATCGCCGTGTCGCGTTTTTCCGGCGGGGCGTTGGTGACATCTTTGCCATCCTGTTCGATCCGCCCGGTGGTCGGTTCGTAGAAGCCCGCGAAGATTTTCAGCAACGTCGTCTTGCCGCAACCCGACGGTCCGAGAAGGGTTACAAATTCGCCGGGCTCGATAGAGAGCGTGATGTCGGCGAGCGCGGTGAAACCGTCCTCGAATACCTTGCTCACGTCAATTGAGCGCAATGCGGTCATTTGGTGTCCCCCGGGCGGCGGCTTTCCGTCGCCTTCTTTCGGGCAACGTATCCCTTGCCCGCAACTCACATCACGATTTGCCGATTCCTCCAAACGAATTCGCGTGGTTGGGGCAGGGGTCTGCTCGCCGGATCGGATGACGATTGGCGCAACCTCTGCGCCATTCCATGCTACCAGTTGAGGCAGGCAGTACGTCTTGGTGCGAGAAAGGGCGGAAGCATGGGTGAGGTCGACAAGGTTGTCATCGTTGTGTTCGATGGGTTGAGGCCCGACATGATCGCCGGCCGGATGCCCACGCTGGCGGCGTTTCTTGGCGACAACCTGTGGTTTGGCAACGCGCGTTCGGTGTTTCCGTCACTCACCAGGGTCTGCAGCGCCAGCGTCTCGACCGGGGCATGGCCGGGTCGCCATGGCATCGTCAACAACGAGTTCCATCTCAACGGCGATCTCGGCGGCCCCGTGGTTGACACCGCAGGGCTCGACCACCTGGTGGCGTTGGCGGAGCGGACCGGGGCGATCGTCACGGCCGACAGTCTCGGGCAGCGCCTTGCCGCGGCGGGTCGCAGCATGATGGCGATCCACTGCGGCTCGGCCGGGTCGGGCCTGTTGGTCAACCATGCGGTGCGCGACGTCGGTCAGAGGACGTTTTCGATCCACGGCGCCGAGGCTACGTTGACGCCGGAAATCGTTGCGGAGGTTCTCGCAACCTGCGGACCCTTGCCTGCCCAGGACGTTCCGAAGCTCGATGTGGTGGCCTATACCGGCCGGGTCGCAACCGAGGTCGCGCTGGCGCAAGACCAGGCCGACGTCACTCTTGTCTGGTTGCCGGAGCCCGACACGTCGTTCCACTTCTGCGGCATCCATTCCGAGGGCGCAAACCAAGCGATGGCCGCCGCCGACGCGGCTTTTGCCGAGATCCTCGGCGCGGTCGCGGATGGTGCGCACGGGTCACATACAGCCGTGATCGCGATGTCGGATCACGGGCAGATCGCGACCAGCGCGCTGATTGATCTTACCGGCCTTCTGCGTGCGGACGGATTTCGCGCAGGCGAGGCGCCGGGCGGCGACACCGACATTCTCATCACCGGCGGGAACATGGGCGAGCTGCGCCCGATCGCGCCCGATCGCGGCCTGATCGCGGATCTCGGTCACTGGCTGATGCAGCAGGGTGAGATCGGCATGGTCTTTGCCGATCCCGAGATGGTGGCGGGCGCGCTGCCGCTGTCGGCGGTGCACCAGACCCATGTGCGCAGCGCGCCAATATCCTACGTCATGCGCTCGGACGGCACGCCGGGCCCCGGCGGCATTCCAGGGATCGGTGTTTACACCGGCGGCGTTCCGCTAGGCGGCGGGATGCACGGGGGCCTCAACCGATACGAGATGAACATCACCCTCGGGGTGGGCACCCCGGCGGGCCGGCGGGGCGAGATCGACGATGCGCCCGCGTCGTTGATCGACATCGCCCCCACGGTTCTGAGCCTGTTCGGCATGGACGGCGACACCGACGGCAGGGTTCTGCCCCTGTTCGAACCGGACGCGGAGACGGCAAGGACCACGACCTTGCGGGCAGCGTCGGGCGGTTTCGAACAACAGCTCGTGCGCGCAAGTATCGCTGGGCGGGACTACCTGATCGAAGGCGGGCGGGTGTAAGGTGCGCGCGACCGGTGCGGCCGCGGGTTGTTCGCCTACGCCGCCCGAAACCAAGGAGCGTTTCGCCCAGATGTCCTTCCTGCTGATGACCGATCTGCATTTGCTCGACCCCGACGGGTCGGCCGAGGCCGCGGCCCATGCCGGCTATGTCGGTGCCTGCCTGGATCAGGCGGCCGAGGCCTACCCCGGGGCGGAGTTCTGCGTGCTCACCGGCGATCTGACCAGTCTGGGTGAACCCGGGGCCTATCGGTGGCTGAAGCAACGGCTGGACACCCTCCCGTTCCCGACGGTGCCCCTTCTCGGCAACCACGACGACCGGGCGGCGTTTTCAAGCGTCTTCGGAGGCAGCCACGCGAGCCACGGCTACGTTCAATCCGCCCGCAGATGCGGCGAAAANCTGATGGTGTTTCTGGATACGCTCGATCCCGGCGCGGACGCCGGGGTGCTTTGCGACGACAGGCTCACCTGGCTGGATCGCCAGCTCGGTGAGGCCGCGGCCGATGACGTGTGTCTGTTCATGCATCACCCGCCCTGCGACATCGGCGATCGCGTTCTGGACCCGATCAAGCTGTGCAATGCGGACGCGTTGCTGTCGGTTCTGCGCCGGCATGGCAATGTGCGGCAGATCTTTTTCGGCCACGTCCATCGCACCCTGCATCTGGTGTGGAACGGCATTGCCTGTACCAGCCTCGATGCCCTCGGCGAGGCGGCATCAGACACGTCGCGGCGCCGGCCCCCAGCCGTTGGCCATTTGCGTCCGCTCGGCGATGGTCTGGCAATCTCGTTTGAGATCCTGGCCGTCTAACGCCAGCGAAAACGGCATTTTCCGACCGCCCGGTCTGGTCTAGGGTGGGGCGCAAAAGGGAGATGGCCATGGCTCAGAAGCGCCCAGACGCGATCGACTACCTGACCGGTCGGCTGTCGGACCGGACCCGCCCCCCCGGGATCGAGCTGCCGAACGGCGGTGGCAAATTCACCCCCGACGGCGCCGTGCAGATCTGGCCCGGCAACACGTTCGTCTGCCATGTCGACCGCACGTCGGCTGCCTATGAGGCGATCCGCGAGCTACAGGAAGAGCTCAAGAAAAGCGTCTTCAACCGCTTTTTCACCTTCCTGCCGCCGCCCAGCTTCCACATGACCGTCTATCAGGGCCTCGCGCCGGGCATGACGACCGGGCAGGGCTGGCCGTCGGATCTGCCTGAGGACCTCACCCGCGACGAGATCACGGCTCACGTGCTCAAGCGCCTGGCGCCGCTGGATCTTCCGATGTCCTACCGAGTGAAGGTCGACGGTGTCTATTGCGGCTACAGCCTCACCGTGGTTGGTGCCGATGAGACCGAGGAAACCGCGCTTCGGCAGACCCGGACGGCGCTGCGCGATGCCACCGGGATCCAGTTCGCAGACTTCGATACTTACGGATTTCACATCACGATGGCGTATCTGATCGATTGGCTGTCCGAGAAAACCGCGCGCGAGCTCGTTGCGTTCAGCGCCGAGCTTGAAAGCCGGTTTCGGAGTGCGATCGGACCCATCGAACTCGGCGCCGTCGAGTTCTGTAATTTCGACTCGATGCACCATTTCGAGCCGGTGAAGCCGTTCGCCTGACCCGGCGTTTCGGTGCGCGCGGGCATGCCCGCCGATGCCCAAAGACGGACCGGGGGCCGGGGGTTCGGACGCGCGACTTGTCTGCAAAATGAAAGATGCATCTGGCAGGGAGCCCGTACGCCAAGGCTACATGGTGCGCGGCAAAGCTTGGAAATCCTGTCTCATGACGACACGCCCCGGCTCATTGGGACGGCACAAAAATGCCTACACGAGACGGCTCTTCAAGAGTTCACCCGATTTCAAGAGGATCGGGTAGCCGACCATCGAAAACGCCGTGTTTATCTGTTTCAATGACCGCAGGGTTTCTTGAAATATGTTGCTGGTCTCGATGCTCCTCGACAGTCCCTCCCGCAGTCTTTCGATGTGGCTTCGCTGCAGTTTCTGTTCGACTTTGCGCACCTTTTCTTTGGCCAACACAAGCTCACGTGCCTCGGCCGGGTTCTGATTCAACATCACATTGAGGGCCAGTTGCACGTTGCTATGAACCCGATCCGTGAACTTGCGGATGTCTTCGCGGCCCTGCGGCGAAAATTGCAGGTTCTGCACATCGAGCCGGTGGGCCAGTTCAAGCATGGATCTTGCGATGGTGTCAGACGCGGACTCAAGGCTGGTCGATATTGACGCAAGGTCCATTGAGCGGCGGATCAGGTCTTCGTCCAGACCCTTCTGGCCCATCCGCGCGAGGTAGAGTTTGATATCAAGGTGCGTCTTCTTGATGGCGGCATCCTGGCTGCGGACCGCTTCGGCGGCGGCGCCGTTCCAGCGATCATAGAGAGGATCGATCGCCTGGAGCATGTGTTCGATCTTCTGCCCCATCCCGAGCAATTCGCGCGCCGCACAGTCAAGTCCGCGCTGCGGTTTGTCCAACAGGGCAGGATCAAGCGCGCTGACAGCATCCAAAGGCATATCACTTGCAGGCGTATCGACCATGAGACGCGCCAGCCCTGCTGTTACGGGCCTGACAAACGGCAGAGCCAGAACCGCCAGTGTTAGGTTGAATGCCAAATGCAGGTTGATGGATTGCCGTGCCGGTGTGGTGCCCAAATACCCCAAGATGCCGGGCATCGCCGCAATCAGCGCTATCGCCAGAACAGCGCCTCCGCCGCGAAGCAGCAGATTGGCCATGACCATCCGCCGCGATGCGATCGGCGCGGTGTATGTCAGAACGAACGCAATGAACGCCCCTCCCAAATTGGCACCCAGGATCATTGCGGCGGCGGCAGGGACCGGAAGGATGGCTTGTCCGGCCAGTGTGACAAACAACAAAACAGCCGCGACGCTGGAATGCACGCCCCATGCAAAGACCGCGCCAATCACAAAGGCGGTGAGCAAATCGCGCCCCAGATAGGCCATGACAGTCTGCGTGGCAGGGTCCGATATCATCGGTCCCGTCGCGCTGCGGATCATGTCGAGGGAGACGAATATCAACGCCAGCCCGATGATGATCCGGCCAACTTGTCTGGTACTGCTGCCTTCGCCGCGCAAGAACACGATCACGCCAATCAGGATCAACAGCGGAATGAGAATGGGTTGGCGCACCATCAAAAGCTGGGTCACGACCGCCGATCCGACATCCGCACCCAAAAGAATGGCCAGCCCTGTCGCTGTTGCCACCCCGCCTTTCGCCACGAAGTTGGACACCAGAACGGCAACAGCGGTGGAACTTTGCAACAGGACCGCTGCGCCCATGCCGGTGCCCGCCGCAAGCCAACGGTTCCTGGCGGAGTGCCTCAACCAGATGCGCATCTGAACTGAAAAGCCGCGCTCAACCCCGGTCCGCACCAATCGCACGGCCCAGATCAACAGGGCCGCAGCGCCTGCGATACTGATGAGGATTTGAATCACGTGCGGTTCAGACACCAACCAGCCTTTCCAAAAAAGAAGAAATCCAAACCGGCATTCCCCAATTGGCATACCGACGTTCCAAAATGGTTCAATCCCGGCCCCAAATCAAGTGTTGCGGGCATCGGAGGGCGTGCCGCGGTCGCACGATCGCTTCAAATGCGAGCGGAAAGGCCAAACGGACCTTCCTGCAGAGCTTTCCCGTGGAGACATCCCCCCTGTCACCGGAAAGGGAGCAGATGGAGGGCTTTGTCGCGCCCCGCAGCGACCTCATCCCGCTGGTCGCGCAGGGTGAGTGGCAGCTGGCGCCGACAAGGCCGCCCCGGGTGTTCTGCTGGCCCACTTCACAGCGCCGCGCCGGCGTTCTCTGACGCAATCGCCCCGGTCCGCCGGTCTACCAACTGGGTGCGCCGCTGCCGGAGTGCCTCGACCAGGCCCTCGGTGCACGCGGCCCCGTCGCCGGGCCCGGACCGGGGAACCGGGCAGCGGAGCCATCAATCTGTCAGACGCGTCAGTCGACACATCGCGGCAGCCCGTCGTTACCGGGACTTGGCTTCGGCCCGATTGCGGCGGTTTCTGAAGCTCTTGTAGACCGGCCACAGGAACAGGGCGGCGGCGACTGTCAGCATCACGGCCGAGAGCGGCTCGGTGAAGAAGACGGTCGGTCCGTCCATCATGACGGCGCGCCGGAAGTTCGATTCCAGCAGGCCGCCAAGGACGATGCCAAGCACGATCGGGGCCACCGGGTAGCCGTAACGCTTGAAGATCCAGCCGATCACGCCGAACCCAAAGCAGGCGCCCACGTCGAAGAAGGAGGAGCGCACGGCGAAGCTGCCGATCAGCGAGATCGCCAGGATCATCGGGTAGAGCACAGCCGGCGGCACCTCGACGACCTTGGCGAAGTAGCGCACACCGAACAGGCCGAGAAACAACATCGCGATGTTGGCCACGATCAGCGAGGCGAAGATGCCGTAGACGATCTCCGGGTTGCTTTCGAACAGCAACGGGCCGGGCGTGATGTCGTGAAGCTGAAGCGCCCCGATCAGAACCGCGTCGGTCGCGCTGCCCGGAATCCCAAGGGCGAGCAGCGGGATCAATGCGCCGCCGACCGAGCTCGAGTTCGCCGATTCCGAGGCGGCAATCCCGTCAATCGCACCTTTGCCGAACTCCTCCGGCTTCTTCGAGGTGCGTTGGGCGAGGTTGTAGCTGATGAACGAGGCGATGGTGGCACCGGCCCCGGGGAAGATCCCGATGATCGTGCCCAGAACCGACGAGCGGGCGATGGTGAACTTGGTTTTTCAGGATTCTGCCCAGGTCGGGAATTTGCCCCCCGCGGCCGACACCTGGCGCTTGCTCAGCTTGCCTTTTTCAAAGGCGGTGAAGANGACGCTGAGCGCAAACAGGCCGATCAGCGCGGGGATCAGGCTGAACCCGTCATAGAGCGCGTCGGCACCGAAGGTGAAGCGTGACACGCCGGAAATCGGATCCAGACCGACGGTGTTGATCAACAAACCGACCAGCACCGCGACCATCGCCTTGGCGACATTGCCGCCGCCCAGCGATCCGACCGTGGTCAGCCCGAAAATGGCCAGCGCGAAATAGTCGGCCGGGTGGAAACCGATCGCCAGCCGGGCCAGCGGCACAGCGAAGGCGATCAGGATGATGGTGCCGAAAACGCCGCCGATGGTCGAGGCGATCAGCGACATGCCCAATCCCTTGCCGGCCTGCCCCTTGAGGGTCAGCGGGAACCCGTCAATCGCCGTGGCCGCTGCGGCCGGCGTGCCCGGTGTGTTGATCAGAACCGCCGTGATCGAACCGCCGTAGTTCGACGAGATATAGATCGAGACCAGCAGGATGACGGCCAGAGCCGGCGACATCGTGTAGCTGAAGGGCACCAGCAGGGCGACACCGGTGGACGGCGACAGGCCCGGCATGGCCCCGACAATGATCCCGACGACAACGCCAGCGATGATGATCAGGATCGGTTGCCATCCAAGCAAGGTGCCAAATCCGTACGCGAGGCTGTCGAGTATTTCCATGTTCCCACCCGTTCGCCGTTGCCCGGTTCACTGGTTGACAGTGAAGGTTCGATAGACAAAGTCCAGTTTCGCTTCGAGTTGCTTGTTGTAGGTCTTGTTCTTGAGGTCACGCGGCAGTGCGCGCCATTCCTCGCTGATCGCTTCGAGGGCCTCGGCCAAAGCCCACTTCGTGTCGAAGTGCTGCCCGGACAGGCGCCACAGAGCGGTGATCTGGTTTTGCGTCAGCCAATCCGCCTCCAACGTCCCGACAAGCTCGGCGGTGATCGCAAGATCGGCGATTTCGGCGATCTCGAGGATCTCTTCCTGTTGGTAGCCGGTCAGATAGGTCCGCTCGCCAATCGCCGCCAGGAACTCCCGTGCCGAGCGGTAGTCCTCATCGCGCATCTCGGCCAGGTCTTCGACCGGCAGGGACCGCTCGACCAGGTGATCCATCACGTCGCTGGACAACGTGAAGTGAACCTCGGTGTAGACCTTCTGGTTGAACACGTTCTGCAGGACGAAGAGAGACACGAAGCAGATGATGGCGGAGATCACCGGGGTGGTCACCCAACCCATCGAGATGTTGCCCAGCACCCGCCAGCGCACGTTGCGCCCGCCCTTGAGAAGGCCAATGCCGATCACCGCGCCGACGACCGCTTGCGAGCTCGAGACAGGCACCAGCGGGATCGTCGGCAGCCCGTTGCTGGCCAGGAAATGCTCAAGGCCTTCCGAGGCGAACAGGGTCAGCACGATCGAGTGGGAAATCACCACCACCCAAGCCGCGATCGGCGACAGCGGCATCAGCCCGCCGCCCACGGTGAGCATGACCCGTTTGGAATAGGTGAACACGCCCACGGCAATCGCCAGCGCCCCGAGCAGGAACAATTGCTGGATCCCGGTGAAGGTGTAACCGCCAGCGAAGGTGAAATCGGTGAACGGTGAGGCCGGCACGAACACGCCCATGACATTGGCGATGTTGTTCGCCCCCAGCGAATACGAGCCGAACGCGCCGGCGAGGATCAGCGCGATCCTTGTGTAGACGTCGCGGCTCAGGATATGCAGCTTGGCCCATCTGAGGTATTTTTCGACGCCGAGATAGAGCGGTGCCGCGATCACGGCGGCAAGCACCGGGCAGGCCACCCAGGTCAACAGGATCTTGGTCAGCGCGTTGAGGTCGGTCACCGACCCGCTGAACAGGTTCCAGCCGATGATCGCCCCGACAATCGCCTGGCTGGTCGAGACCGGCAGCTCAAGCTTGGTCATCGCATAGACCGTCGTCGCCGCCGCCAGGGCCGCCATGAACGACCCCGCGAGCGCATTGATCGAGCCGAGCTTGCCCAGGGTGTGGGCGGCGCCGGCGCCGCTCAGGACCGACCCGAGGACGATGAAGATGCTGCCGACGATGGCCGCGGTGGTGAATTGCACCATGCGCGTGCCGACCGCCGTGCCGAACACGTTGGCGGCATCGTTTGCGCCAAGCGACCAGCCCAGGAACAGCCCGCTCGTGAGGAATATAAGGACAGTGAAATCCAACGTGTCAGCTTTCAGATCGAGCGTTTCAGGGTGTAGATGGCGAGATTGTCGGCCACGTCCTCGGCGCGGTTGGAGCTGTCTTCAACCCGGTCGGAAAAGTAGCGAAGGTGGATCTTGTGATCGAGCGGCAAGTCGCTGGCGAAGATCGCCGTTTTCAGCCGCGTGCTGATCTTGTCGGCCTCGGATTCGTAGAACATGACCTTCACGTCATGGTCGCGCACCGCGTCGATATTGGTGAAGAACGCCCGCGACGCCATGATCAATGAGTCGACGCAGGCCGTCGATGCCTTGGCCAGCGCCTTGAAATCCCGGTGGTATTCAGCGGGGATGTCGGGACGTTCGATCGACAAACGGAAGATGTTGGCCTGGTAGATGTTCAGAATGCCATCGAGCCCCTCGATCAGGCTGAGGACATCGCCCCTGAGGTCGGGGATCAAGGTCTGCTCGTAGAGCCGGGTTTCGATCTTTTTCTTCTGGTCGTCATTGGCCGATTCAAGTTGCGAGATCTCCGAGACAACCTCGTTGAAATCGTCGCTGATCCCGTCGCGCAAATAGCTCTTGAATGCCTTTTCGAACAGCAGGCTGCCCTCGATAATGCGGTCCATGAACTCGTTGAATTCGTACTCCAGTCGTTTGGTTTTCCCAAACAGGGCGAGTTTTTTGACCTTCAGCATGCTCTGATCCATTCCATTGGTGGGCTGATCGGGGACGTTTTGAACAGGCGGGGCCGCAACAACGGGTCATGGTGNCGATCCGGGTTGTCGCAAGCATCTCGCGCCGATCGCTTGCCGCGCGTTTTATATATCTTTCGCGCCCTTCCTGGGCCCCTAGTGTTTTTTTCGTTCCTTGATAATGCGCTTCGCGATCAGCAGATCGCGGGCGCCTTTCTCGATCATGTCTTCGACGATGTTGGCATCTTCATCATCTTCGTGGTCGGAGTGGGCGAGCAGGTCCAGGAGGTGCTGGAGATCCGGCTCGATCCTCGCGATGACTTTTCGTATTTCCTTTGACGGAAGACCCTTCTTCGACATGGTTCCCCCCCTTTTCTGGCTGTTGGATGTCGATTTCGGTATTGGCCTATCCGACCAGCAGCCGCATCAGCGGGCCCTCGGGCAGCGGAATGTACAGGAACTTGGAAAACACGATGTAGGAAAACACCAGCCACCCGATCGCGACGGTGAGAATGACGCCATATCTGCGGTAACCCAGCACGTACATCGACACCACGAGGAAGATGAATGTGCTGAGGTAGTAGCCGGCATTCTGGATCCCGATCAGATAGACGACCAGCCAACCGGCAAACAAGAGGACGAAGCCGATCTTTCCCGGAATCGGGTCCGGCGGCATCTTCTTCATGATCGCCTGGATGATGAGCGCGATGGTGAACAGCGTCGTGAACCCGATCCACAGGTACGGGACACCGGCCGGCCCGACATCGCCGCCTCCTCCGGGGAAGTCGAACGTCTGGACAAAGAAAATGCCCGCAAATGCCAGGACAATTGTGGGCAAAAGGATGTTGCCGACATAGCGGTCAAGCGTTTCTTCGGTCGTTTTTTCGCTATCTTCAGCCATGTCCCCGCCTTCTTGCCGTGAGCTTCACCGACCGGCGTGGTCTTCGCCGACCGGTGACGCCGTTACCATAACAAGACACTCATTCACTCAAGGATTCCAGCATTTACTCAAGGATTCCAGTGTCCTTTGCCCACTTCTCGACTTCGGTCATATCGGTTTTGACCACTTCGAGGAAAGCGTCGTTGGTCACCAGCACCGGGTCGATGCTGGATTTCTCGACGTGGGCGATCCACTCGGGATCTTCGGCCACTTGCGCGAACAACTCGTTCCAGAAGGCGGTCGGCTCATCCGGCATGCCGGCCTTGATCGCAAAGCCGCGCCACATGGCCTCGGCATCGAGACCTTCGACGCCCAGCTCAGCGAAGGTCGGCGCATCCGGGAACGGTTCCAGCCGTTCGCTGCGCGACAGGGCTGCAATCTGCAGGTCCGGCTGGCCGAGGATGTCGCGCGGGTTGCCGACGTAGACCGCAACGCGTCCACCGAGCAGCTCGATCATCGCGGCTTTGCCGCCCGCGAAGGGGACGTATTTGACATGCTCGGGGTCGATCCCGGCAGCCGCCCAGGTTTTCATTGCCATCACATGGTCGAGGCCGCCTGCCGCGGGGCCGACCCAGATCTGCCGTTTGCCGGCGGCGGCTTTGGCTTCGATGTCGGCAAGCACCGCGTCCCAGGTGTTCACGTCCATCTTGCCGTTGACGATGATCGCTTCCGGGTCGTGCTGGTTGAGCGCCAGCCACTGGAAGTCTTCAACGTCGATGTCGCTCTTTGCGGTGACGATCTTGTAGACCTGCGACTTGGTGGTCGCCATCAGGAGGTAGCCGTCGGCAGGCTGTTCGAGCACGTGCTTCATCGCCACGATGCCGCCCGCGCCGGTCATGTTCTTGACCACGTATTTCGCGCCGGTCAGGCGTTCGGCGATTGTCGCGAACACGCGGCTGTCAACGTCGGCGGCCCCGCCGGGCTTCATGTAGGCGAGGATGGTGATCGGCTTTTCGGGGAATTCTGCGACGGCGGCGGTCACGCTGCCGACAATCCCGACGACAGCCGCCGCGACACCGAGTGAGAATTTTCGAATGGTGCTTTGCATGAGCATCTCTCCTGTGTTTGCCAGGCAGTTACACATGCACTCCGGGCTTGGACGCGTGCGGACGGAATTTTGACAGGATTCGTCCGCTCTTCCTCGCCAACGGCCTGGCCGACTGATGTTTGGTAGCATTTTCGCCCTCCGTGACCAAATTAGTTGAGCCGATCCGATGCATAAGCAATACTGATGCGGGGCATGCAACCAAGCGACCGAGCGCCCATTCAGTCGCCGGGGATCGGAAATCATTCTGTTTCAAAGAGATGTAAGATGGACGCCAGCGGTGTTTTGCGGCTCACTTGGCTGCATCTGCAAGGCTCCCTCATGTCACGGCCGCGCGGTTCACGCCGCTGGCCATGGCGCAACGGGTGAGGCCCTGATTTGCCGGGACGAAAACGCCCGCGCCCCGACGCCCTTGACGTCCTCGGCGCGTGTGACAGCGCGTGACAGCGCGCAAACCGGCACCTTCGCCAAGCGCCAAACGGTGGCAACGCGGCGGTTTGGTGAGGGGCGGGTCTTTTGCCTGTCCGATCGTTTCCCGGTCCCACCGTTTCTTGCCGACACAGGGGGTAGGTGACCGGTGAACTGCGATCAGCTCCAGACATTCCAGATGGTCGTGGCGAAAGGCAGCTTCACCGGGGCAAGCCGCGAACTGCTGATCAGCCAGTCGGCCGTGAGCCAGCAGATCCAGGCCCTGGAGGCCAGCCTGCGGGTGCAGCTTTTCGACCGGACCGGAAACAAGATCCACCTGACCCGGGAGGGGCAGGTGCTGCTAGAGAAAACCGAGGTCATCATCTCGGCGCTGCAGGAAATCAAGGTGCTGTTCGAGAACCTCTCGAACCTCGAAAGCGGCCGGGTCGACATCGGATCGAGCGCGGTTTTCGGCACGTACTTCCTCGCCAAACTCGTGGCCCGGTTCAGCGTCGAACATCCCAGCATCGAGGTGGACCTGCATGCCGGAAATTCACATGACATCATCTCCAAGCTGTTGAACGGAAAAGTCGAATTCGGCTTCGGCGGGCTGTACGAAGACGAACCCAGAATCGGGTTTACCCTGATCCACACCGAGCCGCTCGTTGCGGTGGTCGAAGCCAGCCACCCTCTTGCCGTCAAAGAGGTTCTGACGCCGGAAGACCTGACGGGGACCAACCTGGTGCTGCGCGAAAAGGGCACGCGCATCCGCGACGACATGGACACCTGGCTTTCCAAGATCGATCCGGCTTTTATGCCCAAACGCTATGTCGAGCTCGACAACATCGACATCGTGAAAAAGCTGATCGGTGAAGGGTTCGGCATGACGATCCTGCCGAGGATCGCGGTGAAAAACCAGTTGGACTCCAAGGAGTTCAAAGAGCTGGCGCTGCCAACGTTCGACCTGAACGCCTACTATTACCTCTACTACCCGCGTGACCGGAAGTTTTCGCATGCGGCCCTGGAATTCCTGAAACTCATGCGGGCAACAGCGCCGCTTTCGCACGGGGCGAACCTCGACCTTCTGGACTTCGAGTAGCCGGACCGGCGACGGCGGCCCGGGTGGGGTCAGGCTGCCTGCGCCCCGACCCTCGCTCACACCGGGCATGATCGTCGTCGAAACGACCCCGAAGCCGATGGATTTCGCGACCGAGCCGGTCGCCTTTTCCAAAGCCTGTTCGAGGATGCCGCC
>JGI24025J20009_10001162_pt1 | contig 20109 bp, 24 predicted proteins | sample Cruoilmetagenom3_FD_20009 | JGI IMG/M metagenome (IMG submission 20009) | reverse complement strand
ATTGTGGTGATGGCGGTCATGTCCTTGTCCTCATTCCTGCTTTTCGATCATCGCGAGGATCGCGCAGGCCATCCCGCCGAGGAATTCGCTGCGGCGAAAGACGACTTCGTCGATCTCACCCGCAGTGGTGATCGCAGGGTCGACGGCAAGGTCTGTCGTCATGTGCGGTAGCAGGCGTACGGCCTCGGCGTTGAATCGTTGGGCGATGGTCATGGGCGTGTCTCCGATCGGGGGGTGATTTCCTGATCCGAGAATCGCTCAACAGACGAGTGTAATCAACTGAATAAGATGACTATTTCCGTTTAGTTACAATATCTTGAGGTCAATACGATCGCATGGAAGGTATGTCCGAACGCGAATACTCCACCCATTCCGGTCTGTCGCGTGGGGCGATCCAGAAGGCGCGCAAGGCCGGTCGGCTGGTGGTCTACAAGGACGGGTCGATCAAGGCCGCCGCGTCCGATGTGCGCCGGGCGGAGATGACGGATCCGGACCAGAAGCGGCGCAGCACTGGCGGCGATACCGCATTCAGCGGTCCAGCTGACAGCTCGTCATACCTGAAGGCCCGCACTGCGCTGACCGTCTATCAGGCGCAGGAACGCCAGCTGGCAATCCAGAAGAAGAAGGGCACGCTGGTCGATCGGGCGCGCGCCGAGACGCTGGTGTTTCGTTTGGCACGTCAGGAACGCGATACGTGGGTCACATGGCCATCCCGCGTGGCAGCGCTGATGGCAGCTGAAGTGGCATCGGAGGTGGAAAAGCAATCCGGCTCACCGGTGATGATCGAGGCCGCGATCCTGCAGAGGGTGCTGGAAACCCATGTCAGAGCGCAACTCGATGCCCTTGCCGATCTCAAGGTCTCGCTTGGATGAGGGTGACCATGACCTGACCGCAGACCTCGATCTCGCCTTTGACGGGGCCGAGGATATCCTGCGGACCTGGCGTCGCGGCATGCGCCCAGATCCGGACCTGACGGTGTCGGAATGGGCAGATCAGCATCGCAAGCTGTCGTCGCGGGCCAGCGCCGAACCCGGGCAATACCGCACCGCCCGCACGCCCTACCTGCGCGAGATCATGGATGCGCTGTCGCCCCGCCACCCGGCGCAGCGCATCAGCTTCATGAAGGCCGCACAGGTCGGCGCGACCGAGGCGGGCAACAACTGGATCGGCTTTGTCATCCACCACGCGCCGGGTCCGATGCTGACGGTGCTGCCGACGGTGGAGATGGCGAAACGCACCTCGCGCGGGCGGATCGACCCGCTGATCGAGGACAGTCCGGCGCTGAAGGAACGGGTACAGCCTGCCCGGTCGCGTGATGCGGGCAATTCGATGCTGTCCAAGGAGTTTCCGGGCGGTATCTTGGTTCTGACCGGTGCCAATTCGGCCACTGGCCTGCGGTCCATGCCCGCGCGCTACATCTTCCTCGACGAGGTCGACGCCTATCCGGCCTCGGCCGACGAGGAAGGCGATCCTGTCACTCTGGCCGAAGCACGGACGACGACTTTCTCGCACCGGCGCAAGGTGTTCATGGTCTCGACCCCCACGATCCGGGGATTGTCGCGCATTGAAAGGGAGTTCGAGGCCAGCGATCAGCGCCGGTACTTTGTGCCCTGTCCACACTGCAGCGCGATGCAGTGGTTGCGGTTTGAACGGCTGCGCTGGGACAAGGGACGGCCCGATACCGCTGCCTATCATTGCGAGGGCTGCGAGAAGCCTATCGCAGAGCACCACAAAACGCAGATGCTGGAGTGCGGTGAGTGGCGAGCGACGGCTGTGTCCGCCGACCCGCATTCCACCGGCTTCCACCTCTCGGCGCTCTATTCGCCGCTGGGCTGGAAAAGCTGGCAGCAGATCGCGCGGGACTGGCTGGCGGCGCAAGGCTCGGAGGAGATGCTGCGCGCGGCCCGCAACACCCTGCTGGGCGAGACATGGGTCGAGTCTGGCGATGCGCCGGAATGGCAGCGGCTGGCAGAGCGACGCGAGGCTTACGCTGGCGCGCAGATCCCGGCAGGCGGTCTGTTCCTGACCGCTGGCGTCGATGTGCAGAAAGACCGGATCGAGATCGATGTCTGGGCCTGGGGTCGGGACAGGACAAGCTGGCTCGTCGATCACATCGTCATTGCCGGTGGTCCAGACGATCCGGCCTGCTGGGACAAGCTGACCGCCCTCTTGGGGCGCACATGGGTCTGCGCGAACGGCGCTGTAATGGTGATCGGCAAGCTGGCCATCGACACCGGCTATGAGGCCGCCGCCGTTTATGCTTGGGCGCGAGCGCAGGGATTTGATCAGGTCGCACCCGTCAAAGGCCTTGAGGGCTTTAACCGCGCGACGCCGGTGTCGGGCCCGACCTTTGTCGACGCAACCATTGGCGGCAAACGTCTGCGCCGGGGCGCACGGCTCTGGTCTGTGGCAACGGCGACGTTCAAGACCGAGACGTATCGCTACCTGCGGCTGGAGCGGCCCTCGGATGAAGACCGTTCGCTTGGGGTGCTCGACGCCCCTGGCACCGTGCATCTGCCCGACTGGATCGACACCGAATGGCTCAAGCAGCTGGTGGCCGAACAGCTGGTCACGGTGCGCAACAAGCGCGGTTACGCCCACCCCGAATGGCAGAAGATGCGAGAGAGGAACGAGGCGCTGGACTGCCGAGTCTATGCCCGCGCGGCCGCGTGGATCATGGGCGCGGATCGCTGGGATGAGGCGACATGGCGCAGATTGGAAGCGCAGGCTGGGGTGGAAACCCGCCCAGCACCTCAGCAGGCGGCACCGACCGAACAGACAGCACCCGCCCCTCCCAAGGCGGGAACACCAACGACGCCACGGCGCAAACGCCGGGCCTACACACCGAACTTCATGAGGGATTGAGATGGATCTGGAACGGATGCGCGCCTTGCTGGCCGCGCTGCAGGAGGCGCGTTACGCGGGCGTCCGCTCGGTCAGCTATGACGGCAAGTCGATCACTTACGGCTCAGACGCGGAGCTGGCGAACGCGATCAGTGATCTGGAAACCCGGATTGCCACCGCCACTACCGGCACCCCGCGTCGCAGGCGCTGGGGCACCGTCGCCTCGAAAGGCCTGTGATCCATGGCGTTTGAGGCCTTCCGTCAGCGCATCGGCTCGATCATCGGGGGGTTCGATGCCGCGCAGGCGCATCGTCGCCTGCGTGGGTTTCGGGCCAGCCGCGCCCATGTGAATACGCTGATCGCCGCCTCGGGCGACACCATCACCGCCCGCGCCCGCTGGCTGGTCCGCAACAATGGCTATGCGGCGAATGCAGTGGAGAGTTTCGCCAGCAATGTCGTCGGCGACGGCATCAAGCCCTCGTCGTCCATCACGGACGCTGCCAAGAAAGAAGAGCTGCAAGCGCTCTGGCTGGCCTGGACCGATGACGCTGATGCCGAAGGGCTGACCGACTTCTACGGGCTGCAGCGGCGGGCCGCCCGTGAGGTGTTCCTGTCAGGCGAAGTGTTCTTTCGCATCCGGCCACGCCGCGCCGAGGACGGCCTAACGGTGCCAATCCAGTTGCAGATGCTGCCTGCCGAGATGCTGCCGCTCGACATGAACCGCGAACTGCCCGGCGCCGGGCTGATCCGGCAGGGCATCGAGTTCGATGGCATCGGTCGCCGCGTCGCCTATCACTTCCTGCGCCGCCATCCGGGTGATTTGACCGATCCCGGCCTCGCAGGCGAAACCGTCCGCGTCCCGGCCGCAGACGTCATCCATGTGCTGGACCCGGTGGAAGCTGGGCAGTTACGCGGCGTGTCGCGGTTCGCCGCCGCCATCGTGAAACTGTTCACGCTCGACCTCTACGACGATGCCGAGTTGGAGCGCAAAAAGATCGCGGCGATGTTCGCGATGTTCATCACCTCGCCCGCGCCGGAAACGCCGCTGGAACCGACCGATGAGGATCTGGAAGTTGAGCCCGGTCAGGTGGTGCGGCTTGATCCCGGCGAGGATGTGTCGACCCCAGCGACGCCAGACTCGGGCGGCACCTACGAGCTGTTCCAATACCGGACCCTGCTGCAAATCGCAGCCGCGCTGGGCATCCCCTACGGCTATCTGACGGGGGATACGGCGAAGGGCAACTTCTCCAACACGCGCATCTCGCTAATCGAATTCCGCCGCCGCATCTCGGCCTGGCAGCATGGCGTGCTGGTTTATCAGCTCTGCCGTGCCGTTTGGGTGCGCTGGATGGACACCGCCGTGCTGTCAGGTGCGCTGGACCTGCCGGGATATGACCAACAGCGCCGCCAATATCAGGCCTGCGCCTGGCTGCCGACAAAGTGGGATTGGGTTGATCCGATGAAGGACGCCTCTGCCGAGATCCTACAGATCGAAGCGGGTCTGAAATCCCGAACGCAGGCCATCTCGGAGCGCGGCTATGACGCCGAACAGGTCGACCGCGAAATCGCTGCCGAGCGCAAACGCGAACTGGCGCTGGGCCTCGACTTCCGCCGTCCGGGATCCCCGGCACAGGGGCCGGGTGCGGCCAAGGGCAATGGCGACGACCAACATAACAGCGCCAACGACGACGAAGCAGATGACAGCGCTGATGAAAAACCCGACACCAAGGAGGGCAAATGATGCACCACGCCCAGATCGCCCAGCGCGCGTTCAACACGCCCCTGATGGTGGATCCGGCCAAGGCGCTGGCGTTCCTGTCAGGGTTAGGGCCGCGCATCACCGGGCAAGAAGTCACCTTTCAAGGTGTCGATCTGCCCTCTGGGGAGGTCGAACACGCTCCCCTTGCTGCCCGGCCATCGCTGTTCGGTGATGATCTTGCCCAGTGTCATCAGCGCAACGGCAACCAGCCTTTTACAATGATTGAAGGCATCGCCGTTATCGAAATCGCGGGCACACTGGTGCACCGTGGCGCTTGGATCGGCCAATCCTCCGGCCTGACGTCTTACGAAGGGATTGCCGCGCAGATGCAGGCAGCGCTGGCCGACCCAGCCGTTCACGGCATTGCGCTGGACATCGACAGCTTCGGTGGCGAAGTCGCCGGGGCCTTTGATCTGGCAGACCGCATCCGAGCCGCCCGGGCGCAAAAGCCGGTCCACGCCTTTGTCGCCGAACATGCGCTATCCGCTGGATATGTCCTCGCCTCCCAGGCCGACCGGATCATCCTGCCCCGCACCGGTGCGGTCGGCAGCATTGGCGTCGTAGCGCTGCACACTGATATGAGCGGGGCGCTGGATCAGAAGGGCATCGCGGTCACGCTGATCCATGCCGGTTCGCACAAGATCGACGCGAACCCGTATCAGCCTCTGCCCGAGGCCATACACGACCAGATGCAGCGTGAGCTGGAGGTGGTCCGCTTTCTCTTCGCAGAAACCGTCGCGGCCGGTCGTGGAGATCGCCTGTCCGATGCCGCAGCGCTTGCCACCGAAGCCGCCGTGTTCCGCGGGGCCGATGCCATCGCGGCAGGTCTGGCGGACGAAATCGCCGATCCCGTCACCGCCTTCCACGCCTTCGCCGCCGCGCCACGCGGCTCCAATCCCACCAGTAAAAAGGGTCCACAGATGACCAACACGCCCACAGACACTCCAAACCCGGATTCAGTCACTGCCGCACCCGCGGCTCCAGTCGCTGCGAGCACGCCCGAACCGCCCATTGCAGAAACTGCGGTGACGCCCGACGCCACCGCGATGACCGCCGAGGCCATTCGCGCCGAGGCCGCCGAAGTGGCGCAGGTCTGTGCGCAGGCGGCCCGGCTCGGTGTGACCATCGATGCGGCCGACGCCGTCACGCGCGGCATCAAACCCGAGGCTCTGCGCGCCCGCGTGCTAGCCGACCTCGCCGCCCGCAGCGATGCGGCTGGTATTGTCGCCACCGCCCCGGCGGCGGCGGCCGCAAAAGACAGCCCGATCATCGCTGCCGCCAAGAAAGCCGCGACCGACGCCAAGCACTGATCTCGCACCCAAACTCCCAACATATGGAGACTGACCAATGCCCGTCCTGACGGAACAGCCCAGCATGGGCGACGTCCTCAAATATGAGGTCAACCCGAACTACACCCGCGAAACCGTGACCCTGCTGGTAGGCATGCCTTATCCGGTCGGCTCGGTGCTCGGCCAAATTACCGCCAGCGGTAAGTACAAGCTGGCCACCAGCGGCGGCACTGATGGTGCCCAGACCGCAACCGCCGTGCTGCTCTATGCCGTCGACGCCACACTGGCGGATGCCACCGGCATCGTGGTCGCTCGTGGCCCCTCGATCGTCTCGCGCGCGGGCCTCGCTTATGACGCCACAGTCGATGACGGCACCAAGATCACCGCCAAGATCGCCCAACTGGCCGCCGTTAACATCATCGCCCGCGATGGCGTCTGACGCCCTTTCCCCCTTCATCCCCCGGAGCACCCCATGACTCTTGTCCGCAATCCCTTTGACGCTGGCGGCTATTCGCTGGCCGAGATGACGCAGGCCATCAACATCCTGCCCAACCTTTACACCCGCCTCGGCCAGATCGGCCTCTTCCGTTTTGAAGGCGTCAGCCAGCGGTCGGTGATCATAGAGCAACACGAGGGGGTGCTTAACCTGCTGCCCTCGGTGCCGCTGGGTGGCCCGGCAACGGTCGGGACACGCGAGGGCCGGTCCATGCGGTCCTTCGCCCTGCCGTGGATCCCGCATGACGACGTCATCCTGCCGGGTGACATTCAGGGCCAGCCGAGCTTGGGCGTCTTCGATGGCGCCGACCCGCTGGTCGAGGTGATGAACCGCAAGCTGATGCTGATGCGCCGCAAGCACGCCCAGACCCGCGAATACATGGAGATGAATGCGCTGCGCGGCATCGTCAAAGATGGTGCGGGCACGACGCTCTACAACTACTTCACCGAGTTCGGCCTTGCGCAGATCTCGGTGGACTTCGTTTTGGGCACCGCGGGCACCAACGTGCAGGGCAAGGTCCGCGAGGTCTTGCGGTCCATCGAAGACAATCTGCTGGGCGAAAGCATGTCGGACGTGCATGCCCTCGTCAGCCGGGAATTCTTCGACAAGCTGATCGCGCATCCCAAGACCGAGGAGGCCTACAAGTTCTACGCGGCCACCGGCGCACAGCCCTTGCGCCAAGATGTGCGCCGCAACTTCCCCTTCGCAGGGATCGTGTTCGAGGAATATTCCGGCACCGTGACCCTCTCGACAAAAGCCACTGAACGGCTGGTCCCGGCCAGCGAGGGCATCGCGTTCCCACTCGGCACCATGGACACGTTCACTACCTATGGCGGGCCTGCAAACCTGCTGGAAGCGGCGAACACCATCGGCCTGCCGCTCTATGCCCGCCAGCATCTGGACGAGAAAGGCCGCTGGATCGACCTGATGACCGAGGCCTCGATCCTGCCGGTGAACAAGCGGCCACGCATTGCCATCCGCCTTCACACCTCGAACTGATGGGACCGTCATGACCGTCTTCGCCGCCGCCGTGGACAGGATATTCACGCACCCGTCCATGGCGATTGCAGCTCTCTGGATATCCGCCACCACATCCGAGGAACGCCCGATCCCCGTCATCCGCCGCGCCCCGGATCGCATCACCGAATTCGGCGCTGGGCGCTTTGTCAGTGATACGATGATGGTGGACGTGCGCGTGTACGACCTGCCAGACCCCCGCCTTGGCGATCTGATCGTGATCGGCGCGGACAGTTACACCGTTCAGGGGGAGCCGATGCGCGATCGCGAGCGCCTGATCTGGTCACTGGACCTTCGGCCATCATGAAACTGAAGATTGCGTTCGATCCAGACCTCGTCGCCATGATGCAGGCAGAAATCGCCGCTGGGGAAAAAGCAGTGTCGGCCGCCATGCGCGAGGCGGGCAGCGGCTTGAAATCCGACTGGCGGGCGCAGATCACAGGCGCTGGTCTGGGCCGACGACTGGCAAATTCGATCCGCAGTCAGACCTTTCCGAAATCAAGCAACAGCCTGAACGCAGCGGCACTCGTCTGGTCCAAGGCACCAGTCATAATCGGTGCGCATAACACTGGGCCGCTGATCCGGTCCAAGGATGGGTTCTGGCTGGCCATCCCCACGCGCGCCGCCGGGAAAAGCACCAAGGGCGGCCGCATCACTCCCGGCGAATGGGAACGCAGCACGGGGTTGCGCCTGCGGTTCGTCTATCGGCGCCGGGGACCGAGCCTGCTGGTGGCCGAGGGACGGCTGAATACCAAAGGTCGCGCTGTGGCGAGCAGATCAAAGACAGGCCGCGGGCTGACCACCGTGACGATCTTCCTGCTGGTGCCGCAGGTCAAACTGCGCAAGCGGCTGGATCTGGCGCGGGATGCTGAGCGAGCAGCGGACGGCGTGCCCGGGCTGATCGTGGCAAGATGGACGGAGCCCATATCATTGTAAGAGTGCTTATTGCTACCCACAACTTCAAATGAGAAACGATGCGCGTCAAAAGTTTCGCACACTACTCAATCAAAACTCTCCGCGATATTGACGTCTATCAAATTAGCCCCGTCAAAAAGGCAGTCTATCCGGTACTTTAATTCGAGATTGAGGGCGTTTTTAGCTGTAAATGAGGAAACGACCCGAGCACGCCCCGATGCATGCGGCATATACGCTAAATCCCAGACTCGCGAAAACGAAACTGTCGAAGGGTGCGTTGCCGCCCGCTTTGCTGCCATTTCACAAGAATCGGCAGCCGCGTTCCGGGCGAGCGGCTGACGCGCAGCAAATACTTCACCTGCGTCGGCGTCCTTTGGGCGAAACCACACGTTAAAAACGTCGGTACCAGAGCCGCACGTTACAAAGAATACGGGATCACTTGGCTTGCTGCGCGAAGATGATTTCGCGACAGAGGATGGGTCAATTGGAACGCATTTTGCGTTTTCACGCGCAATCTTGTTCACTACGGCAATGATCTGGGCCTTATATTTAGAGGTATCATCATCCCAGTAGAAATCCGCTTCGACGTACACACGGGCCCCATCGCCTGTCAGCTCAATTTCTCTAAGTGCCGTGTTGGGCACCCAACCTTTTACAAAAGTCAGCCAGTCAGGTGTGACTATCTGGATCTCGGTCCAATCGCTTTGAGCACAAAGACGCCTGACAGTCGTTGAATTGTCAATCTGATGGAAATGGTCTTTGCCAAGTGCAAGGGACGCTTTTTCGTTCCTAATCTTTGGGGCTTCCAAACTTGGCGTCTCATGGAGCTCAGACTCGCCATCAACCGCGACTACATCGCCGAACGCAATTCCTCCGTCTCCGCATGGTGCCGGTATATTGTTCGACAATTCCGTATTCTTGGTGAGTGCCGTGTCTGCCTCAGCTTCCATCAATGGCTCGACTGCCGCAGGTTCGTCCAACGCCACCGTTTGCTCGGTAGCAATTTGCGCCTTAGGAGAAGGATCGATCGCTGACAGAACCAGACCTACCGAAAATAAAACCAAGACCGAAGCCCCAAATGAACCGGCGGCCCTGCCGCGCGAACGAAATGGCTTTAGCGGAATTAGAATACAGAATAGCGAATAGGCACCCCACAGAATTATGAGAAGCGACAAGAAACCGATGGCGACGTTAACCAAATATCTTCTCCTAAACTGACGTTATTTCCAAGCAAGAAAGCCACTATGTCGCGATCAATATCCCGCTCCTTTGCGCATATGGCCCTGGCCGCAACAGAGGAGTCAACTAGAATTGCCCACCACCCGCGAAACGGTCCTTGCCGCGCTGCAGGCGCGGCTGCAGCCGCTTGCCGCCCTCGTCCTGCGCGACGAGGTGCTGCCTGAGCGGATCCCGCCAACCGGGCTGATCATCCTGCGCGATGGCCAGCCAGGCGAGCCGGAGGTCACGATGTCGCCGCTGCGCTACCATTACCAGCATCGCGCAGAGTTGGAGGTCGTGGTCCAAACCCCGAATGACCAGGCCACGGCTTTCGACACCCTGATCGCCACTATCGGCACCGAGCTTGAAGCCGACCGCACGCTGGGCGGTCTCTGCGATTGGGTTGAACCCGAGGCCCCGGCCTCGGTGGATCTGCCCATTGAAGGCGCGGCGGCCCTCAAGGCCGCAGTGATCACCGTCGTCCTGCACTACACCACCACCGGCCCATTGGCCTGATATCCCACATAATTTGGAGAAAGACATGGCACGAGCCCAAGGGGCGCGGGCGCAGATGGCGCTTGCGTTCGAGACGACCTATGGAACGCCCCCCGTCAGCGGTTTCACGAAGATGCCCTTCGCCAGCACCTCGCTGGGATCAGAACAGCCGCTGCTCAATTCAGAACTGCTGGGCTACGGCCGCGATCCCCTGGCCCCGATCAAGGACGCGGTAACGGCGGACGGCGATGTCGTTGTGCCGCTCGACGCCGAGGCCTTCGGGTTCTGGCTGAAGGCAGCCTTCGGCGATCCCACGACCACGGGCGCTGCGGCACCCTGGACCCATGAGTTTCAGTCCGGATCATGGACGCTGCCCAGCATGTCCATCGAGACCGGCATGCCCGAGGTGCCGCGCTTTGCGATGTATTCCGGCTGCGTGCTGGATCAGCTGTCCTGGCAGGTGCAACGCTCGGGCCTGCTGACGGCCACCGCCCGGCTGGTGGCGCAGGGCGAGACCATCGCCACAACGACCAGTGCAGGCACGCCTGCCGATCTGGCCTTGAAGCGGTTCGGCCATTTTAACGGCGCGATCAGCAGGAATGGCTCTGCGCTGGGGAATGTGGTCTCGGCAGAAATCACCTATGCCAACAACCTCGACCGGATCGAAACCATCCGCTCGGACGGCCGCATCGACGGGGCGGACCCATCCATCGCAGCCCTCACCGGCCGGATCGAAGTCCGCTTTGCCGACAGCACGCTGGTGGACCAGGCGATCAACGGCGATCCCTGCGAGATCAGCTTCGCCTATGTGCTGCCGTCCGGCGAGAGCTTCACCTTCACCGTGCACGCCGTCTACCTGCCGCGCCCCCGGATCGAGATTTCCGGGCCGCAGGGCGTGCAGGCGACCTTCGACTGGCAAGCTGCGAAAGCCGCCAGCCCCGGCCGCATGTGCACCGCAACCCTGATCAACGATATCGAGGCCTACTGATGATCCGACTGAACCTGACCGCCGCCCCTGAATGGCTGGAGCTTGCCCCCGGCCTGCGCTTGCAGGTCGCGCCGTTGACTACTGCCCTGATGGTGTCTGCCCGCGCCGATGCCGCCCTCGAGGCCTTGCCCGAAGATGCCAGCCCGGAAGAGCTGGCGCTGGTCATGGCCAAGTCCGTGGCCCGTCGCGCCGTTCTGGATTGGGAGGGCGTGGGTGATGCCATGGGCACAATTGTGCACGTGTCACCGGACGGCATCGACGCCCTTCTGGAAATCTGGCCGGTCTTCGAGGCGTTCCAGACCCAATACGTCGCGCGCGGTCTGCTGCTGGATCAGGAAAAAAACGCCTCCGCGCCCTCGCCGAGTGGTCCTTCGGCGGGGGCGACACCTATTGCACGGCCTGCGAAGGGCATTGCCAGGACTGCCCCGCCCGACTGAACCAGCCCCAAACGCAAGACGGTTGGCAGGTCTGGGACCTCGTCGGCCGTCTTGGCGGTCAGCTGCGGGTCACCCACGGTTCAGTGCTGGGCTGGGACATGGGCGCAGCCTTGGCGCTCGCACAGGCGCTGGGCATCGACCCCCTGATCGCCGCCGAACTGCTGCCCGAGATCGAGGCGGTGATGGTGCGCAAACTCAATGAACAGATGGAAGGAAGCCGCGATGGCTGAGAAAAGGGTCTCCGTGCGCCTCGTGGCGGAAGGCGGCCGCCAGGTACGCGCCGAGCTGGAAGGCGTCGGTGAGGCCGGGGCGCGCGGGTTCGGGCGGTTGTCGCGCGAGATGGATCTTGCGAATGCACGCGTCGCCGCATTTGCCCGCCGCGCCACGCTGGCGGCCGCTGCCGCCACGGCTGCACTGGCCGCAGCCGGGGCAGCGATGATCAGGTCCGGGCTGCAGACCGTCGATGCGCAGGCCAAGCTGGCGCAATCACTCGGGACGACGGTCGCCTCGATCCAGACGCTGGAGCGCGCGGGCGAGTTGGCGGGCGTGTCGATGTCCGGGATCGAACAGGCGACCAAGGATCTGACACGCCGCCTCAGCCAGGCGGCCGCCGGGACTGGCCCCGCGGCAGACGCGTTGGACCGGCTCGGGCTTTCCGCCTCTGACCTGATCGACTTGCCGCTTGATCAGCGCGTCGGCGCGATCAACGCCGCCATCGCGGATTTCGTGCCTGCGGCTGAGCGCGCCGCCGTTGCGGGGCAGCTCTTCGGCGAGGAAGGCTCCATCGCCATGTCGCGGATTGATACAGCGACTCTGCGCCAGGCAACCGAGGACGTGCTTGCCTTCGGGGTGGTGGTTTCTGAGCAGGATGCTGACCAGATCGAACGCACCAATGATGCGATTTCGCGGCTGGGGCTGATCTGGCGCGGCGTCTCGAACCAACTCGCGGTTGCGGCCGCTCCGGCACTGGAGGCCGTGGCCAATGCGCTGGCCAGCGTCGCGCGCACCACCGGGCCGGTGGGCATCGCGATCAAGGCACTCTTTGACAACATCGGGCGGCTGACCACTTATGCCGCGACGTTCGCAGGCATCATGGCCGGGCGCTGGGTTGCGGGCATGGCGGCAGCCGCCCTGTCGGTACGCGGGGTCGCCACGGCACTGGTTGTTCTGCGCGGTGCGCTGATCCGCACCGGCATCGGCGCGATGATCGTCGGTGCGGGTGAGCTGGTCTATCAATTCTCGCAACTGGTGACCAAGGTCGGCGGCGTCGGTGAGGCGTTCCAGCTGCTGGGCGATCTTGCGAAGGAGGTGTGGTCCCGAATGGAGCTGGGGCTGGATGCCGCCTTTGCCAACATGTCGGCCAGTTGGGAGAGCCTGAAGGCGTCCGGACTTTCGGCGCTCGAGGGCACCATCGCGGGCGTGGTCAGCTTCGGCGACCGGACAGCGGCGATTTTCCGGGGGGCCTATGATGCCGCCGTGGCGATCTGGGGCAGTCTGCCGGGAGCCATCGGTGACTTCGCATTCCAGGCGGCGAACGGGCTGATCTCGGGCGTCGAGGCGATGCTGAACGGCGTCGTCACCCGCATCAACACTTTCATCACCGGGTTGAATGCGGCGCTGGCGCTGCTGCCGGAGTGGGCAACGGGTGAGGGCGGCGTGCGGATCGGCACGCTGGATCCTGTGGGACTGGCGCGGATCGGCAACCCCTTCGAGGGTGCCGCGACGGCTGCAGGGGCGGCTGCAGCGGATGCCTTTTCCGCCGCGCTGTCGCGCACCTATCTTGAACCGCCAGACCTTGGCCTTGGCGCAATGGCCGACGATGCGCGCGCCCGCGCCGATGGATATCGCGAGGCGGCGGGGATGCTGGCAGATGCCGCAGGTCGACCGCTCGCCAGTTGGCAAGCGTTGCGTGACGCGGTGACTGGGACCGGATCAGAGGCGGAAGCTGCACTGGCCGATGCCGCCAGTTCTGCCGATGCGCTGGCGGCCGGGCTGAATGACACCACCACCGCAGCGGATGGCGCAGGTGGTGCTGCCCGCAATGCCGGTGCGGCTGCTGCTGCCGGTGCCGGACAGGCGGCAACAGGCTGGGGCGCGATGACGGCGGCACTCGCCGACTATGCCGCCAAGGCGCGCGATATTGGAGGCGATATCGGCCAGACATTGGTTGGCGCGTTCCAAAGCGCCGAGAACGCCGTGGGCGAGTTCGTCAAATCCGGCAAACTGGACTTCCGCGACCTCGTTACGTCGATGATCGCCGATCTGGCCAAACTGGCCGCGCGGCGGTTCATCCTTGGTCCCATCGCCAACGCCCTCTCTGGCGCGCTGGGCGGTGCGGGCGGGTTGTTCGCAGATATCTTGCATGCTGGCGGCACGGTCGGATCGCCGGGCCCGGGCCGCATGGTCCCTGCGCTGGCCTTCGCAGGCGCACCACGCATGCATTCCGGTGGCTGGGCTGGCATCAAACCCGACGAAGTTCCGGCGATCCTGCAACGAGGTGAACGCGTCCTCTCCCGTCGTGAGGCTGCTGGATATGGACAGGGGGCGAGTGCAGCCTCGAATATCTCCGTCACGATCAACGCCCGCGATGCCGAAAGCTTCCGGCAATCCCGCACACAGGTCGCGGCGGATATTGCCCGGGCGGTGTCCCTCGGTCGGAGGGGCATGTGATGGCGTTTCACGAGGTCCGGTTTCCCGACAACATCAGTCGCGGCGCACGCGGTGGGCCCGAACGGCGCACGCAGATTGTGGAACTGGCTTCGGGCGATGAAGAGCGCAACGCCAGCTGGGCCAATTCGCGCCGCCGCTATGATGTGGCCTATGGCATCCGCCGTGCGGACGATCTGGCAGCCGTGGTCGCCTTCTTCGAGGCGCGGAACGGTCGACTGCACGGGTTTCGCTACAAGGACTGGGCCGACTACAAATCCAACCTGCCGTCGCAACCCGTGACCCCAACCGACCAGCTCATCGGCACCAGCGACGGTATTGTCACCAGTTTTGCATTGCTGAAGCACTACACCTCCGGCGCGCAGGCCTGGACCCGCGCTATCGCCAAGCCCGTCGCGGACAGCGTGCGTATCGCGCTGGGCGGGGTCGAACAGATGTCGGGCTGGGGCGTCGACACCGCCACCGGCGTTGTAAGTTTCGACGCCGCCCCCGGCGCGGGCGTGGCCATCACCGCAGGCTTCGCCTTCGACGTGCCCGTCCGCTTCGACACCGACACGCTCGACATCACCCTCGATATCGAACGGCTCGGATCCATCGCATCCATCCCGCTGCTGGAGATCCGCAGATGAATGAAGAGACCCGCTTTCTGGCCGCAGTGTTGCGCGAGCTGGCCGCGTCAACCGCCGTCATCCTTGCCGCCTGGGGTGCGCTGGGCGGCGCAACAAACGCGCTGACAACAAGGATGCGCCTGCGCGACGCGCTGCGCCACATACTGCTCGGCGGGTTGATTGCGGCCGGGATGGGCAGCCTGTCGATGGCGGTCATCACCGCGTGGCTCGGCCTGCCGCCGGAGGCAATCCCTGCGGGCGGGGCTGCGGGATCGGCGGCCTATCTTGTGGGCGTCTTCGGACCAGCCTTTATCGAGATCGTCCTCGTCCGGATGCGCCACACGGAAGGCGGCGATAACGATGCATGATCTCCTCCGCCTTGCGCGCATCCTGCGCAGCGACGCTGCCGATCCGGGCCTGACCTTCAACCACCGCATCCGCATCGGCTTCGTTGTCGCCGTCCTGATCTTGCTCCTCTCACTTCTCGGGTAAAACCATGCACATGACTGACCGGGGCCTTCTGGCCCTCGCCCGGCACGAAGGCCTCGTGCCCGGGCCCTATACAGACGTGAAAAACGTCTGGACCTTCGGCATCGGCCATACTGCCGCCGCCGGTTCGCCTGATCCGATCGGCATGCCGCGCGGGATGCCCGCCGATCTCGATGCCGCGATCCGGGAGGCATTCCGGGTGTTCCGCGCCGACATTCAGACCTGCGAGGCCGAGGTGCGGCAGGCCGTAATGGTACCGCTGGCACCGCATGAATTCGATGCGCTGGTCAGCTTTCACTACAACACGGGCGGTATCGCACGTGCCAAGCTGACACGCCATCTGAACGCAGGCGACCGCGAGGCGGCTGCGCAGGCCTTCATGGGATGGCGCAAGCCCGCCGCGATCATTCCACGCCGCGAGGCGGAGCGCGATCTGTTCCTCCATGGTCGCTATCCGGGCGGCACCATCCCGGTCTGGGCGGTGGACCGATCGGGACGCGTCGATTTCTCCCGACCTGTTCGACTCCTGAGTGAAGACCAGGCGCTGGCGCTCTTGCGCCCGGCCCTCACGCCACCGCCACCCATTATCCCATCCACGCCAGCCGCAGAGACCAGTTGGCTCGCTCGGCTGGCCACCTTCCTTTCCAGCCTGATCCGGAGAACCTGATCCCATGCGCTATATCCGTCCCAATTCCCTGACCTGGTGGGCGGGGTGTCTCGCCATTCTCACCGGCGTGGCATCTATCCTGCTGCCCGCCACCGGCCCGCTTGCTGAGCTGTCTCGCCTGGTCGCGCTGCTGGCAGGCTCCGCCGATGCATCCCCGGCCGGGCTGATGTTCCTCGGGCTTGGCCTGATCGGCCTGCGCGACCGGATCGAGCGCGGGTTCCGTGGCGATGCTTGAGTTCCTCGCAGGTCTGGTCATGGGCGGCTGCCTCGGCGTGCTGATCGTCGGCCTTTGCGTCGCCGCGGCACGCGGGGAGCGGGACGATGGCTGAGCTCCTGATCTGGCTGGTCGCGGCTCTGGGCGCGGTCGGGGGTGTCGTCCTCGGCCGCCTGCTGGGTCGCGCGGAAGGCAAACGCACTGGACGAGAGGAGGCCTGGCAGGATGCGCGACGCGATCAGAAAGACCGGATGGACGCCGGACGCAAGGCGGTTCGCGACGGGCGCGATGCTGGCGCTCCTGCTGACAGGCTGCGCGACAACGACAATGCCTGGTGATGCTGGCTGCGCCTCCTACGGCGAAGCGCGCCTTGCCAAGCCCTCTGCTGAGACAGTCGCAGAGGTGCCAAGCGATTGGGCGGACTGGATCGCCGATCTCGACGACCGCATGACAGGAACCTGCCGATGAAAACCCTCTCCCCTGACCTGCAAGCCCATCTCGACGATGGCACCACCACGCTCGCTTGGTGCTGGCGGATATCACGCGCAGACGGTGTGGCACTGGGCTTCACCGATCATGATCGCACGCTGGCCTTCGATGGCACCACGTTTGAACCAGAAAGCGGGTTTGCCGCCTCAGAAATCCGTGCTGGCTCCGATCTGGCCGTCGACGCGCAGGACGCAACAGGGGTGCTGACGTCCGACCGCATCACCGAGACCGACATTCTTGATGGTCGCTGGGACAATGCGGCGGTGGAGCTGTGGCGGGTGAACTGGGCCGACACGGGCCAGCGGGTGCTGCTGCGCCGGGGTGCGGTGGGTCAAATCCGGCGTGGGCGGATGGCTTTTGTCGCCGAGGTCCGCTCGCTGGCGCATGTGCTGGGCCAGACGGTGGGGCGGACGTTTCAGGCGGGATGCGATGCGGCACTTGGGGATGCGCGCTGCGGAGTTGATCTGGAAAACGCCATCTACAAAGGCACAGGCGTCGTGACCGATCTGTTGCGCGACAGGGCATTCATGGCCTCGGGCCTCGCCGGGTTTGACGCAGGATGGTTTGGCTCTGGCACCCTGACATGGACAAGCGGGGCCAATGCCGGGCGCATCACCGAAGTGCTGACGCATGGGCTGGATGACAGCATCGTCACTCTGACCCTGCTGGAAGCGCCCGTGCGCGCCATCGCCGAGGGCGACAGCTTCATCGCCCGCGCAGGCTGCGACAAACGCATCGCCATCTGCAGCGCGAAGTTCGCTAATACTGTCAATTTCCGAGGCTTCCCCAGCATCCCCGGCCAAGACGCGGTGCTGCGCTATGCCAGCCAGGACGGTGGTCATGAAGGAAGTGTCCTGTGAGCCATTCTCAAACCGGGGCCGACCCTGCCCGCGTCGTCGCCACGGCGCGATCATGGCTGGGCACGCCCTACCATGATCAGGCCAGCCTCAAAGGCGTCGGCTGCGATTGCCTTGGGCTGGCGCGCGGCATCTGGCGCGAGGTTGTCGGGCCAGAGCCATTCCCGATCCCGCCCTACAGCCGGGACTGGGGCGAGACCGGACCACGTGAAGTGTTGGCCGAGGGAGCACGAGCGATGATGCCGGAAATCGCCCCGTCTGAGCCAGGTCCCGGCGCGCTGGTCCTGTTCCGCATGGCACCCCGCGCCATCGCCAAGCATGTCGGGATCCTGACCGCGCCTGACCGCTTCATCCATTCCTATGAGCGGCTGGGCGTGGTCGAGGAACCGCTCACCCCATCCTGGCGGCGGCGCATCGCTTTCGCTTTCCTGTTTCCCAAAAGCTGAGACCCCGCACATGGCAACTTTGGTTCTCGGTGCTGTCGGCTCCGCGATTGGCGGCAGCATCGGCGGCAGTATTCTGGGCGTCAGTGCCGCGGCCATCGGCGGCTTCGTCGGCTCCACCATCGGCTCGGCGGTCGACAACTGGATCGTGTCATCGCTGGCCCCGACGCAACGGATCGAAGGAGCGCGGCTCGACAGCTTGCGCATCACATCCTCCACCGAAGGGGCGGTCATCCCACGCCTCTATGGCCGGATGCGTATCGGCGGCAATATCATCTGGGCCACGGATTTCCGCGAGGAGACAAAGACAACGACGCAGGGCGGCGGCAAGGGCGGCGGCGGCGGCAAGGTCAAGACAACCGAGTATTTGTACTACGCAAGCTTCGCGGTCGCCTTGTGCGAGGGGCCAATCACCGGCATCGGGCGCGTCTGGGCCGACGGCAAGCCGATGGACCTCTCCGGCGTTACCTGGCGCTGGTATTCCGGCAACGAGGCGCAAGGTCCCGATCCGTTCATCGCGGCGAGGATGGGCGCGGCCAACACGCCCGCTTATCGCGGAACCGCCTATGTGGTGTTCGAGGAACTGGACCTCAGCGGTTTCGGCAATCGCCTGCCGCAGATCAGCTTTGAGGTGTTCAGGCCTATTGCAGATGCGGACACGGCCGAGGGGCTGGTAAAGGCCGTCACGCTGATCCCGGCCTCGGGCGAGTTCAGCTATGCCACCGCGCCGGTCAGGAAATCCTCCGGCGCGGGTGGCGCGACCGTTGCTGAAAACCTGAACGCCATTTCCGACACCGCCGACATCAATGTGGCGCTGGATCGCCTGCAATCCATGGCCCCTGCGGTCGAAAGCGTCAGCTTGGTGGTGGCGTGGTTCGGCGATGACCTGCGCGCCGGGAACTGCAAGGTGCGGCCGGGTGTCGAGGTTGCCGCGAAGACCACCACGCCATCGGCTTGGATTGTGAATGGCGTTTCGCGCACCAATGCCTTTCTGGTCAGCCGAGATGCAGAGGGCCGTCCCGTCTATGGCGGCACCCCGGCGGACTTTTCTGTGGTGCAGGCAATCCGGGAAATGAAGGCGCGCGGGCTGCGCGTCACCTTCTATCCGTTCATCCTGATGGATGTGCCGCCCGGCAACACCCTACCGAACCCCTACAGTGACAATGCCGCCACCTCGGGCCAGCCGACATTCCCCTGGCGGGGGCGGATCACCTGTTCAGCAGCCGCAAGTTATGCAGGATCGGTGGACAAAACCGCTGCGGCGGCCGCGCAAGTGTCAGCAATCTTCGGCGATGCTACGCCCGCCAGTTTCAGCGTATCAGGCAGTACTGTCAGTTGGACCGGCGCAGCTGGAGAATGGTCCCTGCGCCGGATGATCCTGCATTATGCGCATCTGTGCAAAGCGGCAGGGGGCGTCGACGCCTTCCTGATCGGCTCGGAAATGCCTGGCTTGACCACGATCCGCTCTGGGGGCAGCACCTATCCTGCCGTAACCGCGTTCAAATCCCTCGCAGCCGATGTGCGCACCATCCTCGGCGCTGGGCCTAAGATCGGCTATGCGTCCGACTGGTCGGAATACTTCGGGCATCATCCAGCAGACGGCAGCGGCGATGTCTTCTTCCACCTCGATCCACTCTGGTCGGACGCCAATGTCGATTTCATCGGCATCGATAACTACATGCCGCTGTCGGACTGGCGCGATGGGTTCGATCATGCCGATGCGGCTCTGACACCGGCGATCTACGACCGGGGCTATTTGCAATCGAACATCACCAGCGGAGAGGGGTTTGACTGGTTTTACGCCAGCCTTGGCGACAGAGTAGCACAGATCAGGACGCCTATAGGCGACGACGCGGCCGCGAAGCCTTGGGTGTTCCGGTATAAGGATTTGCGCGCTTGGTGGACCGAGCAGCATTTCAACCGCCCGGGCGGGGTGGAAAGCGGGACGCCGACGACATGGGTGCCACAGTCCAAACCGATCTGGTTCACCGAACTTGGTTGCCCCGCCATTGATCGCGGCACCAACCAGCCGAACGTGTTTTTCGATCCGAAATCCTCGGAGAGCTTCACGCCCTACTTCTCACGCGGCTGGCGCGACGACGCGATCCAGCGCGCCTATCTGGAAGCGACGTATCTGTTTTGGAACACCCCAGCAAACAATCCGATCTCGGGTGTAACCGGTGCGCGCATGGTGCAAGTCCCCGAATGCGCCGCCTG
>JGI24025J20009_10001160_pt1 | contig 20115 bp, 15 predicted proteins | sample Cruoilmetagenom3_FD_20009 | JGI IMG/M metagenome (IMG submission 20009) | reverse complement strand
GTGCCAGTTGTCGTTCCAACGGCATCGCTGGGTAGCTACGTCTGGCAGAGATAACCGCTGAAAGCATCTAAGTGGGAAACTCGCTCCAAGATTAGATCCCTTTTCCAGTAAATGGAGTAAGATCGCAGGTAGACCACCTGCTTGATAGGCAGTATGTGTAAGCGTAGCAATACGTTGAGCTAAACTGTACTAATGATCGAGGGCTTCACCACGTGATGTGGAGAACTCGCTGCTTTTTCGACGCCTCAATTTGATGTCATTATTATTCAAAGGTATTTTAACATTGTGAAAATGTCCTTTGGTGATTTGAGCGGTGAGGATACACCCGGTAACATCCCGAACCCGGCCGTTAAGCTCGCCAGCGCTGATGGTACTTGGGGGGCGACCCCCTGGGAGAGTAAGTCATTGCCAAAGGACTTTTTATATTTAAGGATGGTCACGTTTTTTAGGTGCCGGTATTTTTACAATCTTCCCTGCAATTAAACAAAAATTCAAGTATAATTCTTACTGGTGCGTCTGTTTGTTTGAAACGCGCTCATCTAACCTGGAACGAGACAGGTGAAGTTATCATTATTTTTGATAAATTATGTCCGTTCATTAAATTCCCTTTTGAAGGGAGGTGAGGGTCTTGGCACGTGTGGTTTTGCGACCGAATGAATCACAGGAACAACTGCTTCGACGTTTTAGAAAGTCGGTTGTCAAGGACGGTACATTAAGTACCTTACGTCGTAAACGCTGGTTCATCTCTAAGAGTGAATTAAGGCGCATTGAAAAGAAGAAGGCCATCCGACGTACCCTGCGACGGGATTAAGTCGGAAGGCAGCAAGATATGAAAGTTATCAGGAGGTTTTATGGCAAAAGATGACGATAAAATTACCGTAGAAGGTACAGTGAAAGAAGCCTTGCCCGGTACGCAGTTTAAGGTCGAGTTAGAAAACGGATCGGAGATTTTAGCATATCTCTCCGGTAAAATGCGTCGTCACTATATCCGTATTTTATTGGGAGATCGTGTGAGATTAGAGATTTCACCGTATGATCTTACCCGCGGTCGTATTGTCTATCGTTATCGCCGTCAATCGGCTCATCCAAGATCGTCCTGATTCACCCTTATTTGATTTTTTTTGAATAATAAATCCTGCTTCGGCAGGATTTTTTTTATGGCTTTGGTAACCTGAGGTAAAATCTTTTTATGATTGCAACTATGCCATCTATGAATATTAGCAAAAGTCATATTCGTAAACTGGATCTTTCTCGGGACCTGGATCAGGTTGCTGATCTGATTGAACGGTGTTTTCCAATTCACCTGGATTACGACGGACAAACTTATATTCGAGAAATGCGCAAAGCTGCCCAGGAGATGCGGTTTTTAGGATGGCTTTCGAGCTTTACTGACTTTACCAGTAATAAGGCTCCTGGCTTTATTTGGGAGGAAGAAGGTCGCATCGTCGGCAATCTCAGCATGATCCCGTTCAAAGACCATGGCAGCAAGATTGTTTTGATCGCAAATGTGGCGGTTGATCCGGAATATCGACGCCTCGGGATTGCCCGTGCGCTGACCAATCAGGCCCTAGAAGTTTTACGGAGCATTAATGTTGCACAGGTTTGGCTGCAAGTTCGTGATGATAACCCCGCTGCTTGCCAGCTTTACCGGTCGACTGGCTTTGTTGATCACGCCGTCAGAACGACCTGGCGTATACAGCCTAATAAAATCAAGTCTTTTGAACACAATAGCGAACAGAAAATCAGCGTGAGGCACAGGAAGAAAGAAGACTGGGGAGATTTGAATCGTTGGCTATCAACCGCCTACCCATTAACAATCCGCTGGAATCTCCCGGTTGACTTCAATCGTTTTGAACCTGGCGTTCTACAAAGCGTATCCAATTTTCTGGATGGTGTTCATTTTAAACATTGGGGGGTAGATCTTAAAGGTGAATTTTCTGGAAGTATAACCTGGCAGAAAACCAGCAATTATGCGAACAACTTGTGGTTGGCGTTCCCTGAAGATAGAGAATTAATGGTTTTGGCTAATGCCTTGCCTAAGGTGATGAAGCGATTGCCGGGGAGACACCCAATTTCAATTGATTATCCAAAGGGACGGTTTGAGGCGCAATTTCAGGCATTAGGATTTGAACACTTTCGCTCACTTATTTGGATGAAGCAGAACTTAAAACAAAAAGAGGCTGTCAAAAAAAACAGCCGCTTTTCTAATTAATCATCATATGTCTTTGTAAAATTAGGATATTTTAAGTTTTGGAATAACAATTTTTAGGGCAGGAGATTGATATTCCAAATATGATTTATTAACCCGGTAGATATGAACGATATAATATACCCGGTAGCGCGTATATTAATCCGCATTTCTTATTTTTTCAATCTGCCGCTCAATAAAATGCTCTTTTATTTGAGAGAACTCGAAACATATCCCAATCTTCATTGATGCAAGATCCAGTATCTTGCATTTTTTGCTTATTTACCGAAAAAGGATTTAGAGTTCTTCGTCCAGTACCAGGTCAACCAAATCGAGGAATTCTTGCCATTCCTCTTTGAAGAAGTGCAGGGTTACGTTATTTAACTCAAGGTGAAAGGTCGTTTCACCGTCCGGTTCCTCTGCTTTCCACGCTAGGTAGGTTTCTGTTTCAGCCATTGTTGTGGTTTTGGGTTCGGATGAGTCGTCCATTTTTATACTCCTTATTGATTAGGTATTTATTTTCGAATTTATTTATATCACATTAAGTTCATTGTTTTAATAATTTTTCAATAGTTCATTTTTGGGTAAAATCACCTGCTGTTATTTTATTTCTTGTCAGCAGCGTCTGACTTTTTCTTCCTGGCTTTAATATCGCGGTACCAATTTTTGAATTTCTCAGATATTTTAACAAACCACTGTTTGATTTGCTGCCATTTTAAGTCGACAAAATGAAACCATTTTGGTATTTCCTGGGCTTTGCGTAAATCAAGGTCTTTCCATGGAGGCTGATCGCTTAATTTTTTGATGATGTAGTGTAGAAATAATTTAAGACTTGCCATGATCGGTGCTGCAATGATGATACCGATAAAACCAAATAATTGTACACCTATCAATGCGCCTAACAGGACCAAAGCCGGGTGTACACGCAAATTTTCAGCCATTACCTTGGTCCTGAGGATATTGTCAATAACTGTGTTAATGACGACCCCCACACCCAGGACAATCAACATATAAATGCCAGAGGGCAGATTAAACGGGGCGTTTGCCTGCAATAATGCGACCAAACCGAATGATATCCAGGTCGCCCAAGCCCCGACATAGGGTATGAGTTGACCAAAGGCAGCGATGACCGCCAAGCCGAAAAAGAATTGGAGACCCAGGATACCCAAAGAAACAGAATAAATTAAAAGTGATATAAATACAACGAGAATTTCTCCGCGAATAAAACCCTTCCAAACACGGCTCAGTTCTTTGCCCATCCGATCAATATCTGCTTCATATCCCTTAATTCTAATGTTTAGAAGCTGACTAGGGATGCCTTCAGATTCCGCTAAAAGGAAATATGAAATAAGGAGGATCAAAGCCATCCAGGTAAAGATATTTGCAGCACCAGCAGCAACGGATCCAACAATAGAGCCAAGGCTTCCAAGAACCGGTTGGATTGCAGAAACCACTTGATTTGCAATTTGCTGCCAATCAAACCCCAATGGAGAAATTGTGAAGGGTCCAATTTGAATTGTTTGTGTGGTGATCTCTTCAACCAAATCGGGTAATCGTTCGATGTTATTTTCGATAAAGCGGATCAGGTTCTGTATTTGTTCAACAAGGGCAAATCCACCCCAGGTGAGAAGCCCCAGCAGGATCAACACCAGTAACAGGTAAATAATGGTAACTGTGAGCCGCCAGGGGAGTTTGATTTTGTTCCGCAGAAAACTTGCTACAGGATGTAAAAAATAAGATAGGATCAACGCTGAGATTAATGGGCCCAAAAAGTTTTGAAATTGGACGAGCAGCCAAATCGATACTGCGACCAGCGTCAAGCCGGCAACCATTTTGGTAGGCCAATTCCACTTTGGTGAGCTTATTGTCCCTTCAGTTTCTTTAAAATTTTTATGATCAGGCAACAATGATATTCCTCGTGTTTCGATTCTTTGATGATAATTTTTTCTTTATTATTTCATTATACAACATTCTATTTATGAGTCTCCTGAAAATACTCCTGAAAAAAGGGAAGACCCGACATAGTGCTACTCTCCTTTGCTATACAGGCTTTTTGCAGTGGATTCATTTATGAAACTGTAAAATTACTCATTATATAACCCGGGATCATGATATAGGCGAATCACAGCTGATTAGTCATCAGAAGTAATAAATGACCGACTTTGCGTGATAAAATTAAATTATAGAAGTTTAAGAGAAAAAGGAGATAATGATGGCTGATCGAAAATTTGTTTTTAATTGGCAGCTTTTTATCGGTTTTGTCCTGGTTGTAACGGGTGGATTGTTTTTGGTAGACCAGTTTCTTGACCTGAACCTCATGCGAAATTACTGGCCGCTATTGGTCGTTCTGTTGGGGCTGACATTTTTCATTGCGATGATCCTGGCAGGCAGAAGGGGTGCAGGATTAGCAATCCCGGGCACAGTGATCACCGTTGCAGGTTTGATCCTTTTTATTCACAACACCTATGATTTATGGATAACCTGGACCTATGCCTGGGGACTTTTGATCAGCGCTGTGGGTATTGGGATGCTGATCATGAACATTTATCTGAAGCGTGATGGGCTTCGGAAGGCGGCCGGTTGGGTAATTGGCATTGGCTTGATTTTGTTTGTGATATTTGGGATCTTTTTTGAGATCATTTTGGATCTTGCTGGCGCAAATATTAACAGCGGCGTTTTTCTGGGCGGTGGGTTGGTCCTTTTAGGGCTGTTTGTTGTTTTCAGCAGATTAATATTTTCTGACAGACGAAAAAAGCCACGGATTGAAGAAAGGGAAACACCGCCTATAGAAGAGATTTCTAAAAAGGAGGTTATTGAAGAAGCAGCCCATAAAGTTGTTACTCCCGAGTCTGAAAGCCTTGAGGAAACAATTGTGCCTGTAGATGAAGAGCTGGAATTTTCAAAATTAGATTTTAAAGGTGCAGGTGAGGTCTTTATTGAAACGAGTGAAAATTACTCACTGAACATTGAGGGAGATCAAGAGCTGGTTGAAAAGGTAAAAACCGAAGTTCATGATGATGTGCTGATAATTACCTTCCCATCAGAAGAAACGGGTTGGAAGGGATTGATGGGTATTGGTGAAGAAAGCCGTCTTCAATATTTCATCACAGTGAAGTCATTGGATGAGATCAAGCTGGATGGGGCTGGTAGTATCCATTCTGACAAATTAGAGGGTGAAAACCTAAAAATTCACCATGCCGGATTGGGCAAGATACTATTTAAAGAGCTCCAATATCAGAATTTGGATGTTGAATTAAGCGGCCTGGGAGAGATTGAGGTTGAAGGTGAAGTACAGAAACAGGCTGTGTATATCAGTGGTGCAGGCGCCTATAAAGCGGACCGCTTAAAAAGCCAGGAAGCGGATATTAACCTTACTGGCGCAGGGACATCACAGGTTTGGGTCGAAACGAAACTTATTGCAAGTTTAACTGGTGCTGGAAGCATAAAGTACAAGGGCGCGCCCATCCTTGAAGAATCGAAAACCGGTTTGGGGAATATTGGTCCCATCACGCAATAAGGCAGCTGCGGCATGATATTTACGCTTACACCCAATCCAAGCATTGATCGATCCCTCACTATCCCACAAATTCGGTTCAACAGCGTTTTGCGCAGTCAGAAGACGCGTTTAGATTGGGGTGGTAAGGGCTTTAATGTTTCAAGGTCACTTCAGCAATTTGGCGTTGATACAACAGCCATCGCCTGGGTGGGCGGTGGGTCGGGGAAAATGCTGGCAGATGGTATTCAAAGTTTGGGGATCCAGACGGATTTTGTTTGGGTTGATAATGATACACGCACCAATACGCGCATTGATGAGGTGGAGGGGGATTGGTATATTAAAGTTAATGAACCTGGACCGCCGATTACCAAGGACGATATCGATCAATTGTTTCAAAAAGTTGAAGGCTATGCAAAAAAGGATGATATTTGGGTGCTTTCCGGAAGTTTGCCGCCGGATGTCCCATCGGAGTTTTATGCGGATTTGATCCGCCTGTTTAAATCCCGGGGTGCTAAGGTCTACCTTGATACAAGCGACTCCGCGCTGCGTTATGCCTGCCAGGCAGGCCCATTTTTGGTAAAGCCCAATGCAAGCGAGGCGGGGACAATTGTTGGGTTTGAAATTGAAGATCAGGAAGATGCGAAGCGCGCAGCATTGCCCTTTTTGCGTATGGGAATTGATTATTTAGCCCTGACCATGGGGCCGATGGGATTATTGTTTGCCACCCAGCGAGATATGATCCATGCCAAACCGCCCAAGATTAATGTAAAGAACGAATCTGGGGCTGGTGATTCTTTGTTAGCAGCGCTAATTTATGGGCAAACCAAAGGGTGGGAACCGGTTGAGATTGCGCGTTGGGCGGTCGCGACGGGTGCCGCTGCCGCAGAGACAGAAGGGGTCAGCGAGTTTGATATTTCCCGAATTCAGGAGATCCTCCCAGAGGTTGAGTCGAAGATCATTAATGTGATGTAATTAAACGAAAGAGGATAGAAATTATGCACGAAAATCATGTCTTTCGGAGTGCGGACTTCAGTCCGCATTTTTTGGTTATATTTGCGGGTTAAAACCTGCGCTCTGGGGAATCATATTGATCCTTGATAAACGAATGTCGTTGATCTTTGTATTCAGACAAACTTTGCCAGTCCCGTATCCCGCATTTTTCGAATGCCATTTAAAGGGGCTGTTAAAAAGCAGCCTCTTTAGGGGTAGGTAAAAGATTGGGGTTTAGATATCAATAAATGAGACGTAACATGGCTGAAACAAGCAGCCCAAGCCTCCCACACATCCAGTATTTCGGAAATTCCGATGACAACTTACCCCCTGCCCCCTCCCTGAAGGGAAGGGGAACAAGTCCTTTCCTTTTAGGGAAAGGTTCAGTCCGTCCAAAACGACGTTTTTCCATTGTTTTCTATTTGGAAAGGGATTAGATGACGATCATTCCGCCCGGACCTTGCCTGCGTTTGAAGGTCGGTAATTGCTCTTTGACCCCTTCTTTATCGGCTTCAGCGAGGAGTTGATCCACGATGTTGATCTCCTCACGGGCTGCTCTGAAGGATTCTAATTCCTCCAGGCGGTTCATCAAGGAACGGTATTCCTGCATGGACAAAACAACGCCGACACGGTGGCCTTCTTTATCTACGAGGTATTTTTCGTTCAATGATAGGTTGTTCATAGTTTGCACCTGTTAATCGGTGTTCAATTTCATTTGGTAGATCATTTTGAAAATGATCCTTTTGATTTTCCCATACTGATTAATTTTACCCTTGATTCTAGCGTTTCGTAATCTTATTTTGAATCTGGAGAAAATTTACCCGCATTTAAAAAAACCTCCCCGGTTTTGAATTGGGGAGGTTAAGGTTTGATGGGAATTTATGAAAGCCCGAGGATCCTGCCGGTATCTAATTCGATGTCGATGTCGTAATAGGCTGGACGTGTGGGCAAACCGGGCATCAGCCTGATGGGTCCTGCGACCGGGTACAAGAAACCAGCCCCAATGGATGCGTTCACCGATCGGATTGGGATGCGGAAGTCTTTTGGACGTCCCTTTAAGGAGGAATCGTGGCTGAGACTGAGGTGGGTTTTAGCCATGCAGATGGGTAAATTATCGTAACCCAATCGGGTGTAGTCCTCAATTTGCTTCTCCGCTTCAGAGGAGTAATCGACACCATCAGCGCCGTAAATATCCCTGGCGATGGTTTCAATCTTATCTTTAATTGGGATGTCCAGGGGGTAAAGGAATTTAAAGTCCGATTTCTGCTCAGACGCTTTAATGACCGCCTTACCAAGATCAATAGCACCTTCACCGCCCTCTTCCCAGTGGTTGGTTATCACGGCATCAACGATTTTCCCGCTTTCCCGGCAAACTTTTTGTACAAGTTCAAGCTCAGCATCGGTATCGGTGTGAAAGCGGTTTATTGCCAGTACAACTGGAACACCGAAACGGTGGGCATTTTCACAATGGGCTTGCAGATTCTCCAAACCTTTGCGGACCAGGTCCAGGTTTTCAGTTTCGTATTCTGGGGCTAAGGGGGAGCCGGCTGAGACCTTTGGGCCGCCGCCGTGCATCTTGAGTGCCCTGATGGTTGCAACGAGGACGACAACATCGGGGATATTTCCTGAATATCGGCATTTTATATCAAAAAATTTCTCCATACCCATGTCGGAACCAAAGCCGGATTCGGTGATAACGAAGTCTGCTAATTTGAGCCCGATCATATCCGCCATAATGGAGCTGTTACCATGGGCAATATTGGCAAAGGGGCCAGCGTGTACAAATACGGGGGTGCCTTCCAGGGTTTGCATCAATGTTGGCTTGATGGTGTCTTTCATCAATACGGTTGCTGCACCAGCAACGCCAACATCCTCAACGGTAATTGGATTGCTATCCATGTCCAGTGCCAGAACAATGCGGCCTATGCGCTCACGCATGTCTTGTAAGCTGGTTGAAAGTGCCAAAACAGCCATCAGTTCACTCGCAACAGAAATATAGAAACTGGTTTTGAGGTTGAATTCTTTTTCGGTTGGGCTTTGTCCAACGGTTATTTCTCGCAATATGCGGTCGTTGGTGTCGGTGGCACGCCGCCAGGTTAGCGTATTCCGGTTGACATTCAGAAGTGCAAATCGATGTTTTTCATCATTTGTCAGTTCGTTTGGATCTGTTTTATCAATGCCTAAATTTTCCAAGCGTCCTAACATGCTGATCCCAAATGAGCGTTGTCCATTTTCATTGGGTGGACACAAACGGTCAAAGAGCGATTCATCACTTTGATAGGTTTCATGGTACATCCGGGTTTCAATTGCAGCTGCAATCAGATTGTTCGCCGCTGTGATGGCATGGATATCCCCGGTCAGGTGCAGGTTGAATTCTTCCATTGGGATAACCTGGCTGTATCCACCGCCTGCTGCGCCACCTTTAATACCGAAGGTGGGACCCTGGCTGGGCTGACGTAAGGCTGTGATCACTCGCTTGCCGAGGTGGGCGCCGAGAGCCTGACTCAGACCGACCGTGGTTGTGGTTTTGCCCTCACCCAGGGGGGTTGGTGTGATGGCGGTGACATCAACATACTTGCCATCGGGGACATCAGCCAATCGTTCCAGAACCTTGGGGCTGACCTTGGCAATATATTTACCATAGAGGTCAAATTCATCGGTGAGAAGACCTAACTCATCTGCAATTTGCGTAATTGGCTTCAATTCTGCTTCTTGTGCGATATTAATGTCCGATGGAACGGGTGATCTCTTGTTTAGTTTAATAGGGGTGATAGGGGTATCAGGTTTTTTTGCCATATGGGTGGAAGCCTTTCTTTTAATACGCTGGTATTATTTTATCTTGCAGCTACATGAAATTATAATTCATACTCAAAATAATTATGCTGACAAAGGATTGTAAAATCAAGAATTAAACAATCTCTCCTCAGATTATTCAGCATCAGATTGTTTACTTGAAGATTAAATGCTGCCGCCCCATTTCTTTTCGTGGGGCGGAAGCTTAATCTTGGGGTTTAAATCGGAAGGTTTAGTATTTACCTTTATAACGTATTAACCAAAGACCAGTACCATTGTCTTCGATGACCGGATGGAAGGGGTGTTCGCTAAGGGCGGATTCTACGTAGTAACTTTGCATAGAGACAATAGAAATCCAGGTTTGCCCGGGTTTAAGTGCGATGGGATCACCGTTTTCATCAACAAATCGCATTGGTCGTAGCAATCCGGTTTCTTTTTCATAATCCCCAAAGCGGGTGGTCCAAAAAATTTTGTAGACCTGACCATCCCGGAATAAGAGTGCTTTGGTTGGGGGCTGGTTCATCAGGTGGATGTCAATGAGGGTGGGTGCCTGGTAATCATGTTCAGCAAATATCACGATCATATTTTCTTTACTGACAGGTTGGCCAGTCAATCGATCGGTTGCCATGACGAATTTGTCGCTGCCATCGGTTTTTATGTCATAACGAACGTATGCATCCAATGCCTGGTCATAACGCCATTGGACCTGATTAAGATTGCTGTAGAAGATCCAGGATTGGTCCGCTGCTTGCCCGCCTTCTGGTGGGGTTTGGGAAAATGTCATCCCTTCCAGGTTGAAATTCGAACCGGGGTAACCTTCAGATTCGGAACGAGCAATATCTATAAGGCGATCTGAACTAACAGTGGCACTGTTGATATCGTCTTCGCTAGACCCATAAACCGACGTTGCATCCTTCAGATTTGTTGATACGCCTTCCCAGGCAGAAGCCATCACCAGAAAACCGGAATAAGTGGCACGTATGTCTTCATAAGACAAACGTCCTGAGCGGACGGGACCGATTGAAGTAGCTAGGGCATCGCTTGTTGCGCTGTTTGCTACCGGGTTTTCTTCTTCTGACCCCTGTTCAATTTCATTATCAGACCCGGTTACCGGGGTTTCTCCTTCAGTTTGCCCGCTAACGGCTTCAGGGAACTGCCCATAAAACATCGTCAGGAAGCGTGTCATTCCTTCACCGATTGCCATTTCAAAAGTTATTGGGCTGAAATTCAGACCTGCCTGGGGCCGACCCGAAGCCGGGAAGTTTGAAATTGAGACCAGGGCAGGGGGGAGGTCAAGGTAATCAGGGTCCTCGACGGGAAGACCCGTCAGCGGGTTGATCACTTCGGGGATTTCCTCCATTCCTTCCGTTATTGGGTTTTCCACTTCCGGTGTACTTTCCTGGCTTGTTGGTTCAGGGATGGAAGTTGGGGCTGTCGTCGTGACCGGGGAGGGATCGAGATCGTGTATTGCAGTTGCTTGATTTTCAAGATCAATTGATTTGTTATCACCGGCACTTACTACCGGTTGGATGGGCTCACAGGCGGAAAGGGTCAGTACAAAGACTATGCTCATTGATAGGAGATACAGGAAAATTTTTTTCATGATCAACCTTTCTACATATAAAACATACGAGTAAATTTTTCTTGCAACTTTTGTACCGGTCGCCCGGTTTCAAAAATAGCAGTAGTCTAACAATATACTCGTATTTAGGAGGTTTTGGAAGGTTTTTTGATTAATATCAAATTATAAGATTTGATGGTATCGTGATATTAACGCCTATCCTGAGTTTATATTCAGGTTGGGTGGGGTTCATCACATAGCATGTGAATAGAAAGAGCTGTCATTTACAGCGGATTGATTCTTAATTGTAAACAAAATCTGTCTTGCTGTTGGTCACCCGTTTCATTTATGCATAAGATATACGATCCTGTTATAATGGTTTTTCGAATAATTTTATAGCTTAATAAAATAGTACATTGCCTAAAATAACAGAATTTCTTATGAAACAATTACGAAATCTGATCCTTTTTATTTCCACTATTAGTTTATTTTTCTTGAGCGGTTGTGTGACCGTAATCCAGGATATGTCAGTTGCTGAAGATGGTTCTGGTGTTTTACGTTTTGCTATTGGTGTGGACTCTGCATCCTATCCGCAGTTTGTGGAAAGGATTCCTGAGGGATATCAACTTGAGAGCTTCCTGGCTGTCCTGATGCAAGATGATACCATCACCAATGTGCAGGAAGATCAATACGAGGCTGACGGACGCACCTGGGATTCTATCCAGCTTGAAGTTTCCGATTTTTCCCAGCTCTTTGCAGAGGATCGTCGGATTGGTCCCTTGATCATTTCACTGGATCAGGATGAGGATGTTTATACATTTACTCAAACCATGGATTTGGCCGGGTCAGACCTAGAAATTCCGGGAATCAACCTGATGAACTTAACAGGGGCAGCATATACTGTACGCTTAAATTCTCCGCAAATCGTAGATACCAACGGAGTCCAGCCTTCAGTGGATTTGAGTGAGTGGGAGATCCCTTTGGAAGAATTGCTTCAAGGCAATGAAGCAATATATTTGCAAGCGGAATATGCGCTCGAACCCTATGAAGGGGTTTTTATCCCCTGGGAGGTGTTCTTTCCTTATGTCGTGGTCGGCTTTCTTGCAATAGGCGTTCTTGCAATTTTTATTGTTATTATTGTCAATGCTAAACAAAAGGATAATGGTATCCAGCAAATCAAGTTTTAAATTAATGATAGAATTATGACAATAATAAAATTGTTACGCCAATTTAATTTATGTTAAGAAATTTTTGAGAGGAATTAATGAAAATTGTTAGCCCATTAGCTAATTTCAAAGAATTATTAACTCAAGTTAATTCTTCTGCAATCGTTTACTCTTCGACATTGAGATCAAATGAAGCATCAACCCGAGCTGTTTTAGTGGATCCTGTAATCAGGGCTCTTGGATGGAATACAGGTAATCCTGCAATGGTTGAAGTTGAAAAAACATTTTTAGCAGCAAGAGTAGATTATGCATTGTACGATTCCAACGGCGATGTAAAGGTTATTATTGAGGCAAAAAAGCTTGGTGAAAACTTAAATAATCAATCAATATTACTATCTTTAGTTAATTACGCTTTTACATCAGAAGTTAAAGATATTTTTTTAACTGATGGGGTGCTATGGCATCATTTTTCTGGATTTGAACCAGGTAAGTTGTCTCCAAGTAAGATCCTTGACATTGAAAATGATGAACTTGTTGAAGTGGCAGCTTATCTTGTCCAACGATTAGATGCAGCAAGATATTGGCCTGATGAGAAGGATATGGATGAGCTGTCACAAAAAATTAACCAGGTCCAGAATTCTGTAGCTAATCTCGAGAAAGAACTCAAGCAATCAATTAAAGAATTTATTGAATCAAAAACCAAGATTCTAAAGCCCGAAATTAAAGATAAAGAAATAGATGAAAGCGAATTCACACTCTTAACCAATATTGGTAATGCAAAAAATTCAAAACCTGCAAAACTGAGACTACCTGATAATACAGTCATAACAGTTGACTACTGGTCAGAAGTGTTAAGAGAGTGTGCAAAGTTTACGCTTGATAACAATCCAAACATATCAATTCCATTACCCGATAGGGCGGGAAGGAAAGTAAATTTGTTAGATAAATATCCTCCTCAAAAAGGGGTTTCTTATGTGGAGTTGAACTATAAAGGTGAACCAATCTTTCTTTATGAAAATTATGATTCAAATAATTGTATTGCCAATGCTTTATACATACTGGGTAAATTGTCAAAAGAATTAAATTTTGTATCACCTGCTATAATTTTCAAGAGATTATGATCGATTTTTTTTCCATATATATATTTACATCATAGTTTTTTTGCTATTATTTACCAATATTTCGTGCTAAACTTAAAGGTTGGACAATTATTTGAATCTGCCCTAGATTTGCTTGAGCAGACCTTTTTGCGCGTATTGTTAACGCCATTTATAGGTGCAGATCGTAGAATTCTTACCTTAGTTGATAAAGAAGGCAGCTTATGAATGAAAATACACCTTATTTGATTGTCGGCCTGGGCAATCCCGGACCCCGGTACCATCACAACCGCCATAATGTCGGGTTCATGGTCTTGGATGCCTTGGCAGATACGGCTAACATCCCAATACGGCGGGTGGAATTTCGCGCGCTAATTGGAAAAGGTGAATATGCGGAAGAACGGTTGATACTGGCAAAACCCCAAACATTCATGAATAACTCCGGGCAAGCGGTAGGTGCATTGGTGCGCTTTTATAAAATTCCGATTGAACGTCTTATAGTAGTGCATGATGACCTGGATTTACCCTATGGGACGCTCCGTCTCCGTCCGCGCGGCGGCGCTGGTGGTCAGCGCGGCATGGGTTCAATTATGGCTAAACTGAATACACAAGACTTTGCTCGCTTGCGTGTTGGCCTCGGCAGACCCCCGGGACGAATGGACCCGAGTGATTATGTTTTGCATGATTTTGATCCCCCAGAAGAGGAAATCCTTCCAGAAGTTTTGGCAAGCGCTGTAGATGCAATAAGGATGTTTCTAAAGGATGGTATTGAACGAGCAATGAGTGAATTCAACGGGCCTGTAATTGATGAGGATTGATCGTGTTACTGGATAAAATCAATTCACTCCCAGCATATCGGGGCCTTTTAGCGCGGCTAAATGAAGGACTGGATACAAGTGACACCGTCCAGGGCTTGGGTTTGCCGCGCGCTGCGCGCTTACCATTGGTCGCTCGCTTACATCAAGATCTCAAACGTCCAGTTCTACTCATTTCAAACCGTGCTGATAGAGCATTGACTCTGTTTGAAGAATTACAATTTTGGTTGGGTGAAACCCAGGCGTATTATTTTCCTGAACCAAATCCACTTTTTTATGAAAGATCAGCCTGGGGCAAAGGCACACGCCGCGATCGTTTAGCTGTGTTGACTCTGTTGGCGAGAAACTTGCTTCCAGGTACGCCCACACCGGAAACTCCGCCGATTATCGTTGCACCAGTCCGCGCGATTATGACACGCACAATCCCCAGACGTGATTTTCTGAAAAATACGCGCACCCTGCACCTAAATGACCAATTAACACCGGATGAGCTGGCCCGAAATTGGGTGGAAACTGGTTATGAGTATGCAAACATTGTGGTGCAATCCGGGCAGTTCTCACGCAGGGGAGGCATTCTGGATGTATGGCCGCCTGGTGAAATGCAGCCCGTTCGTATTGAGTTCTTCGGCGACGAAGTGGATACGATGCGAGCCTTCGACCCGGCAAGTCAACGCACGATAGAGAAGCTCAAAACGGTCACGATCACTCCGGCATGTGAGGTATTACCTTATGCTGCTGAAAAAGCGGGCATTGCGCTTAAGGACCTCAATGAGTTCCATATTCCCTTGGCGCATCCATTTTCTGGAAGTGTTCTGGATTTTCTCCCCGATGATTGCATCATCGTTTTGGACGGGCGCGAATTCCTATCTGCGGCGGTCATGGATGTTGAGGAGGAAAGTCTATCTCGGCGTGATGAAGCCGTGCAGGAGGGAGAGCTGCCGGAGGACTTCCCAGCGCCCTTCCTCACCTGGTCAGAAATTGAAGATCGATTTGGGAAACGGGGTATGGTCGAGTTAGGATATACCCATGCGCCTGATCAGCCCCCACTTGCTTCAGCGTTCAAACCCGGTCTGCGTTTTGCTGGAAAATTGCGTGATTTTATCAATTATTTGAAGGATCTTGAAAAGGCTGATGAAGATTGGGTGATTGTTTCACGACAGTCAGCCCGTTTGCGAGATTTATGGCAGGAGCAAACCTACCTTGAAAAACCGCCGTCCGAAGCGCATATCGNANCAAAATTTATTGAAGGTACCCTTGCCGGCGGCTGGATACTGGAAACACCCGGGGNGAGGCGGACACACCTCCTCTCGGATGGTGAAATTTTTGGCTGGTCACGACCGCAGCCTCGTAGGCGTTATCGGCCAACAGCTGAAGCACCCGAATCCGTATATGCAGACCTGCAACCCGGAGATTGGGTGGTTCATGAAGATCATGGTGTTGGGAAATTCATTGGGCTGGTTCAACGTTCTCAGGATGATGTTAAGCAGGAATATCTTTGTGTGGAATACGCTGACCAGGATCAATTATTTGTGCCGATCCATCATGCCGATCGATTAACACCTTATGTTGGTGCAGACGGGCATACCCCTTCCATTTCACGATTGGGCGGCGGGGGCTGGCAAACCACCAAACAAAAGGTTCGTGAAGCCGTTCAGGAGATTGCCGGTGAAATGCTGGAATTGTATGCCAGGCGACAGGTGGCTGAGGGCTTTGCCTTTAATCCAGATACCCCCTGGCAGCGCGAGCTGGAAGCAAGTTTCCCGTATATTGAGACGGAGGATCAGCTGCAAGCTTTAGCTGAAATCAAGGAGGATATGGAGGCAGCGCGACCCATGGACCGCTTGTTGTGTGGTGATGTCGGCTACGGGAAGACCGAGGTAACGCTTCGGGCAGCATTTAAAGCGGTGATGGATGGTAAACAAGTGGCAGTGCTGGTTCCTACCACCGTATTGGCGCAGCAGCACTACGATACATTCCGTGATAGACTTTCTACCTTCCCGGTAGAAGTGGAAATGCTCTCGCGGTTCCGCACCCAACGACAGCAAAACCGGATTGTCAAAGATCTGCAAAAAGGAAAGGTCGATATCATCATTGGAACGCACCGTTTGCTTTCCCAGGATGTTTCATTTAAAGAGCTCGGACTGGTGGTGATTGATGAAGAACAGCGATTTGGCGTAGCACATAAGGAGCACCTGAAAAAATTACGTACCTCTGTAGATGTGCTTACGCTGACAGCAACCCCGATCCCCAGAACCCTTTATATGGCGCTGACGGGTGTTCGGGATATTTCTACCATCAATTCTCCGCCAGAAGAACGTCTTCCGATTGTGACACATATTGGTACTTACGATACCAAGCTTATCAGGCAGGCTGTGGTGCGGGAACTGGAACGTGGTGGGCAGATTTTCTTTGTCCATAACCGGGTGCAAACGATCAATGCCATGCGCAGTCAACTTGAGAAGTTAGTACCGGAAGCCAGGATTGGGATTGCCCACGGCCAAATGAATGAGAATCGTTTGGCGGATGTTATGCACCAATTCACAAAAGGTGAGATTGATGTTTTATTGTGCACTTCGATCATTGAATCGGGTTTGGATATTCCCAATGCCAACACCCTGATAGTGGACCGGGCGGATACCTTTGGGTTGGCACAGCTTTACCAGCTGCGGGGTCGGGTAGGCCGTGGCGCTCAGCGTGCTTATGCTTATCTCTTCCGGCACAGGATTAAACCGCCCTCACCCGAAGGGCAGGAGCGGATGGAGGTTTTAGCTGAAAACACCGAATTGGGATCCGGCTATGCAATTGCCATGCGTGATTTAGAGATGCGTGGTGCTGGTGAGATGTTGGGTACACGTCAATCGGGTTATATTGCTTCTGTTGGGTTCCATCTCTACACACGGTTGCTTGCACAGGCTGTAAAACAATTTCGGTTGGCAACTGGCACGCGTGGACCCGAGGAAAGCACCATTTTGGACGGATCCCTTACCATTCCGGCTTCTGTCAACCTGCCCTTGTCCATTGGAATCCCAACCTCATACATCCCTGATCAAGCATTACGACTTAAACTTTACAGGCGCTTGGCAGACATTAAAGATGAAGCTGCTCTTGCAACACTTGAAATGGAGTTTGAAGATCGTTTCGGACCTTTACCTGAACAGGTGCGGAACTTAATATATCAAATTAAGGTTAAATTGTTAGCAGCTTTGGCTGGACTAACCTCTGTCGGGTTTGAAGGCCGCCAAATTGTGCTGAAATATCCTGCGCTGCCGGAAGGCATTAAATCTCGTTATTTACCTGAAATTGGCGGTCCGGTAAGGGTGGGAAAAAATGCCTATCGCATATATTTCACAGACCCGCAGAAAGAACCCTGGCAGGCGGTGTTGATTGAAATGCTGTTAAATATTCGGGCTATAAATAATGAATGAAGACGCTTGCGCAATTATTTCCTTGTGTTATACTGCAAAACATAAATAGGAAATGTCGATAAGCTGAAAGAAAATCGAAACGAAAATTTAGCCATTTATGAAAACATTTTTAAAGAAATATCAAACCTGGTTGTTTCCTGGGGCTATCCTCCTGATGGTTGCAGGCTTGCTCCTGACCTGGTCTGCTTTAAATCGCCCGATTAAGGTAATTCTGGACGGCGAAGTGATCACAGTTCGTACATCTTCATTGTCTATTCCGGGTATTTTAAGGTCGGCAGGTATAAATTCAGACGATGAAGATCGTGTGTTGACGGATGCGGATGGTTTAATTTTAGGAGTAAACACCATCTTTATTGAACGCGCCAGGGAAATTTGGATTAAAACGCCAGATGATGAATTTGTTCAGGAGACAACAACAACAATTCCAGCAAATCTACTTCAATCGGTTGGGATTGATTTGTATCCAGATGACCAGGTTCTGGTCAACGGTGTCGTGGTGGATCCCTACCTCCCAATTGGGGGGGATGAACCTGTTTTGATGCAATACCGTCCAGCGGCTGCTTTTACGCTAATGATGGATGGGGATGAACAGGTGATCCATACAAAGGAATCCACATTGGGTGCAGCCTTAGAAGAAGCATCAATCGACCTTGCGCCTGAGGATTGGGTTTCAGAACCTTTAACAACACCAGTGAATGACCTTGAGGTAGTAACTATCCGACGTGCCAAAACTATTAAAGTTCAGGTTGATAACACAAGTGTTGACGGACTCACATCGGCTGTAACTGTTGGCGATGCCCTTAAGGACATTGGACAGCCTTTGCAGAACCTGGATTACAGCATCCCATCTGCGGATGCATCCGTGCCTGAGGATGGACAAATTGAAATTGTCAGGGTAAACGAAGATTTAATGTTGTTGACGGATGAAACATCCTATGAGAATGAATGGGTGGAAGATCCCAATGCAATGCTGGACACCATATCTGTGGTGGAACCAGGTCAGATGGGCATTTATGCAACAAGGGAGCGCATTCGATTTGAGGATGGAGAGGAAGTATGGCGCAGCCCAACCGAAAGTTGGCAAGCTAGCCAGGCAAATGATGGTGTGTTGGGTTATGGCACGAGAGTTGAAGTTCGCGCTGAGGTTGTGGACGGGCAGGAGATTGAATACTGGCGTAAAATAACGGTCTATGCAACCTCCTATTCTCCTTGCCGCAGCGGTATTGATGGATGTTCCTATGGTACAGCAACGGGCATTTTGCCAGTACAAAAGGGGGTAGTGGCTGTCACACCACGATGGCTTTCGGTGCCTAATGGTTACGGTATGTGGGGGCAATCGGTGTACATCCCAGGTTACGGGCGAGCTGTGATTGCTGATTCTGGGGGCGGTATACCAGGGACGCCCTGGATTGATCTTGCCTATTCCGATGAAGGATACCAGTCTTGGAGCCGATGGACGACTATGTACTTTCTAACACCCGCCCCTGCCTGGTACCCTGCGTTTATACTGCCATGACCCTCAATCCTTTGCATGTCCCTGACTTATTAAGACGTCACAATATGAGCCCACAGAAATCCTTAGGACAGAATTTTCTAGCCGATCATAATGCATTATTAAAAGTTGTCCGGGATGCTGATGTGAGTCAGGATGACAATGTCCTGGAAATAGGGGCAGGGGTGGGGAATCTAACCCGCTTATTAGCCGTTCAGGCGAAGCAGGTTACAGCCGTGGAGATAGACAAGGGTTTATTTCCTATCCTTGAGGAAGTTACACGGCCATTTGATAATATCCGCCTGGTCAAAGGCGATATTTTGGAATTATCTCTGGAAAGTCTTTTTAATGAAGACGGGTATTTGGTTGTGGCAAACATCCCTTATTACATCACCTCTGTAGTTATTCGGCACTTGCTCGAAGTTCAAGTTAGACCGGCTCGTATTGTTTTAACCATCCAGCGTGAAGTGGCAGAACGGATCGTTAATAAGGATAAAAAAATGAGTTTGCTTTCATTATCTGTGCAGGTTTACGGTGATGCCCGGATTGGCAGCCACATCCCAGCAAGCTGTTTTTATCCGGAACCTAATGTTGATTCGACCGTTCTTATAATTGATGTTTATCCACAGCCGAAATTGTCAGCAGAGGGCATCAAAACCTTGTTCAACTTAGCGCACGCCGCATTTAACCAAAAAAGAAAAATGCTGCGCGGCTCTTTGAGTCCTTTATTAGGTAAAAACAAGCAGGCAGCTGCAGCCCTACTTGAAAAGGCTGGAATCGACTCGCGCCAACGCCCTGAAGTACTTTCTCTTGATGATTGGATCAGGCTGGTTGAGGTGGTTGAGGAATTAGATTTTCACTAATTGATTTTACAAGGGGGTATCTTAACATTTGTTCCTATTTCAAGAAGGATGGAAATAATCCTTTGCTCTTCATCCCTTATATTATATAAGTTGGGTTAAGAGTGATCTTGATATAATTCATGAAAAAATAATTGAAAGGCTCTTGAATGACTGAGACCGCAATAAAAATCGACAATGTTCACAAGTACTATGGAAAGGTTCATGCCCTGTGTGGAGTGAACCTGGAGTT
>JGI24025J20009_10001159_pt1 | contig 20116 bp, 15 predicted proteins | sample Cruoilmetagenom3_FD_20009 | JGI IMG/M metagenome (IMG submission 20009) | reverse complement strand
GATTTATCGTGCCGGGTAGTATGGCGCGGCATAATGGGCAGCGTCACTGTCGCACCAGAGCCGAGTTCGAATGCGCCTGACAGCACCGACGGGCAACCTAGAGTTGGTGTACGGGCCGGGTTGATGTGGGATGTGGCCGCATGATCAAAACGCCACAATCGTTACTGTCCCCAGCCCTCAGACACAAAAAAAGGGTCGCCGACAAGATGGCGGCGACCCATTGTTTTGGAGTTCGTGATCAGGGTTTGTATTTTGTCGGATCAGCTGGGTTCACGAAGAACTGGTCAAGATATTCAGCGGATGCCCAAACATCTCCGCCCATATTCAACCAGTTGCCTGCAGTCTCGTCGCAGTCCTCTGGCAGCAACTCCATGACTTCTTCGTGGGTCACGACTACGGGATCGACCAGGATTGACTGCACTTTGGGACCTTGACCTTGCAAGGTGCGCATCATGACGTCGAAACTCAGCTCGATATCATCACCCGGAGGCCATGTTTGCACGGCGCTGGCGATGAGATCGGGGTTTTTGCGCCATGTGCACAACGCCCCAAGTTCGCCACCAACGGCGATCTTTACACCTTCGCGTCCGGACTGATTTACAGCACGGATGACACCCATCTCAGCGGCAGATTGAACAATGATTCCATCGAGTTTACCGGGATGGGTCGCGATCCATTTCTGCACCTCGCCTTGGGCGATTTGATCGGTCCACATGCCCGCAATAGATCCTACGACCTTGATGTCTGGCGCGGTCGCGAGACCCGCTTTGATGCCACGATCCTGACTGTCAGACGTGGACGTGCCGGGAATGCCTTCAACGACCAGAACATTGCCCTTACCGCCCAGCTCTTCAGCCATGCGTTTGCCAATCTCAAACCCGGCCGCCTGGAAGTTGACCGACGTGTTGAGAACGGTGGGTTCGGTCACATAACCGGTGAACGAAAAGGTGGGAACACCTTGATCATATGCGTATTTGACCGTCGCGTTCAAAGCTGTCGGGTTTGAACAGCAAATGACAATGGCATCCACACCCTGATCAACCAATTGACGCATCTGCTGGATCTGTGTTGCATCGTCGAGGTTTGACTGCGTGATCACAACTTCGCTGACCATACCCAGTTCCTGCCACTTGGGAATAACCACAGTTTGCAAATGGTCCATCGCGCCCGCGCGCCATGTGTTCCCGGCATAAGTCGAAGCATAGCCGATCTTCCAGGGGGGTGGGTTTTTGGCGACAAAATCCCTCAGTGAGCTTGCACCAATCGGTTGTGCGGGGTCAATCATTTCGGGATTGTAAAGACGTTCGACGACATCGGCGCCGATCTCGTCCAAGCCTTCAGCCTGAGCGGCGAACACCCCAAGGCTCACCGCGAATGCGGCAAGGGCCGTTCTTCCAAGAAGTTTCATTGTATTCTCCTGTTGTTATTCAATTATTTGGATTTTCTTTGTCGTTCGGTCTTCTAACTTCCTCTCGTTGGCAATCCCCAATGTTGTTGACTGGGTTGATCCGATATCAGTCATAAAAATCGTAAGGTGCTTTGGCGAAGTTCTTCCAATTGTCCGGGTCATGGCCGGTCACAACCATTGCATTGGTGTCCTCGGCAATGCGTCGCAGTTTTGCGACCGAATCTGCAGCATCCGAGGCAGAAACCAACAGCCCGGGGAGCGCCTTGTTTTCCCAGTGGTCAAGGGTGTAGGCGGCGTCAACAGTTAACAAAACCGGGCCGGTGCCTGGCAGGTTCACCAAGAACGATTGGTGACCCGGCGAATGTCCGGGAGTGAAGATCGTTTTGATGGTGCCATCCCCAAAGAGATCGAAGCCATCACTGTATTCGCCTGACAGAAATTTCCAGTTCAATCCCGGGCGGTCAAAATCGGCCCGGATATACGCTGCGGCGGAAAACCAATGGGGATCAAAGGCATATTCGTACTCCACACGCTGGCAGATGACCTGAGCATTGGGGAAATGGCCAAGCGCGCCAGTATGATCGAGGTGCAGATGCGACTGAAGCACATAGCGAACGGAATTCGGGTCAACACCAACAGATCTGCATTGATCGGCGCAATTTTCTGAGACATCCATGACGGGATCATAGGCATCAACAATATCGCCCCAGTGAGCGCGCGGATCGATGGCAGCTTCCACCGCATTACCGCCATCAATCACCACGTTTCCGTCCGGATGTTTGATCAAAAACCACGGGATCGGAATCTCGAAATCATCTTCGCTCTGGTTCATTTTGATGTACTTGGTCTTGGTCCGGATCGTCCCGGTCTGGAACATGTGAAGTTCGATGCCGGTGCTGCGCCCAGATCTTCGATGCGACCCTGAAACGGGCGTGATTCGCTGGTTTTCTGCCAGGCTGGAAAGCCGTGGTTCACTTCTTAGCGCTGACCCCGGTGGACGACTTTCAATCCGTCGGCCATTGTCATCAAACTTGAAAACTTTCACTTGTTTTTCCTCAGTATTTTATCGCAATTTCATTCGTTTAACCTAGTTTTTACGCCCGATTTTGGCGCTCAAAAGGCCGATAGATTCGCCGCGACTTTGGCACAGATTTTTGGAAAGGCAAACTTTGACCTGCTTTGGCGGGATATGTTTTCGCAAATACAACCAATGGGTGTGGGGGCATTTCTCAGGATCATATCAGGCGCAAAAAGAGTGGCCGGAGAGCTTTTCAAAAGACAAGTTTACGACAGATCTGCCAACAAAAAGATGGGGCACTTTTTCCGCCGTTTCTATGTGTGTTGCAGCAATGGTCTTGCCGACCAAAACAGGATGATCCAACGTCGGCTAGAGCTGCTCTGCGCCGACCCACATGCGGTCTTGAACCAGTTTATTGACCACCGAGACACGCCGATCAGAAACCGCTCTTGAAAGAAGCCCGTTCTAAATTAATGCGTTATAGGGCACATAGGTTTTTGTTTTTGTTAACTGTTCATACTCCGCTAGCTTTTCGATATAACGAAGTCGAATCAGATATGACGAAGCCGATTCAACGGCTCGCTTATGGGGGGATATAAGATGAAAGCATCACCAGATGGGTGCGCTATAGCGGCCAACAAAGTTTCGGTGAACATCTGAAGAATGTCGGGTGTCGCTGCGGATATCATCGACGTCAGAAAGACGTTCGGACCGACAGTCGCGTTGGAACGGGTCAGCTTGCGCGCCTATGAAGGTGAGGTTCACGCGATCATCGGTGGCAACGGGTCGGGTAAGTCGACGCTGGCCAAAGTGATTTCAGGGGTGTTGGTCCCTGACCGTGGGCAGGTTTCGATCTTCGGTAAAAGCGCGACGACGCCATCAGAATCCAAGGCGCTTGGTATTGCCAATGTCTATCAGGAGGTATTGGTCGCTGATGAATGTTCTGTTCTCGACAATCTGTTTTTGGGTGCTGATGGGCTGGTAGGGGCCGCAGAACCGTATGAGGTTCGATATGAACAGGCCGCCAAGATCATGGCGGATCTTTTGGGGTTCGACCTTGATCCTTCGGCTATCGTGGGCGATCTGCCTTTGTCGGTCAAACAATGGATCACCATTGCACGCGGCATGCTGACCAACCCTCGGGTGCTTATCCTTGACGAAAGTTCGGCCGCGCTGGATTTTGAGTCGACGGAACGATTGTTTACCAAAATCCGCGAAATGACAGCACGGGGCTGTGCGATTTTCATTGTGACACACCGGATCGCGGAGCTTGTGCGCATTGCTGATCGCGCCACTGTTTTGCGTGATGGCGTTTCAGTCGGAACCCTGAGCAAGGAAGAGATCACCGAAGAGAGCATCCTGCATCTGATCGCGGGGCCGGAACGGGAACGTGCGCAAACTGGCAATGCGCCTGTCACGCGCTCAAGTGACCGCCCGGTTTTGCGCATGGAAGAGGTCCGCGTCTGGCCTGACACCCATCCCTTCCGCTTTGAGCTATATCCCGGCGAAGTGGTTGGCGTAACCGGACTTGACGGTCAGGGGCAGTCTGAGTTCGTAAGCGCCATCGCAGGCGTGTCCGGATTGGACAGCGGCACGATACATATTGTGCGCGATCAGGTGGCAGAGCCGATCACCGGACTGCAATCGGCGCGCGAATGCGGGATCGGCTATGTATCGGGTGACCGCAAAAAGGAAGGCATCTTTCCCAACCTGTCGATATTCGAGAACATGTGTGTTTCGATCTATGGCGATTACTCAACCGGCGGCGCGATCAAACTGGTCGACAAGGCCAAGCTGACGCCAATTTTCGCGCATGAAGCCGATAAACTGGCAACCAAGATGGGCGATCCGGGCGATCTGATCACCTCACTGTCGGGCGGCAATCAGCAAAAAGTACTGATCGCCCGCTCATTTGCTGAGCGCCCGGGCATTCTTGTGCTGAATGACCCCGCGCGCGGTATCGACATTGGGGCCAAGCTGGATCTGTATCGTAACCTGCGTGCCTTTGCGGCGCAGGGACGTGCAGTTGTGTTCCTGTCCTCCGAGATTGAGGAGTTCATGGATCTGTGCAACCGGGTTCTGGTGTTTCGTGGGGGCGTGATTTCATCGACATTTGAACCGCCCTATGATGGCCACGTCATACTGAACGCCACTTTTGGGCGCAAAGCAGATGCACGGATGCCGGGCGAGGATGCGCATGTGCAGACAGCGGATAGCCAGCGCATCAGTTTCGACGAAGGTCGCCCCGTGTCGGACAAAGAGCGGGTCTTGCCCACCATCAACCGGAGACTGAAAATGAACCAATCAGGCTTTTTGCTGACGGCCCCAGATATTGCGCAGGGCAGCATCATTCCGGATCGTTTTACAGAAAAGAACATTCTGTCACCCGCTTTGGAATGGGAAAACGTGCCCAAAGACACGCAGAGCTTTGCATTGTCGATCACTGATCCCGATCTGCCTGAGGAGTTCGATTTCCCCCGCAGTTTCGCCCATTGGCTGGTCTACAACATCCCAGCGGATGCCCGGCATCTGGCCGAGGGTGCCTCAATGAGCGGGATGATGCCCTCGGGGGCACAGGAACTGAATTCTGATTTTGTCACATTTGGCATTCCGGGTTTCGGGCGTGGCTATGGCGGCCCCTGGCCACCGGATGCAGCCCATCGGTATGTCTTTACACTCTATGCGCTAAAATCCCGGACACTTGATCTGGGTGGTGATGCCGATCTGCCGGCCTTTGCCAAGGCAGTTCTTCCCGTAACTATTGACCACACAAGTTTCACCGCGACATATGGCCCGGCTAAAACGCCACTGCCAGCAGCTTGAACAACAGGAGATTAGAATGAGTAGTTATGGCGGCAAAAGGGCCTTTGACCTTGAGTGGGTCGAACGTTGGGCCCGCCGGGTCAACGAAGACAGAGTGCTTCCGAAAATCGCAAAGTTCTTTGACGCACGTTTTGTGCTGGGTGTCGACGACACGGATTACTTGCTCGAGGTTAGCAAGGGCAAGATCGAAAAGATTGCTGAAGGTTTGGAGCCCTCAGATTTCGGGTATGAATTCGCATTGCGCGCCCCCGCATCGGCCTGGGGTAAATTCAGCCAGAAAACGCCACCACCGATGTTCAATGACATCTGGGCCATGGCACATCCGCTTCATCGTCAGTTGCATATCGAAGGCAATCAGTTGACATTTTGGCAGAATATGCGGGCGATGCACTGGATGCTGTCGCTGATGCGTGAAGTCTGAGGAGACCGGGAATGAACAAGCACGATCCAATCATCGGTCGCTATGTCTATGTGACGTGTCAGGGTAAGACCTATCGGACCTTTTACGAAGAAGCGGGCGAGGGCATTCCGTTGGTTTGCCTGCACACCGCCGGGGCCGACGGGCGCGAATACCGCCATCAGCTCTGTGACAGCGATATCACCGCGAATTTCCGGGTCATCGCGTTTGACCTGCCCCGTCATGGCAAATCCAATCCGCCTGCCGGGTGGCACATGGAAGAAGAAGAATACAAACTGACCACCAGTTTCTATTCGGAGTTCATTGTAGAGTTCTGCCGGGCGCTTGAACTGTCCAAGCCGGCCATCATGGGCCAATCCATGGGCGGCAATATCTGTCTTGATCTGGCCTTGCGCTATGAGAATGATTTTTCCGCGCTGATCGCGCTGGAGGGGTGTGACCATAGTCCCGGCTGGCATATAGACCCGCTGCATCATCCCCATATCCACGGCGGTGAAGCTGTTGCGACCTCGATATTTGGCCTGATGGCCCCTGACAGCCCAGATGAGTATCGCTGGGAAACCTGGTGGTACTATTCCCAAGGTGGTCCCGGTATCTTTAAGGGCGATCTTTTCTATTACTCGGTTGATTCCGATATGCGCGACAAGGTGCACAAGATTTCGGGCAAAGTGCCGATCTATTTCCTGACCGGGGAATATGATTTTGCCTGCACGCCCGAAATGACCCAACGCACGGCTGAAAAGGTGAAAAATTCCGAGGTCGTGATCTTTGGCGGCGGTCATTTCCCAACATCAGAGGACCCCGACAAGTTCAAAGAGGTCATAACCCCTGTGTTGAAAAAGATCGTTCAGAATGATCCTGAACGCCGCGGCAGCAACACGCGTGACTGGTCCGATCAGGGCGCAGCAGACGGCAAAGGCAATCACAACGCCAAACGGCCCGACGGGCGGCGAACGGTCACGCTGTGATGCCCGGCGCCTAACACTTTGAAACGGACCTTTCCGGGATCGCCGGTGAGGTCACTCATCTGAACAAATTGCCAAGAAATCTCGTTACTTATGTCGCAAAGCTCATCTTCAGCCAGTGCTTATCTTCTGGTCCCGATCCTTTTGATCTCGGCACTGACAGCTACGGCTGTGATCAGGGGCCCTAACCTTGTGTCGGTGCCCGGCCTTGGCAGCGCGATCAACGTGGCGGCCCCGCTGATCCTTGCTACTTATGCGCTGATGGTGCTTGCGGTTGCGGGCCGCGGGACGGTTGATCTGGCGATCGGGCCGCTGATGGCTTTCATTAACGTGGTCGTGGTGCGGCTTGCCACCGAAGGCTGGCTGACCAGCCCGATTGCGACCTTCATCGTCGCGCTTGGCCTTGGTATGATGTACCAGTTCCTTTTTGCACTGGTGGTGATTTATGTACGGGTACAACCCATCATCGTGGCGTTGTCCGGGTTTTTGGCGCTGACAGGGATCAACCTTGTGATCCTGCCACGCCCCGGCGGTATTGCACCGCCCTTTATGGCCGATTGGGGGGCAGGGACGTCGATCTTTTCCCCCGTGCTTCTTATCCTCGCGGTAGCGACGGCGGGCTGGTACATTTTTACGGCCACGTCCTTTTACAGCAACCTCAGAATGATGGGCTATGACGAACGCGCCGCATGGACATCGGGGGTCAAGACGGACACGGTTCGCATTGGTGCACATCTCATCGCAGGCATCTACGCCGGCCTTGGTGCGATCTGTTACACCGCGCTGATCTCATCGGGGGATCCGTCGCGCGGGCAGGGCGTGACGCTGACCGCCGTGACTGCGCTGGTACTGGGCGGTGTCGCCCTTTCGGGAGGACGCGGCGGTGCTGCAAGCGCGCTCTTGGGGGCCGTATCCATTTGGCTGATTGGCTATGTGCTGGCGACCTTCAATTTCGGGGCGATTCAGGCTTTCATGACACAGATGGTCTATGGGCTGATCCTTGTACTGTCTTTGCTGCTCACGCTGCTGGTGCCGCTGATTTCGCGCTATGTTAGTTTTGTCTCGCCGGGGGGCGCCTTTGTGGTGCTGGGGATCATTGTGACCGGGATCATGATCCAAGTCGCCACCCACGGTACTTATACAGAAGTTGGACAGATCGCCGCCACAGGAGACCTGAGCGAGAAGTATTTCCTGAATGCACCTGCGCAGGTCAACCTTGTTGGCCCTTCCCTGAGCTGGACGCAAGGCGCGGCCCTGCTTGCCGGTCTTGCTATCTTGTCGCTGGTCTTCGTTGCACGAATGATGGATGCCGAAGCGCATGCCCGTCGGCTGGGGCTTTTCATGTATGTTTTCATCCTTGGAATGGTCGCGGCCCTGTTTGTTGCAGTGCTGCTTGAATCGGGCAATCTGCCTGTAGGAAGGATGCCATGAGCGACGAAAATCCACGCACTCCGCGTCTGTCGCTGCTGCCGGTTCCCGGCTCTCTTGCGGTGATCTGGCTGAACCTTGGTCTGTCGCTGGTGATTGCGGCCATTGGCCTGGGTGTTGGGTTCGGGCAGGACCTGTTGCCCGCACAACAAGTGATCCTTTTCACCCTGCTGCTGGCCGTTATTTCCTTTCTGGCGCTGAACTATATTGCTGTCGCATTCGAAGAGCGCATCGCTGCAAACCGCGCTAAATCGGATGATGAACATGCCCAAGACAGCAGCCGCGCCCGCGGGCTCTGGCGGGAAAACAGTGTTCTGATCATTGCTATGGTCGCGCTGTTGGTCCTCTATTTGCTGATTACTGCAGGCGTGCCATCATTCCGGTCTATCAATAACCTGATTGGGTTCTTGGTGCTGGAGCTGATCTTTCTGTTTGCCTTCAAGGTCTCAGGGTATTTCGCGGCGGGTCGCTCGGCCTTTATCGGGTTGATTGTTCTGTTTGCACTGGTGATCATCTCGGCCTTTTCGATTGAGGGCTTTTTGTCCGGCGCAAATATCCGCGCGATCCTGTTGTTTGCAGCCTTTTTGGGCATTGCCTGTGTCGGTCAGACACTGGTGGCGCTGATGGGCGGGCTTGATCTGTCAATTCCCTATGTTGTGGGATCATCAAACATTGCGCTGCTATTTCTGATTACGTTGGGCGTGCCATCTTATGTGGCCTTTGGGTTTGTACTCATATTGGGTGGCCTGGTCGGATTGCTGAACGGGGTGATGAGCTATCGTTTGCAGGGGCAGGCGTTGATCGTCACGCTTGGCTCAGGCTTTGCCGTGGCAGGGTTTACCCAGATCATGACCTCGATCGGATCGGAATACGCCGGGAATGTCTTTGGCACCGTGCCGGGGTGGCTGGGCAATCTTGCCGCCATGAACGGCAAGTTCTTCGGATTGCCCGTGCCGCCGACAATCATCATCTGGATCGTGATCGCCATTGTCATGATCACCGGTCTGCGCACCACCGCTTGGGGGCGAAATCTCTATGCTTTGGGCGGTAATCGCCGTTCGGCCAGCCTGATCGGTGTGAGCGAATTCAAATACTGGGTCGGCTGTTATGTCCTGTCCGGTATTTTTGCCGCCCTCACCGGATCACTGCTGTTGGGCTGGTCGGGGGGGGCCTTCATCGGTGTTGGCGATCCGTATCTCTTTACGACACTGGCTGCTGTCGTCATCGGCGGCACGTCCCTGCTGGGAGGAAAAGGCGGTTATGGGTTCACCGTGATCGGCGTGCTGGTGCTTCAGGTCCTGACATCCTTCTTGCTGGGGATCGGGCTTCGTTACGAATGGCAACAATTCATCTTTGGTCTGCTGATCCTGCCGATGGTGGCGCTTTATGGCCGCTCTCCGCATATTCGCGCCACAGTTTAAGGAAACGACATGTTCACTGCCCTCTATTCTTCCAAAGACGTTGTTGCGACCTCTCTGACCGGTATGGCGATGATGAGCATCGCTGTCACCGTCATCTGTTTTCTCAGCCTGAGTTGGTCGAATGAAAAATGGCGCGTGCCCAGCACCCTAAGCGGGGCTGCCTGTCTTGTGACGGCACTGCTTTATGCCGGCGCGGCAGGTTTCTGGCTTTCGTCCGAAGCCGCCAGTGCTGGTGCTCGTTTTTCGGGCTGGTACACGGTGCATCCTTTGCAAGTCGCGGCTGTTTACTTTTACGCCCGCACGCAAGGGGCCGTTCCGTCAGGGGTATTCTGGCGGATCACCGGGGCCGCAGTGCTTATGACCTTTGGGCGCTGGTTGGGCGATGCATCGTTCTTCAACCCAACATTGGGCGCACTGATTTCCATCGGTTTCTGGCTTTATATCCTCGGAGAGATGTATTTCGGGGCTATGGCCGAAGCTGTTCGCAAAAGCGATCGCGCGGTCACTCTGGGGTACTTCTGGATCCGCCTTCTGTTTACCGTTGGCTGGGCCGTCTACCCAATTCTGCATTTCGTTGATGTGGTGATTGGCGTTGGCCAATCTGGCGGTATCATTGTGCTCTACAGCATTTCTGACATCGTTAATCTCATCATCCCGTCTCTCATCGTCGTGGCCGTTGCTGGCCAGGACCGTTACTAACAGCCCGCCCGCCACATCCTAAAGGAGCCCTGCCATGACCGGAGCCGATTTCATCGCAATCATCATACTTCTGGTGATCCTGATCGCCGTTGGTGTTTACCTTTTGCACTGGCTCTATCGCCATTCGTCAAAAGACCAAAGCTTTGTACGCACGGGGTCCGGGGGGGAACGGATCGTCATGGGAGGCGGTGCTTTGGTGATCCCGATTATCCATGACATCACCGTGGTGGCGATGAACGCCATCCCCATCGAGATCCGCAGACAAGGCGAGCAATCCCTGATCACGCGCAACAAGATGCGGGTCGACATCACGACCGAATTTTTGGTCCGGGTGATTGCAACTGACGAGGGTGTCGCCCTTGCCGCGCGCACCCTTGGGTCCCGGACCAGCAACGCCAGTGCCTTAAAAGAGGTGATACAGGGGCGTCTGATAGATGCCATCGGTAACGTCGCGGCGTCGATGACAATGGATGAGATCCACGAGAACCGTGCCGGGTTCATCAATCAGGTATCTGAACGGGTTGTGCCGGTTCTGGCATCCAACGGGCTGGAGCTTGAAACCGCGGCTCTCACGGCGCTCAATCAAGCGCCGACGTCCGTTTTTGACCCGTCTAACCATTTTGATGCCGAAGGTCTGACCCTGATCGTGCGCGAAACCGAAGAGCGGCGTAAACTTCGCAATGAGATTGAGAATGAAACCCGCGTGCAGATCAAGACCCGCGATTTTGAGGCCGAGCAAAAGGTGATCGAAATCGACCGTGAGCTGGAACTGGTCCGCCTGGATCAGACCCGTGACATCGAAGCACGTCGTTCGCAACAGATGGCTGCCATTGAAACAGAACGCGCAAGTTCGCAACTTGCTGTTACGCAAGCCCGCACAAAGGCCGAAGAAGAGGCCGAAAAAGTGCAGATCGCCAAATCTCGCGCCATTGACGAAGAGCGCATCCGCACCGAAACACAAATCAAGGCCATTGGTATCGAAGGCCAGAGAAACACCGAATTGGCGGAAATTGACTCCAGGACACGGCTGGAAACGCAACGCATTCAGACGCATCAAAAGGTCGAGGCCGAACGTATTGCAGGTGAGCATGAGATACGCGAAGCTCAGATCAAATCACGGCTGGATGTCACCAATTTCGAGACCAAAAGCGAGGGCGAGATCGAACATGCGCGCCTTGCCGTGCAGCAACAGATCGAAGAAGCCCGCATCACCACCGAAGAAGCGGTTGAGCTTGCCGGCATCGGACGCGACCGGGCGTTGCGTGTCTCAGAAGAACAGGCCCGCGCCGAAACTGAACGCGCAACCCTTGCCAAGAAGTTGAGTGTCGAAAGCGAGCGCCTTCAAATCGAAGAAGAGATCGAAGCACGCGATATTCAGCGTCAACACAAGATCAAGCTGGCCGAAACCGCCAGCTATCGCGAGATCGAAGACACTCGCATCGTCGCTGACCGCGAGGTTGAGGAACTGCGTGTCGCGGCCCGGAAATACATCGAACGCTTTGAGATCGAGCAGGAGATGGAAACCGATCTTGCTGAGAAGGAACGCCTGATCGCTGTGGTCAACAAGGCCATTGACGAGGCCGTTGTTCGCACAAAAGAAGCCGAGGCGCTCAAGGCGCTTGCCAAGACCGAGGAGATGGTCGAAAGCGCCCGTCACGAGGAAAAAGCCAAGCGCGCCAAGGCGATTGATGTCATCAACGCCGAAGCCAACGCCGAGCGCGACACAATTCGCCTGATCAAGCAGGCCGAGGCGGAAAAAACCGCCAGCGAAAGCCGTGCCGAAGGCGAGATGGCCGAGGCCAAAGCCGCAGAGTATCGCTATAGCGTTGATGCTGAGGGCAACAGCAAGCTGAACGAAGCAGAAAACCTGCGCAGTGAAGATGCACGCCGCAGCGCAGTCATCGAAGGCGTTGTCAGTCGTCTGCCCGAAATCATCCGCGAGCAGGTCAAGCCAATGGAGAATATTGATTCAATCAAAATCCTTCAGGTCGACGGTCTGCCTGGCCTCAACAGCCCTTCTGACGGCGGTTCCGGTGGTGACGCAGGAGGGGGCGGCAGTGTGTCCGACCAAGTGGTGAATTCAGCGATGAAGTACCGCACTCAGGTCGCATTCGTTGATGGGCTGATGGAAGAAATCGGCCTGCCTCTGAAAAACCTCGGTGGTGCAGGTGGGATGCAATTCAAGAACTTCCCACCCAAACCAGACGAGGGTGAAGGAAGCGAAGATTAAGCACAAGCAGGCGATTAAAGTATCATGACTGACCCGACCCCCATTGACCGGCTGAGCCGTCACGCGCTGGTGATGGCGCTCTGGACCCCTGCGGGATTTGTCGCCGTCGCCCTGTTGCACATGGGGTTGACCGGTGGCGGCCCTTGGTGGATCGCGGCAGGTATGGCCATGATATTGGCGGCTTTTGTTGGTCACATCATCATCAATGTCGCCACCAGCAGCAGCTTTACATCCGGAGAAACCGCGCTTGGTGCATTGAGCTATAGTGCGGCCCTTGTGGCCCTTGTCCTCGGGCGGCTGATTGGCCCGGACGATATGGGCGAAGGTGTGTTTCTGGCCATTGGCGTGGGCTTGGCGGTGATACTGGCGGCGGTGATTGTCTATATGCTGATCGCCTTTGGCCCGCGTGGTGCTTTTGCCCGATTTGACGTGATCCGCGACAACAATTTACGCGCGTCCTCGCGCCTGCAGCATCGGGGGGGGCGCCGGTGACATTCCTGCTTTTGTCTGCGCTTGCGCTGATCTTCTTTTACGGGATTTATTTTGCGGCGCGCACTGCACGATTGGGGCTGGCGCCTGCGCATTTTCTGGATGGCGGTTCGGCTTTGCCCGGTTGGGCTGCGATGTTTTTGCTACCCGGCATTGTCCTTGCTGGGATTGGGATCGACAGACACCTTGGGTTGGTCGCACTTTATGGATTGCAGGCAGGCCATATCGGGATGGGCATGATTCCAGTGGCCATCGCGGCCCTGCTGATCTGGAATCGGATGTGGTATGTCACTCGCATTGCCAACCTGACCACACCCGGCGAGGCGTTGGGGCGCTATTTCGATTCGATCGCGTTGCGCGTTGTTCTCTTGGGGCTGTCGGTGCTTTTTGCGCTGCCTTTCGCAGCCAACATCCTGTCCAATGCCGCCAGTTTGCTGGAAGGTGCAACATCGGGCCTGATCCCACGCATCGCAGGGGTTTGGCTGATGGCGTTGGCCAGTGCATTCGCCGCCATCATCGGCGGTTGGCGCGGCACGGTTCAGACACTTGCAATGTTATCCGTTTTAATCCTGCTTTTTGTCCTGGTAGTAACACTCTTTACAGAAGTGACCGCTCAGTCGCCCGGCTTCCCGATAGCGGCGATGCCGCAGGAAAACGGCATAATGTGGGACAGATTGCCCGGCGTCCTGCAGAATGTTTTTGGCGTTGGCAAAACCGTGCCAGCGGGTGGTATCTTCACGGCGGTGGGTGTCGCCTCAACCTTGTTGTCATTGGTTGGATTGGTGATCAGCCCTGCCGCACTCTACCTTGCTCAGACATCTCGCCATGGCAAAACTCTGGGACTTTCAGCCGTCTGGCTGACGGGGGGCCTTTTGGGCAGCATCCTGATTGTGGGGGTTCCGGTTCTGGCCTTTCGTATGATTGAAGGGCCATTCGCCTTGGCCGAGCTGCTTTATGGGGTGGAGCCGCTGATATCTGTGATGCTGTTGATCGTGATGCTGGCGGGTGCAATTTTGGCGATCAATTTTTTCGTGGTGGGAAGTACCCTATTGGTCCTCCGCGAGGCGGTGTTGCGCTATCTTCTGCCACAGCTGAATACGGTTCAGCAACGACTGGCGGCAAGGATCGCGTTGGGTTTTGCCTTTTTCTTCATGGCATTCATGGCCAGTTTTCTGCCGTTGATTTCGGCTATTCTGGCCAGTGTGACCTTACCCCTGAGCGTACAGCTTTTGCCCGCGATTGCCGGTCTGACCTTTTTGCGTTGGATCAGCCGGGGGGCTGTGCTGGCTGGGCTGACGTTGGGGATGCTGATTGTGGTCTTTACCGAGCCACTGGGGTTGATCCTGTTCGAAGGGTTGTTTGTTGATCTGCCTTGGGGGCGCTGGCCTCTGACCATCCATTCGGCGGCCTGGGGGCTGGTATTCAACTTGCTGCTGGTGTTGCTGGCCTCTGCTGCAACCATGCGCCATCCCCAACGGTATGAACGCGACCGCCTGCACAATGCCATCAAAGAGGCGACTGGCCCCGCGTCGCGGGGTCTTGGTGCGATGGGCGGGTTTTTTATCATCTGGTCGTTTCTGGCATATGGGCCGGGGGCTGTGCTGGGCAATACGTTCTTCAGCGATCCAATTTTTACAACGCTCATGCCCGTGCTGGGGGTGCCATCACTTTGGATTTGGCAAATCCTGTTTTGGCTGATCGGGGTGCCACTGATCTGGCTTCTGGCCAATCTCGCCGGATTTGGCAGTGTGTCGCAGGACCGTATCAAGCCCATCACGCTGGGCCCGCCGCCGGGCCAGAAACCACCTGGTTGGCTGGCAGAAAGCCTGCGGCGGATAACGTAACCAACAAAGGAATTTTGCCATGAAAACGTATCAGCATTTCATCAACGGGGCCTATGTTGATCCCGAAGGCGGTGAATGGATCGACAGCGATGATCCGTATCAGGGCAAACCCTGGGCCAAAATCCCACGAGGTACGAACGCCGATGTGGACAAGGCCGTTGCCGCCGCGAAAGCTGCTATGACCGAGGGTCCGTTTGCGACGATGTCGGCAACCCAACGCGGCAAACTTCTGCGCAACCTTGGCGATCTGCTTGTCAAACACGGGGAAAGGCTGGCCGAGGTTGAGGTCCGGGACAATGGCAAATTGCTGGCCGAGATGTCGGGGCAACTGAAGTACCAGCCCGAGAGCTGGTACTACTACGCGGGGCTTGCCGACAAGATAGAAGGCAGCGTCGTGCCAGTGGACAAGCCAGACCATCTGGTGTTCACGAACCATGAGCCGATTGGCGTGGTGGGGGCACTGACCGCTTGGAATTCACCTTTGCTCTTTGTCGCATGGAAGGTGGCCCCGGCCATCGCTGCGGGGTGTTCGGTTGTGTTGAAGCCGTCTGAATTTGCTTCTGCCTCAACTCTGGAATTCGCGGCACTCACCGCCGAGGCCGGGTTCCCGCCCGGTGTTTTCAACGTTGTTACCGGGCTAGGCCACGAGACCGGTGCGGCGATGGTTGATCACCCTGACATCGCCAAGATCACCTTTACCGGATCGGATGCCACCGGTGCGCAGATTTATGCCGCAGCGGCAAAACGCATGAAACGCGTATCGCTTGAGCTGGGGGGGAAATCACCCAACATCATCTTCGACGACGCCAATATTGATGCGGCCGTTTCCGGTGCGGTTTCGGGTATTTTTGCCGCCACTGGGCAGACCTGTATCGCGGGATCACGGCTTTTGGTTCAAAACTCGGTAAAAGACGAGGTCATCGAAAAGCTGGTCGCTATCGCCAAGTCCGCTCAGATTGGGGATCCGATGAAGGCCGATACCAATATAGGCCCGGTTACAACCCGCCCACAATATGAGAAAATTCTGAGCTACATCGAGGTTGCGAAATCCGATGGAGCAACTTTGCTGCACGGCGGCAAACCGGCCAGCGGACCGGGGTTGACGGGCGACCAGTTCATCGAACCAACGATCTTTTGCGATGTGACCAACGACATGCGCATTGCACAGGAAGAAGTGTTCGGCCCTGTCTTGTCAGTGATCGGTTTCGATCAGGAAGAAGACGCCATCCGTATTGGTAATGATGTGATTTATGGGCTGGCGGCAGGTATCTGGACCCGTGACATTGGTCGCGCCGTGCGGATGAGCCGCGCGCTGAAGGTCGGCACTGTCTGGATCAACACCTACCGAGCAATTAGCTATATGGTGCCTTTCGGGGGCATGAAGAATTCAGGCATCGGGCGCGAAAACGGAATCGAAGCGATCCACGAATTTCTCGAGACCAAATCCACCTGGATCAACACGTCGGACGACTATCCGTCCAACCCTTTCATCATGCGCTAAGACAGGTCGCGCCGCGGCTTAATCGCTCATATCAATGACCAGACGGATCGCCTGACCTGCGTGCAGGCGATCGAAGCCTTCGTTGATATCTTCCAGGCGGATCTTCTCGGTCATCAGTTTTTGCACCGGCATTCGCCCTTGGGCATGCAGTGCAAGGAAACGCGGAATGTCACGACTGGGAACGCCCGAGCCAAGGTAAGATCCCTTGAGAGTTCGCTCTTCTGCGGTCAGCCCTACAGCGGGCAGCTCAAGCACGGCTTTTGGATTAGGCAGGCCCGCTGTGATGGTTGTTCCACCGCGGTGCGTGGCATCATAGGCGAAACGTAACGCGGATACATTGCCGGTGAAATCCAGCGCAGTATCGACGCCGCCCCCCGTCAGGTCGCGCAATTCCTCGAGTGCGCCTTCTTTCGAGCTGTCGATCAGGTGGGTCGCCCCCAATTCCTGCGCGATCTTCAGTTTTTCAGGTAAAATATCCACCGCAACGATCTTTTCGGCCCCAGCAACCCGTGCGGCCATGACCGCCGCCAGGCCGACACCGCCAAGACCTACCACTGCGGTTGTACATCCAGGACAGACATCACCGGTGTTAAACACAGCCCCCGCTCCGGTCAGCACCGCACATCCCATCAGTGCCGCCAGATCAAGAGGGATAGATGGGTCGATCTTCACCAGTGAATTCTGTGACACCGTGGCATGTGTCGCAAAACACGAAACACCGGTCATATGGTACAGCATCTCACCATCACGGCTCAGCCGGGAGCCGCCGCCAATCAGCATCCCTTGTCCGTTTGCGGCAGCGCCAGGTTCACACAAGGCCGGACGCCCCGCGCGACAAGGTCCGCAAGACCCGCAACTGGGCACAAATACACTGATCACATGATCGCCGGTCTGAAACCGTTCCACATCCGGGCCCACCTCCTGGATGATGCCGGCACTTTCGTGGCCCAATACCATTGGCATCTGGCGAGGCCGGTCGCCGTTGATCACCGACAGGTCAGAATGGCAAAGCCCGGCGGCCACGATCTTGATTAGAACCTCGCCGGACCGCGGGCCTTCCAGATCTACCTCGCTGATCGACATCGGCTTGGTTTTCGCATAGGGACCGGGTCGGCCAATTTCCTCAAGTACGGCGGCCTTAATTTTCATCAGAAGTATCCTTTGGTGATCTGCGTGTATAATTCTCCTGGATATGATCGTCCCTTTTCCAATCAGGTCAATCGAAAACTGCTGAGATTTACGTTTCTCCACATGTTTCTGGAGCCGTGCTGCCAAGTAGCCGAAACCTGATGTAAATTTCGGCGCACAACATAAAAATGAATGGCACGAGATCCGATAGCCCCCAGCAATTCCCACTCAAAAGTCGTAAGTCAGGGTAGCCTTCCCTGAGGCCCTCGAATATGATTGCAATGCAATTCATAAATGAGGGATTAGCCCCTGAAAAACGATCATTGTGAAGGGTAAGCTGATCCGGAAATGCCTGTTTTCATTCCGGTTCGGCGGTGCTCAACAATTTTCAAACCAACAAGGACATCAATAGAATGCGCATCAAAGACAAAGTCGCCATCATCACTGGCGCAGGATCAGGTTTTGGCGAGGGTATCGCGGTACGTTTTGCGGCAGAAGGCGCAAAGGTTGTAATCGCTGACATCAATGGCGACGCCGCTGAGCGGGTGGCAAATCAAATCGGTGATGCTGCTGTGGCCATCAAAACCGATGTTACAAATGCCGCTGATGTGGCTGCGATGATTGATTTGGCCGAACAGAAGTTTGGCCGCCTTGATATCCTGATCAACAATGCTGGCTACACCAGTCGCAATGGGCCGATGATGGATGTGGACGAGGAAACCTATGATCGCATTTTTGACGTTAACACCAAGGCTATTTATCTTGCGGCGCGCGCCGGTGTGCCGGTTCTGAAGAAATACGGTGGTGGTACGATCATTAACGTGGCCTCCATTGGCGCGTTGCGTCCGCGCCCCGGTCTGGTGTGGTACAATGGCTCTAAGGGCGCGGCGCTGAATATGACCAAAGGCATGGCCGTTGAACTGGCCCCTGATAAAATCCGGGTGAACGCACTTTGTCCGGTTCTGGCTGAGACTGGGTTGCTGGAGGAATTCATGGGTGTCGAAGACACGCCTGAAAACCGCAGCGCGTTCCTTGCAACGATCCCGCTGGGCCGTTTGGGTCGGCCATCGGATGTGGCAGGTGCTGCGCTCTATCTGTGCTCGGACGACGCGGAGTTTATCACTGGCGTTTCTCTGGAAGTTGACGGTGGCCGTGGGGTGTAAATCATCCGCCTGGCGGTGATGTTTATGTCTGATTTCCACTTTCGTGGCGCAACGTCGAGGCCCCCCGTTCTATGAACGAGGGGCCGAGGTGAGCCACGAGCCGGTGGCGGTGTCAACAGGATGAAATATCCGTCAAGATTGATGCTAACAGCACCACCTGTGGCGTGCTGTCGCTCTCTGCGAGTGGCGCGGTCTCGGCGTGGAATAAGGGCAGGGGTCTTGCCCATTCGCAGGCGGGTTCACATTCGTCTGGCAGCGCCAGAATAACCGTTCTCAGGTCTACTCTGGATCATTGCCTTTTGGCTCCATCCGAAGCCGGGAGGAATAGCTGAATTTCTCACCAGGGTACAAGTTCACAGCCACTTCCAGGATCTCGCCTTTGGCTGATAGATATTTTCGCACTACGAATAGACCCGTCGAACCAGATTCTACCTTCAGTTTTTCGGACTGATCACCCGTGATCAAAGTTGCGCTCACCTGCTGTACGACCTCGGCGACCGCGACGCCGTATTTCTGTTCAATCATTTCATAAATGGGAATCTCGGGGTGCGTTTGATCCCCGATCGCGCTTCGATATGCCAGCGGTATATAGATATCTGTGATGGACGCGAGCGACGTGCCATCCTCGTGAAACCGGCCGCCATGAATATGCTGCCAGACCTGTCCCGGTTTGCATTCCAGAAGTTCTGTCAATTTTTCGTCGGCGACGATTTCTTTGCGTTCCGTGATCACCAAACGGATATCGCGCACGCGCTGAAAAAGATCCGAAACGCCCTCGCTGGTATTCCCATACCGAGAAGCGGGCTGGGCCGCCTGAACCCGAGTCCCAACACCTGCCTGACGCGTAAGCAAACCCATGTCACACAATCTTCGGATTGCCTCTCGTACTGTGTGACGGCTTACGTTGAATTGTTTGCACAGTTCAAGTTCGGTTGGGATCAGGTCGCCAACCGGGTAGCGGCCTGCCGAAATATCATCCATCAGCGACTGCGCCAGCATCAGATAGCGTGGCTGGCTACTCGCCAAAAGAGGGGATGGTGTATTGCCCATTTTTAACTGTCCGCGTACATTTTTTAATCCACTCATCGTAACTGCGAAACCCAAGATTCCGGCTGGAACCGGTAGGTGTCGGTTGCGGGCCTTGATGTTCCTCTGGTAGCGCGCTGTCAAGTGTATGAAGGAAATTCGATCCAATGTGGGACGCTTCTTGGCGCGTCCGGGGGCGTGTCGTTCGCGCGTGCGGGCAGTCTGAATGATGCACCAAGCACGTCACGGGTTTTTTGCTGCGTTACCCGTTTTATCAACACGTTCGAGGACAAAAAAAACATCCATCCCGGCAATCCGGTTGGGCCCGGTTTCACCACGATCTAACACTGGGAGAATTTACCAAATGGTTGCTTGTCGCAGATTGGCATGTACCGCTTGATGTTCAGGCTGGGGCGTTGCTCTGATGAAAACGGGCCAAAACTGCGCAGGTCATCCGTTCCGTCAAAGGTATCGCAGGCGTAAAGATGACCTGCAGAATAGAACCTGCCAAAAACAATCAGTTCGCGGCATGACCTGCGCCCCTGAACATTTTCA